>R21__coassemble_2699_pt1 | contig 9745 bp, 7 predicted proteins | sample R21__metabat2_low_PE_066 | metagenome-assembled genome bin R21 | reverse complement strand
ATATTCCACCTCCATGCTGAACGCGCTGGACCAGGACGGGGCCATCTACCTGCTCCCCTCCGGCTATACGGTTGCGGGCATCACCTACAACAAGACCCTGATGGAGGAGCATGGCTGGGCGGTGCCCACCTCCCTTGCGGAGCTGGAGGCGCTGATCCCGGAGATTGAGGCGGCCGGCCTCAAGCCGTTTGCCAGTGCCATGAGCCTGGACGGCTTCCCGTTCAACTATTTCTTCAGCCTGGGCAACACCGTCTGGTTCGGCAGCCAGGAGGGCGTCAAGTGGAAGGAAGCGTTCCCGAAGGGCGAGGCGGACGCGGCCGGCGCCGCGGGCCTTGCGGATGTCATCGCGATGTTCCAGCGGTATATCGATGACGGCATCATCACCTCCGAGGATGTCTCCAACGATACCTATTTTGCCTGCGGCGATACCGTGTTTGACCTGAATATCGGCATCAGCAGCTACAGCTACACCACGGAGGACGGGAAGACCTATGAGTTCGGCATTATGCCGTGGCTGTCCGAGGACGGCAGCAACAACATGCTCACCAGGAACGTCAGCCGCTATTTCGGCGTGAGCAAGGCCCTTGAGGAGCCCGGCAACGAGCAGAAGCTGGCGGATGCCATCGACCTGATGCGGTTCATCGCGAGCCCGACCGGCCAGGAGGCCATCCTTGGCGCCGGCAACATCTGGATGAGCCCGCTCAACGGCGCCGAGATGGGTGAGGACCACCCCTATTATGAGGTGGCGGACACCATCAACTCCGGCCACACCGTGCAGATGGTGTACGTGGGCTGGGAGGACCTGATCATCCCGGTGGCGCAGGACATCCGCAGCTTCATTGCGGGCAATCTGACGGCGGAGGAGCTGGTGGCGGCCTTTGATGAGACCTACCGCGAGGTGGCGGCCGGCACGACCGATACCTACGGCACGCTGACGGAAACACTGACCCTGGAGGAAACGGCTGTGCTCAATGCCATTGCGGAGGGCATGGCGGCGGACGCGGACTGCGCGCTGGTCAGCCTGAATGAGTACCACGGGGACGGCCTTGCCAACAAGCTTGGCATCGGCTGGTACCTCTACGCGGGTGACATCGACATGGCCAGGGTCAACATGGTGGCGCCGAACACGTCCTCCATTTCCGTGCTGGAGCTGACCGGGGCGGAGATCAAGGCCATTGTGGCGGCCGGCTTTGACGTGAATGAGGATGGCAACCCCTTCCCCTATGTGCTGGTGACAAAGGACGGCGCGGAACTGGAGGACGGCAGGACCTACCGCCTGGCCTTCGCGGCCGGGAGCGTCCCCGGGTATGACGATGCCGTGGAGACCCTGGAGGTGTCACCGCAGACGGCGCTGTGCAGCTACACCAGCGCCCTTGGCACCTTTGGCGCAGACGACATCCTGTGGAAATAAGCACTTTGTAGCCCTGCGCCCTGCCTGCCGGGAACGGCCGGGCGGGGCCGTGGGGCAGTGCGGGAGGCCACGCCTGCAAAATGGCGCGGGAAAATCAGCCCGTGGGACGGAAAGGATAAGGGACAAAAGATTGAGCAGCACGAACGGAACCTACGCGGATTTCAGCCGGTATCTTGCCGATGAGCTCACCCTGAACGAGGAGACCCTCCCGGTGATTGCGCAGATTTGCGACCACCTGCCAGGCGGCTTTTTCATCTACAGGGCCTATGGCGATGAGGAAATCATCTATCTCAACGGGCATATGCTGCGCATCTGCGGCTGTGAGAACATGGACCAGTTCCGCGGGATGACGGGCGGCACGTTCCGCGGCTTTGTGTATCCGGAGGATTACGAAAAGAGCGAGCTCGCCATCCGGGCCTGCATTGACGCGAGTGACAGCAACCTCGATTACGTGGAATACCGCATTAAGCGCTACGATGGCAGCATCCGCTGGATCATGGATTATGGCCGGCTTGCCCACACCGCACGGTATGGGAACGTGTTTTGCGTGTTCGTGGATGACTCCACGGAAAAGAACCTCCGCGCGGAGCAGGACCGGCGTGCCGCGCAGGTCATCCGCGGCCTGAGCGAGGAATATAACTCCATCTACCTTGTCGATTTTGCACAGAAGAGGATGCTGCCCTATTCCCTCAACAACGGGGTATCGAAAAGCATGCGCCATGCCATGGACAGCCTCGATTATGAGGCGACGGTCCGTGAATTCGCGGATAAATACGTCCTTCCGGCGGACCATGCAATGTACCTTGCCGAATGTGGGGAGGCGCGCATCCGGGAGCGGATTGCCACGGAAAGGACCTACAGCGTCACCTTCCGCCGCTATAATGAGGCACGGGCCCTTGAATATGTGCAGATGACCATTACAAGGGTGGATGATGACAAAAACAGTGACCGCGTCGTCATGGCCTACAAGGACGTGACCGGGCACGTGAAGGAAGCGCAGGAGGGGCTGCGGCAGCAGCAGACGGCCACCATCCTGCGGGCCGTCACGGAGGACTATGTCTGCCTGATTGACGTGAACCTGCAGACGGAAAAGGAAATCCAGTATTTCCTGGATGACGGCGGGGAAGCGCCGCTTCCGAGGTGGAGCGAGGCAGATGATTATCACAGCTGCATCCGCGCCTATGCGGAGCGCATCGTGGCGCCGGGGGACAGGAAGCGGTTCCTGCTGGCGACCGAGCTTCCGAGGCTGCGCAAGACGCTTGCGGCCCAGCGGGAGTTCATCATTGAGTATGACGCGGTGATTGACGGCGGCATCCGCAAATTCCAGGGGCGCTTCACCCGCCACGGGGAGGAATCCGGCGAGGAGCACATGTTCATTGGCATCCGGGACATCACGGAGGCGGAGCAGCTGCGCTTTGAGGAGAAGCAGCGCCTTGTGGAGGCGGTGGCCCGGGCGGATGCCGCGAGCCGCGCCAAGACGACGTTCCTCTTTAACATGTCCCATGACATCCGCACGCCCATGAACGCCATCATCGGCTTTTCGGACCTTGCCCTCAAGCACATGGAGGAAAAGGAAAGGCTGGCGGATTACCTGCACAACATCAGCGTATCCGGCGGCCACCTGCTGGGCCTGATCAACAACGTGCTTGAAATGGCCCGCATTGAAAACGGCAGGCTGGAGCTGGATGAAAACCCGGATGACATGGACCGCGCCATGAAGGAATGGTTCGCGGTCTACGCGGATGAGGCAAAGAAGAAGGGCCTCGCGCTGACGGTGGATACCGACATCCGCCATACGCACGTCCTCTGGGACGGCACGAAGATGGAAGAGGTGTTTTTAAACATCTTCAGCAATGCCGTGAAATACACGCCGTCGGGCGGGAGCATCTCCATCCGTGTCACGGAGCTCCCCTGCGACAGGGCGGGCCATGCCCGGTACGAAACGGTGATTGCGGACACCGGCATCGGCATCTCCGCGGACTTCCTGCCGCACATCTTTGAGAGCTTTTCGAGGGAGCGGACCTCCACGGAGAGCAAGGTCATGGGCACCGGCCTTGGGATGGGCATTGTGAAACGGCTGCTTGACATGATGGGCGGCGATATCCGCATTGCAAGCGAGGCGGGGGAAGGGCACACGGGTGACCGTCACGCTGGAGCACAGGCTTGCGGAGGGGGAGGCCCTGCCCGCGCCGGACCTTACTGAGGAGACAGAGGAATTTGCCGGCCTGCAGGGGAAGCGCATCCTGCTCGCGGAGGACAATGAGATGAACCGCGAAATCGCAAAGGAGCTCCTTGCGGAAGCCGGGCTGCCGGTGGAGTGCGCCACGGACGGGGCCGAGTGCATCGACATGCTGGTCAAGGCGGACGCGGGCTACTATGACGCCATCCTGATGGACATCCAGATGCCCAACATGGATGGCTATACGGCGGCAAGGACCATCCGGGCACTGCAAGACCCCGGAAAATCCGGGATACCGATCCTTGCCATGACGGCAAACGCGTTTGAGGAGGACAGGCAGCGGGCCGCGGCGGCCGGCATGGATGGCTTTGCCACAAAGCCCATGAACATGCAGCAGCTGCTCGCGGAGCTGAAGCGGGTCCTGGGCTGACGGGAAAAGGCGGCCACCGCTTTTTTGAAAAACACGGGACACCGGCAATACGGCCGGTGTCCCCCATAGGGATACGGGGATGCGCCCTGCCGGTTTTGGCAGGGCGTGTTTCATTTTTACGGAAAATCTCATCAGCTACTGTAATTTGCGCATGTTCCGTGCTATAATGCCTATGGTTAGCAAATGCTAACGCTGAAGGAGGGAAGGAAACACCATGAGCAGATTCAAACCGAAGCACGAACCCGTCAGGACCTTCTCCGTTGCGCAGGACGGCTTTTATGGCATGTATTTTGAGCCGGAGGTCAACCGCTTCCCCGGCAAGGGCATGGTCATCTGCACGGGGTCAGACGGGAGCTACCTGTTGTGCAGGCTTGGCGCGGATAAAATGCTGGATGCGGGCATGCCGGTGCTGGCCCTTGGATACTTTGGCGTGGAGGGCACCCCGCAGGATCCCCTGAATATCCCCGTGGAGTATATGCAGCGGGCCTGCCTGTGGCTGAAGAACGAAAAAGGCCTGCACCCGGGCGTCTGGGGCATCTCCCTGGGCGGCGAGTTTGTGCTGCTGGCCGGCAGCCTGTTCCCGGAGATTGAGTGCGTGGTGGCGGCATCCCCGGTGCACATCCTGACCCAGTGCGGCAGCTTTACGGGCGGCCTGCATTTTGCGGATGGCGGCCCGTTCTCCAGGGATGGGAAGCCGTTGCCCTATACCGGCCTTTCCACGGAGGAGGCAAAGCAGGTGCTCAAGCGCATGAAGAAAAACATGCTAAAGCGGCTCGAGCCCGACATGCTCTTCTTTTATCAGGATGTGCTCACGCGGGAGCATGACCCGGCTGCCGAAATCGCCGTGGAGAACATCCATGGCCCGGTGCTGCTCCTCTCCGGCGCGCAGGATGTGATGGTGCCCGCGGACTATGTGTGCGGTCAGGTGATGGAGCGGCTCAGGGCGCATCAGTTTGCCTATCCGGCCGTGCATAAAAACTATGACCCGCTCAGCCACTATGTCTGCCCGCTGCGCCCTGCCACCAGCAGCATGTTCCGCGTGGAGCGGAAACAGAAGGAGGCCTGCAATCAGAGCCGTGAGCAGGCATGGCAGGATACGCTCCGGTTCCTCCGCGACCAGTGGGTGATTCCGGAGGGGAAATAAGGGACGGCAAGGCTGATGACAGGAGGGAAAAGCAGCATGGAAAAACAGCGGATGACCGGCGGGAAATTCACCTATATGCTCTATACGGGCGGGAAGCCCTGCACAAAGGGCATCATCCTGTGCCTTGGGAACAGCGATGAGGGCTTGCTGGTAAACGGGGCGGCAAAATATCTGGTGGAACAGGGGTGCGACGTGGTTGCCATCTGCCCTGTCCTGCAGGGGGAGACCTATGACGGCTGGCACAGCTTCCCGATGGAAATCTATGCGGAGGCCATGGCGTGCCTGAAGGCACGGGGCATTTCAAAAATCGGGGTGGCCGGCGGTTCCACGACGGCCATGGTTTCCCTGACCGCGCTCAGCCTGTATCCGGAACTGAGCCTTGGCCTGATCTATGCCGGCTGTGACTTCCTGTTTGAAGGGGTCCATGTGCGGGAAGGAAAATCGGGGAAGCTGAAGGACCGTGTGGAGGTGCCGGCCCATGGGCAGTCCAGCCTTTCCTATCAGGGCAGGGACCTGCCGTTTGTGCCCTATCACCTTACGGATGAGCAGTATCATGAACTGGCCTATGGCTCGCAGAAGAAATATGGCGAGCTCAACGGCTGGGAGCTGTACGACCATGTGGAGGCGCAGCCGGAGTTTGCCGGGAGCCTGATCCCGGTGGAAAACAGCCATGCGCATATCCATGCCTTCAGCGCGGAGGATGATTCCCTGTGGCGCACGGCAAACTATATGCGCCGGCTCGGGAAGCGCCTGCAGGCGCATGATTACGCGTATGGCTTTACCCTGCATGTGTATCCCTATGGCACGCATTTCATGTATCCACAGGGAATGCTGCTGAAGATTGCGCATGCCCCGTTTGCCATCCGTCTGCTCCTTGGCAAGATGTTCCACAGCGGGAAACAGCACCCGCGAGAGTGTGAGCAGGCCCGCCTGGATGCGGACCGGGCAACGAAGAAGGCGCTGGCGGACTGGTGAGGCCTTGCAGGCGGGATGCAGGGGCCACACATCCCGTTCCCCTTGCATGGCATGTTCCCGTGTGGCCTTTGAGGACCCGGCCATGGCAGGATGCGGGCTTGCAACTGCGGGCAAAAGAGGTTACCATACAGGGGAGGGCGTCATAAAAGCAACGCCCGCATCCCCTTGGGGGAAATCCGGCAGGGAGAGATTGATATGGCAGCAAATGCGCCCGTGAGCGGCATCACCTTTGAAAGTTTTTTAAGCGGCACCCCGGCACGGGATTACATTTTCCAGAAGACCCCGTATGAAGAGCAGGTGTCCGCGGCCGCACGGCTCATCCGTGAGGCGGAGTATGTGCTGCTTGGCGCCGGGGCCGGCATGAGCACGGCGGCGGGCGCCGTGTATGGCGGGGAATGGTTCCGGCAGAATTTTGCGGAGTTCCGTAAAAAGTACGGCAATGGCCCCTATCTGCAGGATATGTACAGCGCGGGCTTTTACCCGTATCCCAGCGAGGAGGCCTACTGGGGCTACTGGTCCAAACAGTGCCTCAAGGCCGGCATCGAGGCAGACCATACGCCGCTCCACCGGACGCTGCTTGCCGCCCTCAGCGGCAAACGGCTCTTCTGCCTTTCCACCAATGCGGACGGGCAGTTTGAAAAGGCCGGCCTTGCGCCGGAGCAGATTTTCTGCACGCAGGGCGATTATTTCCACATCCAGTGCGCCCGCGGCTGCCACCAGAAGACCTACGATGCCGTGGACCTGTTCCGCAGGATGGACGCGGCCAGGGTGGACTGCCTCATCCCCACGGACCTGGTGCCCAAATGCCCGGTCTGCGGCGGACGGATGAACATGAACCTGCGCATCGACCAGTATTTTGTGCAGGATGAAGCCTGGTACGAGGCAGAGGGGCGCTTTGGGGCGTTCCTTTCGGAGGCACTGGAATCCGGGAAGAAGCTCTGCCTTCTCGAGCTGGGCGTGGGCTTTAACACCCCCACCATCATCCGCTTCCCGTTTGAAAGGCTGGTGCGGGAGCATGCGGATGTCTCCCTGGTCAGGCTGAACCTTGATGAGGCGGTGGTGCCGCGGAGCGCGGGGACGCGGGCGGTCGGCATCAACGCGGACATGAAAAAGAGCATTGCGGACATCGCCGCAGCGCTCCGGTAAAAACACTGGGCAAGAGAACAACGCCCTGCCGGGACCCGGCAGGGCGTTGTATGTGTTTTGGGATGCTGATTGCCGCCTGAAAGGATAAAAAGCAGGCTGGCTGTTGGGTCCGCATGGTCACCCGCGCAGCTTTTCGCTGATTTCCGTCAGGAATTTTTCCGCAATGGGGGAAAACAGCTGGTATTTTTTCCAGACAAGGTACATCCGGTTTTCCAGCGTGGGGACAAGGGGCCTTGTCACAAGGTCCCCGTCCGGCCCGGAATAGATCAGCCTGTCAAACGTGAGCAGCACGCCGAGCTGTTCCGCGGCAAACACGGCCCCGTTATGGGAGAGCTGGAAGGAACCCTCCAGCTGCAGGTCCTGCATCCTGTCACCGGCCCACCGGGGAATGTCTGCCTGCCAGGACTGCTCCGAGCAGAACAGGGGAATGCCGACAAGGTCATCTGGCGTGATGGCATCCTTTTTGGCAAGCGGGTGATCCTGATGCATGACGGCCACCCATTTGTCCGTTTCCGGGAATTCCAGCACGTTGTATTTCTGGTAATCCGGCGTTTCCACGAGGACCGCAAAATCGAGGATGCCCTTATCGAGCCGCTCCAGCACCTGCTCAGTGCCACCGCTGGTGATGTGATAGTGAAGGTTCGGGTACCTTGTTTTAAAGCTGCGGATTTCGCGGGCCAGGAGCCGTATCTGGTGGCTCTCCGCCAGGCCGAAATAGAGGTCCCCGCCGGTGACGTCATCCATGGCGGAGAATTCTTCCGTAATCTTGTCTGCCATCGCAACAAGGTCCTCGGCGCGTTTGCGCAGGAGCTGCCCCTCATCCGTCAGTTCAATGTTGAAGGCGTGGCGGATGAACAGCTGTTTGCCGAGCTCCTCCTCCAACGCCTTGAGCTGCTTGGAAAGCGTCGGCTGCGAGACATGGATCTGCTCTGCAGCCCTTGTCATGTTCTCCTCCCTGGCCACGGCCAGGAAATACCGGAGTGACTTGATGTCCATGGTGTTACCCCTTAAGATATTCCAAAATAGAATGAGATGATATTAATTATAGCAATTAGCAATTTCATCTGCAATGCCTTACAATGGAAGCATCAGCAAACCAAGGAGGCCACATGGAAACGGCACGGAAGGAAATGGAGCAGCTGCTGGAGCAATTGCCGCTGGAGGAGGAAATGCGGGCCAGATGCCTTGGCCTGCAGCAGGCGGGGAATTATCCGGAGCTTTACTGCCTGTTACGGGGCGCCCGGTGTGGGTTCCTTGAGCAGCTGCACGAAAGCCAGCAGAGGCTCGAGCAGCTCGATTACCTGATCTATCAGGCCAAAAAGGAATGCGGCTGCTGCACGCAGGACGCGAAAGGAGAAGAACAATGATTTACAGGGATTTTCAGGGGATGAAGCTTTCTGCCCTCGGCATGGGCAACATGCGCCTGCCGCTGATTGACGGCGATGACAGCCGCATCGACGTGAAGGCGGCGGGGGAGATGCTGCGCTGCTGCATGGAGTCCGGCATCAACTACTATGATACCGCCTATGGCTATCATGGCGGCAACTCCGAGCGGGTGGTCGGTGAGCTTTTGAAGGCCTATGACCGCAACAGCTTTTACCTGGCCTCCAAGTTTCCGGGCTACGACCTTGGCAACATGCCGAAGGTCAGGGAAATCTTTGAGGAGCAGCTTAAAAAGTGCCAGGTGGATCACTTTGATTTCTACCTTTTCCACAATGTCTGCGAGATGAACGTGGATGCGTACCTGGACCCGAAGTACGGCATCTTTGATTACCTCATGGAGCAGAAGCGGGCGGGCCGCATCCGTCACCTCGGCTTTTCCACCCATGGTGACATCGCCTGCATGACGAAGTTCCTCGAGGCCTATGGCAGGGACATGGAGTTCTGCCAGATTGAGCTGAACTATTTTGATTATAAGTTCCAGGATGCCAAGGGCAAGCTGGACCTGCTGGCCAAATGGAACCTCCCCGTCTGGGTGATGGAGCCGGTCCGCGGCGGACAGCTTGCGACCCTGCCCGCGGATGCGGCGGCCAGGCTGAAGGCGGCAAGGCCCGGTGAGGACGTGCCTGCCTGGGCATTCCGCTTTTTACAGTCCTTCCCAGCGGTCACCATGACGCTTTCCGGCATGTCCAGCATGGCACAGCTCAAGGCCAACATCGCAACCTACGCGGAGGCAAAGCCCCTGAACGCAGAGGAGATGGCCCTGCTCCTTGGCATTGCCGATGAGATGATTGCAAGGACCACCGTGCCCTGCACGGGCTGCCATTACTGCGTGACCAAGTGCCCGAAGAAGCTGGACATCCCGTTCCTGCTCAAGCTCTACAACGAGGCGATGGTGGCAGGCTCCGGCGATTTCATTGCGCCGATGGCGCTGGCCAGCGTGGACGCGGACAAACAGCCGCAGTGCTGCATCGGCTGCCACAGCTGCGAGAAGGTCTGCCCGCAGACCATCCACATCCC
>R21__coassemble_2688_pt1 | contig 9790 bp, 11 predicted proteins | sample R21__metabat2_low_PE_066 | metagenome-assembled genome bin R21 | reverse complement strand
CGGTAAAAGAGGATGGTATCGTGCTTGTAGGGGATATGCTTCGTGCTCCTGCCACCGGTTTTATAGCTCCAGATAATCTCGTTGACAAAATTGGATTTGCCAAAGACGCTGTCCATCAAAAGACGCATCCTGGCGCTGAGGCGGTAATCAACGTGCAGGAAGATGCTGCCGCTTTCCGTCAGCAGTGTGCGGCAGCCGGTCAGCACGGTGCGCATCCAGTCATCAAAGGCATCGTCCGTAAGCTTGTCCGAATAGGCGGGGATGACCAGCGTTTTTTTGCCTTTTCCAAGCCTGAGACGGAAGCTTTCACCTGTAGTGAAGGGCGGATCCAGGTAGATGCACTGGACACTGTCATGATATTCCTGACTGAGGATGGGCAGGAGCTGCTCCGCCCTGCCGAGGTAAAAACAGCCGGGGCCACCATTTTCGTGGATTTCCCCGGATATGCCTTCCTGACTGTGATAAATCATGCTGACGGCCTCCGGAAACCTGATGGATGTGATACCTTTATTTTATCCCACGGATTCCATGGTTGACAAGCATGTTTGGCCTGTTTTTCGCCCTTTTTCTGCCCGTAAAACTTTACATTACTGGGGTTTGTTGCTATAATCAATAAAAAAGTGGAGGTGTGTAACATCATGGATGAGCAGATGATTGAAGTCAACGAAGAACAGCAGATTGAGACTGCTGCGGAAAATACAGGTAAAATCGTTTTTGCAAATGATGTCGTGGCTACCATTGCAGCCATGGCTGCCTCGGATGTGGAGGGCATTGCCAGCATGAGCGGCAGCGCCGTGAGCTTCCTTGGCAAGAAGAACGCGACCAAGGGCGTGAAGATCACGATGGTCAACGAGACCGTCACCGTGGACGCCAGTGTCAATGTGAAGTATGGCTTTGCCATCCAGAACGTCTGTGCCAGCCTGCAGAAGGCCATGAAGAACGCGATTGAAACCATGACCGGCCTGACCGTGGCTTCCGTTAACGTGAACGTCGTTTCCGTCGTCTTCGAGAAGCCTGCGGAACCGGAGACAGAGGTCAGGGAAGAAGCGGCAGAGGCCATTGAGGAATAACCGGGTCATTGTTTCGCGGCGGGCGGCCTCCCTGTCTGGCTGCCCGCGCTTGTATGTACGGAAGATTTTAGGAGCATGCCATGAATATGTTTTTAGAGTTCCTTCGCCGGCATAAGTGGTCCTGCATCCTGTGCGTAATCGGGATTGTGATTGCCGTACTGATGCTGACGATTGGCTTTTGGAGGACCTTGCTGATTACCGTGGTGATTGGTCTTTGCTTTGCGGCTGGCTTTGTCCTGGATACGGAAGGCCCAGGCGGCTTTGCAAGAATTTTCCGCCAGATTACCGGAAAGGATAAAAAGTAACCATGAGAAGATCACTTGCAAGGGAAATGGCCATGAAGATGCTCTATGCCTATTCCGTGGGCGGTGCCGATACCCCGAAGGATGCCCTTGACCAGACGGAAATGGACGTAAAAGCCCTTTCCCAGGATGAGCAGTCCTTTGCCACGGGCCTTTATGAGGGCGTGCTGGCACATCTTGAAGAAATTGACGCAAAGATTTCCGCCCATGCGGAAAACTGGAATTTTGACCGCATCGGCAAGGTGGACCTCAGTGTGCTGCGCCTTGCCGTGTACGAAATGACATACAGTGACCCGGAGGATGTATCCACGGGTACTGCCATCAATGAGGCCGTGGAGCTTGCAAAACGCTTTGGCGGGGAGCACTCCTATTCCTTCATCAACGGTATCCTTGGCAGCATATCCAGGGAGACGGCCTGACCGTTTTTTTCTTGCATGGAAAAAGAGTATTTTCTTGGTTTTGACACGAGCTGCTATACCACGTCCGTTGCCGTGTTTGACGGCAGTGGCATCATCCGTGATGAGAGGATAGTGCTCAGCGTGCCTGCCGGATCAAGGGGCCTCAGACAGAGTGAGGCCCTTTTTCAGCATGTGCGCAATTTGCCAGTCCTTGTGGAAAAGGCCTGCGCGGAACTTGATGTTTCCCGCATCTGCGGTGTTGCCGTCAGCACGGCACCGACCGCACGGGAGGATTCCTACATGCCGGTATTCCTGGCAGGGGTCCTTGCCGCCCGGACGGCCGCAAGCATACATAATGTGCCGCTGTACAGGACCTGCCATCAGGCCGGGCATATCCGCGCGGCCCTGTATGGGAATGAAGCCCTGCTTACCGGTGACCCTTTCCTTGCCATCCACCTGAGCGGGGGCACAAGTGACATGCTGCTTGTGGAAAGGGACACGGAGAGCATTTTCCGCGTGACACCCCTTGGTGCGTCCACGGACCTGCATGCTGGCCAGCTGGTTGACAGGGTCGGCGTGCTGCTCGGGCTAGGCTTCCCTGCAGGGCCACACCTTGAGGAGCTGGCAGGGATGGCGGAGGAGCGGGACATCCGTATTCCGTCGAGCGTGCGGGGACTTTCCTGCTCATTTTCCGGCGCGGAGACCCGGGCGGAACAGTTGCTCAGGGACGGCGTGGCCAGGGAAGAACTTGCCTTTGCCGTTTACGACCTGCTGGCGCGAAGCCTTGCCAAATGGATCAGCAATGCATCCAACGAGACCGGCATCCGTGAAATCCTGGTGAGCGGCGGGGTTGCGTCCAGCGCACTGCTCAGGGAACTTCTTGCACAGCGCATGGATGCCAATGTTCATGTCCGTTTTGGCGAAAACAGGCTTTCCTCTGACAATGCGTGCGGGATTGCGATGCTTTGTCATGACTTTTATACCGGGAGGCAGGCATGACGGACATGGTTTTTTCGGTCAGTGCGCTCAATAAGCAGGTTGGCGACATGGTGGCGGCCAATTTTTCCGACATCCATGTGCGTGGGGAAATCAGCGGGTTGAAGCGTGCGGCCAGCGGCCATCTCTATTTTACCCTGAAGGATGAAAAGGCCGCCGTCAGCTGCGTGATGTTCCGCTTTCATGCCGAGAGCCTGATGCAGCAGAACCCTGCGTTCCGTAGCCTCTACCCAAGGCTGAAGGACGGGCTGCAGGTCGTTGTGCTGTGCAGTGCCGCCGTATACGAAAGGGATGGGCGGTACCAGCTGTATGTGCGCCATATCCGGGAGGACGGCCTGGGTTCTCTGCTTGAAAAAAAGGAAATGCTGAGGCAGCACTATCTGGAACTTGGCTATTTTGACGATGCGGTCAAGCATCCCGTGCCTTTCCTGCCGCGCAGGATCGGCGTGGTGTCTTCGAGCACGGGCGCCGTCATCCATGACATCCACAATGTGATAGCAAGGCGTTTCCCTGCCATGCTCAGCCACCTTGAACTGAAGGGGGTGCGCGTACAGGGGGAAGGTGCGGCAGAGGAGATTGCCACCGCCATCCGCGCCTTCGACAGGGAACAGGCATGCGACGTTCTGATTGTGGCACGCGGCGGCGGAAGCATAGAGGACCTGTGGTGCTTCAATGAGGTGCCGGTCATCGAGGCCATCCATGACTGCAGCATTCCCATCATCAGCGCCATTGGACATGAAACGGACTGGACGATTGCTGATTTTGTATCCGACATGCGGGCACCGACCCCGTCGGCCGCGGCAGAACTGGCAGTGCCTGAGTATGCGGTGCTCAGGGCAGGCCTTGATACCATGCGGGTGCGGCTCTCCCATTCCCTGCGGGCCGGTGTTGACTCTTACCGGGCAAGGCTCGAACTGATGATGAAACGGGCGGGATTCCGGGACCTTGAAAAGCGGGTCCTTGAAGAACGTTTTCTCCTGGACAGCCTGGGCACGCGACTTGATGGTGCCATGCAGGCAGGGCTCAGCGCAGGGCGTCAGCAGCTGAAGGAGCTTGGCCTTTCCCTGACGGCCCTTGACCCCAGGGCCGTGATGGACCGTGGCTATGCCATCATAAGGGATGGGGATGGCCGGATATTGACGGGCTGCGATGCGCTTTGCATTGGCAGGCAGATACAGATTGTGATGGCGGACGGCGAGGCCTCTGCCACGGTTGACGGGGTCAGGAAGGATAAATGACAATGGCAGAAAAAGCACTGGATTATGAAAAAGCCATGGAAAGGCTTGAGGAAATCGTGAAGGAACTGGAATCCGGCTCCGCAAAGCTGGATGACATGGTGCGCCTCTATGAGGAGGGGCAGAAGCTGCACGCCCAGCTGAGCGGCATCCTTGATTCCTACGAGAAAAAAATTGCCGGCCTTGCGGCAGACGGAAAAGAAAATGAAATTTGAAGAGCAGCTGAACTATTATGTTTCGATGGCGGAGAGCATGCTCGGCGCGCTCCTCACACAGGCCGATGCCCCTGCACTGCTGCAGGAAAGCATGGAGTATTCCCTGCTGAGCGGTGGCAAGCGCCTGCGTCCCGTCCTGTGCATGGCCACGTGCGAACTGCTGGGCGGTTCCGCACCGGATGCCGTCAAGGCCGCATGCGCCATTGAGATGGTGCATGCCTATTCGCTGATTCATGATGACTTGCCTGCCATGGATAATGATGATTTCCGGCGCGGCCTGCCGTCCAACCATAAAAAATTTGGCGAGGCGAACGCAATCCTCGCCGGTGACGGTCTGCTGACGATGGCATTTTTTGTACTCTCCCAGGTTGAGAATGAGGGCCGTAAGGTGGTACAGACCGTGGCGCGGGGCGCCATGGACATGGTCTGCGGGCAGAGCATCGACATTAACGAGAGCGATAACCCCGGGGTCATGTTTGAACTGATGGCCAAAAAGACGGGTGCCCTGATCCGGGCGGCTGTGCTTGCGGGGGCCTACTGCTCAGGCTCTCAGGAGACGGGAAAATGGATTGGCCCGCTGACAGTCTTTGCGGAGAAATTCGGCCTGCTCTTCCAGATTACCGATGACATCCTTGATTCCCGTCAGGATGAAAAGGAGGAGGGGATGTCCTTTGTCTCCCTGTATGGGCTGCAGCCTGCCAGGGATGAGGCAAAGCGCGTTGCGGATGCCGCGGTGCAGGCCCTTGCGGAGGTCCCGGGTGATGTTTCCTTTTTGACGGAGCTGACGCAGCGCATGCTCACCCGTACCCGCTGACACAGCCTTGCAACAGGGGTTTGATGATGGTATAATTAAATTTGGTGGTGCAGTATCCTAGTCAGTGACGCACTCTCTGAAAGCGGGCCTAAAAATCCGTCAAGGGCACATCGATGAAGTTTCTGGTGTTTGCTTCCGACGCCCAGTCGGGGGCTGATGCTGGGAGTTAAGAAGGCTGGGCGATCCGTAATGGCATACGGGCCCCGACCCATCCTTCGTGGAGACCGAAACGGGTGGTCCAACCGTAATACCGGACTACTCCTTCGGGTTAAACCTGTTATGCGGGATAGACTGTGTACAGAGTAGCCTGCCTTGAGTGGCTCCGGTGGATTGTGGAACACGCTTGCCCTATGTTTGGCCAAAACTTGGACGGCGATTGCCAGATGAAACCGGCTCTGCAAAAGAGGATAGGAGAATGGGAAGCTGTAGAGGAAAGCTCCTAGGCTGTTGTGCTATCGCACGGACATACTGAGGATTACGGTGTGGCCTGAGTGGTAATCCGGTTCCATCCCTATGGATGGCCGAGGCCATAATGGGAAACCGCTCCTTTCGGTGACGGGGAGTGGCCCGCGGGGAAATCCTACCGGACCTAAGCCGCAAAGTCTACTCAGCGTGTTACCACCATTAGTTTTTACATTTTAGGAGGTTGCATTTGGCAGCCCATTCCAATAAACAGAAAAAGGTACAGAAAACTGACACCGGATGGCCGTTTAAGGTATTTATCCTGACGGTCATTCTTTCGTTGTTCATGAGCTTTTTTTCCCAGACGACCCTGCTGGGCGTGCCCATTGCCGTTGCGGTACTGATACTGGCAGTGATTATCCTGACCGGCATCCTGTTTGACATCATCGGTGTGGCGGTTGCGGCACAGAACACATCCGATTTTGCGGCCATGGCGTCAAGGAAGATCAAAGGCGCCAAAAGGGCCATCCGGCTTGTACAGCAGGCGGACCGCGTGGCCAGCGTCTGCAACGATGTGGTGGGCGACATCTGCGGCATCGTGTCCGGCGCCATGGGCGCGGTGATTGCCTCTAGGCTCTTAACCGATGCTTTTACCGGGGGCAGGGTGGCCAGCATCCTCGTCAGCTGCAGCCTCAGCGCCCTGATTGCTGCGGCAACCGTCAGCGGCAAGGCTGTGGGAAAACGCTATGCGCTGTCCCACTCCCGCAATATTGTGTATGCGGTCGCCAGGGTTCTTTCCATATTTGATAAGGCATAAGCTATGGAATATCCGCTTTTAGAGAAGATTGAACAAGGACTGCCACTCAGTTCCCTTGCAGAAGGGGAGCTTGACGGTCTCTGCACGGAAATCCGTGGCAAAATCATCGAAACGGTCCTGTCAAACGGTGGTCACCTTGCCTCCAGCCTCGGGGCCGTGGAGGCGATTGTCGCCTGTGAGCGTGTGTTTGACCTGAACCATGACAGGATTGTGTTTGACGTAGGCCATCAGGCCTATGCACATAAGCTGCTGACGGGGAGGTTTTCAGGCTTTTCCACCCTGCGTACCGAAGGGGGAATCAGCGGATTTCCCAAGCGGCAGGAGAGCCCATACGACTTTTTTGGTACGGGGCATGCCTCCACGTCCATTTCTGCCGCGCTTGGCATGGCAAGGGCCATGCATTTAAACGGGGAGCAGGGTACCTGCGTGGCTTTCATCGGGGATGCCTCCCTCGGCGGCGGGGAAGCTTTTGAGGCCCTGAATGATGCGGGCAATACGGACCTGCCGCTCGTTGTCGTACTCAATGACAATGACATGTCCATTTCGCGGCCCAGGGGCGCCCTCAGACAGTCCCTGCAGGAGATGCGCGTCAGCCGGAAATATCTCTCATTGAAACGCAGGATTGTCAGTACGCTGGATCATGGCGTGACGGGCCGGTTCTTATCCAGACATATGAAGGACATGAAGGACCGTATCCGGAAATTTCTCATTCCGGACCAGCTGTTTGAACAGTTCGGCTTTATTTACCTCGGCCCCATAGACGGTCACGACATCGCAAAGCTGGAGGACGTGCTGAACAAGGCAAAGCAGGCGGGCAAACCGGTGATTGTCCATGTCAACACACAAAAGGGCAGGGGATATCTCCCGGCTCAGGTGGATCCTGAACACTTTCATGGCATTTCCCCGGCATCGGCCACGGGTAACGGGCAGGCTTCCTGCTCACATGTATTTGGGGAGACACTCTGCGCACTGGCACGGCAGGATGCCCGCATCACTGCCGTAACCGCAGCCATGTCAGCCGGCACGGGGCTTTCCGGCTTTTCAAAGGAATTTCCGGACCGTTTTTTCGACGTCGGCATTGCGGAGGAACATGCGGTTACGATGTCGGCAGGTATGGCGGCTGAGGGGATGCGGCCCGTCGTGGCCATCTATTCCACGTTCCTGCAGCGCGCATATGATCAGGTGCTGCATGACATCTGCCTGCAAAGGCTGCCGGTTATCCTGGCTGTGGACAGGGCAGGCCTGACCGGGGAGGACGGGGAGACACATCAGGGCATTTATGATTTAGCCTATCTTGCCACGGCACCGGGAATGGACATATATGTCCCGTCAACACCGGGAGAGCTACAGGATATGCTGAAAATGGCACTTGACCGTCTGGAACCGGCAGCCATCCGTTATCCACGCGGCTCCCTGCCGGAACGGAATGCCGCCCAGCTTGTCTATGGCAGATGGGAGACCGTGCTCCCGCCTGGGGATGTTACCGTGATAGCCTGCGGCACCATGGTATCTGAGGCCTATGAGGCGTGCAGGAAGACCGGGGCCGGTCTTGTGAATGCAAGGTTTCCGCTGATGGAGGATGCAGAAATCCTCCGGGAGATTGCCGGGACTTCACGGCATGTCATTACCGTGGAGGACGGAATCCCCTGTCTTGGCCTTGCCGTCAGCAGGTCGCTGCATGACATGGATGTGAGGATTCTGGCTGTCCGTAATGAGCCGGTTGCGCATGCCTCCGTGGCACGGCAGCGGGCCAGGTACGGGATTGACCAGGCATCAATTTTGGACGCCATCAGCTCCATGGGAGGGAAAGCATGAGTATCAGGCTTGACGTTGCCGTTTTTGAACGGGGCCTTGCGCAGAGCAGGGAAAAGGCACGGGCCCTCATTATGGCCGGTGATGTTTTTGTTGACGGCAGGCGCGTGGACAAGGCGGGAACCGCCATCCATGAGGATGCCCGGATTGAGGTACGGGAGGATGTCCTCCCGTTTGTTTCCCGTGGTGGCCTCAAGCTACAGAAGGCAGTGGAGACATTTGACATCACACTTGACGGCGTTTACGCACTTGACATCGGTGCTTCCACCGGCGGCTTTACGGACTGTATGCTGCAGCATGGCGCAAGGCATGTCTGTGCAGTGGATGTCGGCTATGGACAGCTTGACTGGAAGCTGCGTAATGATGAGCGTGTGACTGTCATGGAACGCACCAATGCGAGGAACATGGTACCGGAGTGGTATGCAGAGCCCGCGGATTTTGCATCCATAGATGTCTCCTTCATCTCCCTCAGGCTGATGCTGCCCCCGCTCAGGGACTGCCTGAAGGAGGATGGCCGCGTGGTTGCCCTGATTAAACCGCAGTTTGAGGCTGGCAGGGCAGAGGTCGGGAAAAACGGTGTCGTCAGGGATGCTGCCGTCCATGCAAGGGTCATCCGCGAGATAACCGGCTTTGCGGTAAATAACTGTGGGTATTCCCTGCTTGGACTGACGTTTTCGCCCATCACGGGTCCAAAGGGAAACATTGAGTATCTTATGTACCTGAAGAAGGGTGGCCCGTCCCTTGCGCTGAGTGATGAGTACATTATGCGCGTGGTTGACGAGTCCCACACCCTCCGCTGATGTTGAATATGCATCCAGGGGTTTCTCGGGTGCATATTTTTGTATTTTATGCACTTTTTTATGCATTTTCCCTTGCCGTGTTTTTCACTATGGTTGTATAATCAGCATATCTATCTGATGAGGAGCGTATTCCCATGCATATCGGTATTGCGACAAACCCGACAAAGCAGGGGGCAGAGGCCATCGGCCTGCGCCTTGCATCCTGGTGTGCTTCCAAGGGACTGAAATACAGCGTTTATCATGATGCACCGGAGATGGACCTTGACACGGCACACGTGGACATCCTGGTGGCCGTGGGCGGGGATGGTTCCCTGCTGCGCTTTGCGGCACCGGCAGCCACGCGTGGCATCCCGATGCTTGGCGTCAATTTGGGCCGCGTGGGTTTTTTGAGTGAGGTCCACGAGAATGAACTGGAGGACGCCATGCAGCGCGTCCTTGCCGGGGATTACCTGCTGGACCGCAGGATGATGCTTTCCTGCACTATCAACGGGCGCGATCCGTTTTTATGTCTGAACGACATCATGGTGTCCAAGAGCTCCTTTTCCGGTGTGGCGGAAATCCGTATCAGCGTGAACGATTCGTTCGTCGGGGATGTTTTCTGTGACGGTGTCATTGTTGCAACCCCGACCGGTTCCACGGGATACAGCCTCAGCGCCGGCGGCAGCGTACTGGCCCCGGGACTTGATGCGCTTGCCGTGACACCCATCTGCCCGCATACCCTGCATATCCGCCCCATTGTGACATCCAAGCAGGCCATGGTCACACTTTCCATGCAGGGCAGCGGAATTGTCTCCGGGGACGGACGGCTGATTTCCAGCATTGGGAAAGGGGATACCGTCCTGGTGACGGGGTCTGACATGACCTGCGATTTCATCCGCTTTACCACGAAGGATCTTTTTGCACTCATCAGGGACAAGCTGGCTTAACGG
>R21__coassemble_2663_pt1 | contig 9856 bp, 8 predicted proteins | sample R21__metabat2_low_PE_066 | metagenome-assembled genome bin R21 | reverse complement strand
ATTAATCCAAATAAAACCTATTGCCTGTTCATAATCCCCTGTTATCATAGGCAATGTCGAAAGAGAACAACGGGCACCCGGAACGCCCGCTACATCCTAAAGAAAAGGAGTCCTGAAACATGGAACAGAACAATTGGTATCAGTCCTATCAGTCCCAGCAGCAGCCACAGGCGCCTGAAGCCACGGCAAAGAAGCAGCGCAGGGGCATTCCCGTACCGGCCATGATTGCCATGCTGCTGGTCACCGCCCTGCTGGCGGGTGCCATCGGCGCAGGCATCGTTGCCATCATCACCAACGCCTCCGCCCGCCGTGCGGAGCTCTCCGTCTCCACCGCGTCCACAGTCAATGAAATTTCGGCCGTGCAGTCCGGCAGCACCGCTGCTTCCGCCCAGCCGGATGCGGCAGCAGTGGCAGACGCCTCTGTGGAAACCGCTTCCTCCGGCCAGTCCAGCCTCTCCCCGCTGCTCACCATCGGCGGCACGGAGGGTAACCTGACCAAAGCACAGATTGTGGAAGCCTGCGCGCCCAGCGTGGTCGGCATTAACATTGAGTATGTCGTCAGCTCCGGCTATTACGGTTACTTCTACTATGGTAACGGCAGCCAGTCCTCCGGCCAGACGGCCACCGGCTCCGGCAGTGGTGTCATTGTCACCAGCGATGGCTATATCGTCACCTGCAACCATGTCGTGGAGGATGCCACCAAGATTACCGTCATCCTCAATGATGAATCCAGCTACGAGGCCACCGTGGTCGGCACCGATTCCCGCTACGACCTGGCCGTCATCAAGATTGACGCCACCGGCCTCACCCCCGCCGTCCTCGGCGACAGCGACCTGCTGACCGTCGGTGAGGATGTCGTGGCCATCGGCAACCCGCTGGGCGAGCTGCGCGGTACCGCAACCGCAGGCATCGTCAGCGCCCTGAACCGCAACGTCACCGTGGAAGGAACCGCCATGACCCTCATCCAGCATGACGCGGCAGTCAGCCCCGGCAGCTCCGGCGGTGGCCTGTTCAACGCCAGCGGCTCCCTCATCGGCATCGTCAACGCCAAGGCGTCCAGCGATGACACCGAAGGCATCGGCTTTGCCATCCCCGTCAGCGATGTCAAGGTCATCATTTCCGACCTCATCGAGCATGGTTACGTGACCGGCCGCGCCTATCTCGGCGTCTACCTCTCCAACGTGACCCTGCAGTCCGACCGCGGTGGCCGCTGGGGCTCCTATGGCTCCGCCACCTACTGTGTCCAGGTCAGCCAGGTTGTCGCAGGCGGTGCGGCAGAAGCTGCCGGCATCCAGGCCGGTGACCTCATCCTCTACGTGGATGACACGCAGATTACCGACACGGACACCCTTTCCTCTGCCATCAACTGCTACAACGCAGGTGATACCGCCACCCTCACCATCCAGCGCAACGGCCAGCAGATGCAGGTCAGCGTCACCTTTGGTGAATACGCGCCGGAGGAATAACCCCTACAAGGGTCAAGCCGCACAGGCTCCCCCAGGCCAGTGCGTTTGACATACCCCAAATCCCCCCATTTCAGGCGGCAGCCCCCACTGCCGCCTGAACCCTTTTTGGAGGCTTGCCGGCGGCTTTTCAAATTTCAGTAAAAAACCCGGAATTTCCCGTTGACAGGGGCAGGGTCTGATGGTAATATATCAGCAGAAATTGAATAGAGTCTTATCAAGAGTGGCAGAGGGAACGGCCCTGTGAAGCCCGGCAACCTGTTGAAAAATAAGGTGCCAAATCCGGCAGCGTAGAGCTGAAAGATGAGTTGTTGTTTTTCGGGCTTTGCGGTGCGCAAGGCTCTTTTTTATTGTACCGTATGCGTAGGAGGAAACGAAAACATGAACGAAAACCGCCGGCTGTTTACATCCGAATCCGTCACTGAGGGCCATCCCGACAAGGTATGCGACTGCATCAGCGATGCAGTCCTCGATGCCTATCTTGCGCAGGATCCAATGAGCCGCGTGGCCTGCGAAACCTGTGCCGCCACCGACATGCTGCTTGTCATGGGGGAAATCACCTCCAAGGGCACCGTGGACATCCCGGCCCTTGCCCGTGAGGTCATCCGCGGCATCGGCTATACCAGGGATGAGTATGGCTTCAGCGCCGATACCGTCAGCATCACCACGGCCATCGATGCCCAGTCCGCCGACATCGCCATGGGCGTGGACAAATCCTTTGAAGCCAAGAACGGGGAAACCGCCGATGTCTTCTCCACCGGCGCCGGTGACCAGGGCATGATGTTCGGCTATGCCTGCGATGAAACGCCGGAGCTGATGCCCCTGCCCATTGCACTGGCCCATAAGCTTGCCCTGCGCCTGACCGAGGTGCGCAAGTCCGGCACCCTCCCCTATCTCCGTCCCGATGGCAAGAGCCAGGTCACCGTGGAGTACGACGGCGACAGGCCCGTGCGCGTGGACACCATCGTGGTCTCCGCCCAGCATGACGAAATGGACATGGAAGCCCTCCGCGCCGACATCATCCGCGAGGTCATCCTCCCCTCCATCCCGCAGGCGCTGATGGATGCGGATACCCGCATTTTTGTCAACCCCACCGGCCGCTTTGTCATCGGCGGTCCCCATGGCGATACCGGCCTGACCGGCCGCAAGATCATCGTGGATACCTATGGCGGCTATGCCCGTCACGGCGGTGGCTGCTTCTCCGGCAAGGATCCCACCAAGGTGGACCGCAGCGCCGCCTATGCAGGCCGCTACGTGGCCAAGAACATCGTGGCCGCGGGCCTTGCCAGGCGCTGTGAGCTGCAGCTTGCCTATGCCATCGGCGTGGCCCGCCCCGTCTCCATCAACGTGGATACGCATGGTACCGGTGTCCTGCCGGACCATATCCTCGAGAAGATTGTGGCCGATACCTTTGACCTGAGGCCCAACGCCATCATCGAAACGCTCCACCTGCGCCGTCCCATCTACGCAAAGACCGCCGCCTATGGCCACTTCGGCCGCACGGACATCGAGCTCCCCTGGGAAAAGACGGACCGCGTGGAGGACCTGCGTGTGGCAGCCGCCAGTTACATTGTCTGAAGCCGCACAAAAATCAGTGTGAAAACAGAGGGCACCCATCCGGGTGCCCTCTGTCGTGTTTAAAATCAATTCCGGTTCCCATAAAAGGGGCAGGATCCGTGTCACTCCGGCATGTCGGCCTCGGTGCACTGCTCCAGCACCATGGTGTTCTGGATCATGCCCATGCGCATGTGCACCTTAAAGCAGAGGGTCTGCCCTGCCGCCACGGTCACAACGGGGTCATTGCACTTACGGTTCATGCCAAGCACCATGTGGATTTTGTAGGTGCCGGGGTTCACGGCAAGCGTCACGGTCTTCTTATTGGCCACATTGCCGGCCGGCTCCCCGTTTAAATAGATGCCCATGTCCAGGGCAATGCCCATGGGGTTGCCCATCCGGTAAATCTTAAGATATCCCTTACCGCCATCCACGGCCATGGCAGGGTTCCCGCCGCCAACGGGGGTTCCGCAGGACGGGCAGAACCTGGCGTCATCGGCCATCTGCGCGCCACATTTCGTACAGAACATCGTCTTATCCTCCTTTTCAGCCAGTCTCCGTTACCGGAAATCCCGGTTCTTTTCAAAGGCCGCGATCACGGCCTCCATCACGGCAGCCCTCAGGCCTCCGTTTTCCAGGGCCCGTACCCCCTGGATGGTTGTCCCGCCCGGCGAGCATACGGCATCCTTCAGTTCCGCGGGGCCTTTCCCGGTTGCCAGGGCCAGTGCGGCACTGCCGCGCACGGTTTCCGCCGCCAGGCTCTGGGCGAGGGACCTCGGCAGGCCGCAGGCCACGCCGCCATCCGCCATGGCTTCCATAAACAGGTCCACAAACGCGGGTCCGCAGCCGGAAACCGCGCTGCCGGCATCCATCAAGTGCTCCGCAACGGGGTAAAAACTGCCGGCTGCCGCAAAGGTATCCGTCAGGGTGGTGACCTGCGCCTCCGTCACACCGGCATCCACGCAGTACAGCACCGTGCCCATGCCGATGGAAACCGGCGTGTTGGGCATGATGCGCACCACCGGGCAGCAGCCGCCCGCCAGCATGCGGATTTTCTCCATGGTCATGCCGGCCGCCATGGTCACAAGCACGGGCTTCGTGTCACGTGCCTGCAGGACGGGGGCAATGGTGTCGAGCATGTCCGCCATCATCTGCGGCTTCACCCCCAGCAGGAGATAATCCGCCCGGGCCGCCGCAGTGCCGTTGTCCACAGCCGTTGCGCCAAGTTCTTTTGCAAGCGTCTCCGCCTTTTCTGCCGTGCGGTTTGCAAGCAGCAGCTTTGCGCCCTCTTTTTTTGCCGCCGCACGGGCCAGTGCGCCGCCCATGTTACCAGTGCCGATAAAACCAAATACCGCCATGTTCTTCTCCTTACCGTACCTGTCCGGATCCATATACCGCATATTTGATGCTGGTCAGCTCCTCCAGCCCCATCGGGCCGCGGGCATGCAGCTTCTGGGTGGAGATGCCAATCTCGGCGCCCAGGCCGAATTCGCCGCCATCCGTAAAGCGGGTGGAGGCATTCACGTACACGGCCGCCGCATCCACCTCATCAAGGAACCGCTCCGCATGGCTGTAGGATTCCGTCACGATGGTCTCCGAGTGCTTCGTGCCATGCGCGTTGATGAACCGGATGGCCTCATCAAGCCCGCTCACGGTCTTCACCGCCAGGATATAGTCATCATATTCCGTATCCCAGTCCTCCTCCGTGGCGGGGACGCCGTTTCCACAGAGGGCCGCCAGTGCCTTTTCATCGCAGCGGAGCTCCACATGGTACTTTTCAAGCCGTGGCACGGCCACCGCAAGGAAATCCTTTAAAACCGGCTCCGCCACCAGCACGCATTCCGCCGCATTGCACACGCTCGGGCGGGAGCATTTGGCGTTTTCAAGGATATTGGCGGCCATCCCGAGGTCCGCCCCCTCATCCACATACACGTGGCATACGCCTTCCCCCGTGCGGATGACCGGCACCGTGGCATTCTTTGCCACGCTGCGGATGAGGCCCCGCCCGCCACGCGGGATGAGCACGTCCACATAGCTGTCGAGGTGCATCAGTTCATTGGCGCTTTCCCGCGAGGTATCCTCCACCAGGCAGATGCAGTTGGGGTCAAGGCCCGCCGCTTCCAGCGCGCCCCGCATCAGGCTGACGGCCGCCATGTTGGAGCGGATGGCCTCCTTGCCGCCGCGCAGGATGCACGCGTTGCCGGATTTCAGGCACAGGGCAGCGGCATCCGCCGTCACGTTGGGCCTTGCCTCATAGATGATGCCGATGACGCCCAGCGGGACACGGCGTTTGATGATTTTCAGACCGTTTGGCCTTACCATGCCGCCGTCCACCGCGCCGATGGGGTCCGGCAGGCTGATGACCTTCCGGATGCCCTCCGCAATGCCGTGGATGCGCTCCCCCGTCAGGCGCAGGCGGTCCAGCATGGCCGTGGACATACCGTCCTCGCCTGCCAGGCGGACATCCTCCGCGTTGGCGGCAAGCCACTGTTCACTGCCGTTTTCCAGTGCCTCCGCCATCAGTCGGAGTGCCATGTCCTTTTTCGCGCTCGATGCGCAGCAGAGGGTCCGTTCTGCCGTGACCGCGGCAGCGCCCAGCTCTTCCATCTTTGTCATGCTTCCTGCCTCCGTGCCACAAACCTTGTGCCAACGCTTTTCCCCTCGAGGATGTCATACAGGCTCTCAAGGTGGGCGGAGTTGGCAATCACCATGTCCGTGCCGGCCTCCATGGCAATGCGCGCCGCGGACAGCTTGGTCTGCATGCCGCCGGTACCGCGGGACGTGCCGGCCCCGCCGGCCATCGCGATGATGTCGTCGGTCAGCTCATCCACTTCGGCAATCAGCTTTGCCCCCGGAACGGAGCGCGGGTCTGCGTCATACAGGCCATCAATGTCGCTCAGGATGACCAGCAGGTCCGCGTGGCAGAGGGATGCAACGATGGCGGACAGTGTGTCGTTGTCGCCCAGCACCTTTTTCTCGCCCGTTTCAATCTCCGCCGAGGAGACGGAGTCATTCTCGTTGACAATGGGGATGACGCCCATCTCCAGCAGCGTCGTAAACGTGTTGGAAAGGTGCATCGCCCGCTCCTCGTGCTTCACGTCATCACCGGTCAGGAGGATCTGCGCCACCGTGCGGTTATACTCAGAAAACAGCTTATCATAGATGTGCATCATGCTGCACTGGCCAATGGCGGCCACCGCCTGCTTGACGCGCAGCTCCTTTGGCCGCTCCGACAGGCCAATCTGCGCGGTACCCACGGCAATGGCGCCGGAGCTCACCAGTACCAGTTCATTGCCCATCGCCCGGATGTCCGACAGCGTGCGGACAAGCCGTTCCATGCGCCTCAGGTCAAGCTCCCCCGTGCCATGGGTCAGCGTGGATGTGCCCACCTTTACCACAATGCGTCTGCGTTCTACCATGTTAAATACTTCCCATCTTCAAAGGCCACGGTTTCCCGGGACCAGAATCTTTCCCTGCATGCCGCCCGTAGCAGTACCGCTTCCGGTTGCCGTCACGGGCTGATTCCCTGCAATCTTAAACATTTTAACACCTGCCCACCGCCTCCCGCAAGGGCACGGTATTTCCAATCCGCCATAAATGGTATATAATATGGTTATTTAATGGATATTTATGCGGGTGCATGCGCCCGCCACCGGAGGAACCATGATGACTGCCCGGCTGACACGCCCATCGGATGCCACGCTCAACGCGTTTCTCGGCCTGCGGGGCACTGTGCCCGATGACACCCTCCGCAGCCAGACGGAGCGCTGCCTTCAGAAAGTGATGGAGGCTTCCGCCCCCGCAGCCTGTTACCGGGTCCTGCCGTTCACCGTACTGCCGGATGGCATCCGGCCAAATGGCACGGAACTGCTGCTTTCCGGCACTGACATTGCCACGCATCTTTCAGGCTGCACGGCCCTTTTACTGATGGCCGCCACCATCGGCACCGGTGTGGAGCGCCTGCTCCTCCGCAGCGAAGCCGCCGACGTCGGGGATGCCCTCATCACGGATGCCTGTGCCGGGGCCGTCATCGAAACCGTGTGTGATAACCTTGAAAATGACCTCCGGGCCTTCTTTTCAAAGCGCGGCCTGCATCTCACGGGCCGTTTCAGTCCCGGCTATGGGGATTTGCCTCTTGACCTGCAGGGCAGCATTCTCAGCGTCCTCGATGCCCGGCGCGCCATCGGCCTGACCGTGACCCCGTCCGGCATCATGGTGCCGCGCAAATCCGTCACCGCCATCCTCGGCATCTCCCCCGTCCCCACTGAGGGGCACCGGGCGGGCTGCGATACCTGTGCCATCCGTTCCGGATGCACCCACCGCAAGGAGGGAAATACCTGTGAAAGCTGATTTCATCCTGCTCGACGGTGCCATGGGCACCATGCTCCAGGCTGCCGGCCTGCCCCTTGGCGCAAGGCCCGATGTCTTTGGCGCTGAGCATCCGGACATTGTGGAATCCATCCACCGTGCCTATCTCGATGCCGGCTCCCGCATCCTCTATGCCAACACCTTTGGTTCCAATGCCCATAAGCTGGCTGGCACGGGCCATACCCCAGAGGAGCTGATCTGCGCCAACATCGCGTCCGCAAAGCGCGTGGCGGGCTCCACGGCAAGGGTGGCGCTGGACATCGGCCCCATCGGGGAGCTTTTGGAACCACTCGGCACCCTTTCCTTTGAGGAGGCCTATGCCTGTTACCGGGAGATGTGCCTGGCTGGCGAAAAAGCCGGTGCCGACCTCATCGTCATCGAAACCTTTACGGACCTGCAGGATGCCCGCGCCGCACTGCTGGCCGCCAGGGAGAACACCTCCCTGCCCGTCTATGTGACCATGAGCTTTGAAAAGTCCGGCCGCACCTTTACGGGTACCCTCGCCACGGCTGCCGCCATGGTGCTCACGGGCCTCGGGGCGGATGCCATCGGCATCAACTGCTCGCTGGGTCCCAATGAAATCCTGCCCATCCTGCGGGAGATGCGTGCCTACACACACCTCCCCTTCATCGTCAAACCGAATGCCGGCCTGCCGGATCCTGCCACCGGTTCCTATGCCATGACGGCAGGGGAGTTCCGCGACGACATGCGCGCCTTCCTGCCCCTTGGTGTCATGGCCATGGGCGGCTGCTGTGGCACGGACCCCGCCTTCATCAGGGCACTTTCCGGGCTCCTCGGCACGGAATATGTCCCGGAGCCGCGTCCGGAGCCCGTACACGGCATCTGCTCCGCCATGCGGGTCCTGCCCTATGGCCGTGTCCATCCCGTCGGGGAACGGCTCAACCCCACCGGCAAGAAGCGCCTCCAGCAGGCCCTGCGCGACGGGGATTATGCGTTCCTCGCCCGCACCGCCATGGAACAGGCGGATGCCGGTGCAGACGTGCTGGACATCAATGCGGGCCTTCCCGGCATCGATGAAAAGGAGGCCGTCGTGCGCACCGTCCGCGAGGTGCAGGCCGTGACCGATACCCCGCTGATGCTCGATTCCACCAAGCCGGATGTCCTTGAGGCCGGCCTGCGCGCCTATGCAGGGCGCGCCATCATCAACAGCGTCAACGGTTCAGAAAAATCCCTCTCCACAATACTGCCGCTTGCCGCCCGCTATGGGGCCGCGGTGGTCGGCCTCTGCATGGATGAAAACGGCATCCCGCAGACCGTGGAGGCCCGCCTTGCCATCGCGGAACGCATCATTGCCCGCGCAGAGGCACTGGGCATTGCACGGCACGACCTTCTCATCGATACCCTCACCCTCACCGTTTCCGCCCAGCAGGAGCAGGCGCGCCATACCCTTGATGCCCTCCGCATCGCCAGGGAAACCCTTGGCGTGCATGCGGTGCTCGGCGTCAGCAACATCTCCTTTGGCCTGCCGGAGCGTGCGCATGTCACGGAGGCCTTCTTTGCGCAGGCCCTGTACTGCGGGCTCGATTTCCCCATCATCAACCCCAACCAGAAGGGCATGATGGATGTCCTCGCGTCACACCGGGTCCTGAGCGGGGAGGATGCCTCCTGCCAGGCCTACATTGCCCGCTTTGCGCAGCAGACGGAATCCGCCCCCGCCCCACAGCCATCCACGGTCTCACAGGGGCTCACGCTGGAGGATGCCATACTGCGCGGTCTCCGGCAGGAGGCAGGTGAACTTGCGGAAGCCGCACTTGCCACCGTTACGCCGGAAGCGCTCATCGATACGCGTCTCATCCCCGTCCTCGACACCGTGGGGGAGCGTTACGAAAAGGGCATCATCTTCCTGCCCCAGCTCATCAACGCGGCGGCCGCCGCCTCCGTTGCCTTTGACAGGGTACGCGCCCGCATCGCCGCCTCCGGCTCCGGCCAGGCCTCCCGCGGTACCATCCTGCTTGCCACCGTGCATGGAGACATCCACGACATCGGCAAGAACATTGTCCGGGCCGTCCTTGAGAACTATGGCTACCGCGTCATTGACCTTGGGCGGGACGTTCCCAAGGAGCAGGTGGTGGAGGCCGCCATCCGGCATGACGTGCATCTTGTCGGGCTCTCCGCCCTCATGACCACCACCGTCTCCTCCATGGAGGAAACCATCAAGGCCCTCCGTGACAGTGGCCATCCCTGCAAAATCATGGTGGGCGGTGCCGTGCTCACGGCGGACTATGCCGCCAGGATTGGTGCGGATTACTACTGTAAGGATGCCGCCGCCTCCGCGCAGGTTGCCAGGGAGGTCCTCGCATGAACAACATCCGTCGCTTTTTAAAACAGCAGGTCCTGGTGTTTGACGGTGCCATGGGCACCCTGTACCAGGGGCGTGCCCGCCGGGACACCACCGCCTGTGAGCAGGCAAACCTCACCGCCCCGCAGGAAATCCTTGCCATCCACAGGGA
>R21__coassemble_2661_pt1 | contig 9862 bp, 6 predicted proteins | sample R21__metabat2_low_PE_066 | metagenome-assembled genome bin R21 | reverse complement strand
ATCCACCCCTGCGTGACCTATGCCCGCTCGGACCTCGTGCTGGAGGTGCCGCCGGAGGGCGGCATCCGCTGAGGATGGCCGGGATAAGACAGGGAACGGAAAGGAAAAAGGAGAAACAGCATGAAACCCTATGAACGGCTGATGCGCTATGCCACCATCCCCTCTGCATCCGATGCGGGGCGGGACGGCTGCCCCAGTACCCCCTGCCAGTGGGATATGCTCCATGCCCTGCAAAAGGAGATGGAGACCCTTGGCGTGGAGGAGATCACCCTGGATGAAAACGGCTATCTCTTTGGCACGATCCCGGCGACCGTGGATGCCCCGAAGGCCCCGGTGCTCGGCCTGCTGGCCCATGTGGACGTGGTGGCGGATGCGCCCAGCGTGGGCGTGAAGCCACAGCTTGTCCACTATGCGGGCGGGGACATCACCGTCAACGCGGAGGCGGGCATCGTGATGCAGCGGGAGACCTATCCGGCCCTTGCCGGCATGGAGGGGGAGGACCTGGTGATGTCCGACGGCACCACCCTGCTCGGCGCGGACGACAAGGCCGGCATTGCGGAAATCATGACCATGGCGGAGCGGCTGCTCTCCGACAGGAGCATCCCGCACGGCAAAATCCGCATCGGCTTCACCCCGGATGAGGAAATCGGCCGCGGGCCCATCCTCTTTGACGTGGCGGCCTTTGGCGCGGACTATGCGTATACCCTGGACGGCTGGGCCTTTGGCGACATCACCACGGAGACCTTCCACGCGGTGCAGGCGGACGTGACCGTGCATGGCGTTTCCGTGCACACCGGGCAGGCCAAGGACGTGATGCTGAATGCCGCGCAGATTGCATCGGAGTTTGCCACCCTGCTGCCGGAGGCGGAGCGCCCGGAACATACGGAGGGGCATGAGGGCTTTTTCCATCTGCACGGCATGTCCGGCACCGTGGAGGAGGCACACCTTGTGTACCTCCTGCGCGATTACGCGGGCAGTGGCATGGACCGCCGGATGGCGCTCCTTGCGGATGTGGCGGGACTCCTCTCAAGGAAATACGGGGAGGGCACCGTGGAGGTGGCATTCCAGTGGACCTACCGCAACATGGCGGAGAAGCTGAAGGACTATCCGTTCCTCACGGACATCCCCGTTGAGGCCCTGCGGGAAATGGGCCATGAACCGCATTTTGTGCCCCAGAGGGGCGGCACGGACGGGGCGCAGCTCTCCTTTAAGGGCCTGCCGTGCCCCAACCTTGGATGCTCGTTTTTCTATCCCCATGGCAGGATGGAGTTTGCCAACGTCCAGCAGATGGACCGCGTGACGGAGCTGCTCATCCGCATGGCGGAAAAGTTTGCGCAGCTGGAAGCACCGGCAACGCGGGGATGACTACCCACACCTAAGAGACGGACTTTGGACGGGAGGTGCCTTTATGGAACTGCACAATGGACTTACACGGGAACTGCTCTGCGGGGCCCGCTACGCAATCCTGCCCGGTGACCCCGGCCGCGTGGAGCGGATTGCCTCGCTGCTCGACAGCCCGCGGGAGCTTGCCTTCCACAGGGAATACCGCAGCTTCCTTGGTACCCTCTCGGGGGAACCCGTGCTGGTGATATCCACGGGGATTGGCGGCCCCTCCACGGCCATCTGCGTGGAGGAACTGAACCTGCTTGGCATTGATACGCTGCTCCGCTGCGGAACCTGCGCGGCCATGCAGCAGGAGGTCGAGCCGGGGGACTGCATCCTCGTGACCGGCGCCATCCGCCAGGAGGGGACGGCGCGGGAATACCTGCCGCTGGAATTCCCTGCCATTGCGGATTTTACCGTGGTGAGCTGCATGAAGCGGGCGGCGGAACGGCTGGGCCTTTCCCATCACGTGGGCATCGTGCACTGCAAGGACAGCCTGTGGGGCCAGCGGGACCCTGATACCATGCCGATGGCAGGGGAACTGAAGGCAAAATGGAACGCCTGGCGGGCCTGTGGGACCCTTGGCTGCGAGATGGAATCGGCCACGCTGTTCACGGTATCCAGCGTGCGCCATCTCAGGGCCGGCGCCGTGATGCTGTGCGTCTGGAACCAGATCCGCCGCGACATGGGCCTTGCCGTGGAGGAGGTAACAGACCCGGAGAACGCGGCCCGCATTGCCGTGGAGACCATCCGGGAACTGATCCGGTATGACCGGAAACAGCCTCTCCCGGGGCAGGGGAAACCACGCGGTGATGCGCTTTAAACACACCGGCCATGGACTTACCCTGACGGCGGCATGACGGGATGCGCATAGAAAGGGACACCCGGTGGCGGGTGTCCCTTTTGCATGGAAAAGGGGCGGGGCCTTTTGAAAGGCTCCGCCCCTGCGGTTTTTGTGATGCTGTTTTCAGGTCTCTTACAGGGTCTTGAGGATGCCAACCTCGTCGTTGAAGGCATCGATGAGGGCATCGAGGTCCTTGGCCTGGGCATGGACGGCATCCCAGGTGTTGGCGGTGTCGTACCACTGGGCGTTGAGGTCTTCCACGCACATACCCTGCTGCTCGACCCAGGTGTAGTACTTGAGGTTGTGGATGCGCTTGCGGTCCGCATAGGTGAGCTCCAGCATGTTGTCGGTCTTGAGGCCCAGCATATGGAGCGCATGGTCCTTGGCGGCTTCCACGTAGCTGTACGGGCCGTGGGCGTCGTTGAGCTCCTGGATGCGGCTGCCGTACATGACGGCGCTGTCGGTGAGGACGGTGCCGACCACGTCGTTCTCGGTCAGCTCGTAGTACTTGGCCATCTTGATGCAGCAGAGAACGTTGGCGATGCCGCTGATGCCGAGCCAGCTCATCTTCTCGACCTCTTCGGCGCTCATGCCGCACTCTTCCATCATGTACTTCTTGCCGTCCTCGGTGTTGAAGAGACGCAGCAGGCGCTGGCTGTCCTCATCATCGATGGCAATGGCCATGTCGGTGTTCTTGACGTTGTGGATCCACGGGATGTGCTTGTCGCCGATGCCCTCGATGCGGTGGCCGCCAAAGCCATTGTCGAGGATGGTGGGGCACTGCAGGGCCTCGCCGACGGCGAGCTTGAGGCCGGGATAACGCTCCTTGAGGAGGTCGCCCGCGCTCATGGTGCCGGCGGAACCGGAGGTGAAGCAGGCGCCGGCAAAGCGCTGGCCGGGCTTCTTGATGGATTCAAACAGGTCGCTCAGGGCATAACCGGTGACGTTGTAATGCCAGAGGGGGTTGCCCATCTCAGCGAACTGGTTGAAGATCATCATGGTGGGATCCTGCTTGAGCTCCCAGGTCTTATCAAAGATTTCCTTGACGTTGGACTCGCAGCCCGGGGTGGCGATGATCTGGCCGGCGATGGACTTGAGCCAGTCAAAACGCTCCTTGGACATGTCCTGGGGCAGGATGGCGACGGACTCGCAGGCAAGGAGCTTGGAGTTGAACGCGCCACCGCGGCAGTAGTTGCCGGTGGACGGCCATACGGCATGATGATAGGTGGCATCGAACTGGCCGGTGACAAGGCGCGGGGCGAGGCAGCCGAAGCTGGCGCCGACCTTGTGGCAGCCGGTGGGGAACCACTTGCCGCTCATTGCGACGATGCGGCAGGGCACGCCGGAGAGCTTGGAGGGAATCTCCACATAGTTGGGGGTGTGCTGGAAGAGACCGCCGGATTCCTTGGCCTCGTTATGCCAGCTGATGCGGAAAAGGTTGAGCGGATTGACTTCCCACAGGCCTACGTTTGCAAGCTTTGCCTTGATCTTTTCAGGGATCAGGTCAGGGTTCTGCATCTGCGCGATGGTCGGGATGATGATGTTGTTTTCCTTAGCCTTCTGAATGTTATGCTGAAGGCCGACTTTGTTGATGCTAAGATCAATTGCCATAATGCTCAACTCCTATTCTATTTTATTTGGGGTCAACTAAAGAATACCACGGTGGGAAGGGGTTTGTAAACCTTATTACAACAAAATTTTTAAATTTAGCTAAAAAATTTTTAGGAAGAGCAGAAAGAGTTTCATCGGATGGGCATTGCCTCAGCCGCCGAGCAGGATTTCCCGCCCCCAGGCGGTGTCGCGGACGGCCAGCAGCAGGTCCACGGATTCGCCGTAGCTCTGCACGCCGGAGGAGAACTCGTTGTTCTTGAGGGAGGCATCGTTCACGCTGTCGGCAACGGCCCTGGCCTGCCCGTCATACTGCTTCCAGTAGGCATTGTAGGCGGCGATGTCGCGGACGAGGGCATCGGAGTAGAGGGCCCGCACGGCATTGTAGGCGTCGCGGTCCGCGGCATAGAGGGCATTGGTCAGGCGGACGAGCGCCTTGACGGTGCCGCTGTAGCGGATGGCGGGGTCATCCGAGCAGCAGCAGGCGAGGATGGCGGTGAGCTCCGCCTCGTTCTCCGGGGCGTTGCCCAGGCCGTGCGCGAGCTCGTGCGCCCCGTCCGCGGCAAGGAACAGCGCGGGCTGGTCGGTATTGAGGTTGGCCTCCGCCGTGAGGCCGATGTAGATACCGCTGATGCCCAGGATGGAAAGGCCACGGGAGGCGGTGACGGATTTTACCCGCACCACGGGGCCGGAAAAGACGGCGTTTTCCGTGGCGAGGCTTGAATAGGCCTCCGGCAGGGCATCGAGGATGGCCCGCGTCTCCACGGTGTAGACACCGTCCGTGTCTTCAGAAAGGCCCACGCGCAGGGCATTGGCCCGGATGACCATCTCCTGCGCAAGGGTGCTGAGCTCCTTGGTGCTCCTGGCCGTGACGGTGATGCCGAGCCGCTCACTGAGCGGCTCCCTGAAATAGCTGATGCCCCAGGTCAGGTAAAAGGCGTCCAGCAGGAAGCCTGCCGTGATGGCCACCGTGAGGATGGCGCTGACAAGGCGGTTAAGGGGCAGGTGGAAAAAGAGACAGCGGACAAGGCGGGAGACAAGCAGGATGACCGCCCACAGGATGAGGGCATAGAGGATGCACTCCGCAAGGGAGAAACCCGCCCAGCCGGTGAGGGCATGGAGGACCTTTGCGATGACCGGATAGCAGGTGGCGAGATAGCCCTCCGCAAAAGCCGTGTGGCCGGAGAGGAGGCGCGGGAGGAGCAGGCCAAGCACAATGGTGGCAAGCAGCGGCAGGCGCCGGAGCAGCCTCCGCCAGGGGAGCGGAAGCGTGTGCCGTACGGCGGCGCCGGATGAATTTTTGCTGGATTCTGCCATGAGGGCCTGCCTTACGGACCCTTCCTGCTGGGGTGGAAGTGGATTTCCCTTCCCTGCAGGGGTCCGGTTCTTTTGCGGTTACTATACCATAAATCCGCTGACCGTGCTATAATTAACATGTATTATTATGGGAACGGATATGCAGTCACGGGAGGGAACCATGGAGATTGGGATTTCGACCGCAAGCTTTTTTAATAAGATGCTCAATGAGGACGCGGTGACGGACATCGGCCGGCACGGGGTGAAGCTGTGCGAGGCCTTCCTCAACACGTTCAGCGAGTATACGCCGGCCTTTGCGGACCTGATGAAGGAGCGGGCGGATGCCCATGGCATCACCTACTACAGCGTCCACCCGCAGAGCCCGCAGTTTGAGCCGCAGCTGTTTTCCATCCACCCAAGACAGCGGGCGGATGCCTTGGAAATCTATGACCGGGTGCTGACCGCCGGCGAAACGCTCGGCGCAAGGGTCTACGTGATGCACGGGGCCGCCACGCTCAACGGCGCGGTGAAGAACATGGAGCTTGCCCGTATTGCCCCCATCTTTGTGGAGCTGACGGAGCGGGCGGCCACCCATGGGCTGACACTGGCCCTGGAGAGCGTGAGCTGGTGCATCTGCTGCACGCCGGATTTTGTCACGGCCCTGCGGGAGGCCACGGGGGACCGGATGCATTTCACGCTGGACATCAAGCAGTGCGTGCGCGCGGGGTATGACCCGCTCAGGTTCCTTGATGCCATGGGGGACAGGCTCGTTAACGTGCACCTCTGTGACGTGGAAAGGACGCCGGAGGGCCGCTGGCGCTGGCGGATGCCCGGCGAGGGCACCTATGATTTTGCGGGCCTGTTTGAAAGGCTTGCCGACATGGGATATCAGGGCCCTGCCTTTGTGGAGGTGTACAGTGACATGTACACGGACATGGCGGAGCTTTATGGGGCAAGGGACTGGCTGCTCGGCCAGCTGCCCAGGGGAAATCACTGACGGGTTCAGGTTAGGAGAAACATATGACGGACGACATCATCATCAGGACCATGCAGCCGGATGACTATCCGCAGGTCCATGCGCTCTGGATGACCATCAGCGGCTTTGGCATCCGCACGATAGACGACTCCCGCGAGGGCGTGGAGCGGTTCATTGCCCGCAACCCCACCACCAGCATCGTGGCGGAGAAGGACGGCGCCATCGTGGGTACCGTGCTCTGCGGGCACGATGGGCGCTGCGCGTGCTTCTACCATGTGTGCGTGCTTAAGGAGCTGCGCAGGCAGGGCATCGGCAAGGCCATGGCCGTGGCGGCCATGCGGGAGCTGCAGAACCTGCACATCAACAAGGTCTCGCTGGTGGCCTATAAGCACAATGAGATCGGCAACTCCTTCTGGCATAAGGCCGGCTGGGTGCTGCGCGATGACCTGAACACCTATGATTTCATCCTCAACGAGGAGAACATCACCAACTTTAACGCGTGAGACCGGTGACCCGGGAAAAGGAGCGGCGCATATGAAAAAGCTTCTGACAAGAGGGATGGCTTATTTGCTGGCCGTGCTGATGGCACTGGCCCTGTTGCCTGCCGCCTCACTGGCGGAGGAGGACACGGGGGAAACGGCCACGGCCGTCACTTCCACCGATGGCCAGCCCGGGGAAGGACAGGCGGACGGGAAGGATGCGGACACGCAGACCTCCCAGGACGACGCCGGTTCCCCAGCGGGGGAAGATGCCGAGGAGGACGCGGCGGGGGAGACGGCTGCCCAGGATAATGATGCCCAGGACACGGAGACATCCGGCGCCGAGCCGCAGGAAGCGGACACTGAGGCCACCGATGCGGACCTAACCGACAGTGATGCCGTTGACGGTGGCACCATCGGCGGCATCAGCTGGGCGATTGATGAGGACGACGTGCTGACCGTCTCCGGCACCGGCGCCATCCCGTCCTTTACCTCCACGACGCCCCCCTGGTGCAACGCTGACCTTGGCTATAACTATTCCGTCTCCGCCATTGTGGTGGAGGAGGGCATCACGGCCATCGGCGCCTACGCGTTCTCCTATATGGAGGGCGCCGGCAGCGTGACCCTGCCCGATACGCTGGAGACCATCGGCAGCTATGCCTTTGCCGCCATGGCAAGCCTCGGGACCATCACCATCCCCCAAAACGTATCCAGCATCGGCGAGGGAGCCTTTGCCTACTGCGACAGGCTTTCCGCCATTTCCGTGGCGGAGGGCAACGGTACCTATGAGACCGATGGCATTGCCCTTTACACCACCGACGGCGGGACCCTGCTCTGCTACCCGTCGGGCCGCACGGCCTCCTCTTATACCGTGAAGGACGGCACGCTGGAGATTGCCCCGTATGCCTTTCTTGGCGGCGGGCAGACGGACGGCCTCACGCAGGACTACCTTACCTCCGTCACACTGCCGGACAGCGTGGAGACCATCCGCCACGATGCCTTTGCCTACTGCGCGGTCCTGACGGAGATCAACCTGCCGGAGGGCCTGTATACCATCGGCGAGGACGCGTTCCTCGGATGCTATGAATTACCGGAGGTGACCATCCCCTCTACCGTGTTCTCCATCGGTGCCGAGGCGTTTTCCGCCTGCTATTCGCTCTCTGCCATCCACGTGGCGGCAGGCAATGAAAGCTACAAGGACATCGACGGCGTCCTCTATACGGCGGACGGGAGCACGCTGGTGCTCTTCCCTGCCATGGCGGGCAGCACCTGCACGGTGGCAAAGGGAACCAAGAAGATTGCGGCCTATGCCTTCAGCTGGTGCACGGACCTGACGGAGGTGACGCTGCCGGATGGCCTTACCACCATCGGGAGCTATGCCTACAGCTGGTGCATGGCCCTGAAGCACCTTACCCTGCCTGCCACCGTCACCTCCCTGGGGACGGGATGCTTTTATGAATCCGGCCGGACGGCCCTGACCGTGCCGTCCGGCGTGACCGAGATTCCCGCCTCCATGTGTGAAAACTGCTTTACCCTTGCGGAGGTCATCCTGCCCACCGGCATCACGGGCATCGGGGAGCGCGCGTTCTATGACTGTGATAAGCTCACGGCCATCTCACTGCCGTCCACGCTGACCAGGATAGAGAAGGAAGCCTTCTACAGCTGCGGAAAGCTGGAATCGCTCCTTGTGCCGGCCTCGGTGACGCGGATCTGCGCCTATGCCTTTGAAAACTGCCGTTCCCTCCACGAGGTGGAGTTCCGCGGCAATACCACTTTGGATGCCAGCGCGCTGGCAAACTGTGCCGGCATCACCAGGCTGACGCTGCCCTGCACGCTGAAATACGCGAGCACCGCCTTTTCCGGCTGCACGGGCATCACCTATGTGTCCATCACGGCCGGCACCACCGGCACCATGATCAGCTATAAGGCCTCGGAGAGCGGCACTTACGGCTACAAGTCCACGCCATGGTACATCGCACGGGCGTCCCTGACCACGGTGAGCATTGAGGAGGGCGTGAAGAACATCTCCGCCTACGCGTTTTATCAGAACACGGCCCTTGCCACCATCACCATCCCGTCCACATGTACGGCGATTGCCGACAGCGCCTTTGACGGGGACACGGCCCTTGCCGACATCTGGTATGCGGGCACGGCGGCAAAGTGGGACGGTATGGCCATCGGCATCGGCAATGACGCCCTTGACAGCGCAAGGCTCCACTGCGGCCATGTCCACCAGTATGAGGTGGTGGAGACGGACCGCTCCGTGGCGCCCACGTGCCTTGTGGACGGTCTTGCCGTATACCGCTGCAGCTGTGGTGAGGGGTATGATGAGGTGCTGCCTGCCACCGGCCACGACGCGGTGCTGGTGGAGGGGATGCCCGCCTCCTGCGTGCAGGATGGGTACGAAAGCTACTGGTACTGTACTAACTGCGGGCGTGCCTTCCGGGATGAGGCCTGCACAAGGCTGCTTGACATGACCGAGCCGGACCTTGTGCCGAACGGCCACACCCTGACCCATGTGGCCGGGGTGGACCCCACCTGCACCACCGCGGGCCAGCGGGAATACTGGCACTGCAGCGTGTGCGATGGCTATTACCTGCGCGAGGCCTGTGACGAGGCCGTGGACGCGGATGCCCTGGTGCTGCCGGCGCTTGGCCACGATGCCGTTGCCATCCCCGGGCTTGCCCCCACCTGCACGGAGGCGGGCTATGCGGAGAGCTGGCAGTGCGCAAGGTGCCTGCTGCTCTTTGCGGATGCGGCCTGCACGGAGGAGATTACGGCCCCCACCACGCTGCCTGCCACCGGTCACACACCCGTGACGGACCCGGCCGTTGCCCCGACCGCGTTTTCCGAAGGACTGACGGAGGGGAGCCACTGCTCCGGCTGCGGGGAAGTCTATGTGGCACAGGAGACCGTTGCAAGGCTCTCCGTCACCGGCGTCAAGGTGACCGTATCCGGTACCACGGCCAAGGTGAGCTGGCAGAAGACCACGGGTGCCAAGGGCTATGAAATCCTGCGCGGCACCAGCGAGGAGGGTCCCTTCACCGTCATCAAGACCATTACCTCCGGCAGTGCCGTTTCCTTCAGCAACACGGGCCTGACCCGTGGCAACATGTATTATTACCGGGTGGTCGCCTATGACGCGGCAAAAGAGCGGTCCGCCGCAGGGGAAGCGGCGAGCGCCGCAATTGCGCTGAAGGCACCGTCCGTCTCCCTGAAGCGGAGTGGCGGCACCGTCACGCTGACCATCAGCCGTGTGGCAGGTGCTGCCACCTA
>R21__coassemble_2633_pt1 | contig 9965 bp, 7 predicted proteins | sample R21__metabat2_low_PE_066 | metagenome-assembled genome bin R21 | reverse complement strand
GTAGGCCTGGTATTCCGCGGCAATCCGGCGGTAAAACAGGAGCCCGTCCTCTCCGCCGTCAAGGGCCAGGGACGGCTCCCTGGTCACTTCCCGCTGCAGGGTCTCCATCTCCCGCCAATTGAGATATGGCGGGTTCGAGACTATCATGTCAAACTGTCTTCCGGAAACTGCACCAAACAGGTCTCCCTCCAAGATTTCGCATTCCTGTTTCAGGAATGCGGCATTCTCCTTTGCCACCGCAAGGACATCCGGACTGATATCAGAAAGCGTGGTCCTGATGCCCGTAAGCCTTGCAAGTGAAAGACCTATGCAGCCGGAACCCGTACAGACATCGAGCAGGGTTTTGTACCCATAGGCGCCGATACGGTCCTTAGCAAGTTCCACAAGACATTCCGTATCCTGCCTTGGAATGAGTACACGGGAATCAACAATGAAATCCATTCCCATGAACTGCCAGGAGCCGAGCAGGTACTGAAGTGGCTCTCCCTTGACACGACGCTGCGCCATGGAAATGATGCGGGCATATTCACCGTCATTCACCTGGCGTGAAGAATTCCGCAGGGGATATGCATCCGGCAAATTCAGGGCTGAACATATCATCAGCCTGCTTTCAAACGTGGCATTTTCAATACCGCCACGCTGCAGCAGCAGGCTGATGGACTGATGAAGTTCCGCTAAAGAACACATGCTTATTCTTCCTGGATGGTTGCGTCAGGCATTTTCCCACCGCATTCCGTCTCTGCTTCCATGGAAGGGTGCGTAAAATCCGTGGCAGACCCTTCCTCCATGGAAGGCTGTGTTTCCTCCATGGGAGGTTCAGGCATTTTCCCGTTATTCATGGCAAGATGGAAGGCAGCAAGGGCCACCTCCAGCATGTCCAGCTCCGGCTCCCTGGTGGTGAGGCGCTGCAATGCCAGGCCGGGAGCACGCACAATCCTGGCAATCAGGCTGTCGCTTGCGGCACAGGCCTTCAGCACCTCATAAGAAATGCCGGCAACAAGGGGGATGAACACAAGCCTCGTCAGTACCCTGAGGAAAAAGTTGCTGCTATAGGGCAGGCAGGCAAAAAACAGGATGGAGATGGCCATCACCAGGAACAGGTAATTCGTACCGCAGCGCGCATGAAACCTGGAATATTTGATGGCACTTTCGGGTGTCAGTTCAGCCTCATGCTCATAGCAGGATATGACCTTATGCTCCGCGCCATGATACTGATAGAGCCGTTTTACATCCTTAATGCAGGAGATACCGGCCACATAGCCAAGGAAAATCAGCAGGCGGACAACACCCTCCACAAGACTCCTGACGATGTTTGGCACGGAGTCCCCCCAGGGGATGAGCTGAAGCAGGAAGCTCGGCAAAAACACGAAGAGGCCAAGCGCAAGGATGATGGCCAGCACCACGGCAATGCCCATGGCAATGTCACCGGCATCCTTGCCGAGTTTACTGGCAAGCCACTTTTCAAACTTGGTGGGTTCTTCCTGTTCCCCGGTCCCGCCGGCATAAATATCGGCCGCGTGGGTTGTCATCTGCATGCCATTGACAAGGGATTCCACAAAGGCAACGACGCCCCGGACAACCGGCAGGCCAAGGAAGGTTCCTTTCCGGGCCCTGCTCTTCTGCACGGTATATTCCGTGGCGATGGTCCCATCCGGCTTTCGCACGGCCAGGGCAACGCCCCCATCGGGGTTTCGCATCATGACCCCCTCAAGTACGGCCTGGCCGCCTACATTTGATCGCTTCAAATCATTATCCTCAGATGAATCAGATAAGCCGGCAGGAACTTATTCCTTGACGGCAGGAATTTCGATGACGCTGGTGCAGTGCGGGCAACGGGTTGCAGCATCATGCACCTCACCATAGCAATAGGGGCAGAGCCTGGGTGCCTTGGCGGGTTCCGCAGCAGGTGCCGGCTTCTTAAGCTTGTTCATCAGCTTCACCATCAGGAAAATGCAAAGCGCGACGATGATGAAATCAATGACCACGGAAATGAAGTTACCATAGGAAAGTACCGCACAGCCGGCTTCCTTGGCCTCCGCCAGGGTAGCCGTTGCAGAGGGACGCTCGCCGCTCAGCACGACATACCAGTCCTCAAAGTGGACGCCGCCGGTCAGCAGGCTGATGAGTGGCATCAGCAGGTCATCCACAATGGAAGAGACAATCTTGCCGAACGCAGATGCAATCATGACACCAACAGCCATGTCAAACACGTTACCACGAAGCGCAAATTCCTTAAATTCCTTAAAAAACTTTTTCATACATTCTCCCTCCGGTTTCTTTTTTGAGTTACTATATCACATTCGCCTTGCACAGACAATCATCACTTATCGTGGCAGGCTGAATGTAAATACGGTGTCAGGTCCCCTGTTTTCGCAGGAAACCGTTCCCCCGAGCAGGGTAATGATTTCGTGCACAATGGCAAGTCCAAGGCCTGTTCCCTGCCCGGAATGGGATTTATCAGCCTTATAAAAACGGTCAAACAGGTATGGCAGGTCTTTTTCGTCTATGTTTCCCCTGTTGGAGACGCTGCAGACCAGGTCATCACCGTCCGTTCCAAGGGAAACAAGGATTCCGGAGTCCTCCTCCCCATATTTAATGGCATTGTCGATGAGGGCAAGCAATACCTGCTCAAAGCGGTCCTCGTTGGAATGGCACATCAGTTTTCCGGTACTCTCATAGGCGATGTTCACCCCGGAGTACGAAGCCGGAATACGCTGCCGCTCCACAAGGCTGTGTGCCACCTCGTCCGCGTCAAAATCATTCAGTTCAAGGGCCACGTTCCCGGACTGAAGCCGTGACAGTTCCAAAAGGTCATTAATGAGGCGGGTCAGGCGGGTGCTTTCCCGCAGGATATAGCCATAGTATTTGAAGCGCTCCTCCTCAGACGTGACAATGCCGTCGTTCAAGGTTTCCGCAAGGCTGCGGATGGAGGCTACCGGGGTCCTTAGCTCATGGCTGACATTGGCCACATATTCCCGGCGCGTGTTTTCAAGCCGTGCCGCCTCAGTCATGTCGTGCAGTACCAGAACCGTCCCCCTGTGTCCCGAAGCAGGGGCCAGGATACTGGCCGAAACGAGGTATGTCCGCTCCCCAAATGTCCATTCCGTCACGGCAGGGGTGTCCGCATTCCCGGCACTGGAGACTGAATTCATCACATCCTCACGGAAGGAATCCGGCAACTTCCCCTTAAACATGGTATTTGCGGTGTCATTGGAAAACAGGACCTCGCCTGTCGTTGCGTCCATGGCAAGGACACCATCATGGATGCCGCCGAGAACGGAATTGAGAAGCTGCTGGGTATCCGTCAGGCTGCCAATCGTCTCATCCAGCTCGCGGGAAAGATTATTGAGTGCGCCGGCCAGCTGGACCATTTCCAGGGAGCCCTCCTCCGGTATGGCCGCATCAAAGTTTCCGGCTGCCATCGCCGTTGCCTTTTCAGTCATCTGCTGAAGCGGCCTTGCCGTGGAACGGGCAAGGAAGATGGCAGGAATTGCCATGATCAGTGATGATGCCACCACGCTTGCGGATGCCGCAATGACAAGGCGGATAAAGGCTTCCCGCACCTCCGTGGCAGGTTTCACCAGGACCAGAACGCCAATGGTCCGTCTCAGGTTGTCCTCGAGTGGAACACCAACGGCAATCACTGCCTTTGAAATTCTCCTCGCGGAAGAGGACTGTCCCGTCACGAGGACATTGGAAACAACATCCGTAATTACCTCGTCATCCGGGGCTTCAACCCCTGCCAGCCAGGACTGAAACGAGCCCTGATCGTCAAACAGGTAAACGGAAACGCCCTCCATCTCTGCCGAATAAAACCCTGTAAAGGTATCACGGACAATGTTGCCCTCCAGATACCTCGAAGAAAGCCTGGAAAGGGACATCGCCCTCGACTCCAGTTCCTCTTCCACCAGGTTTACCGTGAGTCCAATGGTGGACGCACCATATAAAATGCTGGAAAGCAGGGCCGTCAGGATACACCCTCCGAGAATGATGGGGGTCAGAAGGGCCGCAAGTCCAGGATGCCGTCTCTTCTTCATTCCACGGCCCCGAACTTATATCCGACACCATACACCGTACGGATGCCCCACTTGCACTCACCCTCAGGCATCTTCTGGCGGATACGCTTTATCTGCGTGTCCACTGCACGCGTATCACCAAAATAATCATAGCCCCAGACCTTGGAAAGAATCTGCTCCCTGTCAAAAACCCGTCCTGGGTTGGAGGCGAGCAGATACAGGATTTCAACTTCCTTCGGCGTAAAATCCAGCCTTTTCCCATCCAGTTTTACGTCATAGTTTGTCAGGCTGATTTCAAGGTTGTCAAACTTCACGGCCTGTTCCTTTGCATCCTGGGCAGGCTCCGCACTGCGTCGAAGGACAGCCTTGATACGCGCAATGACCTCGCGGTTGGAGAACGGCTTGACAATGTAATCATCCGCCCCCATTTCAAGGCCCAGTACCTTATCGATTTCCTCGCCCCTCGCCGTAATCATGATGACGGGCACGTTGGACGTCTTCCGGAGTTCCCTGCATACCTCAGTTCCACTGATGCCTGGCATCATCAGGTCCAGCAGGATCAGGTCCACGTCCCCGGCTTCGAAAATGCGCAGTGCCTCTGCCCCGTCATAGGCGGAAACATGGCGGTATCCTTCATGTTCAAGATATGCCCCCAGTGTCTCATGCAGGAAGGGCTGGTCATCACAGATCAGGATTCTTGGGGATGCCATTTTCGTCAGTTGCTCCTTTTCACAGCGTCATGATGAAATTTTTCACGTTTATGCACAGGTTGCCGGCCATACACGGGAAATCAGGAACCATGCTTTCCTGTATGCCTGCGCGTGGACTTTTTCTTCTTCGGGTTATCCAGGATTTCATAGGCGGCGTCACCGTCATCCGGTGACAGGGCTGCACCGCCACTGACAGCAGGCGTTGCCTTTGCCGGCCCTCCCCTTCCGTTGGAAACCGGGCCCAATGCGATGGCATTGGAAATATAGGCCTGCAGCGTAAACGTAAACGTGGTTCCTTTGCCGACAGTGCTTTCCACACGGATGGATTCACCAAGGCGGTCCATAATCTGTTTTGCAATGGACAGGCCAAGCCCGGTGCCACCCTCATGGCGGGATTTATCCACCTTATAAAAACGTTCAAACAGGTGGGGAAGCTCTGCCTGCTCGATGCCACATCCGGTATCAGCCACGCTGACCTCAATGCGCTCACCCATGATGGCAGAAAGCGTAATGCTCCCCCCTTCCGGCGTATAGCGCATTGCATTATCAATGAGAATGACGATGACCTGCTCCACACGGTCCCGTGAGGTCATGGCCGGCGGGAGTCCGTCAGGCAGGGAAAGTTCCAATGAAATGCCACGCTTCCCTGCCTCGAAGGATTCATTCTCAAGGATATCCGTGAAAAGCTCCTCCAGGTTGACTGCCTCTAGGTCCATATATTCCGTACCGGACTGCAGGCGGGAAAGCTGCAGAAGGTCCGTGATCAGCTTGGACATGCGGACAACCTCACGCAGCATGACCTGATAATATCTTGCCACCATATCCTGGTCCTTCACAAGGCCGTCTGAAAGCGGTTCCAAGTATCCGCGGATGGCAGTCAGGGGTGCCCGGAGCTCGTGACTCACATTGGCCACATAGTCACGCCGTGTCTGTTCAAGACGTTCGTACTCCGTCACATCCGTGAACAGGCCGACAATGCCCGTGCACACGCCATCCTCTGACAGGACCGGTACCACGGTCACCATCAGGGTACGCTCACCGGGCAGCGTATAGCGCATGTCCTGCCGGGCCCTTTCCCGTTCCGCCTTCCTGTAGACATCCCAGATGCCGGCATCAGGAATCAGGTCCATGGGTGTGTCAGCCGAAACCGATCCAAACATCCGCTGTAATGCCACGTTATAATGTGTCAGGTTGCCCTGGGCATCTATGGCCGCGACACCATCGGTAAAGGCCTGCAGGATTTCACTGAGCTGGTTCTTTTCACTCTTCAGCTGGGAGATTGTGGCAGCAAGAGCCGTACAAAGCGTGTTGAGTGCCTTTGCCACGACGCCTGCCTCACCGCCGTGGTTTTCATCAGCACGCACGGAAAGGTCCCCGCGGGACATTTCCATGGCCGTGTCCGCAATCTCATAAAGGGGCCTTGTCAGGCGTTCCGCGCTGTAGGCACTGACAAGCAGGACAACAGGCACCGCTATCAGGACCGTAAGCAGTAAAATGGCATACAGGCGTCCAAAGGAACTGCCAATGTCACTTGCCGCCTTGATGATGAAAACACTGCCGACAACACCCTGGCCTTCCTCCACAATGGGAATGCCGATGCTGACAGCCTTGTCCCCGTTCTGAAGTGTCATCTCCTGGTTGGAAACAACATTTCCCTCCAGCACCTGCTGACGTTCCGCATCAAAGTACGTGCCAAGTTCCGTCAGCATGATGCCACGGTCTGACGTCTTGTGAAAGACGGTTTTTCCCGTGGAATCAGTCAGGAGGATGGCATAGCCATTGGCCTCCGCCTGTGTGCCGATCAGCCGCAGGAGGACCTCCTCTGATATGTTACTGGAAAGATACTCCTGATAAACGGCAGAGGTGACGCTGGCCTCTGCCTGCAGGCTTTCCGTGCGGATATCCCGGTAGGTGTCGCGACCAAACATGCTGAAGGACAGCATGGAGGCCGCATTGACAACCAGCAAGGATACCACCAGTATGACAAGGACACGCCGAAAGTAAGTACTGTGCATGGTGACGCGTCACTCAAGCTCGAACTTGTAGCCTACGCCGTAAATGGTCTTGATGCTCCATCCCAGGTCAGCGGAATCAAGCTTGGCACGGATGCGCTTGATATGTGTATCCACGGTCCTGGTCTCACCCGCAAAGTCATATCCCCAGACACTGGACAGCAGCTGCTCCCGGGTGAAAACCTGTCCCGGATTGGAGGCCAGCATATACAGGATTTCAATTTCCTTGGGCGTGCAGATGACCGGCTCCCCCCGGAGGGTGACCGTGTAGCTCTTCAGGTCAATCACGAGTCCCGGATAGGTGATGCGCTGTTCATCCCCTTTTGGCTGTTCCGTGGTCCTGCGCAGGATTGCCTTAACCCTGGCCACAACCTCGCGCGGGCTGAAAGGCTTGACAAGATAATCATCAGCGCCAAGTTCAAGGCCCAGGATTCTGTCAATTTCCTCGCCCTTTGCCGTCAGCATCAGGATGGGAAGCTGCGAACGCTTCCTGATTTCACGGCAGACATCGGTTCCGTTCATCTTCGGCATCATGATGTCAAGGATGCACAGTGCAATGTCATCCGTCGCGGCTTCCAGGGCAGCGGCGCCATCGTATACATCCACCGTGTCAAAGCCTTCCGCCTTCAGGTAAATGCCAAGGGAATCATGGACAAACTGATCATCGTCCGCAATTAAAATTTTCTGTGCCATAATATTTCCTCCCGTCCATTGAGAATCAATTAAAATCATCCATCCGTTGCCGGATTCAGTATGTTTTCAGATATTCCGCAAGCCTTTGCATGTCTTCTGCCAATACGGGCTTTAACGTCCTGTTATAAATACAGCTTGCAGGATGATAGCAGGGAAACAGCCGGCATGTGCTTTCCCCGTGGGACAGCGTTATCAGCTGTCCGTGTGCCTCCCCAACCTTCCGCTCCGCCATGCCATGGGCATACAAAACGGAAAACAGGGGGGAATTACCAAGTGTCACAATCACACGCGGTGAAACCTGCTCCATTTCAGCCATCAGCAGCTTGGTTCCGGCAAGGAGCTCTGCCCTTGTGGGGGTACGGTTTTTCGTGGATTTCGGGCCACGTACCACGGGGCGGTTCTTTACCGCATTGGTAATGTAACCCTGCGCACGGTCTATGGACGCGCCGCGCAGCAGTTCATCAAGCTGCCGGCCGGCCTTCCCGACAAACGGCATACCCTGCAGGGTCTCCTGTGCACCGGGCGCCTCCCCGATGAACATGACACCATTTGTAAGGCATCCCGTGCCAAACACAGGGTGCAGATACTCCCCCTGCGGGTCATCCGCACCGGCCAGTTCACTCAGGCGGAGCCGCTCTGCCTCATAGAGTCCCTTTAACACCAGTTCCCGTTTGTCAGCCATCCTGGTTTTCCTGTGCCTCCGTCACCTGCTCCACGGCGGCTTCCAGCCTTGTCAGGTACTGTTCTATGGTGGCGTAATCATAGGAATCCAGCACTGCCTTCAGCGCGTCCACGGCATCCCGGACCTGCTGGGCAAGCGCCGCGTCGGTCACACCCTCTAGCAGGGTTTCCGCATCTGCCATCAAGGTGTTCGCCTTGTCCCTGAGTTCAAACACCTCCATGGAATCCTGGCTGTGCATGGTACAGCTCGGCATGGACGCGAGATATTCCTCCGCGGTTTCGCTGGTCCTGATGGCATTTGGTATGCCTTTGAGCAGATACTGGTCCTCAAATGCATAGTATTCGGACGAAGGAGATACCAGCACATAGGTAGTGGTGACAACCGTCTCCTCAGGGCAGAAATCGGTTGCAAGCCCACCGCTCAGGCTGCAGATGGAAACCGATACATGCATATTACAATATTCAGTCGGCACACTGCCGGAGCTGAACCAGTCCGTTACCGGCTTGTGGTCATCATCCAGATAGCAGGCATCCGTGGCAAGGAGACCGCTGACAGAGCATACCGTGCACTTCTGGAGGCCAAGGGATGTAGGCTCCTTATCGATGATTTCCTTATCCTCAAGCCCTTCGTGTATCTTCGTCATGAAAGCAGACCAGAGCGGTGCCGCATAGCTGCCGCCATCCGCGCCGGTTTTCAGCTTATTTGAGGGGTAGTCATGGCCAATCCACACAACAGCGCTGTAATATGGCGTATAGCCGGCAAAATAAACACTGGCATAATCAGAATTGGTGCCTGTTTTCCCGGCAACCGTCATCCCACTGATCTGTGCCTTGGTACCGGTACCGGATTTTACGGCATCCTCCAGCATGTCCGTCAGCAGCCATGCCGTGGATTCCTTATACACGCGGTGGGTATCCCGTACGGAATCCGCATCGAGGATGACATTGCCGTCCGCGTCCAGCACCTTGATGAAGGAAAGCGGTTCCCTGTAGATGCCGCCCGAAGCAATGGTGCCATAGGCCGCAGCCATCTGGAGCGGTGTGATACCGGAGGTGCCAAGGGCAAGGCCCGGACCATCCGCATTGATGTGGCTTTCGGAAATGCCGAGGTCAACAAGGTACTGCGTGGCAGTCTTGATGCCGACATATTTCATCAGTACGCGGGCCGCCACCACGTTGAGGGATGACATCACGCCACGCCGCACCGTCACGGGGCCATAGCGGTTTGTCAGTCCGCCGGAAGGATAACCGGTTTCCGTTCCCCATCCCTCGATGACGCCGTCCATGTTCGGCACAACCGTGGCTGCCGAAACGCCCTTATCAAGGGCCGGTCCGTAAACGGCAAGGGGCTTGATGGAGGAACCGACCTCCGTATAGCTCTGATACGCACGGTTCAGTCCTTTCCGGACCTGCGGCTCGTCACGGCCGCCAACCAGGGCGCGGATTTCGCCCGTGGAATAATCAATGACAACGGCTGCAGCCTGGGGTTCCGTAATGCTGATGACGGCGCCATCACTGGTGGTCTCCTCCAGAACGGATTTGCTGGAATCCTGCAGGGTCGGGTAATTATCCCAGGTGCTCAGGGTTTCCTGCACCGTATTCTGGATATCCGGATCGACGGTGGTATAAATTTTATACCCGCCCGTGCGGAGCTCGTTTTCTATCATGTCACGGTTAGCCTGCGTATTTTCAAGGCCGCGCTGCGTGATGAGATGGTTGATGACATCGTTAATGGCATATTCCACAAAGTATGCCATGTCATACATCTGCTTCTGCTCGCTCGTCTCGAGGATTGTCACTTCCTCGTTCAGGGCATTTTCATACTGCTCCGCCGTGATAAAGCCGGCCTCATA
>R21__coassemble_2595_pt1 | contig 10102 bp, 9 predicted proteins | sample R21__metabat2_low_PE_066 | metagenome-assembled genome bin R21 | reverse complement strand
TAGTCTTAGTCTGCGGTTATTAGATCGTATACATGTTGTAGTTCCCTGATGGTTCTTGGTATGGTATAGTAGGCCCATCAAAAATCCCCTTGTTTCTTATCAAAACAAGGGGATTTTCCTTTGGAAAATTGAATCGAATTTTGTGTAACCGTGCTTAACCCATCCATTTTTTAAATCACGGTCACATCATTTGGTTGTTGCTGATCTCCGCCGGTATACTCGCCCAATATCAGCTCAATGGATTCGTACTGTTTCTCCGTAACCACCATCAAACGGATGGAACCGTCATCCGGCACCTGGGTCATCAGCCTGGCCTTGTGAGTGTTGACGGCATCCATGCCATTGCAGATACGTACATAAACAGAATACTGCAGCATGTAATAGCCATCCTTCAGCAGAAAATTGCGGAAATGGGTGGCATCGCTCCTCTGCTTTGGTGTCTGCACAGGCAGGTCAAAGAACACAATCATTCTCATAAATTTATGCATACTGGTGCCTACGCAGTTCTCTAAGTACCGGAAGTGTCAGCGTTGCATTTTTATCGCTCATGCAGCGCAGCAGACTTTGTACCTCCAGTTCCACGGCATGGCTCACGCTCTGCCGCTTGCCATCCACCAGAACCTCTGCCGCCAACAGGTCAAATAGCTGCTTTTTATGAGCAGGCTGCAGTTCATCCTCTTCTGATATGTTCCCGGCCACAAACAAATCCACCACAGGCCGGAACGGCTCAATCAAATCATCCGCCAGGTTAAATGCATTCAACTCGCTGTGATGCTGCAGGCCAAGCTGCGGTAAAAAGCCATAGAGTGCCAGGGTCCTTGCGAAGCATCCGCGGATGATGGCATAGCCATAGTTCAATGCTGCATTCCTGCCATCCTCTTCCTCTCCACGGATAAACGCCTCGCCAAACAGTTGCGGAAAATAGTATGCTGCGCCTGCCGCTTCCATATGCCCGGTATCACCGGAAAGCACCTGCTTTGCCATGTTAGATAGCTTCTCCGCCGCCATGGAATTGCCCATTTGTTGCAGGCATGCGCCCTGGTTGCGTAGCTTCTGTTCCACAATCTGCTGCCACAGCCGCTTCTTGCGTGGTTCCGTAAGCTCCTGCTGCAGCTTATAGGTGGAAAGCTGTTTATAATACTGGGCAAACGGCTGTAGCACACAGCAGGGCAAGTGCTTTTCATCGCAGAGATAAACCGCGCAGCCAGCTTCCGCCAGCCTCGCTGGGACAGCCACGCTCCACCGCACCCGGCGGTTCTCAATCAGCACGGCATCGAGATCCTCAATGGGATAACTGATATCCCCGCCGTCTGTCTTGATGAGCAGCTGATCCCGTTTGATAGACAACTCCACCTCGGATTGTATCAACAGATGCTGGTAACCCATAGCTTATCACCGGAAACTCATCCGCTTTTCTTTCCCTACCTTGGTGATATTCCCCAGTACATCCACTTGGTACTTTTCGAATTTCACCAATGTTTTAATTCCAAGGGATGCTACCATATAGCTTCTGTCATGATTTGTCATCGTTAAAACAGAGCCTGCTATACCAGCCGATACGTAATATAGTAAAGTGCTTTTCGGCGCAATCTTGTCCGACTTATCACTTGTCGATGTTAACGCTATGCCTTTTTTATGTTCCACATATACTAAATCAGACGGATACAGGGAGAAGATAAAATCCTCATCCTTCATTTCTTTCCATTCGGCATATGGTTTAAAAGCAACGGAAGCCTTATTCGGCAGCACGTCTTTCACAGTATCTGCCACATAAACAGGAACGAAATAATACCCGTCCCCTTCCACATGGAAGATATCAATGCGCACCATGCTGCCGTTATCCGCCACGGCCGTTTCCGCAAGCACCGGCACGTTCATGGTAGATTTTGTCTCTATCTTCACCTTTTTCACAAGCGGTCCCTGCGTGCCATCCGCCTTCGGCTTATAAAATGGCTCCGCAAATGCTTTTGCCGCATTGCCGCCATAGGCTGTCAGGCGTTTCTTCAACGCCTCATAAAGCAGCCTGTCGCTCTCCGGCTGATAGTACCCTTCGATTTCCCCGTCCTTCAGTTTCAGGCTTGTCAGCGCTGTTTTCAGCACGGTCACGCCTTCATCCGCCTTTTTTGCGCTGCGGATGGTCTCAAGATGGGCCGCACCAGTCACCTTATGCTTTGGCATACGGGATACAAAAATCGGTTTGCAGTCCTCAACCGGCAGGCCGTCATAATCCGTCAGCTTCATCGCCGTCAAAGCTGCCTGCGGATCATCCGAAATCCTCGCTTCCCATTCATTGCGGAAGCAGGACCACGGGTACGGGAACCGCTCCAGCAGCTCTCCCGTTTCCGGATTGACACGGTAGCTGCCATCCTCCATCTGCACATATTCCGCTTCCCGCAGTTCGCTGTAACGGGAAATGCGGTTAATCATGCCTGCCGTGGTGCAGGCAATCACAAGGGCGTCACTGGCATGGTGCAGGTCACCGTCCTCGCGCACCTTTTTAATGCCCCAGCGTTTCCGCATATATGCCGTAACGGCACCATTCACCGCCTGTACATGGCGCTTCCTGTCGCTTTCAAACGGGGCAAACTCGAGGTTGTCATTGATATAGTTGTACATGAACCGGGATATCGTTTTAGTATCCGTCAGGTTACGCTCCTTAAAAGCCTTCTTTTCCTCTTCCGATAATCCCTCGCGTAGCAGGTTCTGCCGCTTGCGGTAGTTGCGGACATTCACATTGGTATAAACAATAAAGTCCTCTCGCTGCTTTCCGGTCAGGTACTGCAGGGGTAAACGGTTACCCTTTTCCCTATTCTCCCTGGCAAAGACCAGCACCTTGTTTTTATAGGTGTCATCAAAGCTGATGCTATAAGGAACAATGTGGTCCACTTCCGCATAGCCGGGCTCAAACAACCTGCTAATGTCAAAATGCTGCAGGGAATAGGCGCATACACCATCCTGCTCCTGATACAGCTTGAACTTGACAAGGTCCTGCCCGGTCGGATGGATTAGCCCATATTCAAGATGCAGCCTCTCCATGGCCTCCTCGTTTTTCTTGGCATTCTCCTCCATGCTGCGCATGGCATCCTTGCGCTCTCCAAAATCCTTGGACATTTCACGGGCAAGCTCCACATTGACAAAGGTGGGGCTGTTCCCCTGCTCGCGGATGATGGCATTGATAACCTTGATGGTCTGGCTGATACTCCTGCGTGCCACAGGGCTGGTAATCTGCTCCATCTCGGCAGTCACCGCCGGCAGATACATGGCCCGGCCTTCCTTATCGTGGCCACGGAATGCATACCCTGCAGCCGTGCAGGCATCGTTATACTGCATGCCCTGCTCCAGATAGGGGATAATCTTTTCACATGCCTTTGTGCTGAGATGACCAAATGTGCTGAATCCCTTCAGCAGCAATAACTGGTCAATGTCTGCCTGCCTCAAACCGGCAGCCTGCAATGAGGCAATAATAGGCTCATCGGATTTATAGGCCGTCATGGCATAGCCAATGGCATTCTTCTGCTCCGTTGTCAGTTCCTGCATCCTGCCCGGCGCGGCCTTATCCAGTGCCTTGCGGATTTCGTGGTAAGCCTGCATGCATTTCAGCTTCTGCTTCTTCTCGGCCTCCTCCACGCCATCCCGGTAGCTGACCGTATTGAAGGTATATTCCGGCGCGATGTCCAAAGCTTTACGGATGGCGGCATAGGTAACGCTCGCGCTCTTCAACACAAGCGCAACCACGGCCTGCCGCTGATCCTGCGTCAGAAATGTTTTAGTGCCTGCTTTGACAAGCTGTATCTGGTTCACCTTCTGTAAAAGCTGGAAATATTCAAAGCTCCAGGTTGCCTTGGCTGCGCGCAGTTCTTCCGGCTCAAACGTGCAATGGCCAATCATGTTTTCAATCTGGTTGCCGCCATACGGGCTGTTACCGCCGGGGCCAAGGTCAAACGGGCGCTGGCTCAGCAGGATGTCCATATACTTATCCCGGAAGGCATCGGTCAGCCTTGCGTTACCCATGGCGGCCTGCGTTGCAAGAATCAGCTTTGCTTCCTCTGCTATCAGGTCACGCTTAACGGTTGAAAGATAATCCCCGCCCTTGTTACGCTTATGCTCCGCAAATTCCGCATCCAAATACAGCATCTCGCCTACGGTACGGTAGCCTTTCTCCGCCATGCGCTGCTCGTTCAGGGAGACTGCGCTCAGAATTGCGCCGGCTTCCTTATCCTGCGCATCGGATTTCCGGTTGGAGCGGAACCCCCTGCGCTGTGCAAGATGAATCAGTACACGGCAGAGCTCGGCATCGGTCAGCTTCTCGTCCAGGGCACGCACCCGCAGGGCATAGATATCCGGCAACTGTCCGTCATAAAGATGGCCAAGCTGCTCATCGGTCACAAGGCCGCTTGCAACAAGCAGATTCCTGATGCGCTCAAGGCGGTGCCTGTGACGTCGGAGTCTCCTGCGCATGCTGCGCTTTTCACGCCTTGGGGCAGCCAGGGATGCGCCATCTTTGGGATTTTCCGCGGCATCAAAGATACGCACGCCCATGCGCAAAATGCCGCACGGCTCATCCTCCTTGTTCAGCTTCACCACTGCATATCCAACCGATGCAATGCCGATATCAAGACCAATTCCGTATTTCATTGTCCCCTCCATATTCACAATACAATACATGTAAAAAGATTGTCTGATTTTCCCTAATAATAAAGATGACGCCCCTGATAAGGGGGCGTCAGAGCTTTGCGGTTTACTACCTTATCATAGTAACCCGACAGTCCTTGGTATGGTATAGGACAGTTATTAATCTACCATAATCCACAGGATTTGTAAAGTGAGTTTTTAATCTATTGCACAAATCCCATACGGCATTTTTTGCCGACTGAAAGGTTTGTTTTGTAATATCCCCTGTATGCACGCAGCACCCCGCGGATTCCTCCACGGGGCGCCATCAGTCCATTTACCCGTATGCCCTTGCCTTATTCCATCCTGAGCACGGCCTTGATGCATTCGCCGCGGTCAGAGGCGGCCTGGGCCTCGTTAATCTCGTCAAAGCGGTAGAATTTGATGAGCCTGTCAAACGGGAACATGCCCTTTTTGTAGTAATCCATCAGCTTGGGCAGGAACTCCTTGGGCACGGAATCGCCCTCCACCACGCCGACAAGGGACTTGCCGTCACCCATCAGCTCGTTCTGCACGTTGAAGGTGATGTCGCCGGTGGCGCCGACCACCACGCAGATGCCGTCAAAATCGAGCATGCCGAGGCTCTTGCGCACGCACTCGCCAACACCGGTGGTATCGATGGAGTAGTTCACGCCGTTGCCGGAGAGGGAGATGGCCTTCACGGCCGCCACCACGTCCTCCACTTCCTTGCGGTTCACGGTATCGGTGGCGCCCAGCTCCATGGCAAGGGCCAGGCTCTTTTTGTTGCCGCCCACGGCGATGATCTGCTGGCAGCCCGCAATCTTAGCCGCCATGATGGCGCTCATGCCCACGGTGCCGCAGCCGAACACGGCAATGCTGGAGCCGAAGGCCGGGCGGAGGCGGTTGAGCACGGCGCCGGCGCCGGTCTGGATGCCGCAGCCCATCGGGGCCACGAGGGCGAGGTCCATCCCGTCATCCATCACCTTGACCGCGTGGTTCTGGTTGACCACCGCATACTGGGCAAAGGAGCTCTGGCCGAAGAACGTGGAGATGTCCTGCCCGTCCAGCGTGTGCAGGCGGGTGGTGCCATCGGGCTGGATGCCGCCAAAGTTGATGGCGTTGAACTGCTTGCACACAAACGGCCTTGCGCGGCGGCAGTTGGAGCAGCAGCTGCAGAAGCCAAAGGAAAAGCCGACGCGGTCGCCCACCTTGAACTCGGTTACGCCCATGCCGACCGCCTCCACAATGCCGGCGCCCTCATGGCCGAGGACCGCGGGCAGGGGCGTGGGGATGAACTGGTTCTGCACGGCCTCATCCGTGTGGCAGATGCCGCTGGCCACGACACGGACCAGGATCTCGCCAAACTTCGGCTCGTCCAGGCGGACATCCTCAATGGAATACGGGGCACCCGTGCTGTGGGTGACTGCTGCTTTGATAATCATGGTGACACTCCTTCATCTGCATTCGTCCGGGGCAGGGTTCCACCGCCGGACCGCCTGTAGCTTATCACATGGGCATGGGCACGGTCAATACAATGGAGATAAAAATATCGATATCCTTCCATGGCATTGGAAAAGGCACTGCCCGTCATGGACAGTGCCTTTCATTTTCCGTACCTCACTCCAATGCCACCATGGTGCAGTTATCAAGCCTGGTCTCCCAGAAGCCACCGGTTATTTCACTGCAGCTCCATACTCCCGCTGCATGGCTGCGGCGGTAACAACCCATTGGCTGCCAAAGTTAAAAGCATCCGTGCCGTTTTTGAGCTTTCCATATGATATGGCTTTGCGCAATGTGCTTTCGTTCAGGTTCCAGAGGATGGTCGCATCGCTCAGCGCAATCAGCCCGGAAAACGGTGTCCTGACCTCTTTGCCGTTCACCCATACCTCTTCCGCGTCAAGGTCGACATCCTCGTTCCAGACGATTCCATAACCGCCCACGTCTGCCTTCACCTGCTCAAACAGTCCTGGAATGTCCTTGAGCGATTGAAACACCTCATGCCGCTCCATCAGCGGCTTCATGTCGTATTCCTTTTCGGTCCCATCCGAAAAATGGGCAAGGATAATATAGTCCGGCATCGCGGTAACGTTTTTGATTTTATGGAACATATTAACTCCTTACTCCAGCGGGGGAAGCTTGCGGAACACCTGCGTATCCCACATTTCCAGCAACTCATCCCTATGTATGGTCAGCCATTCCAGGCATAGTGCGGCGGCCTTTGCAGGAAGGTCCCCTTCCATCATACGAAGGGTCTGTATGTCATAGGATGCCATGCGCTCCCCGTAAATGAAATGCACATGTGGCGGATTATGTTCCTTGCCAATAAGATATATTTTTACGACGATTCCATAAAACCTTGAAATTTCAGGCATGTTGTCCTCACCTCACGTAAATTATATATCACGCTATCGTGATATGTCAACACTCATTGCAAGTGCCCTGGAACCAATAAGGGAAGCCGTCCCATTTTGGCCAGCGTCATGTCCCGTACCTGACAAGTATCGAGCGAAACGCTCATCATCCTCCCAAAACGCACCAGCGCCCCGCGGATTCCTCCGCGGGGCGTCATTTGTATGTTCGTTCAATGGTCCCTCACTCCAATGCCACCATGGTGCAGTTATCAAGCCTTGTCTCCCAGAAGCGCGCGAGGGGGATGCCCCGCACCCGGTTGATGATGGCCCGGTTCACCGCGCCGTGCGCCACGATGAGGATGTCCTTCCCCTCGGCCTGCAGGGGCGCAACCCTGTCGGCAAGGAATGCCCCGGTGCGCGCGTACAGGCTCTCCAGCGGCTCCGCGCCGCCCTCCGCCACATAGCGCTCCGGCGTGTGGAACAGCGTGTACACGGGGTGCCCCTCCGGGGCATCCGCGCGCCGCATACCGTCAAAGCTGCCAAAATCCAGCTCGTGCAGGCGCTCGTCCGTCACCATGGGGATGTCCCTGCCCGCCAGCACCAGCTCCGCCGTCTGCACCGCGCGGCTGAGCGGGGAGACAAAGCAGATGTCAAGCGGGATGTCCTGGTACCGGTCGTGCGCCTCCCTGGCCATGGCAAGACCCGTGGCATTCAGGGGGATGTCCGTGGTGCCCTGCAGGCGGAAATCAATGTTCCAGTCCGTCTGCCCGTGCCGGAGTAGGTACAGCATATCTTACCGCTCCCCGAGGCCCAGCGCCTCATAGGTCAGGTTCTTCAGCGCCACGTGCGTGGTGTTGTAGCCATAGGCACAGGCCCTGAGGTGCGCCACATAGGTGATGCTCACCTCATTGACGGGGTCGATGAGGCAATAGGAATTGGCCGCCCCCGCCCAGCCGAACTGGCCCACGGCGGACCGGCTCTGCGAGAAGTACGGGTCCATGTGCACCTCACCGCACAGGCCCCAGCCATACCCGTATTTGCGGGGTTCATCGCGGTAGCAGTTGAGCTGGTCATTGGAGAGGCGGTTCTCCATCATCATATGCATGCCGGCATCCCCAAGGATGCGCTCCCCCGACGTGGTCCTGCCGCCCACGGACAGCGCAGCCACAAGGCGGGAGAAATCCCTGGCGTTTCCGTATACGCCGGCCCCGCCGCTTGCAAAGCGCTCCGTGAAGATGAACTCGTTCTCCCTTGTCATGGGGCTGCCCTGACAGGTTGCCATGTCATACCAGTACTGGTCGGCCAGCGCCGCTTTCTGCGCAGCCGTCGCGTGATAGGTGAGGCCGCCCGCGCCCACCGGGCCGAAGACATTTGCCTGCATGTAATCCTCAAACGGCATGCCGGATGCCACTTCCACCACGGCCGCGAGCACATCGTGGCTGAGGCTGTACTCATAGCGGGCCCCGGGCTCAAAGATGAGCGGGTCCTCCGCCATGGCATTCACAAGTTCCACCGTGCCGGCATCCGGATTCTGCATGGCACGCACCAGGGCCGGACGGTTCAGGTCATAATCAAGGCCGGATGCCATGGTAAAGAGGTGCTCCACGGTCATCTCACGCGCCGCAGGGGTCACGGTGCCATCGGGGTGCCGTACGCGGACGTGCCGGAAGGCCGGCAGGTAGTCGCCCACCGGGTCATCAAGGTGCAGCTTCCCCTGTTCCAGCAGCTGGACGCCCGCCACGCAGGTGGGCACCTTGCTCATGCTGTAAAACCAGACGGGGACATCCGGGCCCATCGGCCGGCCCGTGGCGGCATACGCCGTGCCAAAGCTGAACTCATACACATCCTCCCCATGGTGCGTCACGATGACGGTGCCAAAGGGGAACCCGTGCGCATGCTCCCTGAGGAGCAGTGCCTCAATTTTTTCAAACCCGCCCATAGGCCGCCTCCGGAATTATCTGAGGATATCCAGCACTTCCCGGAAATCGCGGATGATGTAATCCGGGCGGAAATCGCCGATGATTTCATCCACGGGATGCTTCTTCTCCGGGGAATCATAGATGATGTTCATGCCGATGCCCGCGGCATACGCGCCCGGGAGGTCGGTCTTGGTGTTATCGGCAACGGAAACGCACTCCGACGGGTCCACGCCCATGTTCCTGCAGGCCAGCTGGTAGATTTCCTTGCCGGGCTTGCGGAGATGGCTGGTGGACGAGAGCACCACGGTCTCAAAGAGATCAGAAAAGCCCTCCTCCTCAATCCAGTCCGGCACCTCGTTCTCGCCGATGAGGTTGGAGATGATGCCGAGGCGGTAGCCCCGCTCGTGCAGACCCCACAGCACCTCGCGCCCGCCATCCACCAGCACGCGCAGGCCGACGCTCTGTCGGTACTGGAAGGTGAGCTCGTGGCAGATCTTTTTCAGGCGGTCCATGTCCGGGTAGTCGGGCAGCAGCCACTTGCACCACAGCTCCTCATCCCCCGCCTCGCGCCACTCGGTGGTGGCCATCTTGCGGTAGGGCTTGTAGCGCTCATCCACCAGCTGGTAGAAATCCTCGTAGGGCATGTCCGTGCCGGCAATTTCCGCCATCTTACGCCTTGCGTGGCGGAAGAACGCCTCATTCTTCAGGGCAATGCGCAACGTGCCGCCAAGGTCAAAAAAGACCACCTTGTACCGTTTCTCTTCCATGGGGAGTTCTCCTTTTTTGCTTTGTAAAGGGGCAGCGCCCTGATGGGATGCCTGTCCGTCAGCGCGTGCAGGCCGCGGTAATCTCCTGCCGCAGGGCCACGAAGCGCGCGTCCGCCAAATCCCTGGGATATGCCAGGCCGGAAAGGTCAAATGTCTCCACCGCCGTGGGCAGGATGTGGGCAGGGTCGCCGGCATGGGCGGGGTCCTGATGCACGTCGTGCACCACATAGACGTGCTGCGCCAGCAGCAGCGCCTCCTCCAGCTGATGGGTCACAAGCAGCATGGTGCGGGGCATCTCGCGCTGGATGTCCAATAGCTCCTGCTGCATCTCCGCGCGGGTGATGAAATCGAGCGAGGCAAACGGCTCATCGAGGAGCAGCAGCTCCGCCCGGCTCGCGAGCCCCCTGGCACGGCCCAGACGCTGGCGCATGCC
>R21__coassemble_2556_pt1 | contig 10204 bp, 11 predicted proteins | sample R21__metabat2_low_PE_066 | metagenome-assembled genome bin R21 | reverse complement strand
AACTATGATATCATATTTATGAAAGTTATTGTATACAAATCCTGATTTTCTTTCTGAGGTTTTCCATGAAAAATTTAGGCTTTATCCTGCTCGGTGTCGGCGGACTGTTCCTGCTGGCCACCTACGCGCTCCAGTCCGGCATCTCCAAGGAGGAACGGAAGGATCCCGATAAGTATAAGCTGGACGCAACCAAGCGCCGCCGTCTGCAGATTGGGTATTACTGCACGTTCGGCTTCCTCGCGTTTGCGGCGGCTGGCGGCCTGCTGATTGCCACCTCCTCGGATTGAGGGACACCTGTTGCCGATTTTTTGAAAAAATCATTGACAAATCGCCTGCGTGCTCTTATAGTAATAGTGTAAATTGTATACAAAGTTCCATCCCATCTGATTTTCGAGTTTCCTTTTTCCAGTTTCATACTATTGCACAGGAGGTTTCTTATGCAGACGATTAAAATCCCGTATTATACCACGCAGCTGGAGATTCACGTGGCGGAGGAGAACCTCAAGCAGGTTGTCAACGCCAAGATGCACGAATACAACCCCGGCAAGTCCGAGGAGACGCTCATCCGGGAGGCCCTGGAGAACCCCATCGGCACCCCGCGCCTCAGGGAGCTTGCCAAGGGCAAGAAGAAGGTCGTGCTGGTCACCAGTGACCATACGCGTGCCGTGCCCAGCAAGATTACCCTGCCCATCCTGCTTGCGGAAATCCGCGAGGGCAACCCCGATGCGGACATCACCATTTTGATTGCCACCGGCCTGCACCGTGCCACCACCGAGGCAGAGCAGCGCCGCATGTTCGGCGATGCCATTGTGGACAACGAGAAAATCGCCATCAACAATGCCTTTGATCCCACCCAGTTCGTCAACCTGTGCACCCTGCCCAGCGGCGCGGATTTCTGCGTGAACAAGCTGGCCGTGGAGTGCGACCTGCTGGTGACCGAGGGCTTCATCGAGCCCCACTTCTTTGCCGGCTTCTCCGGCGGCCGCAAGTCCATCCTGCCTGGCATCTGCTCCCAGGAGACCGTCAACGAGAACCACAGCTATAAGGCCATCTCGAGCCCGTACAGCAACACCGGCATCCTGGAGCATAACCCCATCCACGAGGACATGGTCTATGCCGCCCGCAAGGTGAACGTGCAGTTCATCTTCAACGTGGCCCTGAACGGCGAGAAGAAGGTCATCGCCGCCTGGGCGGGCGACCTTGAGAAGGCCCATGCCGAGGGTGTCAAGTTCATCCGCGAGTGGTCCCAGTGCAGCGGCATAAAGGGCGACATCGTGGTCACCTCCAACGGCGGCTATCCGCTGGACCAGAACCTGTACCAGAGCCCCAAGGCCGTTGCCACGGCGGAGGCCTGTGCCGGTGAGGACGGCGTCATCATCATGGTGTGCTCCTGCTGTGACGGCATGGGCGGCACGCATTTTGAAAAGCTCATCCAGATGGGCACCGTGGACGAGATTGACGGCTATCTCTCCAAGATCCCGCCCAAGGAGACCATCCCGGAGCAGTGGTGCCCGCAGATCTATGCCCGCATTCTTAAGAAGCACCCAGTCATCCTGGTGACCACCTACCTGACGCCCGAAGAGGTGCGCCGCTGCAACATGATCCCCGCTTCCACGCCGGATGAGGCCCTGGAGATTGCCTATTCCATGAAGGGCAAGGACGCCAAGGTCGTCGTCATCCCAGATGGCGTGGCCGTGCTGGCCGTGAAATAAGGAGGCTAATATGGAAGAACTGAAAATCGCCCTCAAGGTAGACGATAAGGACAACGTGGCCACCATCTTTGCCAACGGTATCAAGGACGGCATGGTGGTGGAGCTGCGCGACAAGAAGGGCAACTGCGAGCAGGTCACCGTCATCGGCGACGTGCCCTATGGCCACAAGATTGCCGTGCGCGACATCAAAAAGGGTGAGCACATCATGAAATACGGCGAGTCCATCGGGGGCGCCAGCGTGGATATCAAAAAGGGCGAATACGTCCACGTCCACAACATGGAAGCACTCCGCGGCCGCGGCGACCTGTAAGGAGAAACAGCAATGAGCAATTATTCTTTCATGGGCTATAAGAGACCCGATGGCCGCTACGGTTCCCGCAACCTTGTGGCGGTTGTTCCCTCCGTCATCTGCACCACGGACGTGGCCCAGGCCATCTGCCGCCAGGTGCAGGGCACCATTGGATTTTTCCATCATCAGGGCTGCTGCCAGCTGCCCATCGACCTGAAGCGCGTCACCGATACGCTCATCAGCCTGTGCAAGGGCCCCAACATTGCCGGCGTGCTGATTGTCAGCCTTGGCTGTGAGGGCACCGACACGGAGCGCATGCTCAGGGAAATCGGCGAGACCGGCAAGCCCGTGGACATCATCCGCGTGCAGGAGCTGGGCGGCATGAGCCGTTCCATCCAGGCCGGCATCGACATCGCCCAGAAGATGGTGCTGGACTGCTCCGGCTTCCAGCGTGAGGAGTGCGACATCTCCAACCTCGTCATGTCCATCAAGTGCGGCGCTTCCGATACCACAAGCGGCATGGCCTCCAACTGCGTCATCGGCTACGTGGCCGACAAGCTGGTGGACCTCGGTGCCACCGTGGTATTCGGCGAGACCACGGAGTTCCTGGGCGGCGAGCACATCCTGGCCAACCGCGCCGTCGGCGGTGCCGATGGCCCCGTGGGCTGCAAGATTTTTGACATCGTCAACCGCATGGAAGCCCGCGCCAAGGCCATTGGCGAGGACATGCGCGGCGGCCAGCCGACCCCCGGCAACATCGCGGGCGGCCTGTCCAGCATCGAGGAGAAGAGCCTCGGTGCCATCGTCAAGTCCGGTCACCGTCCCATCCAGGGCGTGCTGGAATATCCCGAGTTCATCACCACCCAGAAGGGCCTGTGGATCAAGGACACCCCCGGCCGCGAGCCGGAAATCCTGACCGGCATGGCAGCCACCGGCGCCCAGGTGATGATGTTCTCCACGGGCCGTGGCGCCCCGCAGGGCTTCCCGAGCATGCCCGTCATCAAAATCTGCGGTAACCCCAACACCTACGAGCGTATGCAGCATGACATGGACCTGAACGCCGGCCGTATCATCACCGGCGAGAAGACCATCGATGAAGTGGGTGAGGAGGCCTTTGATCTGCTTCTGAAGGTTCTGAGCGGCCGGATGACGAAGAACGAGGCACTTCACTACTTTGCCACGATGGACATCTACTGCCTGGGTCCTGTCATCTGACATAAAAAGAAACCATCGCCTGCCCCTGACTGAACAAAAACGAAAGAAAAGGAGAGTATTCTATGAATCCGGTAATTGCACTGTTTATCGGTATCGTCGTGATGATGGGTCTCATCATCTTCACCAGAATGCATGCTTTCCCGGCCCTGATCATCACTGCAATCCTGATGGCAGTCCTGAGCTACTTCCCCTACACGGGTGATGTCTCCCTCACTGGCTGCATCAGCATGGTGACCTCCGGCTTCGGCTCGACAATGACCTCCATCGGCGTTGTCATCGGCTTTGGCTGCATCATGGGTATCTTCCTGGAGAAGAGCGGCGCTGCAAAGCGCATGGCCCTCTCCATCCTCAAGCTCGTCGGCGTGAAGAACTGCGACGTGGTTCTCGGCCTCACCGGCTTTGTGGTATCCATCCCCGTGTTCTGCGACAGCGGCTTCGTCATTCTGTCCTCCCTCGCAAAGGAGTTCTCCCGTCTGACCAAGAAGTCCATGGTCGGCCTTGGCGGTATCCTTGGTATGGGTCTTTACATCACCCACTTCATGGTTCCCCCGACGCCCGGCCCGCTGGCTGTGGTTGCGGCATTCAACAACGAAGGCCTGAACATTGACCTTGGTCTCTACATCCTCCTCGGTCTTGCAGCCTCCGTCCCGCTGTTCATCTTCTCCGTGTTCCTGTTCCGTTACTTCGGCAAGAAGTATCCGGACCTCGTAGTCCCGGATGAGATCGACCGCTCCAAGTACACCGAGGCTCAGCTCGCTGTCCTGGATAAGATTGCTGAAAAGCAGGCCCGCGGTGAAGCCCTCGTCAACGAAGACTTCGCAGCCCTGCTCTCCGCAGAGAAGCTTCCTGGTGCATTCATCAGCTTTGCCACCCTGCTCGTCCCGATCATCCTGATCTTCGCAAACACCATCGTTGGCCAGATCCCTGCCCTCACCGGCACCGTCTTCGCCAGCATCGTCGGCTTCCTTGGCCAGCCTGTCATGGCTCTGTTTGTGTCCCTGTGCATGGGCGCATTCATCCTGGCCCATGACGTGGACAAGAAGACCTGCGTTGCCATGATGGGTGAAGCCTGCCGCGATGCAGGCCCGATCGTGTTCATCACCGCCGCAGGCGGCGCCCTTGGTGCAGTCGTTAAGGCTACCGGCGCAGCTGGCATGATGGCCGACTGGATCGTTGCCACTGGTGTTCCGGGCATCCTCGTCCCGATCATCATCGGCGTCATCATGAGATTCCCGCAGGGCTCCGGCACCACCGCCATGATCACCGGCAGCGCCATCGTTGCCCCCATGATCGCAGCCGGTCTGCAGGTCAACCCCTATCTGGCAGCTCTGGCCCTGTGCTTGACCACCATGTGCCCCAGCTTCCTCAACGACTCTTACTTCCATGTCGTTACCAACTTCTCCGGCATGGATATTAAGACCTCTCTGAAGACCTGGACCATCGGCTCCATCCTGGTGCCTGTGTTTGGTTCCATCATCTTCATCATCCTGAGCTTCTTCATCCACTAAGCCTATAGACTTGGCAGGCGTATAGGTTAGCTGATGATTCCCTCAGCAATCAAAAGCGGTTACCCCGTATGGGGTAACCGCTTTTTCGTATGGCCGATTTGATTGTTGGGAGGGGCGTGTGGCAACGCTCCGGCGGGGACACGGCTGCGGGGCCGGCGCCTTATTTCTGGTGGGTGGCAAGATAGGTGGCCACGGATTCCTGCGCCTTCTGGAGGTGCTGCGTGTTGGCCTCCCGCGCGTCCTCGAGACGCCCGTCGCACAGGGCCTCCACCAGGGCGCGGTGCTCCTTGAGGGTTTCCTCCCAGCGCCCGGGGGCGGAGAGGGCATAGGTGCGGAACCAGTTGGAGCGGACGCGGATGTTGCTGTAAAACTCTGCAATCAGGTCATTGCCGCACAGGCTGATGAGCACGGTGTGCAGCTGCTTGTCCATCATGGTGAAAAGCTTGAGGTCGTGGTCGGCATAGGCCTGCTCACTGATGGTGAGCAGGGCAAAGAGCTCCTCCCGGTGGGCCTTGAGGGCTTCCGGCGGGATGTGGAAAATGGCATAGGTTTCCAGCATCACGCGGGCATCAAACAGCTCCGTCATCTCCTTATGGGACATCTCGCGCACCGTGGCACCGTGGTTTGGCACCTCGGTGACAAGGCCTTCACTGGCCAGCTGGCGGAGCGCCTCGCGGATGGGGCTGCGGGAGATGTGATAGCGGTCCGACAGCTCCTGCTCGCGCAGGCGGTAGCCGGCGGGGTAGACCCCGGTGCTGATGTCGTTTTTCAGCAGCTCGTATACCTGCACACGGGCCGTGGTGGTTTTTGCGCTTTCCCTTGCCATAAACATACGCTCCCAAAAGAAAAAGATAGGAATCTTGCGGATTATTGTTTATAATAACATAAGTATGCGCCCTTCCTCAAGGAAGACGCGGGATTTTATCAGGGAGTCGGTTATGGGAGCGGTTATTTTAAAGGCACTGTCCTTCATCTTCATCATTGCGCTCGGGTATGCGCTCAAAAAAATCCACCTGTTCGGGGACCTCGATTACAAGGTGGCCATGAAAATCGTGCTGAACATCACGCTGCCGGCGGCCATCGTGACAAGCTTTGCCTCCTGTGAGATTCAGCCCATCCTGCTGCTGTTGGCCCTCTTTGGCCTGGTGATGAACGTCATCATGCTGGTGGTGGCCTATCTGGTGTCAAAGCACAAGGAGACGGCCATGCGGGCCGCCTGGCTGAACGTGCTGCCCGGCTACAACATCGGCGCGTTCGTGGTGCCCTTTGTGCAGACCTTCCTCACCACGGAGAACGTGGTGGCCTGCTGCATCTTTGACGCGGGCAGCGCCATCATGTGCACGGGCTGCACCTATGCCCTCTCCGGCGTCATCCTGGGGCAGAACAGATTCTCCCTGAAGGACGCGGGCAGGCGCCTGTTAGGCTCCCGTCCGTTCCTCTTCTATACGGGCATGCTGATCCTTACCATCATCGGGGTCAAGGTGCCGGATGGCGTCATCTCGTTCATCTCGCCCATTGCGGCGGCCAACCCATTCCTTGCCATGCTGATGGTGGGCATGATGCTGGATTTCAACTTCCCGGCGGAGGAGCGCAAGGAGATTTTCCTGATGGTGGGCATCCGCATCCTCAGCGCGGCCATCGTTGCCGTGCCCTGCATCCTGTTCATCCCGGGTACCATGGGCAAGGCACTGGCCATGGCCCTGATGGGCCCCGTTTCCGTGGCGGCGACCGCCCTTGGCGAAAAGGCGGGGGCCAAGCCCGCCGTGGTGGCCTGCATTAACAGCCTCTCCATCATCGTCAGCATCATCGTCATCACGGGCCTTGTCATTGCCTTTGGCGCGTGAGGGGCATACAACAAACTGCATCAGAAAAGGGCATCCCATGCGGGATGCCCTTTTTGTGGGTAACGTGGGTTCAGGACAGTTCCTCCGGCAGGATGCCATCGACCAGGTCCTGTACGGTGATGCCATAGAAGAAGCTGCGCACCATGCCGTCAAACCGGCGCCACATGGGCAGGGTCTTGCAGCAGGCTTCCCGCGGGCAGGGCTCCGCTTCCCCGCTGAGACAGGCCACGGTGGCAAGGGTGCCCTCGGTCAGCTCCAGGATCTCCCCGATGGTGCAGGTGGCAGGATCCTTTAATAACAGGTAGCCACCCCCCTTGCCGCTGGTGCCGCGCACCAGCCTGCCCTTGACCAGGAGTTTGACGATGGCCTCGAGGTACTTTTTGGAAACATCCTGCCTGGCGGCGGTATCCTCCAGGGGGACGGGGATGCCGGCGGGCTGCTCGGCAAGGTCTATCATGAAACGGATGGCATATCTGCCTCGTGTGGAAATCATGGGTCTGCGCCTCCTTTTCTACTAATTTACAACAGGTTTTAAAAAAAGCAACGAAAATTACCAATTTGCCTATTGACAAAGTAGGCGAATGGGTATATTATGGCACCATCAGCCGGGGGAACCCGGAAGATCATCCTAAAAAGGAGGCAAGTGCAATGAAGGGCCGCATTTCCGTCAGCATGATGTGTTGCCGAATGTTTCACTCCCTGGGCTGTTTCATGACCGGGTGTGACGGCACGCGTTGCCTTGCACGCCAGTAATATCTCCTAAAAGGGGGAGATGCACACGGTCACAGGCCCGGGGAGCAGGTACAGCCCTCCGGGCTTTTTGTATGAGGCAACGGAAACGGACAACAGACATCAGAATCAGAAAGGAATCATTACCATGAGCAATTATAAATTTGAAACCCTGCAGCTTCACGTCGGCCAGGAACAGGCCGATCCCGCCACCGATGCCCGCGCGGTACCGATTTACGCCACCACCTCCTATGTGTTCCACAACAGCGAACACGCGGCAGCCCGCTTCGGCCTGACCGATGCCGGTAACATCTATGGCCGCCTGACAAACAGCACGCAGGGCGTGTTTGAGGACCGCATCGCAGCCCTGGAGGGCGGCGTGGCCGGCCTTGCGGTTGCCTCCGGTGCCGCTGCCATCACCTATACCATTGAGGCCCTGGCAAAGCAGGGCGAGCACATCGTGGCACAGAAGACCATCTATGGCGGCACCAGCAACCTGCTGGCCCACACGCTGCCGCTGTACGGCATCTCCGCAACGTTTGTGGACGCGCATGACCTCGCCGAGGTGGAGGGGGCCATACAGGAGAACACCAAGGCCATCTACATTGAGACCCTTGGCAACCCCAACAGCGACATCCCAGATATTGATGCCATCGCGGCCATCGCCCACAGGCACGGCCTGCCGCTGGTGATTGACAACACCTTTGGCACGCCCTACCTCATCCGCCCCATTGAGCACGGCGCGGACATCGTGGTCCACTCCGCCACCAAATTCATCGGCGGCCATGGCACGACCCTTGGCGGCGTGATTGTGGATGGCGGCACCTATGACTGGGCGGCCTCCGGACGGTATCCCTGGATCAGCGAGCCGAACCCCAGCTATCACGGCGTGCGGTTTACCGAGGCTGCCGGCAAGGCGGCGTTTGCCACTTACATCCGGGCAATCCTCCTGCGCGATACCGGCGCCACCATCTCCCCGTTCGCGGCCTTCCTGCTGCTGCAGGGCACCGAGACCCTCAGCCTGCGCCTTGAACGCCATGCGGAGAACACCAAAAAGGTTGTGGAGTACCTTACCCATCATCCCAAGGTGGCATCCGTCAGCCATCCGAGCCTCCCGGATCATCCGGACCATGCCCTGTATGAAAAGTATTTCCCGAACGGCGGCGCCTCCATCTTTACCTTTGAGATTAAGGGAGGGCAGGAGGAAGCCTTCCGCTTCATCGACCACCTGAAGATTTTCTCCCTGCTGGCCAACGTGGCGGACGTGAAGTCCCTGGTCATCCACCCGGCCACCACCACCCACAGCCAGCTGACGGATGAAGAGCTGAAGAACGTGGGTATCACCCGCAGCACCATCCGCCTTTCCATCGGCATTGAGCACATCGATGACATCATCGCCGACCTTGACCAGGCCTTTGCGGCGGTCTGAAGGAGGCAGGACATGCTGTATCCCGGCCATCGATGTTGCCCCGTTATCGCCATGAAATGAAAAATGGAGTATAATGGGAACAACGGAACAGAACCACCAAACCTGACATACAGAAAGGATAAATATTATGGCTAACATCTATACCTCCGTCGATCAGCTGGTCGGCAAGACCCCCCTGCTGGAGCTCTCCCACCTCGAAAAGGAAAATGACCTCAAGGCAACCGTGCTTGCCAAGCTTGAGTATTTCAACCCCGCCGGCTCCGTCAAGGACCGCGTGGCCGTTTCCATCATCAATGACGCGGAGCAGAGCGGCAAGCTGAAGCCGGGCGCCACCATCATTGAGCCCACCTCCGGCAACACCGGCATCGGCCTTGCGGCCGTGTCCGCGGCCAGGGGCCATCATCTCATCCTCACCATGCCCGATACCATGAGCGTGGAGCGCCGCCAGCTGGTCAAGGCCTATGGCGCAGAGGTGGTCCTCACCGAGGGTGCCAAGGGCATGAAGGGTGCCATCGCTAAGGCGGAGGAGCTTGCCAAGGAAATCCCCGGCAGCATCATTGCGGGCCAGTTCGTCAACCCCGCCAACCCCAAGGCCCACTATGAGACCACCGGCCCCGAAATCTGGGCGGATACCGATGGCAAGGTGGATATCTTTGTGGCAGGCGTCGGCACCGGCGGCACCGTGACCGGCGTGGGCGAATACCTGAAGGCGCAGAATCCCAATGTGAAGGTGGTGGCCGTGGAGCCCGCAACCTCTGCGGTGCTCTCCACCGGCGTGGCGGGTGCGCATAAGATCCAGGGCATTGGCGCAGGGTTTGTGCCGGATGTGCTGAACACCAAGATCTATGATGAAATCATCCCCGTGGCCAATGAGGTTGCCTTTGCTACCGCCAAGGCCATCGGACGCAAGGAAGGCGTGCTGGTGGGCATCTCCTCCGGCGCTGCTGCCTGGGCTGCCCTGGAACTGGCCGGCCGTCCCGAGAACGCGGGCAAGACCATTGTGGTGCTGCTGCCCGACACCGGCGACCGCTATCTCTCCACCACGCTGTTTGCGGACTGAGGGAATACAGAGTAACAAAGGAGCCGTCACGCGATGATTCGCGTGGCGGCCTTTTTTGTTTTTTGGGGAATCTGGTATAGGGAAGGGCCACCTCATCAGTCAGCTATCGCTGACAGCTTCCCCTCAAGGGGAAGCCTTCGCATGTGATACCAAAAGCCTTCCCTCTGGTTGCGGGAGCATGCAGGCGGACAGCACAGTGTGCTGTCCGGTCGTAGAGGGAGCTCCGCGAAGCAGTGAGGGAGCATGCGTGGTTACAATGGAACGCTATTCGGATGAAGGAACGCTGGCTCCTTCCGCCTCACTTCGTTCGGCACCTCCCTCCCGGAGGGAGGCTTCCATCGCCACACCGTGCCAATCCCCTGGGTCCAGGGCCCGCAGGCTCTGGTCGCTTTAATGGGGGTAGGGGTTCTACAAGGGG
>R21__coassemble_2547_pt1 | contig 10240 bp, 6 predicted proteins | sample R21__metabat2_low_PE_066 | metagenome-assembled genome bin R21 | reverse complement strand
CGCTATGAGTCTTTTCATATTCAGTTGTTCAAGTTCATTTTACAATTAACCATTGGCTACGCTAACCGTTCCGTCAAGAACGGTCTGTATGGCGGGAAATATTACTATTCCTTTGAAATGGAGGATTGTGGTCTCGTTGCCGGGCAGGACCTCACGCTGGATACGGCGCAGGTCACCTATGATACGCTCAAGTCCGGCACCTCTGGTGTCAGTGGCTTCCCAGATGGCTGTTCCGTCATTTTCCGTGCCTATGTCCTGCAGGGCGGCTCCGTGCAGGCCGTCTACCTGACGAATGACAACGGGGCCTCCGTGGATGGTTCCAAGCTGATTTCCGTGGATGTCCTGGGGTATCTTGGCCAGACCTTCAGCGGCCCTTCCTCGGGTTCCATTACCGTAACCGGTTCCAACTCCGGCGCCGGCATCCTGGGCGGTGAAAACGCCGGTTCCCTGTCCGGCGGTACCCCTTCCCTGATTGTCAGCGGCACCAGGACCTCCGGCACGACAGACCCTGACCCGGACCCCAGTCCCGATCCTGATCCCGATCCTGACCCGGATCCCAGTCCCAATCCTGACCCCGACCCTGATCCGGACCCCAGTCCTGCCCCGGACCCGGATTCTGGTGACGACACGGAAGATGTCAGGTCCTCCGGCAGCGGCATCCTCATCGATGTAACCGATGCGGAGGATGCTGATGAATCCAGCTACCGTGTCGTGGCCATCCGTAATGGTGTGGAGCTTTCCTCCCTCAACGGTGCCACGGTTACCGTCACCTTCCCCATGCACTTTTCCTATGTACCCGCAGGCAACCTGTATGTGGTCTTCACGGCAGAGGATGGCAGCCTGTGCGTGATTCCGGCGGAATATATGGCCGTTTCCGGTGTCGTGACGTTTGATACCACCATGCTTGGTGAGTTCCGGCTTGTCTGGCTTGCCTGGGATGGCACGGACATGACCGCACCGGATTTCCTCGATGCGATTGCCGCCGCCATGCTTGCCTGAGGCCGTCATGTCCGCCATGGCATCCCGCGTGTCAAAGGAGGTGTCCCATGTACCTGCATGATATCTGTTTCCTTTCCGTCCCGGAGGATGAGGCTGCCGCACGGCTTCTTGCTGAAAGCATCGGCCATTATCGTCTGCCCCGGCGCGTGGAACAGCTGGATGCTTCCCTCGATTACCGCAAAACCATCATGGAATCCTCCGGCCATATGCCGGAAGGCGCCGTGCGCGACATCCTGACGGGCTCGCGCTGTCTTGTCATCATCTGCTCCCCCCGCACAAAGCCATCAGAGGTCGTCAATGCCTGCTTTGTCTGTTTCCGGGAGTACTATGTATCCGGCTGCGTCATAGCCGTCCTCACCGAGGGCGAGCCCGTGGATGCCTTCCCGGAAAACTTCATCGAAAAAAAGCTGGTGCGTCACATCCTGCCCAACGGGCATATCGTGGAGCGGGAGGAAACCATTGAGCCCATTGCCTCCGACCTGCGTGGCGATACACCGGCCAAAAAGCGGGCAAATCTCCGTTACGAAACCGTACGTATTGTCGCATCCTGCCTGAACCTGCATCCCGACGCGCTGGAGCAGCGGCACCGCCGCCGCAGGAACCGTCTCATCACGGTCATTGCGGCAGGCATTTGTGCCGTATTGCTGGCAGCCGCCGGGATTTTTCTGCGTCTTGGACTGATTGCATACAACGAGGCAGAAATTGCCCGCCAGCAGGCCGCCCTCAGCGTGGCCGCGGCGGACCGCATCGTCACCGAACTGCCGGAGATGTTCTCAGATGATGAAAAAGCGCTGGGCTACATTCAGGATTCCATCGAGGCAGCCTCCGCCGAGCTTTCCGAAATCCGCGCCGGTACCGGAAGTGAGGGCTGACGCATGGAATTTCAGTATGACGTGTTCCTCAGCTACCGGCATAAGCCCCTCGATACGGTCATCACAAAGAAGACCTTCAACCTGCTCGAGAGTTACCGCCTTCCCAAATCCATCCGGGAAGAGGGACATCAGGACATCAGCCGCGTCTTCCGCGACACGGAAGAGCTTTCCGTCAGCAGGATCCTGACGGAGACGATTGACGCGGCGCTGCGCTCCTCCAGGTGCATGCTCATGATCTGCTCCACGGATACCCCCAGTTCTGAATGGGTTGACCGCGAGGGTGCCATGTTCATTGAGCTTGGCCGTGCGGAGCATATCTATCCCCTGCTGATTTCAGGCGATTTCGAGACCTCCGTGCCGCCATCCCTCAAGCGCATCCCCGACATCCGTGACCGGGTGATTGACGTCCGTACCGCGGGCAATGACGTCCGCCGCATGCTGGCCAAGGAGGAAACCGGCCTTCTCAGGCTGATTGCCGATGCCGTGGACTGTCCCCTTGCCGAACTTGAGCGGGAGCACAGCCTGCGTAAAAACCGCCGTACCGTCAGCAGGGCCGTTGGCACTGTCGGTGTGTTTTTCCTGATAGGCGCCGTTTCCCTTGGCCTGATGAAGCTTGCCGACAGGCAGCGGCAGGCCGCCCAGCAGGCGGAACAGCGTTCCATGCGCATCCTGCAGGAGCTGACATATACCCTGCCGGATAAGCTGACCGAGGTACCGGGTGCATACACAAAGCTCTCCGGCATCCTGCTGGAAAACGCAAACCAGATAGAAGAGATTCTCCTGCTGTCCACCGATAAGGACGCGGCAGAGCTGGAAATTGCCGCCAATTATCAAAAGCTGGCAGCATCCATGGCTACCTTTGGTGATTACGAAGCCGCAGCAGAAAAGCAGGCGCTCGCTGTTTCGCTGTATGAAAAGCACTGCGTCTCGGGCGGTGACCCGCTCCTTCTTGCCTCTGCCCTGAATAACCAGGCAAGGATCAGCCAGCAGGCAGGCAGACCGGAGGAGGCCGCGCAGCTCTATGAGCGTGCCATTGTGCTCTATGGCACGGAGGACAGCGAGGAGCTTGCCAACGTCCTGGCCAACGCCGGTGCCAATGCCGTGGATGCAGGCCTCGGTGGCGGTGAGGAACTGCTCACCAAAAGCCTTGAAATGCTCGCACGGTTGCCGGAATCCTACAGCACCCTCCAGTCCCTGGCCAACGCGTCCATCGGCTATGGCACGCTTCTCTACCGGCAGGGCATGCTTGCTGATGCGGAAACCCATTTTTATCATGCCGTTACTGCCGCGCAGGGGCTCCGCAACCTGAATGACTCCCCGCAGAACGTGAACTTCCTGCTGCACGCCTCCTCCCAGCTGGCGCTTGTGCTGACGGAGGAGGGCAAATACCCGGAAGCGGCCCTGTATTATGACGAGGCCATCAAGGCCGCCGAGGACCTTACCGCAAATTATGATGACCCGGATACGCTCAGTACCCTTGCCTCGCTCTACAACAACTATGGCATCCTGTTCAACATGCAGGCAGATTTTGAAAATGCCATTACCTATTACGAAAAGGCGGCGGAGATTTATCAGGCCGTTGCGGAATCAGAGCAAACGGCCACTGCCGTGGAGGCCTATGCATCCGCCTGCATGAATGTCGGCGATGCCGCCTTTAAGCTGGGGCGGTATCAAAAGTCAGCTGATGCGTTCACGCAGGGGCTCAATGCCTATGCCACCCTTGACGGGCAGCTTTCCACCTACCGGCAGGCGGAGTATCTCGCCTGGCAGGCCTATTACCAGCTGGTTATCAGCCATGATACGCAGGCTGCCCTCAACACCGCGCTCAGTGCCTATCAGCTGCAGCCGGACAGTGTGCTGACAAACATGATACTCGGCTATGCCTGCCTGTATACGGGATACTATGATGACTGTGACCAGCTTATCACCCTTGTGGCAGGCTCCGGCGACGGCCAGGCGGACATGCTCCGGCTGGATCTTGCCGCCCAGCAGCGTGCCGGGCTCACAAGCGGTCACCTTGACGCGGTGCTCGCGCTGCTGGATGCCATGTAAGGCACCGCCATCTTCAGATTCAATCAAAAACGGAGGAATTCCATGGAAATCACGGTCCTTGTTTTCACGGCTGCGCTCTTCCTAGCCATGGTCATGAGCATGGCAAGCAAGCCAAAAATCCTGTCGCGCATCAACGGTTTCATCCTGGCGTTTGTCGCCGTTTCCGGCATCGTCCTCTATTCCCTCGGATATGCACAGACCGTGGCTGCCTCCGGCAACACCGTCACGGCCATCCTGCGGGCCACGCTTGCCGTATGCGGCATGTTCCTTGGCAAGAATGACTGGTCCGTCGTTTCCTCCGCCCCGCTCTTTGCCGCAAAGGCCATGGTGGTTTACTTCTGGTTCGTGCACATGCTGGCCCTGTATCTCATGGCCAGTGCCGCCATCGCGGCAGTCGGTGCGGAGGCCCTCAAAAAGCTGAGGCTCCTGCTGGCCCGCCGCGGAAAGCTGATCCTCATCTATGGTGCGGACCCGGAAGCCATCCAGTTCGGCGCGTCCCTGAACAGTGAAAAGGATGCCTCCGTCGTCTTCATCAGCGAAAGCGTCACCGCCGACATGTCGGCCGCCATTGCAAAAGCCGGTGCCATCCTCCGCTCGGAACCATCCGCCGTGCATCCCGCCCCGGCGTTTCTCAGGTCCCTCGGCATCAAGGGCGGCCGGCGGCGCCTTGAAATCTATGCCATTGACAATAACGAAAATGAAAACCTCCGCTTTGCGGAGGAGCTGAGGGACTGCCTTGAAAAAGCGGGTGTCAGGCCGGAGCAGACCTCCATCACCGTCATCGGCTCCGAGCAGGCCATCGGTGGCCGTCTCGATGCCGGCAGTTCCCAGTATGGATATGGCAGCGTCAGCATCTTCCACCGTCCCGACCTGCCCGCGCGGCAGCTTGTCCTGCAGTATCCGCCATACCGCTACATGACCTTTGATGAGAACGGCAGGGCAAAGACGGATTTCATCTGTGTCATCATCGGCTTTGGCACGCACGGGCAGTCCGTCCTCAAGGAGCTGATCATGAACGGCCAGTTTGAGGGCAGCACGTTCCATGCCGCCGTCTTTGCGCCGCACTGTCTGGATGCCGCCGGCTATTTCCAGCAGGAGGCGCCCGGCATTTTTGAAAACTATGACATTGAGTTTCATGACTGTGACGGCCGCAGTGCCGAGGTCTTCCGCTATCTGTGGCAGAACCGGAACACGGTCCGCTATGTTGCCGTCTGTGCCGGCCCGGAAAGCGCAAACCGGGAGATTGCCTCCCAGCTTGTGGAATATTACTGGCGCCACGGCATCCCGACCCCAGTATTCCAGTGCTGGCACTTTGGTGTCAGGACTCAGTCGGCGCCTGGGGCCCCAGTCATCGCCACGCCCTCCTACAGCAGGGAATGTCTCTCCGCGGCGTATTCCGATGCCGGCGCCATGGCACTGAACCATATGTACACCCACAGCCAGGACACCACCGCGCAGGAGGACTGGAAGCACTGTGACCATTTCAGCAGGATGAGCTCCCGCGCCTCCGCGGATTTCGTGCCGGCCTTCCTGAAAATGGCCGGCAGGACCGAGGAGGAGGCAATGGCCGGCTGGGAACTCTCCCCCGCCATGCTGGAAACCCTCGGCAGGACGGAGCACCTCAGGTGGTGCGCGTTCCACTATGCCATGGGCTTCTCCCGCATGGAGGATGCCGAATGGGAGGAACGCGCAAAGGCTTATGAAGAGGAAGTGCGGCAGACCGGCTCTTCCTCCGTCCGCATCAGCAAATACCTGCCGGGACGCACCCATGCCTGCCTGATTCCCTGGGAGGACCTGTCCGCGCTTGATGAGCGGGAGAGTGCCGTCACCGGGAAGCCCTGCTGCTACCAGCAGGCCGACATCGATAACATCAACACCATCCCGCAGATGCTCAGGATACTGAAGGAGCAGCGCCCATGAAAAAACGCATTTGGATCATTCCGCTCATCATCTGTTTCCTGCTGTTGCCCATCCTGCTGACCATTGCGGAGGCAGCAAGCCCGGAGAGCAGCATCAAAAGCTTCGCCGATGCCCTGTGGTACTGCCTTGTCACCCTGACTACCGTGGGCTATGGCGATTTTTACCCAGTCACGGTTTTCGGTAAAATCATCGGTGCCGTCCTCGTGCTGCTGAGCCTTGGCCTGTTGGCCACCTTAACCGGCGTCATCGTCTCGCTCTTCACGGGCAACCTGCTGCCCCGCCTCCGCCTCTTCTTCTCCCGGCGGAAGGAGTGGTTCGTTTTCGGTGACGGCAGTGAGGCCTCCCTTACCCTGGCCGCAAGGCTTTACGCTGACGGGGACTGTATGCTCGTGTTCCCGGAAGACGTGGACCGGGCAGCCTTGCCCCACGGTGCCGTCTCCGCGTCGCTCAGTGAGGAAGCCCTCCTCAAAATGCATGGTCCCGGCGGACTTTCCTTTTTCTATCTCTCCGCGGACGATGCCGCGAATTACCGCCGTGCCATGGCCGCACCGGCCGGCGTGCCCGTATACTGTCTGTCATCATTTGACCCTGACGGCATCCCCTGCCACATCAGCATGGTGGACCGCAACCAGATTGTCAGCCGCATGTACTGGCAGAGCGCGCCCCTGCAGCCTTCTGAGCAGCAGGTGGTGTTCATTGGTGGTGGGGACGTGGCGGATGCCCTGCTGGAGCAGGCCATGATTGCCAACGTCCGCCTTCTTGGCAACGGCGTCACCTATCACCTGTTCGGCGGGTTTGACGGCTTCTGCCGCTCACACCCCTATCTGGACGCCGCAATGGCCGTCAACCGGGACGGGCAGGGGGATGACAGCTTCCTGTTTCATACGGAAAGCTGGGAATCCTGTCCGGAGCTTCTCTACCGTGCCGACAGGATCATCCTCTGTGCAGGGGAAGCGGATAACCTCCGGCTGCTGCAGCGTCTCAGGCACTGCTATGCGGTATCCGGCAAGGTCTATGTGTATGCCGCCTCCGCCATTCCCGGCGCCATTTCCTTCGGGCAGGCAGGGCAGGTCTACACACCGGGGCTGATCATCGGTGGCCAGATAAACAGGATGGCGCGTCAGATGCATGAGCTGTACCGGAATGGTGCGGGCTATGACGTCCCCGCCTGGGAAGGGCTCTCTGCCTTTCTCAAACGCTCCAATGCCGCTGCTGCGGACCATCTCCCCATGAAGGTTTCCATCCTCTGCGGGGACGGCTGTCCCGCTTTTCCGGAGGATTTCAATTTTACGCAGGCTGCCAAATGTTATGCCGGCCTGACCGATGAGCAGCGCCGCCCCTACCGCGAGGCCGAACACCGGCGCTGGATGCGTTTCCATGCCGTCAACGGCTGGCATTATGCCGCCACCCGGGATAATCAGGCGAGGCTTCACCCGCTCATGGTCCCCTTTGACAGTCTCTCCCCGGAGGAACAGCGCAAGGATGACTATGCCTGGGAGCTCATCGGCAAACTGGCCGGGCAGTAAGCCTCCCCCATTCCGTTCCATCAAAAAAGGTGTCCGCCAAAGCGGGCACCTTTTTATGTCCTTTCGTGGGAATCATGCCTTCACAGGAACTCCACGGCGCCGTCATCAATGTGATAGATGGCCCCGATGACCGCAAGGCCGCCCTCCTCCAGGTGCAGCATGTCCACGTTCTCCCGGACCAGCTTCACGCTGTGTTGCACATTGAGGCAGGAGGCACGGTATTCATCCGTTTCACTGCCAATGGCCTCACGGATGTCATCGGTGATGTATTTGATGTGTCCGTCCGGGTCATGATGGATGGCCGCCTCCACGGCCCCACAGTGATCGTGGCCCAGCACCACGATCAGCTGGCAGCCGAGGTGATCCGCCGCGTATTCCATGCTGCCAAGCTGGTGGCTGTCCACTACGTTACCCGCCACACGGATGACAAACAGCTCCCCGATGCCGGCAGAGAAAATGGCCTCCGGTATTTCACGGGAATCCGAGCAGCACAGGATGATGGCATAGGGTTTCTGCCCATACAGGGCCGTCTGATGCCGGATTTCCGGGGAAATGTCGCCGGGATTCTGCCTGGCATGCAGATACCTTTGGTTGCCGGCAACAAGCCGTTCCTTTGCTTCCTGTGCGCTCACGCCCATGTTCCAATGCCTCCCTGTTCTTCCGTCCCTTATGTCCCTGCGCGGTGTCATAAGCCATGCGGGCTGCGCAAGCCCTGCCCGCATGGCCGCCGTCCCCCGGTACACTTCCATTTTAACACGGACCGTTACATTTTCAAAGGGCGCATTGCCCCTTCCTCACAACGTCTTGTTCCGGTTCATCCGCCTTCCCGTTCCCCCTTTCAACTGTCCAACGAAATAATCCTGCCCGGATGCAAAGAATCCCGTGCAATTCCACAAAGTTTGTGCTACTATAGTATTTGGAAATTTTTTGAGAAAAGGAGTATCTTCCATGAATCTCTCCCCGCTTCAGATTGCAAGATATGCATACAAGCCCAAGCTTCCCGGCATGCTGCGCAACGGCATCAAGGAGATCTGCGTCAAGGAAGGCGCGCCCACCCACAGTGTGGCGGATCAGGACAAGATCAAGGTCCTCTTCCCCAACACCTATGGCAAGAACGAAATCACCTTTGAAAAGGGTGTCAACACCGCCCCTGCCAAAAAGCAGGTGGTCGGTGTCATCCTCTCCGGTGGCCAGGCCCCCGGCGGCCACAACGTGGTCTGCGGCCTCTATGACGCCCTCAAGGCTACCAACAGGGATAACGTCCTGCTCGGCTTCAAGGGTGGTCCCAGCGGCCTGTTAGAGGACTCCTACATCGAGTTCACCGATGAATTCATCGACAGCTACCGCAACACCGGCGGTTTCGACATCATCGGCTCCGGCCGCACCAAGCTCGAGACCGAGGCCCAGTTCGAGGTGGTCACCGAGGTTGCCAAAAAGCATGGCCTTACCGCCGTTGTCATCATCGGCGGTGACGATTCCAACACCAACGCCGCAGTCCTGGCCGAGTACATGGCCGCCCTCAACACCGGCGTGCAGGTCATCGGCTGCCCCAAGACCATCGACGGCGACCTCAAGAACGAGGACATCGAGGCCAGCTTCGGCTTCGACACCGCCACCAAGACCTATTCCGAGCTCATCGGCAACATCGAGCGTGATGCCAACTCCGCCAAGAAGTACTGGCACTTCATCAAGGTGATGGGCCGCAGCGCTTCCCATGTCGCGCTGGAGTGCGCCCTCGAGACCCAGCCCAACATCTGCCTCATCGGCGAGGAAGTGGCCGCCAAGAAGATGACCCTGGCCGAGATCACCAACACCATTGCGGATGCCGTTGAAAAGCGTGCCGCAAATGGCATGAACTTTGGCGTTGCCATCATCCCCGAGGGCATCGTGGAGTTCGTCCCCGAGTTCGGCGCCCTGATTGCGGAAATCAACGAGCTTCTCGCCGGCGAGAAGACCGCCGCCTTCAATGCCCTGCCCGACTGGGATGCCAAGTATGCCTTCATCAAGAAGGGTCTCACCGCTGACGCCCTCAAGGTGTTCGACATGCTCCCCGCAGGCATCCAGCAGCAGCTCTTCCTGGAGCGTGACCCGCATGGCAACGTGCAGGTTTCCCTCATCGAGTCCGAGCAGCTCTTTGCGCAGATGGTCGGTGCCGAACTGGCCAGGCGTAAGGCGGCCGGCACTTACAAGGGCAAGTATGCCACCCAGCATCACTTCTTCGGCTACGAGGGCCGCTGTGCCTTCCCGTCCAACTTCGATGCGGATTACTGCTACTCCCTCGGCTACAATGCCTTCATGCTCATCCAGTATGGCTACACCGGTTACCTCTCCAAGGTTTCCAACCTGTCCAGGCCCGCTGAGGAGTGGGTGGCAGGCGGCATGCCCATCACCAAGATGATGAACATGGAGCGCCGCAACGGCCAGGATAAGCCCGTCATCCGCAAGGCGCTTGTGGAGCTGGACGGTGCCCCGTTCACCTACTTTGCCGCACACCGCGACCAGTGGGCCGTGGAGACCTGCTTCACCTATCCGGGTGCCATCCAGTACTATGGTCCCGCAGAGGTCTGCGACCTGACCACCAGGACCCTGGCCCTCGAAAAGGCATAAGCCCCGGTCAGCCAGCATCATGTCCCATACGGGCGGGGAGGCAACGCTTCCCCGCCCATTTTCCGTTCCACGGTCATGGCAGTGCCTGAACCATATTGTGATACTTTTGTGATACCCGCAAAACGGAGGTGCAAACCCTGCCGTTCTATGGTAGAATACCAATAAGCTGACATGGCTGTCCGCCGTGTGCATGCCCCGGCATGGCAGCTGGCAATATGAAATGAAAAAGGAGTATCTCCCCATGAAGATTGCAATCCCCTATTC
>R21__coassemble_2381_pt1 | contig 10811 bp, 6 predicted proteins | sample R21__metabat2_low_PE_066 | metagenome-assembled genome bin R21 | reverse complement strand
CATTCATCTCGGAAAGCATATTGAGAGCCGAGAAGCCGGCGCCGAAGTCATCGAGCTCAATCTGCTGGCCGACCTGACGGCATCTGGAGAGGAGCATGGAGGCGATGCGCGCGTTCTCCATGAAGGCGGTCTCCGTGACCTCAAGGTGTAAAAGTTCCGGGCTGACACCGCCCTCCTGCAGGGGCATGGAAGCACGGCAGAGAAAATCCGGGCGGGAGAAATCAATCCGCGAGACGTTCACGGAGACGGGCACCACGCGGAGCCCCTCCTGCTGCCAGCGGGCAAGGTTTTCACACGTCCGCCGGTAGACATAATAATCCGCCCAGGGGATGAAGCCCGTCTTCTCAAACAGGGGGATGAACTCCGCGGGGGAGAGGAAGCCGAACTCCGGGTGCTGCCAGCGGAGCAGGGCCTCGGCCCCCACCAGACGCCCGGTGGCGGCGGAATGCTTGGGCTGGTAATAGAAGCGGAACTCGCCCGTGTCATAGGCATGCAGCATGTCGTTTTCCAGCTGGCGCGTGCGGTCCGCCTGGACCTGGATGGCGGGCGTATAGTGGGCCAGGGTCTGGTTGAACTTATGCTTGACGGTCTTCAGGGCCATGATGGCGCGGTCGCAGATGACGGAGGCGGGCAGCGAGTGGTCCACATCGTCATAGGCGCCGAACTTGGTGACAAACCGCACATTGGAGGGCATATGGGGCGCGAGCTCCTCAAGGGAGCGGTTGAGCGGCTCCATGTTGACAACGGCGGGGTCATACTCCATGAAGCTCGCGAACTGGTCCACGCCGATGCGGCCCGTGAGCACACCGCTGTCCCCGGCCTTTTTCAGCTGCTCCCCGATGGCAACGAGGATCTGGTTGCAGGTCTTTTTGCCGAGCCGCTCGTTGAGGCGCTTGAAATCCTCAATGTCTGACACCAGCATGCTGTAGCGCTTCCCTGGGTTGGCCATGAGCATGGTGTCCACGTGGTGGAGGAAGGCCTGCTTGGTGTAAAGGCCAGTCAGCTCATCAAACTCCACGGCGGCCCGGGTGGCGGCGGCCTCCCTGAGGCGGATGATGCCGCCAAGGCGGGAGAGGATGATGGCGGGGTGGAAGGGCTTGGTGATGAAATCCGTGGCACCCGCCTGCAGGCAGCGCTCCTCCATGTCGGCGGAGGTGTCGCTGGTCATGGCAATGACGGGAATCATGCCATAGAGCGGGCTCGCGGCCATGGCCTCCATCACGGCAAAGCCACTGATGTCCGGCATGTGCACATCCAGCAGTACCACGGAGATGTGCTGATACTGCTCCTCAATGGTGCTGAGCGCCTCCTGCCCGCAGGAGGCCGTGATAATATGGTAGCTGGGGGAGAGGATGTCCGTGAGGATGGCGCGGGTGATGGGGTCATCATCCACCACCAGCAGCGTGCGGGTATCCACCACGGCGCCGGAGAGGGTGGCACTGTAGTGCTCAAACTGGGCGAGGGCCTCGCTGCGCTCCCAGTACCGCGCGAAATCCGTGGTGTCGCGGATGCCGATGAGCATATGCTCCTCCCCGTCCGCCTCTCGGTTGATGATGAAGCGGCCCTGGAAGTGGCGGATTTCCCCGTCGATGCGGGTATCGTACTCAATGATGTATTCCTTCTCCCTGCGGAGGTATTCCCTGAGGCGGGAGAGCTTGGTGTGGTGCAGGAACCGGGCCCGGTCCTTTTCCACGATGAAGAGGTTGGCGTAATCGGTGATGCAGGTGGTGTAATCCTCGGCGGAGGACCACTCCGGCAGGCGGGAGGCCCCGTCGTCGAGACGGAACTGAATCTCCTTTTCCGTGGCAAGGTTCACGTCGATGAGGCAGATGTAATCCTCTGCAACAATCCGCAGGATGGAATACGTCCGCGCGATGACGGCCTGTTCCCCCAGAGACTGATGAGCATCCATGATGAATCCCCCTGTTTGATAAGGTAACGGCATGCGCCGCACCTGATATGACCCTTAACTTTATCATAACACCAATGGCGGGGAAATGACACCACCGCGGGACCGTGGATTTTATGATATTTTGTAAAGATTGCGGGCGTGACGCGCATTGGCAGGGCAGAACGCGGGCAAAGGAAAAGGGCCCCGGGACGGATGCCCGGGAGCCCACGAAAAAGCGTATGGGGAACGGCTCAGCCACGCGGGATGGCCATGACGCGCATGGTGTAGGTTTTGCCCTGCGCGGTGTCAAAGGGCCAGGTGAGGGTGACCTCGCTGTTTGGCGTGATGCCCATGTCGGCAAGGTTTTCAAGCGCCTGCTGGGCACCCTCCACGCCGCCTTCCGTGCCGGCGCGGCCCTGTTCAAGGCCCAGTATGGTGCCCTTGCGGGGGACGGACAGCGTGAGGCCGTTGAACGCGCAGGTGAGGATGCCGTTGGCGCCGCTGACGCGGGCAAAGATGCCCTCAAGGTCCAGCTGGCAGTAGCGGGAGAAGACCGCCGCCATCTGCGCGAAGGGGGCGAGCAGCTGGCTGTGCACGCCGGAGCAGATGACGTAATCATAGGTGTCGCGCGGGATGGGCGTGGGGCACAGGTTCTCCAGCGCCTGCTCAATGGCATCGTAGAACATGTAGGTGACGGCGTTGCCGTCGGGCGAGCCCACCTGCAGCTCCGACATGACGGCCTCGGCAAGCTCCCGGTAATCGCCGGCGGGGATGCCAGCGAGGTCAGCCTCGAGGAGCGTGACGGCATCCTCCCCGATGCCCTGCCGGGCAAGGCCCTGCCGCATGGCGGCAACATCAATGTCGCAGAGGGTCAGGGACGGGAACTGCGCCGTGAGGCGGGCAAGGTCCAGGTCGTTGCAGGGGCCCGCACCCAGGATGATGGCGCTCGCGCCCTTTTCGGTATTGCCAAGGATGAAGTCCGTGAGGGACGCGCGGTAGGCCGCCCAGTCCTCATAGGCATGGGGCATCGCGCGCAGGCGGACAAGCTGATCATAAAGGTTTTCCATTTTGGTGTACCTCACAGGGTGTGGTAATAGGGGCAGATGTCCTCGTAGTGGCCGTCCTTCATGCGGAAGCCGCCGGGGATGGTGCCAAGCTGCCGGAAGCCGAGCCGCTCATAGAGGTGCCTTGCGTGCACGTTGGTGGCCACCACGGCGTTGAACTGCAGCACGGAAAAGCCGTGGCGCGCGCCCTCCACCAGGCAGTCGGCCACCAGCTTTTCCCCGATGTGGCGGCCGCGCAGGTCCTTGCGGACGGCATAGCTGGCGTTGGCGATGTGCCCGCAGCGGCCCACGTTGTTGGGGTGCAGGATGTAAAGGCCGAGGATGGCGCCATCCGCATCCGTGGCAACGGCGGAAAGGCTCTGCGCGGAGAAGAAGGCGTCCGCCGCCTCCACTGTAAGGGTCTCCTCCTGCGGGAAGGCGATGCCGTCCTGGACCACGGTGTTCCAGATATCCGCCATTTCGGGGAGGTCCTCCCCATGGAAGGGGCGGACGGTGATGCCATCTGCCATGGCCGCGAGCTTTGTGGAGAGGGCATCCTTCAGCCACAGGTAGCGCTGATGCTTCTCTTCCTTTGCAAAATGGACGGCCCGCTCCTGCAGGGGGTTATCCTGATAGGAAAGCGGCTCGCCCAGGAACTGTTCACTGGTCAGGTCAAAGGTGATGCCGTTCACCACGTTATAGCAGTGGTAGTTGCCACCGGGGCGCGGGATGCCGTACACCTCCCCGCCGAAGATGTCCTGCGCGAGGAAGGCCGTGATGGAGCACTGGCCGAGCGTGGGGTTATCCGGCGTCCACTCCGCCTGCAGGCGCGGGGCACAGCTGCGGCGGCACCAGAGCGTGGTGAGGATGTCATAGAGATGGCGCGGGTCCCGGATGGGGCAGGCGGGGTCCAGCGGGGCGCAGGTGGCCGCCCCGGCGCCGTAAAAGCGGTATTGCATGCAAAAATTCCTCCGTAGGGAAAATCACCTTATTATAGCATATTTGTGCCCACCGGACGCGGGAGAAACCGCGTGGGACGCAAAAATCCGCTTGCATCCGGGCAGGCGGGAGGGTATACTATCAAAAGTGTTTCAAATGAGACACTTTTTGAAAGGGAACAGCATGAGACCAGCGGAATCCTACATCAACATTTTACAGGAGACCTTCCTCTTTGCGGGCATCAGCCGCGAGGAGGTCATTGCCATCCTCACGGCCCTGCCCGGCACGCCGCGGACCTACCGGCGGGATGAGGCCATCTTCACGCCCGGCCGCTTTGAGCGGGCCCTCGGCATCGTGCTGGAGGGGCGCATCCTGGTGACCAAGGGCGATGGCGCGCTGACCGTGAGCGAGCTCAAGCGCGGGGACCTCTTTGGGGCGGCCACCCTGTTCAACGGGGAGGAGACCTATGTATCCACCCTGACGGCGCGGACCGCGGCGCGCGTGCTGTTTTTGCCGCTTGCCACCGTGGAGACCCTGCTGGAGGAGAACCCCGTCATCCGCATGAACTACATCCGCTACCTGTCGGGGCGCATCCGCTTTTTATCGGGCCGGCTGGACGGGATGATCCGCCGCATGGGGGAGAACCGCCTGCTCAGCTACCTCGATGACAATGCCGCGCCGGACGGCACCGTGCAGCTGAACGTGACCATGAAGGAGCTGGCCTCCCGCATGAACATGTCCCGCGCCACCCTCTACCGCGAGCTGGACCGCCTGACGGAGAGCGGGCTGATTGCCCGCGAGGGGCACGCGATACGGGTGGTTAGGTAATGAAGAATGAAGAATGAAGAATGAAGAATTGCCGCCTGCGGGCGGGGAATGGCAATGAATAATGAAGAATGAAGAATGAAGAATTGGAAGTTTTGAGTTCTGAGTCCGGAGTCCAAAAGCCTTCCCCATTCATTGGGGAAGGTGGCTTGCCGAAGGCAAGACGGATGAGGTGACAAGTCCAGTTCTGAGTCCTGAGTCCTGAGTTGGGGACGCGGCCCAAAAGCCTTCCCCGACATGCCTCCCCTGTGTAAGGGGAGGAGGGCCAGCTTTGCTGGCGGTGGGGTTGTAAAGGGGAGCTCCGCGAAGCGGTGAGAGGATAATCATTTCCTGAACTCTTTACGCATCCTCTCCGTCGCCTTTGGCGACACCTCCCCTTCCGGCCAAGGGGAGGCTTCCATCCTCCCAGCCAAACGCCTCCCCCGTCCCCGTCTCAGGACTTAGGACTTAGAACTTAGAACTAATAACAAAAAAGCAGCGCTTCCTGCATAAGGAAGCGCTGCTTTTCAATTATTCATTCTTCATTGCTCATTATCCATTGCCCATTGCCCCTTACCCAATCAGGTACGTCACGCGGACGGTGGCGTTCACCTCAATGGTGCTGGATTCAAAGGCAATGCCTGTCAGGGCGCTCTCATCATAGGGCTGCTCCACCACGCTGACGACGGATTTCACCTTGGCCTCCGATGCCTCCGCCAGGGTATCCGCCTTGGACCTCGCATCCGCCATGGCCTCCGTCAGTGCCTCGCCATAGGCAGCCGTGGCATCCTCCAGGGAGAAGGTCACCGTGGTCTCCGTGGCGCCGGCGTCCATCAGGGTGGTCATGATGGTGCCGAGGTTTGCCATGTTGTGCACCGTCACGGTGACAGCCGCCTTCGCGCGGTAATCCGCGACATCCTCGCCGTTCTCCGCAAGGCGGGCCTCAATCTCCACGTCTGTGGTGTCGATGTTTTTACTGCCGATGTGCATGCCGCCGGCCGCGCCGGTAATCTGCTGCAGTTTCTCCGTGCAGAGGGTTGAGGCCTCCTCGGCCGTACCGCCGGTCACCGTGACACCAAGGCGGATGGCCGCATAATCCGGCTCCGCATAGAAGGTGCCGTTGCCGGTCACCTCCACGGTGCGCTCGGTCTCCTCCTTGTCCTGATGGAGATAGATGGTCTCCACGGAGGCCGTGCTCGCGGGCTTCGGGGTGGGCACGTTCTGGATTTCCTCCTGCGCCTTGCAGCCATACGCAAGGCACAGGCCCATTGCGGCCGCCAGCAGGGGCAGGATCACTCGCTTTTTCATGGGTTTTCTCCTCACAGCTTTTGAATTGCCTGTGCAGCCAGGTCCAGCATCTGCTGGCGGACACGCCGCGGGGCCCAGGCAACGCGGGGGGTAATGAGGCAGTTCTCTGCCTTCAGGAGGGGGCTCGACATCAGGATGGGCTCCGTGCGCGCCACGTCGGCGCCATAGGCCCTGAGGCGGCCGGCCGACAGCGCGTCCAGCACCGCGGGTTCCGAGATGAGGCTGCCGTGCGCGGTGTTCAGCAGGATGCAGCCCGGCTTCACGCGGGACAGCACCTGCGTCCCGATGAGGCCCGCGGTCTCCGCCGTGGCGGCAAGGTGCAGGCTGATGACGTCCGCCTGCTGAATCACGCCCTCAAAATCCCCCCGCTCCCCCGGGAATGGGTCACCGCCCGTGGAGCCGCAGGAGAGGACCCGCATGCCGAGCGCCATGCAGGCGGCCGCGGTCTTGGCCGCCGCCTCCCCGGTGCCCACAAGGCCCATGGTCAGGCCGTTCAGTGCCACAATCTCCTGGTCCATCAGGCAGAAATCCGGGCTCGCCGTCCAGCGGCCGCGGTGCACGGCAAGGTCATAGTGGGCCGTGCCGTTGGCAATTTCAAACAGCAGCGCCATGGTGTGCTGCGCCACGGCGGCAGCCACGCCGTCGGCCGTGCTCTCCACGCGGATGCCACGCGCCTTCACGGCAGCCGTGTCCACAAGGCCGTCCTCGCCGGCCAGGTTGATGATGAGCTTCAGGTTCTTTGCGCGGGCCAGGTCCTCCGCGCCGATATGCACACCCCGGGTCAGCACCGCGTCCGCGCCAATCAGGCGGCGGGCCGTCAGCTCCGCAGGGGTCCTGTCATATGCATTCAGGATGCCAAGCGCCTTCAGCGGGGCCCAGTCAAGGTCCCCGGGGTCAATGGCACGCGCGTCCAGTACAACAATCTGCATGGTCAATTCTCCTTCCCTGCCAGTATACCCTCTGCGGGCCCGCGTTTCAAGTCCCCCGCCGCCCCGTTGCCATTTGCGTAATGCATGGGATTGCGTTATAATATAGAATGAATTTTTATGTAGGTGTATACAAGACATGGCGAAATCAAAATCATCCTCTTCCCGGAAAAGCAGCGCCAAAAAGGCTGCAGAAACCAAGGCGGCCCGCCAGCAGCAGGAGCAGCGCAGGCGTGAGCTCACCGGCCTTGGCCTGGTGGCGGGCGGCGTCCTGCTCGGGATTTATACATTTGTATCCGCATCGGGGGTACTGGGCGAGTTCCTGCGCACCTTCATCTTTGGCATGTTCGGCTGGTTTGCCTATGGCATCCCGTTCGTGCTGGTGGGGGCCGGCATCGTCTGCATCGCCGGGCGGCAGGGCAACACCAAGGGCGGCACGCTGTGGCTCGTGGTGGGCATCCTGGACATCATGACCCTGGCCCAGACGGCCACCAACCCGGAATATGAGGCCCTGCAGTATACCAAGTACATCTCAAACGCCTATACCAGCGGCGGCCAGTGCAGGGGCGGCGGCGTCATCGGCGCCATCCTCTGCTACCCGCTGCAGCAGATGGGCGGCAATGCGCTGTGCTATGTGTTCACCATCCTCATCCTGCTGTTTGTCGTACTGATGCTGACCCGCTTCTCCATCCGCGACATTGGCGCCACCTTCGGCCACCGCGTCAGCTCCGCGGTGACGAGCGCCGTTTCCTCCGCCCGCGAATACGTGGCCACCGCCACCGCCGAGGCCCCCGCGGAGGGGGAAAAGAAAAAGAGGATGCGCATCTTCACCCTGAAACGGGATGAGGATGACGATGAAGAGGAACCCGCCGGTGAGGGCGACATCGAATCCACGCCGCACCTGCAGACGGCGGGTGATGCCGCGGGCATCACAAAGCCCGCCACCGCAAAGCAGGCAGATGAGGAGGAATCCCATACGCGCCGCAGCCTCTTCAACGATGAGGGTGACCTCACGGCCTTCAACGCCTTTGCGGCGGACCTGCCCGTCAGTGAAACGCCCCGCAAGGTCAAGGATGAGCCCGTGCGCGGCTCCCATCAGCAGCAGGAGCTGACCTACCTTGCCGATACGGACCTCAGGGCCCGCCCCGTGCGCACCCTGGCCCCGGAAAAGGACAAAACCACCGCCCGCACGCCCGTGGCGGAGACCGACCTGCCCAAGGGCGACAGCATCTGGGAGGACCTGGAACCCGCGGTGGATTATCCCTATGAAACCCCGCAGCCGAAGGCCGCCACGCAGGGCACCACCTCGCGCGCAGCAGCCGCCAGCAGCGCCGCCGCGCCCGTGGCCGGCGTCAAGGTGACCACGGACAGGCTCGCCACCAGCCACGGCGACATCCGCGCCAAGGGCCGCATGTCTGAAACCGACATCCAGAACGCGGCTTCCGCCATGTTCACCTCCGTCTCCGGCACGGCTGCCGGTGCGCATGCCGTGGCCACGGCATCCAAAGTGAAAACCGTGGAGCCGCTCAGCGACATCCCCGCGTTCTTAAGCGTCGCGGCCGGCAGCGTGTCAAAACAGGATGCCGCAAAGAAGGAAACCGCCCCCGCCATGGAGGCCTCCCATGCGGCGGCCGCCGCCCCTGAAAACCAGGTGCGCGTGCCCAACATCCCGGAGGAGCCCTCCGAGGGCGATGAGGACATGACCCCGGAGGAGGCGCTGCAGAGCCTGCGCCGTCCCCTCACCGCACCGGCGCCGGACACCGCCACCGCCACGGCCCCCGCCGCGTCCGTGACAGGCACAAAGGATGCTGCCCCTGCAGCCACCGGTGCCGCACAGGCAAAGCCCGCGGCCCCCGTGGCAGACACCAAGGCCACGGCCCCCGCAGGACAGGATGCCGCGGAGGCGCCGGAGGAGGAGATCGTGGTGGAGGCGCCCAAGCCCTATGCCCCGCCGCCCCTCAGCCTGTTAAACCCGCCCACCAGCAAGTACGGCACCGGCAACGAGGACCCCGAAAAGACCGGCCAGCTGCTCATCGAAACGCTGGAGAGCTTTGGCATCAGCGCCACGCTGACGGATTACTCCGTCGGCCCCGTCATCACGAGGTTTGAGCTGCAGCCTGCCAAGGGCGTGCGCGTCAACCGCATCACCGCGCTGTCCAACGACATCGCCCTGGCCCTGGCCGCCTCCCGCGTGCGCATTGAGGCGCCCATCCCGGGCAAGGCCGCCGTTGGCATCGAAATCCCCAACAAGCACGCGGTCACCGTCGTGCTGCGCGACATCATTGAGTCCAAGGAGTTCCAGCAGGCCTCCTCCCCCATCACCCTGGCCCTCGGCAAGGACACCGGCGGGCAGGTGCTGACGGCGGACCTTGCCAAGATGCCCCACCTGCTGATTGCGGGCTCCACCGGTTCCGGTAAGAGCGTGTGCATCAACGACCTGCTCATCTCCATGGTGTATAAGACCAGCCCCGAGGACCTGCGCCTCATCCTCATCGACCCCAAGGTGGTGGAGCTGAGCGTGTTCGGCGCCCTGCCGCACCTGCTGGTGCCCGTGGTGACGGACCCCAAGCGCGCCTCCGGCGCCCTGCACTGGGCCGTCAACGAGATGATCCTGCGCTACAAGAAGTTCTCCGATGTCGGCAGCCGTGACCTCGCGCGCTATAATGCCCTGCAGTCCGACCCCAAGAAGCGCCTGCCCAAGCTCGTCGTCATCATCGATGAGCTGGCCGACCTGATGATGGTGGCCCCGGACGAGGTGGAGGACAGCATCTGCCGCATCGCCCAGCTGGGCCGTGCCGCGGGCATCCACCTGATTGTGGCCACCCAGCGCCCCAGCGCGGACATCATCACCGGCCTCATCAAGGCCAACATCCCGAGCCGCTGCGCCTTTGCCGTGAGCTCCGGCATCGACAGCCGCATCATCCTGGATGAAACCGGCGCCGAGAAGCTGCTGGGCCGCGGCGACATGCTGTTCCATGCCAACGGCTCCGGCAAGCCCGTGCGTGCCCAGGCCGCCTTCGTCTCCGATGAGGAGGTGGAGGCCATCATGGATTACTTCCGCGGCCAGAACCAGGCCCCGAAGTTTGACGAGAACATCGAGGCGGACCTTGCCAATGCCGGCAAGGAGGCCCAGGGCGGCAATGCCCACGGCGAGGGCAAACAGGAGGATGAACTCCTCGGCGAGGCCGTGCGCATCGTGATGGAATCCGGCCAGGCTTCCATCAGCATGATCCAGCGCCGCCTGCGCGTGGGCTACGCCCGTGCCGCGCGCCTTGTGGACATGATGGAGCAGGAGGGCTATGTGTCCGGCTTTGAAGGCTCCAAACCCCGCCGCGTGCTCATCAAGCGGGCGGAGTTTGAGCGCATCTTCGGTGACGGCAGCTATCAGGAGGAGGAAGCCGGCGAACCCGCCGGGGAGGAGGAGAACGGGCAGTGAGTACCATTGGCGTCATTTCCCTTGGCTGTGCCAAGAACCAGGTGGACAGTGAACGGATGCTGGGCCTTTTGCGCGCGGCAGGGCACACCTTTGTGCAGGACCCCGCACAGGCGGAGGTGCTCATCGTCAACACCTGCGGCTTCATCGAGTCCGCCAAGCAGGAATCCATCAACACCATCCTCGAGATGGCCGCCCACAAGCAGGGCCGCTGCCACACGCTGGTGGTGACCGGCTGCCTTGCGGAGCGGTACCGCAATGAGCTCTCTGAGGCCATGCCCGAGATTGACGTGCTGCTCGGCGTGCGGGAGTATGAATCCCTGCCCGCCCTGCTGGCCGCCCGCCAGGGCGATGCCACCGTCACGCCCGGTGCCCCCGCCGGCTGCCGCACGCCCCGCGTGCTGACCACCCCGCCCTACCGCGCCTACCTGCGCATCGGCGACGGCTGCAACAACCGCTGCACCTAC
>R21__coassemble_2375_pt1 | contig 10838 bp, 7 predicted proteins | sample R21__metabat2_low_PE_066 | metagenome-assembled genome bin R21 | reverse complement strand
ATTTACCAGACCATCATGGCTATCAAGTCCGATACCCCGGTCTATGCCATCATGGCGCCGTCCATTGCCGGCCAGTTCGGTGCGGACATGACGCCGCCACGGTTCCGCCCCGCCTTCCAGGCCCTGGGCTTTGCCGATGTCTATGAGGTGGCCATCGGTGCCGACCTCTGCACCATTGAGGAGGCCAAGGACTTCCTGCGCGAGGTGCCGGATGAAATCCCCTTCATGGGCACCAGCTGCTGCCCCGCCTGGAGCATGATGGTCAAAAAGCTTTTCCCCGACCAGGCCAAATGCATCTCCATGGCCCTTACGCCCATGGTGCTGACCGCGCGCCTCATCAAGGCGAAGCATCCGGACTGCAAAATCTGCTTTGTCGGCCCCTGCGCCGCCAAAAAGCTGGAGGCAAGCCGCCGCAGCGTCAAGAGCTACGTGGATTTCGTGCTGACCTACGAGGAGCTCGCCGGCATGCTGGAGGCCAAGGGCATCGACCCCGAGGAGCTGCCGGAGGATAAACCGCTGACGGAATCCAGCGCCGACGGCCGTGGCTTTGCCGCCAGTGGCGGCGTGGCCCAGGCGGTTGTCAACTACATCAAGACCATCGACCCGGAGCGTGAGGTCAAGGTGGCCTCTGCCGAGGGACTTGCCGACTGCCGCAAGCTCATCCAGCTGGCCAAGGCCGGCAAATACAACGGCTACCTGCTGGAGGGCATGGCCTGCCCCGGCGGGTGCGTGGCGGGGGCCGGCACCATCTGCGGCATCCCGCAGGCCATCAAGTTCCTTGAGAAGGCCAAGAAGGATGCCCCCAACCAGCAGGCGGATTCCACCCGCTACGCGGACCTCATCCCGGACCTTGAGAACTTTGACATGACACTGCGCCACGCGCACGACATCGAGGACTGACAAGCCACGGTTTTCATGGCCCTCCCGCTGCCTGCGGGAGGGCTGTTATTTCCCCGCCCCTCTCCTCCTGCGGATTTTTCCGCCACCGTTTGCCATGAGCTATTACGTGTACCTCGCCGCCTGCCGGGACGGCTCCCTGTATACCGGCACGGCCCCCGACGTGGATGCCCGCCTGGTCATGCACCAGAGCGGACACGGGGCCAAATATACCCGCTCCCGCCTGCCCATCCACGGGGTCTACCGCGAGGCGCTGGCCGACAAAGGAGAGGCGCTCCGCCGGGAGATTGCCGTCAAGCGCCTTGGCCATGCAGAAAAGCAGGCCATGGCGGATGCCTATCAGCTGGCACACCCCGCCGTGACGCAGGTGACATCGCCAACGGAGGCGCAGGTACGGGCGGTGGCCGCCACGCTCGGCTGTTCCCTCCCCGCGGATGCCCTCGCCCATGTCCTGTTTCAAGGGGCCGCGGACGGCGCCCCGGTTGCCATGGCCAGCCTTGTGGCCACGGTGTACCGGAAAAAGCCCTCCGTCCTCGTCAGCGCCCTGGCCGTGGCGGGACCTTACCGGGAGACCGGCCTTGTTGCCCGGGTACTCGTGGCCATCACGGCCCTGCTCGGTGAGGACCGCCAAACGGGATACCTGCTCCTCCCCGCGGACGCGGCAGATGCCCTGCAGCTAAAGGACCGCCTCCGGCTGACGCCAACGGCGGATGGGGTCATGTACCAGCTCACCATTCTGCGGGCCATCCGCGAGGCGCAAAAGCGGGACTCCCGCTGCCTCTGACCCTCCCGCGGTCACCAAATCCCGGTAAACCAGGATAACATCCCCGTATGAATTCCCTTTGGAGAACCAGCATGGAAACGCGTACCCTTATCAATGATTATACTCAGGGCTCCGTGCCCCGGCAGCTGCTCAGGTTCAGCACACCCCTGTTCTTTTCCAATCTCTTCCAGGTCCTCTATAACATGGTGGACATGGCCGTGGTCGGTGCCGTCTGTGGTGCCGCCGGCCTCAGCGCCGTCTCCGTCGGCGGTGACGTGACCAATTTCCTCACGCTGGTGGCCATGGGCTTTTCCGGGGCCGCACAGGTCATCGTCTCCCAGCTGGTGGGGGCCAGCCGGCATAACCGCCTTGGCCGCTTCATCGGCAACACGGCATCCCTGCTGCTGCTTGCCTCCATTGTGCTGTCCATCGCCGGCATCTTCCTGCGGGTTCCCATCCTCCGCCTGATGAACACCCCGGCGGAATCCTATGACCAGGCGCTTGCCTACTCCACGGTGTGCATGGCAGGCCTTGCGTTCATCTATGGCTACAACATTGTCAGCGCCGTGCTGCGCGGGCTTGGCGACGCGAAGCATCCGTTCCTCTTCATCTCCATCGCGGCGGGGCTCAACATCGTGCTGGACCTGCTGTTCGTGGCCGGGCTTGGCCTCGGCGCCATGGGCGCCGCACTGGCCACGGTGCTCGGGCAGGCGGTCAGCTTTGTGGTGAGCGTCATCTTCCTCTTCCGCCGCAGGGGCGCGCTGGGTTTTACCATCAGCGGGACGGATTTCGTCCGCCCGGACAGGGAGCTCATCGGCATGCTGCTCCGTCTTGGCGTGCCCATGGCCATCAAGAACGGCTCCGTCCACGTGACAAAGCTGTTCGTCAACAGCCACATCAACGCCTATGGCGTCACGGTGTCCGCCGTGGCCGGCATTGCCAACAAGATTGGCAGCATGATGGTGCTGTGCTCCAACAGCGTCAACTCTGCGGGCTCCACCATGGTGGGGCAGAACATTGGCGCGCGCAAGTATGAGCGGGTCACGAAAATCCTTGTCTATACCTTCCTCTATGTGTTCCTCATCGCGCTGGTGTTCTCGCTCATCATGCTGCTCTGCCCCAATGTGCTGTTCGGCATCTTCACGTCCGACCCTGAGGTGCTCGCCGTGTGCCTTGAGTGGCAGCTCATCGGCATTGTGGCCTTCGGCGGCAGCGTGGCGAGGGCGCCTGCCAACGCGCTGATCAACGGCTCCGGCAACTATAAGCTCAACTTTGCCATTGCCCTGCTCGATGGCTACGTGATGCGCATCGGCCTTGCGCTGCTTTTTGGCATCAGCTTTGGCATGGGCTACCGCGGGTTCTGGCTGGGCGACGCGCTTGCCGGGTATACGCCGTTTCTCATCTGCTCCGTCTTTTACCTGACGGGCAAATGGAAGACGGACCGCTACGTGGCAAAGGGATGAGGGAAAGCAGGAAGATACCATTACGGGCCTGCCAGCAATGCCGGCAGGCCCGTATTGTATCAATAGTCTGATTTTCCGCCTCATCAGCCGCTTTCAGCGACAGCTTCTCAGTCATCGTCTCGCCTTCCGCCGTTCACTCTGCGGAGTTCACGGCTAAACTCGGCCCTGCTCTGCCGATGCACTGCATCGGCATTCACCACAGGGCGTTCGCTAGCGCTCACCTCGCGGCACTTCCGACCAAAGCAGGGTGAGGAACGCAGTGACGCAAGGCCACGGTACATGAATGCCGCCACGGTGCGGCGGCAGAACCGTGGCTGACCGAGTGTCGCAACACGAGAACTGCCTTGGTCTCCCTGAACGTCGGCTCTTTGTGCTAACGCACAAATTCACTACCTCCTGTTGCGACAGGCCACACAATGCACTGCATTGTGTTACTGCTCTGCAGTACCTGTCTCACCTCCCGGAGGGAGCCTTTTGGCTGCAACTTCAAGCTTGATAACACTAAATGAACCTGCAAAAGTCCCTTAGGACTTAGGACTTCGAACTTAGGACTCCTCCTCCGGACTTAGGACTCAGGACTTAGGACTTCTATCCCTTGCCTTCCCCGCCGCCAGGGCATGGCTCATGAAGAGCAGCTCGTGGAGCTCCTCCTCCGCCACGGTGCCATCCAGCGCCACCGAAATCCAGTGGGTCTTTGACATATGCCAGGCAGGAAAGAACCCCTCCCTCTGGCGCAGGCCGCCAATGAGCACTGGGTCGCACTTCACGTTGAGGATGTCAAGCTCCCCCTCCCCGTCCAGATGCAGCTGCTGTCTCGTCACGCGCATCAGCACGGCAAACCATTTTCTGTTATCCGGCCGGCGCAGCACGGTATAGTGTGGATATTCCGCCCACGGCTGCTCCCGCTCCGTGCGGAAGGTTTCCTCCGCCCAGTAAAGGAGCGATTCCCTCAGTTCCATCACATATTCCCCAATATCCACAAATGTGCCCCGGTTTATGGCGGGGGCACGGAGGCCTTATTTCTTTTCCTTCTTTTTGAAAATCCTGTCCCGGAACTGCAGCACAAGGATCAGCCCGAACAGCACCACCACGATGCCATAGCACACAAAGGTGTGGGTCATGCTGCGCGGCACAAAGCCCAGCATCAGCAGCATCGGCGCGCCCAGCACGATGGACCAGAGGTTCTGGTAAATCACGTTGTGGCTGGCGGGGGTCTTGTAGAGCGGGTCCACCTCGCGCAGCAGGATGATGCCCGTGGACGCGGTGCCCGTCAGCATGCCGTACATGGCAAGGAACATCTCATCGGAGTAATCCGGGAAGAGGTGCCTGGTGATGTAATACACATAGAAATACGTGGCCACGGCGCCCAGGATGCACAAAAGCAGCAGCGGTACCCAGAACTCCTTATACCGGAAGGCGGACAGGTCGATGGAGGCGATGGAAGCCACCACCATGATGTCAAACATCAGACCGCTGATGCGGTTGAGCATGAAGTTGTTGGTATACTCGCGGTGCATGATGCCCTTTTTGCGCAGGCCGTTGCAGATGGACTTAAAGAGGATGGCCCAGGCCGTGCCCACCAGGAAGTTGAAGCCCCACAGCAGCGGGTTGATGGTGTTCAGCGCAAAGCCGCCGATGGGCAGCAGGATGAACCTGTAGACCGCCCACATGGAGAAATAGGAGACCGCATAGGTTAAAAACACCAGGCCGAACTGCACCGAGAGCTTATCGAGGGACTCGGACACCGGGATTTCATCCTCGCCGGCATAATCCTCTATCCTGAGCTGCTCCTTCACGTTTTCGCCGATGGGGCCGGCCTTGCCCTTGGCACGCATGCGGTTCAGGTAGAACACGCCGCCCACACAGGCAGAGACAAAGCCCATGGCCGCGATGGTCAGGCCATAGCTCGCGCCATTCACGAAACCATACTGGCTCTCATAGGTGGTGCCCCAGTTAAATGCCTGCCCGGGACCCTGGCCATAGCCCATGGGCAGCAGGATGCCGCCCGCGGCGTAGCTGCCGATGGTATAGGAAAGGATGACCGTGACGGCGAGGCCCACCAGCGCCTGCACAAGATAGCCACCCACGGTCACCGTGGAGGTGTTGAACACGTCCCTGCGGGCCTTGCCACCCTTGACACCATCAAGATGGCGCCAGGCCAGGGCGATGAACCCGAGGCCAAGGCCATGGTAGGTCAGCGCCTCCAGCGTGGAGAGGGAGAACATGGAGCTGCCGGTGATGGCCTTGTAGATGGCATCCGCACCGAGCACCAGGAAGCCGCCCAGCACGGCGCTGGGCAGCAGGGAATGGCGGAGGAACGGAATTTTCCTGCGCAGGATGTTGGCAAGCAGCATGGCGCCCAGCAGCACCGAAATGGTGATGACAAAGCTCCAGATTTCCACATCCCAGAAATTGAATCCACTGGTCATATAACTATCCTTTCCTTTGGGGGTTACAGTTGCATATCCTGTTTGATGAGGTACAGGTATTTGAGGGCGGAGAAATCATACCCGCCCGTGCACTCATAGTGATCCTCCCTGCCGCGCACATGCAGCATCAGGCGGTTGCGCTGGTTGATGGCAATGCCAAAGAGCTCTGAAAACGGGATAACCTCCCCATCCAGCGTGAACCTGTCCGGATAGGCCGTGAGCACGGCTTCGCGCCGCTCCGCCTCCGTATGGTCAGGCCGGATGACTTGCAGCGTCACGGTATCGGAGAAGAGCTTCTCCCCGGGGTCCCGCTCCGTCAGGGTGATGACATAGGCCTTCTGCGCCGCATCCAGCCGGGAGAGCGGCTCCCGCCGGCCGTCAGGGCGGCAGAGGTAACCATAGACATCATACCTGGCCCGGTACCCACAGGTACAGGCAATGGTGTTGCCCTTTGCGGTGAGGGTCCCGATGGCCCCGCAGTCAGGGCAGCGGAACAGCATGCTGGCAAGGCCTTTGGCGCGGCAAAGCCGCCGGAAGGCAACGGGATGGCGCTGCTGGTCCGCATACGCGTCCACATAAAGGTCCTGCGCGATGGCCGCATTGATCTCGTCATCGGTCATGGCCTTGAGCTGTTCGTGGGTGTAGATGTGGGCCACATGGCCCTCCATGCGGCCACGGCGGATGCCCTTGCCCCAGCGGGGCGTGGTGAGGAACCCACCGCTGATGCGTACCGTCACCAGGCTGACGCCCGCGGCGCGTGCCATCTTGCCGGTGGCCGGGGAAAACCCGCCCGTCACGCCGGAGAAGGAGCGGTTCCCCTCCGGGAACAGGGCCACGCTGTGCCCCTTGCGGAGGCAGCCCAGCACCTGGCGCACCGTGCCGGTGCCCGCCACGCCCTTATAGTGCACGATGATGGCGCAGAACCGCTTGACAATCCAACCCAGCAGGCCCATGCGCAGCACGTTTTCCGTTGCCACAAAATAGATATGGTGAAAGGCGAGCATCCCGATGAGCAGCGGGTCAAAATCGAGGTTGTGGTTGGCCAGCAGCAGGTATGGCCCCTCCATGTCCTTCAGGCTGTCATGGTGATAGTTGTAGGCAAGGCGGATGAAGGGCGCCAGCACCGTGCGGAAAAACCGCCAGGCCTTCTGATAGCGCCTGAGGTCCTTTTCTTCCTGCTCCGCAATGGCTTGTTTGCTGTTTTCCATCGGTAACTCTCCTGTGGCAGGACATCCTGGCCGGGCCCCTGAGAACGGGCAACTGAACGGGCCAAATCCCAACTATCCTATATTATATGACAAACGCCCCGTATTTGGCAATTAGAAACAGAACCTCCACGGGCTTTCCCGCACTGCCGGATTTTCCCTGTGTCCCCGCACAAAAAATGTCCCGTCAGGATATCCTGACGGGACATTGGCCGTTTACAGTGCCTCCACAAGCAGGGCGAGTATCAGCAGCATCACGCCCGTAGCCGCCGGCACGGTAACGGTATCGGCATCATCATGGGAGAAGAGCTCCACAAACGCCGTCACCGGGGCCGTCACCACGGCCATCACCGCGCTCAGGCCCAGGCCATAGGGAGACCACAGGCTCAGCAAGGCCCATCCCACCAGAAAGGCGGTGACACCGGCCGCCAGGGTACCCTCCAGGCTCTTTTTCCCATCGGCCCTGCGCCACTTGATCTTATGCCTGCCAAACGGGATGCCGATGAGGGCCGCCGCCGCGTCGCCGGTCCCCCACATGATGATGGCGGCCATGGCAAGCCAGGGCCTTTGCATGGCACCCCACAGCACGGCAATCAGCACGGCCGTCGGCAAAAAGAGGAGCATCAGGCTTTTGGCCGTTTCCCCCTTGTGCTTTGGAAGGAGGACCTGACGAAACCAGCCGCAAGGCTCCAGGAGGCGAAGGAACGGATAGATGACGGCGGCAAACAGCAGTGCCGTGATGCAGGCCGCCAGCCAGGCATCCCCCGCGCAGCGCATCATCACCAGGATGGAACTGAAGGCCACCAGGTGCAGGAGCTTGCGGAAAATGAAGTCCGGAAATTTCTTTCCAAAGAGCGGCGGGATGAACCGGATGGGCAACAGCACCGCAATGCCAATGCCGATGGTAACAAGCAGCCCGCTGCAGCACGACAGGATGGGTGCCGTCAGCGTCCAGCGGGAGATGATGTCCCAGTAATACAGCAGCAGCATGGCCGCACCCAGCACGGTGAGCACGCCGCCCGTACAGAGGCTGACGGTCCTCGATTTCACGCGGTTGGCAAACCGGGCCGAGACAAGGCTTGACACCGTTGCCACCGCCACACAGATGAGCAGGGCATCCCACCGCTCCAGTACGATGGCCGGCTCCATGAAGATGTGGCTCACGGAGGCAATGAGGGCCGTGCCCGTCATGATGAAGGTGCTGGTGCCGACGGCGGTCTTATAATTCATGCGCAGGAAGGCGGTGAACACAATCAGCATCATCATGCCGCCACCCGTGCCGACAAAGCCCGTGCCAAAGCCAATGGTCAGGCCAAAGAACAGGCTGACCGCTATCTCCACCGGGCCAAGGGCCGTTCCCTTTTCCGGCAGGTCGCGGTGTTCGGTTTCCGGTTTGACAAGGAACCGGATGCCGATGAAGAACATGAGGAACAGGGAAAAGCTGCCCAGCACCACGTTGCCCACGGCATAGGCCGCAATGCTGCCGCCCACGCACATGGTGAGGATGCAGATGAGCATGATGAAGCCACGCTTCAGGTCAATGTTGCGGTGGCGGATGTAGGTGGCCGTGGTCACGGCGGAGCCCAGGATGTCGCTGGCCAGTGCAATGGCGGTTGCCTGGTAGGCACCCGTCTCCCCGCTGAAGGACGGGCACAGCGTGATGAGGATGGGCACCATCACCGTGGCCGCGGACAGTCCCGCAAGGCCGGTGCCAATGCCGGCAAGCAGGGCCGCCAGCACAAGATAACAATATTCCATGCATGTCTCTCCCATGGAAGAATCAGCAGACAGGGAACCGGAGGCTGCCCCGTTTTCCTGTTCATTTTACCGCATTCTGTTAAAAAAGCACAATGCCTGTCCGCATTGTGCTTTTTTGTTTTTTCAGTTTTCTAAAGCCGCCCGTCCGTCACTCGTGACGCAGGGCTTCGATGGGATTGAGCTTTGCCGCCTTCATGGCAGGGGCCAGGCCAAACGTCATGCCGATGAGGAAGCTGAACACCACCGCCCCCACCATGATGTAGGGCGAGAGCAGGATGGGCACGCCGCTCACGCGGGAGATGACATAGGCAAGCACCACGCCCACGATGACGCCAAGGACGCCGCCAATGCTTGTCAGCACACCCGCCTCCACCAGGAACTGGGCCCGCAGGCTGGAGCGCTTGGCGCCCAGGGCCTTCCGCAGGCCAATCTCCGGCGTGCGCTCCGTCACGGAAACCAGCATGATGTTCATCACGCCAATGCCGCCCACCAGCAGGGAAATGGCCGCCACCAGGATCAGCTGCCTGGAGGTGGCGCTGGAGAGTTCCTGCATTTCGGTGGCCTGCTCCAGGAGGCTCTCGCTCTTATACTGGTAATCGGAGGAGGAGGCCGTGATGCCCGCGTTCATCAGGGCAGCGGCCGCCTTGCCGACGGTGGTCATGTCATCGGTGTTCCTGGTGCGGATGGCCACGCTGCAGGGCTCGTCATACTGGTACACCACCGGCCAGACAGCCAGCGGGATGAGCACCGTGCCATCGCGGGAGGAGGCATAGGTCTGGTAATCCTCCAGGCTTGTGATGGACAGGCTGAGACTGGAGGAGGAGGCAAATGTGCCGATGACGGTGAAGGGCTCCCCCTGCAGCTCAATGGTCTGCCCGATGGGGCTGGCGCCCTGGAAGAGGGCGTCCACCGCGGTGGCATCCAGCAGGGCCACCTTGCGGTAGGAGGTGAAATCCGTCTCCGTAAAGCCACGGCCGGCGGTCAGCTGGTAACCATAGGTGGTAAAGTAGTTCCGGTCCACGCCGTACACGTTGCCGGCCTGCAGGCCATTGGCGGCATGGTATACCGTGCCATAGGCGTTGCGGGAACAGAAGTAGGCAGCGGATTCCACCCCCTTGAGGGACTGGATGGCCGCAAGGGTCTCCGCATCGCCGGCAGGCACACCGTCCGGCAGGGACATATACCCCGCCTGGAACTGGGAGGAGCCCTGATACAGCTGGACCGTCACGGCGTTGTTGCCAGCGCCGATCAGGTTCTGCTTGATGCGCTCATTGGTCCCCATGATGGTAGAGGAGATGGCGATGATGCTGGCAATGCCGATGATGATGCCCAGCATGGTCAGCATGCTCCTCAGTAGGTTGGATCGGATGCCGTCAAAGGCCTCCCGGATGTTTTCAAGCATGGATGTTCTCCCGGTTCTTCAACTGATTTGGATACAAAGGACGCTGTTTCATTCCTCTATTATCACGTCGCCCCCGTAGGCGCTCTCCTCATCCCCGTCATAATCCGCCCTGGCGCCGTCATGGCAGTTGCGCTCCCCGGGGAAGACGATGCCATCCCGCTCGGTCAGGCTGGAGCCAATCAGCTCCACATAGCCATAGGCCCGGCGCCCAGTGGTCACCACCTCGCGGTGGACGGTACCGCCACGGGCAATGTAGATGCAGCTCTCCCCGTTCTCCGAGGCAATGAACCCGGCATACAGGTAGACAGTGCCCGTATCCTGCACATCCTGCTGGCTGGTGAAATCGATGTATTCCCCAATCTGCGGGATGTCATTCCCGGTGACCTCCAGTTTCATCAGGTAGCCGGAGGAATTGGGATTGCCGCCGTCCGAATACCGCTCCGTGATGGGCATGGTGCCAATCTCCGTCACACGGCAGGTCACATCACAGTAGGACTCATAGGAAAAGCCGGTCAGCTCCGTGCCGACGGGATATTTCTCCCGGTCCAGCTCGCCAATCAGGCAGGCGATGTAGATGCCACCGCCACCGCTCACCTCCACCAGCAGGCCGCCATCGGAAACCGTGCCGGGGTCCTTCACCGTGGTCACGATGCCATCGGATTCCGCGTACACAATGCCGTCTGGGTCCGCCATCTCCAGCTTCAGGATATCCAGGCTCAGCTGGCGGTAGCTCAGCTCATCCTTTTCTATCTGCGTGGCGCACTCCCTGGCCATTTCCAGCTTCTCTGCCTTGCTGAGGCCGCCGCCATAATAGGGCACGGCGGTGGGCTCCGGCGTGGGGGAGGCGTCCGGGTCCGGTGTCACTTCCGGTGTGGGGGGCGGGGTCGGCTGCCGGGTGGAGGCGGGGGCGCCCGGGGTAGG
>R21__coassemble_2329_pt1 | contig 11026 bp, 7 predicted proteins | sample R21__metabat2_low_PE_066 | metagenome-assembled genome bin R21 | reverse complement strand
TTCCGCCCGGGACGTGGCACCTCTTACGCACGCCTCGGCATGCTCGATAAAAACACGGCCGTCACCATCGGCGGCCTCGTCAACGGCTGGTATCTGGTCACGGTGGACGCGACCGGGGAGACCGGCTACATCATCAAACGCTACATTACCGTCACTGGCGCAGGATATCAGCTGGCCTCCATCCCGGCAAAGGAGCAGGCCTCCACGGATGCCACCTCCGCCACCACGGGACAGGCCGGCACAGGGACGGCAGGCACGGCCACCGGGGACACCGGGACGGACGCTGCCGGCACCGGCACGGCGGCGGACACCACGGCCTATCTTGGCTACGGCACCACCAACACCGCCAATGTCAATTTCCGCACCGGTCCCTCCACGTCCACGGCCAGCCAGGGCAAGCTTGCCAAGGGTGAGGCGGTTGCCATCTATGAGAAAACCGGCCTCTGGTACCGCGTGCATGTCTTCTCGCTGGACCGCGACGGGTATCTGTATGCCCGCTATGTCACGCTGGATACTGCCACGGCACCGGCATCCACCCTGCAGGGCAGCATCAATGCCTCGGGCGTCAACATCCGCATGGGCGCCGCCACCACCTATAAGAGCATCACGCGCCTGAAGAAGGGCACCAAAGTGACCATCCTGGGCGAGGAGAACGGCTGGTACCGCGTCAGCGTGGACAGCACCATGAAGCTTGGCTATGTATTCAAGAAGTATGTGACCATCAGTGCTTCCACGGAGGCCACGTCCACCGTGCGCACGGGCCAGGCCAAGGTCAACACGGGCCTTCTGAACATCCGCAAGACCGCTTCCACGGCGTCCAGCTCCAAAATCCTGCTCACGGTGCGCTATGGGTATACGGTGACCGTGCTCCAGCTGACGGATACCTGGGCCTATGTCAGCTACAATGGCGTGAAGGGCTATTGCCCCTCCCGCTACCTTACCATGGAATGACGAAAGATGAAGGACCAAGAAAGGTAACAGGCATGAAGAAACCGGGCATCATCCTGATAGCGGTACTGGCAACGGCAGTGACCCTGACCGGCGTGACGGTGGCCGCCGTGCTGACGGAGCCTGCCCGCGAACGGGCGGAGGCCCGCAGGCGCGCCGCGACTGCCCAGATGGAGACCGTGGAGCTGACCGAGATGCAGGCACAGGAGCTTGCCGTGGAGCCGACCCCGCCGCCTGCCGAGAAGCGCAACGAGATGCCGGCGGGTGCGGTGGAAATCATCTGCGGTGACGCGCACATTGCCTGCCTTGCCTCCCGCGAGGAGGCGGAGGGCGTGCTGACGGAGTATCTCACCGCGACGGCGGCGGATACCGCCACGGAGCGCACCCTGTACGCGGCCTTTGGCGCGGATGTCTACGTGGTGGATGCCATCGGCGACATCCCCCTCAGCACCGCGGCGGAGACGCTCCAGAAGCTTGAGGAGGATCCCACGCTCGTTCCCGTCTATATGGAGCGGGAGCGCCGCGAGATTACGGAGGACGGGGAGACGCCGCTGCAGACCAGCGAGGATGCCTCCCTGGCCGTCGGGACGCGCGTGGTGGCACAGGTGGGCGTGGCCCGCAGCGTGGTCACCACCACGGAGCTTATCTATGCGGGCGGGCAGGTCATTCCGTCCGGCGAGCCAGTCAGCGAAATCCTTCAGGAGGCCCGTACCGGCATCATCCATACCGGCACCTATCAGGCAGCAAGGCCCAACGGGGAGCCCGGCGAGGAGGAGGGAGCCGCCGGCCGTACGGCCACGGGGCTTAGCTTCATGACACCCATCCGCTCCGCCAAACGGGTCAAGGTGACCTCCAACTTTGGCACCCGCAAGGGCAGCATGCACTGGGGCATCGATTATCAGGCGGAGGCCGGCAGTGAAATCCTGGCCCCGGAGGAGGGCGTGGTCATCTACTGTGGCACCCGCGGGGAATACGGTTTTGTCATCGACATCGATCACGGCAACGGCTTCATCTCCCGCCTGACCCACTGCGCGGACGTGCAGGTGGAACTGAACCAGCGCGTGTTCCGCGGGGATACCGTTGCCACGCTGGCCGCCGATGCGGATGGCGCCACCCCGCACCTGCACTACGAAATCCTCGTGGACGGCATCCCGCACAACCCCTTGCAGTACCTGGGGTAAAAACAGTACAGGAAAAATGACACCGCCACGGGAATTCCCGTGGCGGTGTTTTGCTACCTCGAAAAGATAAAAAAACGCTCTTCCCCTTCTCACATCACCCTGCCGCAGGGGGTGCTGCGGATGTGGAGGACATGGCAGGCGCCGGGGCCGAACACGCGGTCGAGCTCCTGCCGGTAGGCATCCGTGAGCGCGGCCGGCACAAAGGCCTGGATGGTGCCCGCAAAGCCGCCGCCATGGACACGGAAGGCGCCCTGCCCGGCAAGGATGCGCTCCGAGACGGCGAGGGCAAGGGCCACGCCCTGTTCCCGGGCGCCGTCCGGGTGGATGTTCTGCAGCAGCTCCCAGGAGCTCCGTCCGGATTCCCTGATGAGGCTGAGGAAGGCACGGAAGTCGCCTGCCTCGAGGGCGGCTTTTTCCGCATCCACGCGGCGGTTTTCGCGGAACCAGTGCATGGCACGCAGGATGGCGCGGTCGCCGGTTTTTTCCCGCAGGGCGGGGATGGCGGCAAGGAAAGCCTCCTCGGGGACATCGGCAAGCACCGTGCCGCCAAGGCATCCGGCCACGGCACGCATTTCGCGTGGGATGGCGGCATAGGCATCGGTGAGGTCCGCATGGCTGCCGCCGGTGGCCGTGATGCAGAGGGCATGTCCAAAGACGGAAAAATCCGTCCGGACCGGCGTGACGAGGGCGTCCTCCCCCGAAAAGTCAATGTGCACAAGGCCGCCGACCGCACAGGCCACCTGGTCCATCAGGCCGCAGGGCTTTTTGAAAAAGCGGTTTTCCGCCTCCTGCCCGATGACGGCCAGGGTGACGGGGCTGATGTGCCCCTCATTGCAAAGCCCGGAGAGGATGCTGCCAATCAGCACTTCAAAGGAGGCGGAGGAGGAGAGCCCGGCGCCGGCGGGCACGCTGGAGGTGACATAGGCATCAAACCCGCCGGTGGCATACCCGCGTGATACAAAGCCTGCCGTCACGCCACGGATGAGGGCGGCGGTGGTGCCGGCCTCCGCATCGACGGGGGCGAGGGTGGCAAGGCTCAGCTCCACCGGGGCATACCCCTCGCTTTTCAGGCGGATGGCATTGTCCTTCCGCGGGGCGGCCACGGCGATGGTATCAAGATCCACGCTGGCGGCCAGGACGCGGCCGCGCTGGTGGTCCGTATGGTTGCCACCCACCTCGGTACGCCCGGCGGCGGAGTAAACGGAGACCTCCCGCTCCTCCCCATAGAGGGCGGCAAAGGCCTCCACGGCAGCAAGATAGCGTTCCCGCTGTGCGGGAACATCCTGTGGATACAGGGCCTGCAGGGAGGCGTCAAGCGCGCCATCCTGCAGGGCCTTTTTCAGCTGCAGGGCGGTCATGGGCTTATTTTGCGGCCGGCAGGCTGGGCAGGCTGGCTGCAGCGGCGCTCTGCCCCACGCGGCGGAATTTCTCATCCGGCAGGGCGGGGAGGATGTGGCCGGCGATGGCGGGGTATTCGTCGGCAAGGATGCGTTTGCATTCTGCCAGGATGATGTCGCCGCCCCTGCCACTCATCACGCGGCCGAGGAGCAGCACGTGTTTCATCTCATACAGTGCGTAATAATAGGCCAGCGTGTGGGCAAGATAGGCGCCGATGCTCTCATAGATGCGGGCGGCGCGCGGGTCTTCCTCTGCCATCAGGGCCTGCACGGCCTTCAGCTTTTCGGCGGGGGACAGGGATTCATCAAGGGCAATGCCGGCCGCCGGGGCCAGTTTGATGACGGCATCCTGGCTGAAATACTTGACGCCGGTGCCGTAATCGAGGCTCCATTCATCCTGCATGGCACCCGGCTGGCAGTCCACGGGGACGAACGCAAGCTCGTTGAGCCAGCCCTTGATGCAGCCGTCCGCGTCCACAAAGCCGCCTGCCTCGCTGGTGCCCATGGCAATGCCGAGGACATTGGGCTCGCCAAGGCTCATCATGCCGGCCAGGGCCGTGACGTCGCCGTCATTGACAATTTCATAGGGGATGTCGCCAAAGGTATCCGTGATGGCGCGGATGTAGATATCCTTGACCTTTTCATCATAGAGCGCCTTGGGCACGGCCAGGAACAGGGATGCGCTCATGGTGCGGTTATTGATGTAGATGCCGGCGCTGGAGACACCGACGGCGTCCACGCGGGGCATATGGCTGGCGGCGGACCTGAGGGCGGCCACGATGCCGTCGTAATGGTACTGGGGGTCCGCATTGGTCTTGGGGAACCAGACAACCTCCTCGGAGTAGACGCTCTCCCCGTCGATGACGGCACTGACCTTGCGGTCCGACCCGCCGGCATCAAAGCCGATGCGGCAGCCTGAGAGGTGTCCGCCCACGTGCTTGGGGCTGTCCTTGGCGGCGGGGACCTCCGCCACGCGGACCACCTCAAAGGGATGCTCGTAAATGCCGGCAAAATAGTGGAAATCAAAATCCTGTTCGCCACCGTCCGCATAGGCGGCATGCAGGTACTCATACATGCCGTCATCGCCCGCCACATAGACGCGGAAGCCACCCTTCATCCAGAGCAGGGTTTTGACGAGGCGGTTGAGATAGTAGCAGTCCGCCTCATACATTTCCGGCGTGCCATGGATGCGGGTGTGGACGCTGGCCATTTCACCGGCGGCGCGCTCCACCGCAATGGAGACGGGTTTGGTGGCGGTCTTTAAAAAGGCTTCATTGAAGGCCTGGATGGGCGCAAACGTGGGGTCAAGGACCGGGGCGTTCTTCAGGCTGAATTCGATGCCATGGATGTTCATGGAGGGACTCCTTTCCGTCCTCGGGGGACGTGGGAATGGCGGGGCAGGACCCCGTCCTTTTATTTTACCGCAGGTTGGGGCAACTTTGTAGTCCCCCAGGGAGAGCGGGCAGGATGAATTTTTGATGGCACGGACGCCGGGCATCCATGGGATGGGGGACCCTGACCCTGCGCCTGCCGGAGATGCGCTGCGGAACCGGGCGGAAAAGCCTGCCGGTGCTGCCCGGACGGCCCGTAGGACGGGCTGGACTGTTGAAAGCCTGCCGGCATTTCGTGTATAATAGCATGGGCTTTGGGCGGAATGCCCGGCTTCATCCCAAAAGACATCGCCAGCCGGCGGAAAGGAGGACACCATGGTATTTTCATCCCTGACGTTTTTACTGCTGTTCCTGCCCGTGGTGCTGCTCCTGTACTACATCCGCCGTGACGTGACCTGGCGCAACTGGGTGCTGGCGGTGGCATCGCTCCTCTTCTATGCCTGGGGGGAGCCCGTCATCGTGCTCGCGATGCTCCTGTCCGTGCTCATCAATTATCTCTGCGGGCTTGGCATGGCCAGTGTGGACGCCAAGGCAGGGCAGCCCCACGCAGTGGTGAAGAAACGGCTGCTGCTCGTGGCGGGCATCGTCAGCTCGGTCGGCATGCTGGCCTATTATAAATACGCGGGGTTCCTGGTGGAGACCTTCTCCGCCGTCACGGGGCTTGCGGTCAGTTTCCACGCGCCGGAGCTTCCCATCGGCATTTCCTTTTATACCTTCCAGATCCTCACCTACACCATCGATGCATACCGTGGCAAGGTGCCGGTGCAACGAAGCTTTTTAAAGCTGCTCCTGTACATCGCCTGTTTCCCGCAGCTGATTGCGGGCCCCATCGTACAGTACGCGGACATTGCGGAGTCCCTTGACGCGCGCACCACCTCGGTGGCGGATTTCACGGACGGCATGCGGCGGTTCTTCCTGGGCCTTGGCAAAAAGGTAATCCTGGCCAACCTCTGCGGGCAGGCGCTGGAGCAGTGCACCTTGGCGGGGAATGGGCAGGCTCTCTCCTTCTGCGGGGCCTGGCTTGCCGGCATCCTCTATGCCTTCCAGCTCTATTATGATTTTTCCGCTTACAGCGACATGGCCATCGGCCTCGGCCGGGTGCTGGGCTTTACTTACAGGGAAAACTTCTGCTATCCCTATGTCTCCCGGGGCGCGTCGGAATTCTGGCGGCGTTGGCATGTCTCCCTAGGCAGCTTTTTCCGGGATTACGTCTACATCCCGCTGGGAGGGAACCGCCGTGGCCGCGTGCGGACGGTGCTGAACCTGCTGGTGGTATGGGCGCTGACGGGCCTGTGGCATGGCGCCAGCTGGAATTTCGTGCTGTGGGGGCTTTACTGGTTCCTGCTGCAGCAGGTGGATAAGGCCCTGCCGGAGAGGATGGTCTCCCGCATCCCCGCGGTGCTGCGGGCGGTGGTCACGTTCCTTTTTGCCGTCATCGGCTGGGTGCTGTTCTATTATACGGACCTCGGTGCCGGGCTGACCCACATTGCGGCCATGTTCGGCGCGGGGCAGGGCTTTGCGGATGCGGCATGCTTAGCCGTGCTGAAGCAGTATGCCCTGTTCTTCCCCGTGATGGTGTTCTGTGCCATGCCCGTCCTGCCAGCCATCCGCAGGCGTACGGAGGGTGGCCGTGCCGCGGCGGCACTGGATGTGGCCGGCACGGTGGCAGCGGTGCTGGTGGCGGTGGCATCCCTTGCCATGCTGGTGGGGCAGAGCTATAACCCGTTCATTTACTTCAGGTTTTAAGGTATGAAACGACTGGAACGGCTGAAATTTTATCTGATGTACGGATGCCTCGCGGCCCTTGGGCTGCTGGGGCTTGGTATGTGCGTCTTCAGCCCTAAGGCGGCGCGGGAATCCTATACGGAAAACCGCATGCTGGCGGCCTTCCCGCAGCTGACGCTTGCCTCCCTCCGGGACGGCAGCTTCATGGATGGCGTGGAGGACTGGCTGAGCGATGCGGCCCCGGAGCGGGACGGCATCATCTCCACAACGGAGCGGGCTGTGGAGCTTCTGGGCGTGGGCCAGGCATCCGCGGAGCAGGAGGAGACCACCCTGGAGGCCCAGCTGGCCGCGGAGGCGGGGGCGGAGACGGAACCCCAGGCGGAGGAAAGCGGGAAGGAAGCCGCTTTGGCAGGCGACAGCCCCGCCGGTGACGCGTCTCAGGCGGACATGGAGCCCACCGGGGACGAAGCCGGCACCGTGGAGGAGACGGAGGACAGCGGGGACGAGGGCGAGGATGCCACCGGCGTCCCCAAGGCCCGGTTCTATTTCATCCGCGCGGACGGCACGGAGCACAACGTGTATCACTTCTCCAGCAGCAACATGGCCAATGCGGTGAAGCTGTTTGACACCATCCGGGCCATGCTGCCGGAGGACGGACTGGTTTACTTTGGCCAGGCACCCTTCCCGGCCGTGGCGAGGCAGCTGACGGCGGAAAGCAACAACTATGTGGGCTGGTCAAGCAACGTGGAGGACATCCTGGAGGAATACTGCGCGGATGGCTTTTACGGGCTCCGCGTGACGGAGGCCCTGCAGGATCACCTGCTGGCCGGGGAGAAGCTGTACTTTACCACGGACCATCACTGGACGCCGCTTGGCGCCTGTTACACGGCGGAATACCTGTTGCACAGCGAGGGGTATCCCTTCCTCAGCTACCAAAGCTATACCTTTAAAACTTACCATAACTTTGTCGGTTCGGGCGGGAATGAAAACCCCAGCCTGAAGCCCGAATCCATCGACATCCTCGAGCCCATCCTGCCATCACGCAGCTTCGTGGTGAAGGCGGGCGGCAAGGAGACGGAAATCCCCTTCATGCGGACGGACCTGCATACCTACATGGCATATCTCGGCGGCACCTACGGTCCCTGGCGCCGCAATGAAACGGGCGTGGACGCGAACCGCAAGTGCCTCATCGTGTCGGACAGCTATGCCAATGCCCTCATTCCGTTCCTGGCGCCATATTACTCGGAAATCCACTCCATTAACCTGGGCACGGATTACATCACGCCGGCCACGGCGGGCTACAGCTTTAACGAATACATCGCTGAAAACGGGATAGATGACGTCATCTTCATCCCTTCCACCTCCTCCAGCATCAATGGCTCCCAGCTGTTGACGACCATCTGGAAGTATATCGACTGAGGCATTCCATGGAGCAGCAGAGACAGAACGGACAAATGGATACGGTACGCGGCAGGCTGACTGTCGGCATGGTGGTGGCCACGGTGGTGGCGGCCCTGCTGGTGGGTGCGTTGCTGTGGTGGAGCGCCAACAAGCAGTCCGTCTACGAAAAAAGGTTCGCTTCGCAGCTTGCGGCAGGCAACTTTGACGCGGCACGGGACCTCGCCTCCCTGCTGGACGGGGACGCGGAGGAGCAGGTCAATTATGCCGAGGCACGGTCCCTGTACGCGGCGGGCGCATATGAGGAGGCGGAAACGCTGTTCCAGACCCTTGGCAGCTATCAGGATGCCACGGAACAGGCCAGTGCCTGCCATTACGCAAGGGCGGATGCCCTGGCCGCACAGGGGGAATATGCCGCCGCGGAGGCCCTGTTTGCGGATATCTCGGGCTACGCGGACGCCATGGAGCGTGGCTCCGCCTGCCGGTATGCACTGGCAGAAGAAGCCTATGCGGCGGGTGACATGCAGCTTGCCTTTACGCGCTTCCTCAGCCTTGGCAGCTATCAGGATGCCGCGGACCGCGCCGGGGAGATTGCCATTGCCATCACCGGGGAGCAGGACGGGACGCGGGCCCTGGCCCTCGCGCAGGGATATGACGAGGCACAGTGGGAGACCCTGCAGGCGCTCGATGACGCGCGGGAGGCCCTGGGCACCCGCCACCTTGCCACGGGCTGGAAGCACGCCGTGGTCCTCAATGCGGACGGCACGGTCTCAGCCTGGGGGGATGACACCTACGGACAGTGCGGGGTTTCCGCCTGGCGGGATGTCACTGCCGTGGCGGCCGGGGCGCATTTTACGCTGGGCCTCTGCGCGGACGGCACGGTACTTGCCTGTGGCGACAACGGTTATGGCCAGTGTGAGGTGTCCGGCTGGACGGACATCACGGCCATCTACGCGGGGGATTATGATGCCTATGGCCTGAAGGCGGATGGCACTTTGGTCCACACCGGCTATTATGACGGTGGTACCGATGGCTGGGCGGGGGTTGCCTGTTTTGCGGCGGGCAACTGCTGCGCTGCGGCGGTCAGTGCGGATGGCACGGTGCTCTGCAGCTTCCTGGACGGGGCCATGGAGGCGCAGTCTTCCGCCTGTGACATGGCCGTGAACCTTGGCTGGACGGCGGTGCTGCACCGCGACGGCACGGTGACCTCGGATACCGTGCAGGTATCGGACTGGCAGGAGGTGACAAGGCTCACCTGCAGTTCCACCGTGCTGGTGGGGGAACGCCTTGACGGTACGCTGGAGGTCCTTGCCCTGATGCGGGGCGGGGAAAAGCTGGCCACGGCACTGCGCAGCGTGCGGGATGTCAGCGGGATTGCCCTCTCCGGTGGCTGGGCACTGGTGCTGCATACGGACGGCACGGTGGAGACCATCGGCGAAACGGACCTCACGCTTGACTGAAGCGGAACGGACTGACAGAAAAAACAGGGACCACCATTGCGGTGGTCCCTGCTGATTTTTGGGGAATGTGGTTTTCAGAAGGAGGGGGCGGCGCCTGACGGGGTACCCTTGGACGGACGCCTGGCTCATCCCCGCTTTTTCACGGAGATGGCGGCGATGCCGGCGGCACCCAGCGCGAGGGCGGGCAGGATGTAGATGCCGGTTTCAGGGCCGATGGCGGAGATGAGCAGGCCGATGAGCAGCGGCACGACCGTCCCGCCGATGTTGTTGCCCAGCACGATGATGGAGCTTGCGATGGCGCTGCGGCTGCGGTCCAGCCCACAGGCATAATCCACCAGCATGGGGATGGTGCTGCCCTCCGCAAAGCCAACGAACGGCATGAGGATACAGAGGACAAGACCGCTCCTTGTGAGCAGGCCGGCCGTCAGCAGCACGGCCGCAAGGATGTTACCATACACCACGTGGATGCGGTGGCTGTGGATGAGCCCCGGCAGGATGAGGCGGGAGAAGAACGCGCCGCCCCAGAACAGGGTAAGGGCATACTCCCCCAGGGACGTGGCGCTCATATAGGTGGTGATGTAGCGGATGATCCACACGGTGAGGCCAATCTGGTGCCCGCCATAGCACAGGCAGAACAGGAACACGCCGATGGCACCCGGTGTCCGCAGGAACGTGAGGATGTTGCGGGGGGAGAAGCTGTCCCGCGGGGAGGAGATCTGCGCGGGGTCCAGCGTGCGGTGCCCCAGCAGGAAATAGGTGAGGATGAGGAGGAGACCGCAGATGCCCATGATGAACAGCACGCGGTTCCAGCTGAGCCCTGCGTGGAGCATGGCGGTCATCACCACGGGCAGCAGCAGGCCGCCAAGACCGAACACGGCGCGCACATAGCCCATGATGCGGGGGCTGTCGGCCGGGTAAAGGTCGGAAATCAGCGAGGAGCTGAGCGAATCCATGCAGCCGTAGGCAAGGCCGAAGAGCACATAGGCGCCGCACAGCACGGGGAACGGGGGCTGCAGGCCGATGAGCACCAGCGAGACGGGCATCAGCGCGGAGACAAGCAGCAGCGCGTTGTGCTTTTTCATGACCAAGAGCAGCAGGCCGCACAGCACGATGGAACTGAGCAGGCCGATGCTCTCCATGCTGCCGGGCAGGCCCTGCGAGGCAGAGGTGAGGTGATAAAAATCGATATAACTGGACAGCATGACCCCCGTGGAGTTGTGCCCGGCTGCCGCGGTGACATAGACGCACAGCAGGCCGATGACAAAGGCAATGCCGGCCGAAAGGCTGATTTTCTTGCGCATGGCTGACTCCTTTTTTATGTTACAGACCGTATTATAACACGGTTTTGCGGGAAAACAGAAAAAGCGGTGCCACCGGCATCGCTTTTTTGTGTCAGGCGGGGAATGCTGCTGCCCTTTGCGGGCGCGGGTTACGGACAAGGCCGTGCCGCACGGTGAACGGAAGGCGGATGTGGGGGGACGGTTTCAGGGCATCAAAATCAATGTCGGATTCCGGCTCGACCCACT
>R21__coassemble_2327_pt1 | contig 11028 bp, 10 predicted proteins | sample R21__metabat2_low_PE_066 | metagenome-assembled genome bin R21 | reverse complement strand
TGCTCAACCTGGAGGAGGAGCATCTCAAAGAGGTATCCCTCCTCCAGGTTGAGCACGCCCCACTCCGTATCGTGATAGGCCACGTACAGGGGGTTCTTCCGGTTGCACCAGCGGCAGCGCACGCGTCCATCCGGGCACGCTTCCATCGCCGTCACTCCCTTTTGAGGACATCCCTGTCCAGCAGCTTTTCGGATTTTGCCACCGCCAGCGTCACGTAGGAATCCTCCACGCAGCTCGTGGCGGTCTTGAACATGCTCACAAACGGGTCAAGGCCGATAATGAGCGTGATGAGCCCCATCGGCATGCCCATCTCCGCCAGCAGCACCGCCACGCAGACGGGGCCCGCGCCGGGCACGCTGGGGGCGCCGATGCCCAGGACGAAGATGGAGAAGAACATCATCAGGTTGGTCAGCGGCGTGATGTCCACGGGGCTGTAGACATTGGCAAGGAAATACACCGAAACCAGGTAAAAGATGCAGTTGGACGCGCAGTGCAGGGAAACACCCACCGGGATGGAGAACGAGGCCACCTTGGGGCTGACGCCCAGCCTTTCCTCACAGGTGCTGATGCAGAGCGGCATCGAGGAGTTGCTGGAGCCCATGGCAAACGCGCCGAGGATGGCCGTGCCATAGCGCTTGAGGTACGTGGCAGGGCTGATGTGGGTAAACAGCGCAATCAGCAGCACGTACACCACAATCATCAGGGCAAACGAGGCCACCAGTGTGACAAGCCACCGGACGAGCAGCACCAGCATGTCCACGCCCAGCGTCAGGATGGCATTGGCCATGCTGCAGAACACGGACACCGGCAGGGCCAGCATCACGATGGACATCATCTTGCAGAACAGGGTGTTGCCCGCGGAGAGGAACCCGCTGATGCGGCTGCGCACCTCGCCGTGCAGCAGGGCCGTGCAGATGCCCAGCAGGAACGAGATGAAGATGATCTGCAGGATGGAGGCATCCGTAAAGGCCTTGAAAAAGTTGCTGGGGAAGATGCCGAGGATGGTGCTCTTGAGCGACACCTCTGTCTTGGCCGCCGTATCCACCGCGCTGGAGGCGGATTTAATCAGGCTGTCAATGGTGGGGATGTTGTCATCCATGCCCGGCTTGATGAGAAGCGTCAGCCCCGTGGCCACGGCGAGCGCCAGCACCGCGTTGATGAAATACCGGAGGCACAGCTTGGAGCCCATGCGGCCAAGGGAGCTCAGGTCCGTATACGAGGAGATGCTCGACGCCACGGTGAAGAAGATGAGCGGTCCGATGAGCATCTTGATGCAGTTCATGAAGATGGTGGTCACGGTCTGCAGGATGTTGCCCGCAATGAACGACGTGGCCGCCTCCGGCAGGAAGGCGCGCATGGCAAGGCCCACGCCCGTGCCCAGCACCATGCTGATGAGCATGACCACCATGGATTTGATGTTGGAGTGCCGGATGATCAGCGTGAGGGTATTGAGCGTGCCGTTATACTTCTGGCTGAAATTCTTGGGCTTGAAATATTCCTGGAAGAGCTCGCGGATCCGGCCCGCCTCCACCTCATCCGCGATGGCGGCATCCGGCCTCGAAAAGCGCTTCTGGAAGAGGCCTTCCATGTCCATCTTCTCACCGTCAAAGAAAATCTGGATGACGGTGTCAAAGCGCTTGGTCACCTGCAGGAGGATGGATTTGGTATCCGGATACTGCTCGGCAAGGAAGCTGAGCAGCTCGGAGAGGTAATAAAAATCCTGCTCCGGCTTGCGGATTTTCACCCGGTAAGCCTGCAGGGATTCCCTGATGAACTGGATGGCAGCCGGGATGTTCTCCTGCCGGTTTTCATACTGATACTGTTTCATGTCCGTTTCTCAATGATTGGTGGTTGTTGTGCCAAAAGCCTCCGGCCCCTGATGATCCATTATTCATTGTTAATTATTCATTGTTAATTATTCATTGTCCCGGGCTCCGTCCTTACCCCTCAATGGTCAGGATGCTGGAAAAGCCCGTGATGTCCAGCACGTCGCGCACACTGGGGCACACGTTGCGCAGCACCATGCTGCCCTGCTGGTTCATCCGCTTCTGCGCGGTCAACAGCACCCTGAGCCCCGCGGAGGAGATATAGCTCAGGGCCTTCAGGTCAAGCACCAGCGTCTTCACGCCGGTCAGGTCCTTAATCTGCTCCTCAAAGGCCGGCGCGCTCACGGTATCGAGGCGGCCGGAAAGGGTAATGGTCAGCGTATCCGCTTCAAGCTTCCTGTTTACTTCCATGGTATGCTCCTCTCAGATGATCAAGTGTCACAGCGCCAGCGTGTCAATCCGGCCGGTAAGCTCCGTGATGGCGCCCTTCAGGTAGTCCACCGCGGCCTGGTCCTCCGCGTTCTTCACGCCGGAGCGCCGCAGGATCCTCCGCAGCAGCCTTGCGTAGCCAATCAGGGCTGCCTTTTCCTTCACGGCGGTCAGCAGCTTCTCGTCCTCCGTGCCGAAATACAGCTTCAGGGTCTCCTCAAACACGGTCAGCCCCTGCTCATAGGTGATGCCCAAATAGCTCGGTCCAGTCACGGGCGGGCGGCCGTCATAAAAGCCCTTGTAGGCATTGAACATGGCAGCGAACTCAAACACGGGGTCACCACGGCTCAGCGTGTCCATGTCGATGAGCAGCGCCTCGCCATCCTGCAGCATCACGTTCTTGGTGTGATAATCGCCATGCAGCATGTGATGGTTCTCGGGCACAGCCTCCACCAGGGCATGGAGCTTCTCCCATGTCTCCTCCGGGACCTCCCCCTTGATGTCACCCACCCATTTCAGTGCCACGGGCTTGATGTCCGGCATGTCCGCGGGGTCCACCTCGGTTGCGTGGATTTTTTTGAGCAGGTCCGCGTACAGGTGGATCATCTCCTCCATGCGCCCCGGCTCCTCCATGATGATTTTGGAGAATGACTTCGCGTTCAGCAGTTCAAACACGCTCCCGTAGGTGTTGCCCACCCGCACCACGTCATACGGGATGGCCGTGGGGATGCCCAGCACAAAGGCCTTGCGGGCCAGTTCCCTTTCGTGGCGGATGTCCGGCAGGGAATCCGGGTTTTCATACACCTTGACGATGGTGTCGGGGTCGATGCGGTAGACCTCACCGTTGGCGCCCTTGCCGATGACCTCGCAGCCCTCCACGGAAATCCTGCGGTAGCCCTTCTCAATGGTGAACATCTCCGTAAAGCCGGTCATCTCAAAAATCCCGTAGATTTCGCTCGAGACGTTGATGATTTTCATCTCCCGGCAGGCCTTCCGCAGGCGCAGCAGCACCCGCAGTCCGGCGGATGAGATGTAGCTGAGCTCGTCCGCGTCCAGCGTGACGGCCTCCGCGGGATACCGGGCCCGCAGGGCATCCAGCTCCTCCTGCACCACGGCCGCATTGGCGGAATCAATCCTGCCGGCCAGCCTGATGACGAGCACGCCGTCCATAAGCTGTCCGTTGCAATATTCACCCATTGTTTTCTCCTCCAAACACCTTCAAAAGCAGCGATATGTATTCCTGATACGCAAGGGTTTCCGATAAATCCGCGGTATAGTCCGCGATGGTGCGGTAATACCAGGCATGCATCGCCTTGTCCTTCTGGTGCAGCCTCTCCCACAGGGCATCGCCCATCTCCAGCTGCACGCGGTAAAACGAACGCATGTTGGAGAGCTTGTCGGCAAGCCACATCTTCTTCACTTCCAGGTCGTGCGTGTGCTCCAGCACCAGCAGGGAGTCCTGCTTGCGTTCCATCCAGGTTTCCGACGGGGAGCGGTTCACGGATTTATCCTCCGTCTCGGAGAGCACCAGCGCATAGACGCGCGGGCCAAAGGCCTCGCGGATTTCCTCCGGCTCCGTGCCGGTATCCTCCACGGTATCGTGCAGCAGGCCCGCCGCGATGGTGTTTTCATCCCCCGTCAGGGTGGACAGGATCACCGCCACCTCCAGCGGATGCAGGATGTAGGGCGTGGCCCCGAACTTGCGCACCTGCCCCGCGTGCTTCTCCGTGGCAAACACAATGGCACGGTCAACGAGTTCACTCATAATGTTTCCTCATGGTAAATACGTTCTGGCGGTCCTGATAGGCATATTCCACCTCATCCATGGTCTTACGCACCATGAAGATGCCAAGCCCGCCGATGGGCCGCTCCTCCGCGGAGAGGGTGGTATCCGGCGTTTCCTTCTCAAGCGGGTTAAAGGGGATGCCGGCATCCGTCAGGCGGATGGTCACGTCGCCGTCAGTGGCCGCCATGCCCACCGTCACGTCGCCCTCGGCATCCGGATAGGCATAGTTGCAGACGTTGACGAACATCTCCTCAAACGCCACGCTGATCTGCATGGCGGTTTTCTCCGGTACCCCTGCCTTCTCCATGCCGGCGGCCACGAAGGCCTGTGCCTCCTCCAGCCTGTCAAGCCTTGCCGGGAACAGCCGCTCCTCAAGCTTCTGTTTGGCGTCACGGCGCTTAAAATCGAACAGCAGCATGGAGATGTCATCAAACTGCTCCGCATCCCCCACAAAGGCATCAATGTCCATCTTGAGGCCGTCGAGCAGGGTCTCATCGGACATGCTGCCGTTTTCCGCGAGGAAGCTTAAAAGCCGCTCCTCCCCGTACAGGGTCTCCTGCCTGGTGGTGGCCTCTGTCACGCCATCGGTATACAGCAGGATGCGGTCCCCGGGGTTCATGGAAAAGGCCTGCGCGGTGTAGCGCATGCCGGGCATGCCGGCCAGCACGAAGCCCGGCTTGCTCCTGAGGTACTCCGGCGGCTGCCCCTTGCGCATCAGCACCGGCGGGTTATGGCCGGCGTTCACGTAGGTGACACGGCCCGTGGAAAAATCCACGATGCCCATCCAGGCCGTCACGAACATGTCGGCATCGTTGCCCTCACACAGGGCATTGTTGGCGCGGTTGAACACCTCATCCACCGGCAGCTGGGATTCCGCCAGGCTCTTGATGATGGATTTTGCCTTCATCATGAACAGCGCCGCCGGGATGCCCTTGCCGGAAACATCCGCAATGAGGAACGCGAACTTCCGCTTGCCGGTAAAGTAGAAATCGTAAAAATCGCCGCCGACCTGCCTTGCCGTATACATGGCGGCGCGCACGTCCATCTCGGTCCGCTGCGGGAAGGCCGGGAACACCGACGGCAGCGCCGAGTGCTGGATCTGCTGTGCCAGGGAAAGCTCACTGGCCATGCGCTCCTCCGCGGCCCCGATATAGTGCTTCAGGGCGCCGACGGTGTCGTTGATGCCGGCGGACAGCGTGGTAAACTCCTCGCTGCCGCCCGCCTTCACCACGCTGTCCAGGTTCCCCTCGCGGATCTCCGCCAGGGTGCCGTTGATCTTATGGATCTTGTTCACGATCATCCTGGAGATGATGAGGTAGGTCACGATGGAAACGAGCGCGAACACCAGGATTTCGAGGAACACATACACAATCATCATATGGTCCCTGGAGGAGAACACCTCGTCCTCCGTCAGCACGGCGAGCAGGGTAAAGCCCTCCGTCTCCGTGGCATAGACAAAGGCCGGTTCCCCGTTCACCTCGGCGTTCATCAGGATGTCCTTGTCCACAATGCTGTAATCGAGCTGGTTGTACGCATCCAGCGGCTCGCCGTCAATTGTCTCATCATCGCTGACCACGTTGCCCTGCGGGTCCACAATCAGGATGTATCCCTCCTTGCCGACGCTGCGGTTGCTGGCCAGCGTGCGGACGTGCTCCCGGATGTGGCTGTGGTAGGTTGCAAGGTCATACCCAATCTGCACAAAGCCGCCGTCCTCCAGCGCGGCCCCCGCAAACTTGACATACTGACTGTGGTCCGTGGCAAGGGGCATGACCGCCTGCACAAACACCTTGGTCTGCCCGTCCAGCAGCACCATGAAGGCATTGGACTGCTGCTCCGTCACGGGCAGGTCCGCATCGCTTGTCATGTCGTAGCCAGGTTCCCCGTTGAGGGCGCGCACCACGATGCCCTCCTCATTGACGACATAGATGTCGTCTATTTCATAGTGCCCGGCAAGGTCCGCAAGGTCCGCGTCCGGGTTCGCCTCCAGCTCCTTGGCCATCTGCAGGGCGATGGTCTCCATCTCCTTGTCGCATTCCCCGTTGATGTCCTCCCTGACATCATCCAGGTTGATGCGCATCATGCTGGTGGCCTCCTGCACGGAGGACCTTGTCTGGATGTTATAGATGAGCACGCTCGAGATGACCACGCCCAGCACCACCACGGTTAACAGGGGCAGCTGTACCAGCTGGGAGATGGCCCGGCGCCGGAACACGAAGCGGTGGATGGATTTTGAGTGCAGGTCGATGGCCGCGCAGGTCAGCATCACGGCGGCGCCGTTGCACACCACCATCGGCACAAGGCAGTGCCGGATGACGCGGTACACCTGCGTCATGGATTCCATGTGCGTCAGGAACAGTAACGAGAGGTGCAGGATTTCCATCACGGCGCCGATGCAGAAGCAGAACAGCCAGTCCGGCCGCTTCTCCTCAAAGAGGAACTTACGCATCAGGCCCGCGATGATGCCGGCCAGGGCCGTGGAAATGGAGCAGGCAAGCTGCGAATAGGTCCCCGCCCCCCAGAGCACGGCAATATAGCGGTACAGGCCGCCGATCACGCTGGAGATGATGCCCGCGCGCGCGCCAAAGAAGATGCCCGCGCACAGGGGCGCCGCATCCCGCGCGTTGATGACCACCCCGTCCATGTTCACGCCAAGCTGCGTGCCAAGGATGGCCACAAGGCCAAAGCCCACGCCGATGATGATCTGCTTGAGGTATTCCGGCAGTTCCGAAAAGCGGGTCATCCGCTTGAGCATGTAAAAGCCGCTGCTGACCACCACGGGCAGCAGCGTCATTGCGATGAGCAGCAGGATATTGCCGGCCTTCATGCGTCCTTCCCTCCGGTCTGTTCAAAATCCCGTGCGCACTTCAGGCCATAGGCAGCCTCTGCGCTGCGCACGGCATTGATGATGGCCATGCTCATCACGTCCGCGGCCAGGGCGCCCACAATGTCCATGTCCGCCTTCACGTCCCCGAGGGAGCAGGCATAGATGCTGTCCCCGTCTGCGGAGGTATGCACGGGCTTGATGCTGCGCGCGTAGCCATCGTGGGCCATGCCGGCAATTTTGGAAAGGCGCGGCTGGTCAAAGGCCGCGTTGGTCAGCACCACGCCAAGGGTGGTGTTGCCGGTAAACTTGTTGTCCACGGCCCGGATGCGCTCCATCATCATCTGCTGGGCATCGCCAAAGCCGGTTTTTTCATTGTTCAGGAGGCCTGCAAGCTTTTTCCCCGTGCGGTGGTCATAGATGTCGCCCAGGGCGTTCACGGCCACCACGGCGCCCACCTTCAGGCGGCCCACCTTCAGGGCATAGCTGCCGATGCCGGACTTCATGGCCGTTTCCATGCCGCCCCACTTGCCGACGCTGGCCCCGCAGCCGGCACCGAAGTTGCCGTCCCGGTAGTTGCCGCCCGCAAGGGCAGCCCTGGCCGCGGCATAGCACATGGCCTTGTCCGGGCGGATGTGGGAAGCCCCCACCGTCAGGTCAAACAGGGCAGACTGCACCACCAGCGGCACCTTGCACACGCCCACGGGGTAGCCAATGTCCGCTTCCTCCAGGGCCTGCATCACGCCACTTGCTGCCTCAAGGCCGAACGCGCTGCCGCCGCTCAGTACCACGGCATGGATTTTCTTGGCATGCGCCAGCGGCGCCAGGAGCTCGGACTCATGGGAGGCGGGGCCGCCGCCACGCACGTCAAGGCCGGCCCACATGCCGTCGGGGCAGACGAACGCCGTCACGCCGGTGGCCGCCGCCGCGTCCTCCACCTGCCCGATGCGGATGTTTTCAAACTCCTGGATGCTGATTTCCTTCATGTCCGTTTCCCCTTTTTCGTACAAATCCTGATGCCACGCACCAGGCCCCGTCAGCCGCCCTTTCCGTGATGGCCGTTATTTCGCGTTGATCAAATACAGACCGCCAAGGCACACGGCCATGCCCACCAGCTTCTTCCATGTCAGCTGTTCATGATAGGCAAAGTAGCCGATGACAATCAGCACCACCGCCAGGATGACCGCCTGCACAATCTGCAGCACACTCACCTGCCAGCCGGCACGGTAGGCATAGATGAAGCCCACCTCCAGGCCAACGATGGCAATGCCAAGCACAAAGGAGGCCCAGTTGGCCTTGTGGAATTCCGTCAGGAGGCTGCCGCCACGGTTCATCACAAAATACAGGATGAGTGCCGTCACAAGGCCCACCCCATAGGTGATGACCAGTGAGGCCATCGGGTGCATCCCGGACGGGACGGATTTGGCGCAGAGCTGATAAAACGTATTGGAAAGAACCAGCAGCACAAGCGGCCACACATAGTTGAACATAAACCGTTTTCCCCTTCCCGCCATGGCGCGTGATGGCCATGCACACCCATACAATGGTATCATACCACGAAACGCCTTCTTTTAAAAGGCATGGGGCCAGATATCAGGCAAACGTGTCCTGCCCCGCCGCACTCAGAACCTCGCAAGGAACTGGCTGACGCTTGCCGGCTCCCTGCTGGCAAAGTAAAGTCCAAACTCCATCTTGGGCAGCCCCGGCACGGCTGAAAACGCATAGAACGGGTACATGGATGCCATGTTTTCCGGCAGGAACACGCAGGCCCCGCTTTCAAAGCAGGCATTGACGGAGATGGCACTGTACTCCTCCAGGGGCAGCGGTTCACAGTCCTCAGGGAGTTGCTCCCACACCGCATCCATACAGGCCGCCCTGCCTTTTTTCAGAAGGCCGACCCGCCTTCCATGCAGGGAAGCAGGACCGGTCTCACGCCCGCCTGCCTCCCACTTCGGCACGCCCAGCAGGATGGCATAGGCAGAGACCCGTATGGCGCTGAGATGGTACTGCCCAGCCACGGCCTCATCAAAAATATCCACGGCAATGTCGCTCCGGTATCCCACGTCGCGGAGCATCTGCCGGTAATCCTCCGTGCCATTGCCGTAATAGATCAGCTGATTATGCCCCATGTTCTCCGCCATGCGGATGCCGTTCCAGTCCGCCACAAGGAAGGACTGCGCAAACGTGGCCATCAGGCCAAAGCGGATGCCGTGGGACGTGTTTTCCTGCAGGGCCAGCGCTTTTTTGACCGCCATCGCATAATCCGTGCGGATATGCTGGCAGTCCTCGTAAAACGACTGCCCGGCCGCCGTCAGACGGATGCCGCGGTTGGTGCGTTCAAACAGGCGGATGCCGGTATCCGCCTCCAGCTGGTTCATCCGCTTTTTCACACCGTTGGGTGTTAAAAACAGTGCATCCGCCGCCTTGGAAAAACTGCCGCATTTTCCCACGGTAAGGAAGGTATCCATCACGTCCATCTGCAACCTCCTGCTGGAACTGGCGGTTCCAGCCAGCCGAACAATCTGATACTGTCATCTTACGGCAGCGGATGATACAATGTCAATTAGATATTTCCATATTAATAACGGAGGAAAGATTTGTTATGGAACGACTCGATGGAAAAAGGATTATCGTCACCGGCGGCACCAGCGGCATGGGCGAGGGTGTCACGAGGGCCTTCCCCAAGCTGGGAGCCAAAGTGGTCTTCTGGGGCCGTAACGAAAAGGCCGGTGCCAAAATTGCGGAAGAGAGCGGCGCCACCTTTGTCAAGATGGAGATTTCCGATGAGGCATCCGTCAGGGAAGCCATGGAAAAATCCGTTGCCATTCTCGGCGGTGTGGATGTGCTCGTCCACGCGGCCGGCATTGGCCCGCACTGCCCCGCGGAGATGATTACGGCAGAATCCTTCCGCCAGGTGTTTGACGTCAACGTGAACGGCACGTTCTACTGCAACGAGGCGGTCTTCCCGTACATGAAGGATAACGGCGGCGTCATCCTTAACTTCACCAGCGCCAGCGCCTTCATCAACAGCCCCGGCCAGGCCCACTATGGCGCCTCCAAGGGCGCGGTCAACGTTTGGTCCAGGACCATTGCGTTTGAGTGGATGAAGTACAACATCCGCGTCAACATGATTGCCCCCTGCATCAAGACCCCCATGTATATGCAGATGCGTGCCATGATGACCCCGGAACAGCTTGCCGCGCACGATGCCAGCATGGCGCACCTGTGCCTCGGCGGCCAGATGGGCGACATGGAAACCGATTTCGTCCCGGTCATGGCGTTCATGGCATCCGACAGTTCCAAGTTCATCACCGGCCAGACCATCTCCGTGGACGGTGGCATCATGATGGTCCGCTGACCCAACCCTGTCATCCCGGGATACCGCGCAATCGTGCGGTATCCTTTTTCTTTCTGCGCTGACAGGGGGCATGTTTTATGGTATGATACTGCCATCACGCAAAAAGGGAGGATCCATTGCCATGCTGGCAGACGGCATCATCTTCGACATTGACGGCACCCTGTGGAACGCCACCCCCTCCATCCGGGAATCCTGGCGGCTCTATGCCCTTGACCACGGCATGCCATTTGACAAAAACCTGGAGGAGTTCAAGGCCTGCATGGGCAAGCCCATGGACGCCTTTGCGGAGGCCGTGTTCGGCAAGCTCACAGAGGAACAGCTGCGCACGGACATCCCCGCCATGCTGCAGTTTGAAAACGAATATCTCGCGACCCATCCGGGCGACATCTACCCTGGCGTGCAGGAGACCATCCGGGCCCTTTCAGAAAAGCTCACCGTGACCATTGTCTCCAACTGCCAGGCCGGCTATATTGAGACCTTCATCCGGGCCGCCGTGCTTGATGAATGCGTGAAGGACTGGGAATCCTTTGGCGCCACCGGCCTGCAGAAGGCCGATAACATCCGCCTCGTGGTGGAGCGTAACGGATTTATCCATCCGGTGTACGTCGGTGACATTCAGGCCGATGCCAACGCCGCCCATCAGGCGGGCGTTCCCATCATCCATGCTGCCTATGGCTTTGGTACCATCTCCGACGCCGATGGCCGCATCCATGCCTTCCCGGAGCTGCTCACGCTCGTGGAACCGGCGGTTTGAGTCCGAAGTTAGTTGAAAGTCCTGAGTTAGTTGAAAGTCCTGAGTCCTAAGTCC
>R21__coassemble_2324_pt1 | contig 11033 bp, 7 predicted proteins | sample R21__metabat2_low_PE_066 | metagenome-assembled genome bin R21 | reverse complement strand
GTGCTGGCCGTGGTGCTGGTGCGCTCGTGCTTCCTGCCCGGGCGGGACCTGAAGGGCATCGTGCTGACGGCACTTCCCGTGAGCGCGCTGACTGCCGTTTTGCTGCTGCCTGCCGTATTCCTGGGGAGCCCCAGGACCATGCTGACGGTGGCCCTCAAGGTGTTCCTCTCCGTGATGCAGGTGGGCATCCTCTCCCATACGGTGCCATGGAACCGGCTGACGGCAGGCCTGCGGTTTTACCATGTGCCGGACCTGTTCATCCTCACGATGGACCTTGCCATCAAGTTCATTGCCATCCTTGGGGAGACGGCCCTGGAGGCGCTGACGGCACTGAAGCTGCGCTCCGTCGGCAAAAACCGGCAGAAGGGGAAGACCCTTGGCGGCATTCCGGGCACGGTCTACCTGAAGGCCCGCGCCCTGTCGGAGGAGACCTATGGCGCCATGCGGTGCCGCTGCTTTGACGGTACCTATCAGAGACGGTACCGCGGACACTGGACGGTGCGGGATACGGGATATGCCGTGTTGCTTGCCCTCCTGACGGGAATTTTTATATGGCTGGAGGTGCACTGATGGATGCGTTTTTAAGGCTTGAGGACATCTGCTATGCCTATGACGGCCTGGTGGCGCTGCGGCATGTTTCCCTTTCCGTACGGAAGGGGGAGACCGTGGTGCTGCAGGGACCGAACGGCTGTGGCAAATCCACGCTGTTAAAGCTCCTCAACGGGCTGATTTTCCCGGAGCAGGGGCGGTATCTCCTCGATGGCACGGAGATTACCGAAAAGGCCATGCGCAGCCGTACCTTTGAAAAGGGCTTCCACCAGAGGGTCGGCTTCATCTTCCAGGACGCGGACGTGCAGCTCTTCTGCGGGCATGTGTATGAGGAGATTGCCTTTGGCCCGCGGCAGATGGGCCTTGATGAAAAAGAGGTGGCGCGGCGCACGGAGGACTGCATCGGGATGCTCGGCCTTGATGCCCTGCGGGAGCGGGCACCCTATCACCTGAGCGGCGGGGAAAAGCGCAAGGTGGCCATTGCCTGCGTGCTGTCCATGAACCCGGAGATACTGGTGCTGGATGAGCCCCTTAATGGCCTTGACGCAAAGACCCAGCAATGGCTTGTGGCCTTTTTAAAGCAGCTGAAGCAGGCGGGCAAGACCATGGTCATTTCCACCCACAGTGAGGCATTGGCAGGGGAGCTTGCCGACCGCATCGTGACCATGACGGAGGACCACGGCCTGGAGGCCTGACCGGGACCGGGCGGACGTGTCCGGGATGGGATTCCGCTTTGACGGTTCCCAGGCCAGACACGGAAAAACGCGGGGACCGTCTCCGGCTGATGGACGGACGTGCCAATTTCCCCCGTGAAATTGGCATTTTTTTATTGCAATTCATGCACCTGCGTGCTATGATTGATTGGATACTGGATAAGCATCGGTATAAGGATTAACAGAAACGCAACCGGAGGTAATTATGGCAGCGTACGAAATTAAGGAACACAAAATCGCAAGGGTGACCGTCACCGTGGAGCCCGCAGTCTTCCAGGATGCCCTGAACAAGGCATACACCAAGACCCGTGGCCGTTACAACGTGCCCGGCTTCCGCAAGGGCAAGGCACCCCGCAAGGTGATTGAGAACTACTATGGCGTCAGCGTCTTCTATGATGACGCCCTGGATCTGTGCTGGGGCGCCGCCTATGATGCGGCCATCAAGGAGAACGGCCTTGAGCCCGTGGACCAGCCCAAGATTGTGGACTTTGAGAAGATCAGCCCTGAAGACGGCGTGGTGTATGTGGCAGAGGTGCAGCTCAAGCCCGATGTCACCCTTGGCCAGTACATGGGCGTTGAGGTGGAGAAGCCCTCCTACCCCGTGAAGGACGAGGAAATTGAGGCAGAGATTGAGTCCGAGCGTGAGAAGAACGCCCGTTACATCGATGTGGACCGCCCCGTGGAGAATGGCGACAGCGTCAAGCTGGACTATGCCGGCACCGTGGACGGCGTTGCCTTTGACGGCGGCACTGCGGAGGACCAGACCCTGGTCATCGGCAGCAACACCTTCATCCCCGGCTTTGAAGAGCAGATGGTCGGCATGGCCAACGGCGAGGAGAAGGACATCGAGGTGACCTTCCCCGAGGACTACCATGAGGCATCCCTCGCCGGCAAGGCAGCCGTGTTCCATGTCAAGGTCAACCAGATCCAGGTCAAGGAACTGCCCGCCCTCGACGATGAGTTCGCCAAGGACATCTCCGAGTATGACACCCTCGATGAGCTCCGCGCCGCAAAGCGCAAGGAGGCCGAGGAGCGCAGCGCCAAGAGCGAGAAGAACGCCCTTGAGAACCGCACCGTGCGTGCCGTGGCCAAGAAGGCCACCGTGGAAATCCCGGAGTGCATGATCAACGCCGAGCTCGATTACATCATCAACGACATGGACTACCAGCTCCAGATGAGCGGCATCCGCATCCAGGATTACCTCAAGTGGATGGGCAGCGACATGGAGACCCTCCGCTCCAACTACAAGGAGGAGGCAGAGGACCGCGTCCGTAACCAGCTCGTGCTCGAGGCCGTCTCCAAGGCTGAGAACGTGCAGTGCACCGAGGAGGACTACGAGGCCATCGTTGCCGAGTATGCCGAACGCATGAACATGTCCGTGGAGGACTTCAAGTCCAAGTATGGCGAGGATGACAAGGAGTACCTGACCGACCGCAAGATCCAGCAGAAGACCGTGGACCTGCTCGTGGCAAACGCCGTCCTTGTGGACCCCAAGCCCGCCGAGGAAGCCCCTGCGGAGGAGAAGGTTGCTGAATAAGCACCCCCACGCGGCAATTTGATAAAAACCCGGAGGAGCCGCCGCGCTGACCGGCGGCTCCGTTTTCAACACGGGATGTTTTCCCTGCGGAAAGCCGCATCCCGGTAAAGGAGGAACCAATATGAACCTTATTCCCATGGTCGTGGAGCAGACCGGTCACGGCGAGCGCTCCTACGATATCTACTCCCGCCTGCTGCAGGACCGCATCATCTTCCTGGGCGGCGAGGTGGATGATGACCTGGCCAATCTCGTCATTGCAGAGATGCTGTTCCTCGAGGCGGATGACCCGGACAAGGACATCTTCCTCTACATCAACAGCCCCGGTGGCAGCGTGTCCGCCGGCCTTGCCATTTACGACACCATGCAGTACATCAAGTGCGAGGTTTCCACCATCTGCATGGGCCTCGCGGCATCCATGGGCGCCTTCCTGCTGGCGGCCGGTGCCAAGGGCAAGCGCAAGGCACTGCCCAATGCCGAAATCATGATTCACCAGCCCAGCGGCGGTGCTTCCGGCCAGGCAACCGACATCAGCATCCATGCCGAGCAGATTCTCTACGTGAAGAAGCGCCTCAACGAGATCCTCGCTGAGCGGACCGGCAAACCCTATGAGGAGGTCTGCAGGGATACCGAGCGCGACAATTTCATGACGGCGGAGCAGGCCATGGCCTATGGCCTTGTGGACGAAATCGTCCCCGCAAGGAGGTAACGGATGGCAAGGAACGATCAGAAAGACGTCCGCTGCGCCTTCTGCGGCAAAACGCAGGATGAGGTCAAGCGCCTCATCGCGGGCCCCGGCGTGTTCATCTGCAACGAGTGCGTGGAACTCTGCTATGAGATCATCGAGGAGAATGAATCCTCCGGGGAGACCGAGGAGGGCTATGCCCCCACGGAAATCCCCAAGCCCCGCCAGATTTTTGACACCCTCAACGAGTATGTCATCGGGCAGGAGGATGCCAAGCGTGCCCTCGCGGTGGCGGTGTATAACCACTATAAGCGCATCTCCTCCAACGTGGACACGGAGGACGGCGTGGAACTGCAGAAATCCAACATCGTGATGCTGGGACCCACCGGCTGCGGCAAGACCATGCTGGCCGAGACCCTGGCAAAGATCCTGGACGTGCCGTTTGCCGTGGCGGATGCCACCAGCCTGACGGAGGCCGGCTATGTCGGCGAGGACGTGGAGAACATCCTCTTAAAACTCATCCAGGCGGCCGATTACGACGTGGCCAAGGCGGAGAAGGGCATCATCTACATCGATGAAATCGATAAGATCGCGCGCAAGGGCGAGAACATGTCCATCACCCGCGACGTCAGCGGTGAAGGTGTGCAGCAGGCCCTCCTGAAGATCATCGAGGGCACCGATGCCAGCGTCCCCCCGCAGGGCGGCCGCAAGCACCCGCACCAGGAGATGATGCACATCAACACCCGCAACATCCTGTTCATCTGCGGCGGCGCGTTCACGGGCATTGAGAAGATCATTGAAAAGCGCATCGGCCAGAAGCTGATGGGCTTTGGCGCGGACGTGCAGTCCAACGTGCAGAAGGACATCGGCACCACGCTCAAGAGCATCCAGCCGGAGGACCTTTTAAAGTTCGGCCTGATTCCCGAGTTCGTCGGCCGTGTGCCGATCATTGTGACGCTGGATAACCTGGATGAGGAGGCGCTGGTGCGCATCCTCACCGAGCCGAAGAACGCCCTGGTCCGCCAGTATAAGAAGCTGCTGGAAATGGACAACGTGGACCTCGTCTTTGATGACGCGGCCATCCGTGCCGTGGCCAAGGAGGCACTGGCCCGCAAGACCGGCGCGAGGGGCCTCAGGGCCATCCTCGAGGGCAGCATGCTGGGCGTGATGTTTGACATCCCGTCCCGCGGGAACGTGGCCAGCTGCCGCATCACGGAGGACGTGATTGCGGGCAAGGAGAGCCCCATCCTGACCCTGCGCGAGGGCTCGGAGGTGCCGGCCCTGGAGGCAGCGGAGACCCCCAAGCCCACCAGGAGACGGGCGAAAAAGGCATAAATTGCGGGAGGTTTGAAAAAATCCCTTGCAATTAAACCGCAGGTGCTGTATAATAGCACTTGCGTCTGGAGAGTTGGCTGAGCTGGTCGAAGGCGCACGATTGGAAATCGTGTATACGGGGAACCGTATCTAGGGTTCGAATCCCTAACTCTCCGCCATGAAACAGGATCTTGAAAAAGGTCCTGTTTTTTGTTGCGGAAAAGGTGATGGGGTGGGGCCCAGGAATCTTCCCGGAACCGAAGGGATCCGGAACGGCCACTTGAATTTGCCGGGAACCTCCTAAATGACTGGGAAAAATGAGAAATTCCGTGGAAACCGGGAACCACAAACAAAGTCCGTTCTTTTGGACAGCAGAACTGGTATCATATGGGTATCAAATCAAGGAGGACATATGATATGCAGCCTGAATATGTGAAGAATTTCTGGTTACTCGGCAAGCCCGGCCTTTTCAACATGGAGGTGGCCGTGATGGACATGGAGGAGAACTACCTGGAGCGTGTGCTGGAGCGCCACGGCGTCCATGCAAGGTTTTCCCCTGAGGGCCTCAGGTGTATGGAGAACGACTGCTGCATCCGGCTTCTCAAGGTCCGCAGGCGGGAGAAAAACGCCTTTTTTGAGGCGATGCAGGACCTCGAGCGCACGGTGCTTGTCTGCGGGCATCCGGAATACCTCGGAAACTGCGCTGCCGTTGAGGCCATGATGATGCGTCTGGCCGTTGCGGAGAGGCTTGGCGTCTCCCCGGAGGACATCAACATCCGCCCTGCCGTGGAGAACCCGGAGGAGGCAGCCTGAGCGGCCAGCGGTGTGGGACGGGAAGCCCACGGCCTGCCTGATGCGGCGCAGGATGCCATGACTCCGTCGGACAAAGCCGTTTTTTCGGCAGGAATGCTGTTGTGAACGGCCGGAAAATGGAGTAGAATAGAAAGGCACGGCAAAATGCCGCGGCGGATGGAACCGTTCTGCAGGGCTTTTGCGGGGCACGGATGGAAGCGTCCGTGCCCCGTTTATGCACGGACAGGTACGGAATGGACGGCCGCCGTTGACCATGGACACCCGTGCTGTCATCATAAAACTGCCACATGCCGCGGGCCTTCCCCGCATGCGGTACGAAAGGACTTTTTCCCGTGAAGGTAAAACCGGCCTACAAAAAGGATTTTTCAAAGGGCGACATTGCCATATTCTTCAGCTATTTCCGCCCGTACAAGGGGGCATTCGCCCTGGACATGGGCCTGAGCGTCCTGGTGGCGGCCATTGACCTTGTGTTCCCGTACGTCTCACGCGAATCCATGCGCACCTATCTGCCGGAGAAGATGTTCACCGCATTTTTCACCGTGATGGGCGTGATGCTGGTGGCATACCTGTTAAAGGCGCTGTTCAACTACCTGGTCATCGTCATCGGCCACGGCATGGGCACCAACGTGGAGGCCGACATGCGCACGGACGTGTTCACGCACATGCAGCAGCTGTCGTTCTCCTATTACGATAAGAACCGCACGGGCATGCTGATGGCCCGCATCACCAACGACCTTTTTGAGATTGTGGAGCTGGCCCATCACGGCCCCGAGAACGTGCTGACCTGTGGCCTGACCCTGGTGGGCGCCGTGGTCATCCTGATGACCATCAACTGGAAGCTGGCCCTCGTGCTGATGGTGCTGCTGCCACTGTGCATTGCCTTTGTGCTGCTGTGCCGCAAGGGGATGCAGCACTCCAGCATTGAGGTCAAGCGCAAGACGGGCGAGATCAACGCGGCCATTGAGTCCAACATCTCCGGCATCCGTACGGCCAAGGCCTTTGCCAACGAGCAGGCGGAGCAGGAAAAGTTCCAGGCGTCCAACAGCAAATTCGTGGGCGCCAAGAAGGGTTACTACCGCTGGATGGGCATCTTCAACGGCGGCATGGAGGCCATGATCGGCTTCATCCAGGTGGTGGTCATTGCCGCGGGCGGCCTGATGATCATGCACGGCGAGATGGACTATGTGGACCTCATCACCTTCATGCTGTACATCTCCACCTTCACCACGCCCGTGCGCAAGCTGACCCAGTTCATGGAGCTGTTCACCCAGGGCACCGCGGGCTTCAGCCGCTTCCTTGAGGTGATGCGCACCGAGCCCATCGTGAAGGACGCGCCCGATGCCGTGGAGCTGGGCATCCCCGAGGGGCATGTGCGCTATGAGGATGTTTCCTTTGCCTATGATGACGGCACGCAGGTCCTCTCCCACGTGAACATTGACGTCGCGCCCGGCAGGACCTTTGCACTGGTGGGACCCTCCGGCAGCGGCAAGACCACGGTTTGCCATCTGCTGCCCCGCTTCTATGACGTGACCGGCGGCCGCATCACGGTGGATGGGCATGACATCCGCAGCCTGACGCAGGAGAGCCTGCGCCGCAGCATCGGCATCATCCAGCAGGACGTGTTCCTGTTTGCGGGCACCGTGATGGACAACATCCGCTACGGACGGCCCGATGCCACGGATGAAGAGGTGATGGAGGCGGCCAGGCTTGCTGAAATCCACGATGACATCCTGGCCATGCCGCAGGGCTACCAGTCCTTTGTGGGCGAGCGCGGCGTGGTGCTCTCCGGCGGGCAGAAGCAGCGCATTTCCATTGCCCGCGTGTTCCTGAAGAACCCGCCCATCCTGATCCTGGACGAGGCGACCAGCGCCCTTGACAGCGTGACGGAGCAGCGCATCCAGGCGGGACTTGACCGCCTGGCGGAGGGCAAGACCTGCATCATCATCGCCCACCGGCTTTCCACCGTGCGCAACGCGGACTGCATCGCCGTGGTGGAGGACATGGGCATCTCCGAGCAGGGCACGCGGGATGAACTGCTGAAAAAGGACGGTGCCTATGCCGCGCTGGAGCGGGCCCAGGCCCTGAGCTGATGCCCCGGGACGGCCGTTTGACTTTGTGAGGATTGTAACCTGGATAATTTATTTAGGAGGATTTGCTGATGAACGTAAATGAAACACTGCATGGGTTCCGGCTCCTTTATAAGCAGGAGCTGCCCGAAATCAAGGCAACCCTTTACCGCATGGAATATGAGAAGAACGGGGCGGACCTGTGCTACCTCGACCGTAAGGACGAGAACATGTCCTTCTGCATCGGTTTTAAGACCATCCCGCAGGACAGCACCGGCGTGTTCCACATCATTGAGCACAGTGTGCTGAACGGCTCCAGGAAGTATCCGGTCCGCGAGCCGTTCGTGGAGCTGCTCAAATCCAGCATGCAGACCTTCCTCAACGCCATGACCTACCCGGACAAGACCGTGTACCCCGTGGCCTCCCGCAATAAGCAGGATTTCCTCAACCTGATTGACGTCTACATGGATGCGGTGCTGCATCCCCTCAGCGTGGAGAACCCCCACGCGTTCCGGCAGGAGGGATGGCACTATGAGCTCGAGAACCCGGAGGACACCCTGCGCTATAACGGCGTGGTGTTCAACGAGATGAAGGGCGCCTATTCCGACCCCGATGACGTCCTCTCCACGGAGATGGGCGCGCTGCTGTTCCCGGATACCTGCTACCGGTTCTCCTCCGGCGGTGACCCCGAGGTCATCCCGGACCTGACGTATGAGAACTACCTCGCGAGCCATGCAAGGTTCTATCACCCCTCCAACAGCCGCATCTTCCTGGATGGCAGCATCGACCTCGATGCCGTGCTCGGAAAGCTGGACGGCTTCCTCGCCCCGTACGACCGCATCGACCCCGATGCCGACATTGCCATGCAGGCGCCCGTGCATCCGGAGGAGAAGATCGTCCCCTATGAGGTCAGCCCCGATGAGGCAGGCGCAAACCGCGCCATCCTGGCACGCGGCTGGGTATACGGCGACTTCAGCGAGAAGGAGAAGTCCCTCGCGGGCTCCATCCTCACGGAGATGCTGTGTGGCAGTAACGAGGCACCCCTGACGGCGGCCCTGCTGAACGCGGGCCTCTGCGAGGACGTGGAGTTCAGCCAGCAGGATGGCATCCAGCAGCTGTATACCGTGCTGCTGGTGCGCAACGCGGACCCCGCAAAGCGCGGTGAAATCTGGCAGCTGGTGGAGGATACCTTCAGGAAGCTGGCGCACGATGGCCTTGACCATGCGCGCCTCCATGCCATCCTCAACCACATTGAGTTCTCCACCCGTGAAAAGGATTTCGGCTCCTTCCCCAAGGGCCTTGCCTTTGCACTGAACAGCTATGACAGCTGGCTCTATGGCGGTGACCCGGCACAGAACTTTGCCTTTGATGAGACCTTTGCCGCCATCCGTGCCATGATTGACAACGGTGGCTTTGAACGCGCCCTGGAGGAGTATTTCATCAGCAATCAGCATGTGGCCACGCTGTGCATGCTGCCCTCCACCACGCTGGGGGATGAAAAGCGCGCAAAGGAGCGGGCCCGCCTGGATGCTGAGCGCGCTGCCATGACCGATGCGGACGTCGCCCGCGTCATCAGCGAGTTCCACACCCTGCGCGAGCGCCAGGAGACCCCGGACACCGAGGAGCAGCTGAAGACCATGCCGCAGCTGTCCCTTGCGGACATCCCCGCGGAGGTGACGCCGCTGGAGCTGACAGAGGACTGCGTGGACGGCATCACCCTGCTCAGGCGCGAGGCGGACACCAATGGCATCCGCTATGCCAACCTCCTCTTTGACGTACGGGACATCCATCAGGATGACATGCCGGAGCTGTCCCTCCTGTGCACCCTGCTGACCCAGCTGGCCACGGAGGAACACGATGCGCTGGCCCTGGCCAACGAGATCAGCGCCAACCTCGGCGGCTTTACCGTATCCATGGCCGTGATGGGCAAGCGCTCCGATGAGCACGACTGCAGGCCTTATGTGCGCGTGGGCATCAGCTGCCTTGACAGCCATGCCGCGGATGCCGTGCGCCTTGCGGGCGAGGTGCTCTGCCACACGGTGTTCACCGACAGGCAGGCCGTCCTCAACCTGATCCGCCAGACCAGGATTGCCCTTGAGCAGGGCATCATCGGCCGCGGTAACCGCGTGGCCACGCTGCGTGCCCTGGCCGGGTTTGACACCCGTTCCGCCGTGGAGGAGCAGATTGGCGGCATTGCGCAGCTAAGGTACCTGCAGGAGATTGAAAAGAACTTTGACGCCATCGGCGATGCCGTGATGGAGGACCTTGCGGCCATGGCACAGCGCGTCTTTGCCAGGGCAAGGCTGCTGCTGGAGCTGACCGGCGACGCACCGGAAGACTGGGCAAGGGAGCTGATGGAGCTCTTCCCGGAGGGCGCCATGGGCAGGCCCGCCACCTACCAGCCGCTCGGCAACGCCAACGAGGGCTTCACCATCCCCGCGGACGTCGGTTATGCCGCAAAGGTGATGCGCATCGGCAGCTACAGCGGTGCCTATCAGGTGGCCTCCCAGTTCCTGGGGCTGGACTTCCTGTGGAACAGCATCCGCGTCAAGGGCGGCGCCTATGGCTGCGGCCTGACGATTGGCGCGGACCGCACGGCACGCTTCAGCTCCTACCGTGACCCGCAGTGCGCCCGCTCCCTCAGGGAGTATGAGAAGGCGCCGGAGGCCCTGCGCACGCTGGCGGAAAGCGGCGGGAGCCTTGACCGCTATGTCATCTCCACCATTGCAGGGCTTGACCCGCTGCAGACCCCCCGCACGGAGGGCATGACGGCGCTTGCCAATTACCTGAATGGCGTCACCACGGAGGCAAGGCAGAAGGTCCATACTGAAATCCTGTATGCCTCCGCCAAGGAGATCCTGGAGGCGGCTGAGGTGCTGGAGAAGGGCTTTGCCGGGACCAATGTGTGTGTCATCGGCGGCCGCAATGTCATCGATGCCTGCGGTGACACGCTGAAGACCGTGGAGGCCATCCAGCAGTAACGGGAGTTTTCCGGAAATTGTACGCAAATGAAAAGCGCAGCAGAAATGCTGCGCTTTTTGTGTGCGTGGGAATTAAGTAGGGAGTCCGGAGAAGTTTAAAGTCCGAAGTCCGGAGTTGGGATCCTGAGTTTGGAACGAGGCGGACACCTCATCAGTCAGCTTTGCTGACACATTCTCCTCAAGGAGAAGGCCTTTGGCTGCGATACCACAAGGCCCCCTCCGGGAGGGAGCTCCGCGAAGCGGTGAGAGAGCATGCGTGGTGGGGTGAATATGACTTTCTGCGAAGAGCGCATATTATGGGACGAATCCAAATGTCTCCGACGGTACAAGGGGGGGGGGGAAGTTTCGATTCTTCCCCCTACACCCCTTGTAGAACCC
>R21__coassemble_2316_pt1 | contig 11090 bp, 11 predicted proteins | sample R21__metabat2_low_PE_066 | metagenome-assembled genome bin R21 | reverse complement strand
CACTGGAGCAGCGGCTCAACACCCTCAATTCAGAGCAGTCTTTCGGCCCCACCGATGCCACGTTTGAGTTTACGCAGGGTGTCAACGAGAAGCCGAACCTCGTCTATCATGAGGGCTCCAGCGGTTACGGCATTGATGTTACCGCCACGGCGGCCCTCATCCGTGAGGCGCTCTCCTCCGGCGAATATCAGACCACCATCAACGCCCAGCTCACCGAGGTCCCCCCTTCCGTCACCGTGGAAGACCTCAAGCAGCAGGTCACGCTCATCTCCTCCTTCTCCACGGAGTACCGCAACCGTGCTCCGTCCAGCTGGACGGAGGAGCGGCAGACCACCATCCAGAACCGTGCCTTCAACGTGGAAAAGGCAGCGGAAATCATCTCCGGCAACGTCATCAAGCCCGGCAAGACCTGGAGCTATAACGATACCGTGGGTGACCGCAACGAAAAGAACGGCTGGAAGCAGGCCAATGCCATTGTCAACGGCGAGAGCTACCGTCTCGAATACGGCGGCGGTGTCTGCCAGGTTTCCACCACGCTGTATAACGCCCTGCTGATGGGCAACATCAAGATTGTGTCCCGCACCAAGCATTCCATCCCCGCGGACTATGTGGATTACGGCCTGGATGCCACGGTGGATACCGGCCACATCGATTTCAAGTTTAAGAACAACACGGATTATAACCTTTACATCTTCACGGTGCACAAGGTCAAGTCCTCCTCCACCCGCTGGTCCACGCTGACCGTCTACATCTACGGGCAGGCCCTGCCGGAGGGAACCACCTATAAGCCGCGCGCCGAGATCGTGGAGACCATTGAGCCGGGTGAGCCCATCATCACCTACGATAAAAAGAAGGACATCACCTACAGTGATGTCACCGTCTCTGCCCGCAAAGGCTACACCATCGACGTGTACCTCGATACCTATGTGGATGGCAAGAAAACGGATTCCACCTTCCTCTATACCGATAAGTACGAGGCCATCACCGAAAAGCGCACCGTAGGCACCATTGAACCCACGCCGGAACCGACGGCGACACCAAAGGCTACGGCCACGCCAAAGGCGACGGCGACTCCCAAGCCGGTCATTGATGACGGTGGCGACGGTGGCGACGCCGAGTAAGCTTCATAAACCTATGAAACCGCACCCTTTATCAGAGTGCGGTTTTCTGTATAGGCTTATATTCCCCGTATGCAGTGAGCAAGATGAGTCCCCAGCTTCCCTAACAGGCATCCATGAAGCGTCCGCTCAAGTAAAAAAAGCCCCATCTGCTTCAAAAGAGATGGGTTCATGGTGCCAAATGGGCAGAAATCAGTATGCACAAAGAGGCCGTGCCAATTCCGGCCCGGTCTCCGTCCAGTTTTCCCCGTTCCGTTTATGCGTGAGCACCAGGTGCCTGACCAGGCAGAAGCAGAAAAGCCCCACGCATGCCCCTACGGTATCCACCACGACATCCGAGAGGAGGGCAGCCCGTCCCGCGACGAACAGTTGATGGAACTCATCCAGTGCTGCCGTCAGGATGGCAAAAATCAGTGCATGGTGCACCGGATGCCGCACGTCCGTAAACCGGAAGGCGCAGGCGGCAGACGCGGCCAGAAGGGCAAATTCAGCCATGTGTGCAGCTTTGCGGATCATGGTGTCCAGTTCCTGGTATGCAGTCTCATCAGCCGCTTTCAGGCCCTGCTCCGCCACAAGATCCGTGACGCTGTTTGAGACCGTGGCTGACTCCGTCCCGTTCTGGCAGCTGAACAGGAAAATCATCACAAATACACCGGCCGTAACCGTCCAGCTGATGATGCGCAGGATTTTCTTTGTTCTTTCCGCAAGATGGGACATAAGCAATCAGACAGATAAAAATGACGGGCTGAAGATTTGAAAAAATGCCTCCACCGCAGGAAACTGCGGCGGAGGCACCGTTGTGGTTAACTTATTCCTGGTCCAGCTTCAGGCCTGCAAACAGGTCTGCCAGGCTGGTGGTTGCATTCTGAACCTCAGGCAGCTCGTAATCGCCATCCTCGCTGTGGCGCGGGCCACGGCTCTGGCGCTCCTGACGGGGTGCGGAGGACTGGCTGGCAGAACGCTCGCTGCGCTCACGGCGCTGGGTCTGCTGCTGCTCGCGCTCACGCTCGCGCTGCTCCTTGCGCTCCTGATACTGGCGGTTACGCTCTTCCTTCTCGGCCTCAACCTTAGCGCGGAGTTCTTCATCCTCCTCAAGGAGGGCCTCCTTACGGCTCAGGCTGATGCGCTTTGCCTCGGGGTTGACCTCGAGCACCTTGCAGCGCACGGTATCACCAACGTTGATTTCATCCTCCACCTTGGCGATGCGGCTCACGCCGACCTGGGAGATGTGGATGAGGCCATCAATGGTGGACTCCAGGGCAACGAAGGCGCCGAAGGGAACGATGCGGACGACCTTGCCCTCCACGATGCTGCCGACGGGATAACGCTCTGCAGCGGTGGTCCAGGGCTTGGGCTGAAGCTGCTTATAGCCAAGGCTGACGCGCTTCTTTTCCACATCCACGTTGAGGATCAGCACCTCAATCTCCTGGCCGATGCTCAGGACATCGCTGGGATGCTTCACATGGCCCCAGCCGCAGTCGGTCACATGGACGAGGCCGTCAATGCCGCCGATGTCAACGAATGCGCCGAAATCGGTGATGCGGCGGACGGTACCGGTCACCTTCTCACCGGCCTTCAGGGCTGCCCACTTCTCTGCCTTGGCAGCTTCTGCCTCAGCAAGGAGGACGGCCTTCTGGGAAGCAACAACGCGCTTGCGCTGCTTGTCCACCTCAAGGATCTTCACGCGCATGGGCTGGCCCACGAACTGGGTAAGATCCTGCACAAACCTGGTGGAAACCAGGGAAGCGGGCACAAAGGCACGGATGCCATTGATGTCGGCAATCACGCCGCCCTTGACGACTTCCTTACCGGTTGCCTCGTAAATCTTCTCCGGGTTCTCGGCTTCTGCCATGAGCTCATCCCACAGCTTCTTGCCTTCTGCATTTTTATGAGAGAGCAGAACATTGCCTTCACCATCGTTCAGTTTGAGAACCTCAACGTCAATCTCATCGCCCTCGTGCAGGTCAACTGCCGGATCCGCAGCGGGATCGGTGCTGTACTCGCCCTTGGGGATGATGCCGTCTGCCTTGTAGTTAGAGATGCCGACATAAACAACGCCATCCTTCACGTACATGACGGTACCGGTGAGCGTGGAGCCGTTGTGAATCTTCACGTTCTCGGACTGTTCAAAAACTGTTGCGAAATCGGTTGCCTCCTCAACTTCGGCCGGTGCTGCGGCAGCAGCGGGTTCAACGGCCGCGGCGACTTCCTCAGTCACAGCGGGTGCTTCAGCGGCGACGACCGCCTCTACGGTTTCGATCGTCGTGTTTTCAAGTTCACTCATTAGTTCAATAACCTCCCTAATCATCCAGTCCGGCGTCGATGCGCCCGCGACAACTCCTATTATACCAAAGCTATGGGATTTATCAAGAAAAAAATTTGCAGTATCGTCCACTAAAATGGTATTTGCGCAATGTTTTTTCGCAATTTCCACAAGACGCCGTGTATTGGCGCTGGATTGTGAGCCGATTACCACCATCATGTCAGCCCGCGTGGCAATCTCCCGGCACTCCTGCTGGCGGAGCCGTGTCGTGTCGCAGATGGTGTCGTACACGGTCAGCTCCCGTACCCGCCCCGTGGCGATGGCACGGATGCTTAAAAATTCCTCACGGTCAAAGGTCGTCTGCGCGACAAGGCAGGCACGCGCGCACGGGGTAAGCTGAGAGGCCTCCGTGGCGCTTTTCAGTACCTGGCCACATCCGCCCGCATGGCCAAGGATGCCCCGCACCTCCGGATGTTCAGGCTCCCCCGCCACATACAGGGGGACACCCTCCTCCCTTGCCCTGGCCGCAATATGGTGGATGCGCTTGACAAACGGGCAGGTGGCGTCCTGCACGGTGGCTCCCGCCTGATGACAGGCAGTCTCCTCCGCCGGGGTCACGCCATGGGCCCGCAGGATGACGGTATCCCCCTCACGCAGCCCTTCGGGGCCGGTTACCACCGTGATGCCATCCGCTTCCAGCCGTTCAAGGACCCTCTCATTGTGGATGATGGGACCAAGCGTCCGCACGGTACCGCCGGAGGCGGCACAGCTTTCAGCCATGTCCACGGCGCGCCTCACGCCAAAGCAGAACCCGTTGTGCCCGGCAAGCAGCAGTTTCATCTCCGGATGCCCTCCTGCTCCCAGCGCAGGCGCTGGAGGCTGTCGGTAATGGCCTGGTTCACCGCGTTAACGGGTTTGCCGCCATAGGTCCTGACCGCATCCTCCACAAGGATCGGCTCGCCGATGTTCATGCGGGAGTGCATGTGCCGCAGGGTTGCCGGGTCGGATTACACCGGGATGACGGGCACCTTACAGCGGGCTGCAAGGAATGCGGCGCCCCTTGACATGTCATCCATCTCGTCCAGCACGGCGCGGTGCCCCTCCGGGAAGATGCCGAATATCTTGCCCTTCTCAAGGAGCCCTGCCGCCGCGCGCACGCTGCTGAGGCTCGCCGCATCCCCCTTTTCCACGGGGAGCGTCTTGAGGCCGCGCATGAAAAACGCGCCGACGGGCTTTTCAAACAGCTCCACCTTGGCCATGTAGTAGACGGGCCGCAGGCAGAGGAGGGCAATGAACACGGGGTCGGCAATGGACCAGTGGTTGGACACCAGGATGGCCGGTCCCTTGAAATGCAGCCGCTTCCATCCCCGGATCCTTGGGTGCAGGCCGATATAGTATGGCAGGGAAACTAAAAACCTCGCAATGTAAAAAATCATAACCCGTACCGTTCGCGCACAATGGCAAGGACACGGTCCGTTACCTGCTGGCGGTCAAGGCCGGTGGAATCCACCAGCACGGCATCCTCCGCCTGGCGGAGCGGCATGAAAGCGCGCGTGGAATCCTGATGGTCCCGCTCACGGATTTCCCGCTCCACGGTGTCGATGTCCGCCGGCAGTCCCTTTGCCTGCAGTTCAAGGCACCTTCTCCGTGCGCGTTCCCTGGGGTCCGCGGTCAGATAGATTTTGCACGGGGAATCCTTCAGCACATTGGTGCCGATGTCGCGGCCGTCCATCACCACGTCGTACTCCCCGGCCACGGCCCGCTGCAGGTCCGTGAGGCACAGCCGCACGCAGGGGTGCGCGGAAATGGACGATGCGCCCATGGAAATCTCCGGCGTGCGGATATAGGGGGTCACGTCCTCCCCGGAAAGCAGCACGCGCTGCCCCTCCTCCGTGTATACCACGCGGATGTCCGCATGGGCCAGCAGCCGCTCCACGGCCTTCCCGTCCGCCGGGTTCACGCCGCTGCGGATGGCAAGCAGTGCCATGGCGCGGTACATGGCGCCCGTATCCAGGTATTTGATGGAAAGGGCCGCGGCAACCGCCTTGGCCACCGTGCTCTTGCCCGCGCCCGCGGGGCCGTCAATGGCAATGTTCATTCTTTGCATACGTTCCTCCCGGCCAACACACCGGTTGACCATGCAATCTGCAGGTTAAAGCCGCCGGTCACGGCATCCACGTCCAGCACCTCGCCCGCAAAATACAGGCCGCCGACAAGCTTTGACGCCATGTCCTTGGCGCTCACTTCCTTTGTGCTCACGCCACCGCGTGTCACGATGGCCTCCTCCACGGGCCTTGCGCCGGTCACCGTCAGCGGCAGGGCCTTCAGGGTCCTGCGGATGGCAATGCGCTCCTGTTTTTTCAGCTCGCTCACACTGCGGTGCGGGTCCACCCCCGCCACCTCCAGGACGGTAATCAGCAGCCTTTCCGGCAACAGCGCATGCAGCGCACCTAAAAGCTGTTTTGCGCGCCCTGCGTCAAGGTCGCGGAGCAGCCGTGCGTCCAGCTGTTCCTCCGTCAGGCCTGGCTTCAGGTCAATGGCCAGCTCCGTCCCCGCGGCATCCCCGGCAATGGCGGTGGACAGGGTCAGCACCAGCGGGCCGGACACGCCAAAGTGGGTAAACAGCAGCTCCCCGGGCTCGGAAGCGGAAATGACCTTTCCGTTTTTCCTCGCCGTCAGGGTCACGTTTTTCAGGGTAAGCCCGGAAAGCTCCTTTGGCCATTCCTCCCTGGTCTCCAGCGGGACAAGGGAACCGGTTGCCGGCAGCACCGTATGGCCGCAGGCCTCCGCAAAGCGGTATCCGTCGCCCGTGGAGCCGGTCTGCGGGTAGCTGATGCCGCCCGTTGCCACGATCACCGCATCGGCTTCATGGCGCTTCCCGTCCGCGGTCACCACGCCGCGCACCGTGCCATCCTCCGTCACCAGGGATGAAACGGCCGTGTTGAGCAGCACTGTCACGCCGGCATTCCTCACGTATTTTTCAAGGGCGCGCAGGATGTCGCTGGATTTATCAGAGGCCGGGAACACGCGGTTGCCGCGCTCCACCTTCAGTGGCACGCCAAGGCGCTCCACAAGTTCCATCATGTCACGGTTGGAAAAGCCGGCAAACGCGCTGTAAAGGAAGCGCGGGTTATGCACCACGCCGGCAAAAAAGCCGTCACGGTCACAGGCATTGGTCACGTTGCAGCGTCCCTTGCCGGTGATGAACAGCTTTTTTCCCAGCTTCTCATTTTTCTCAAACAGGGTTACGTCAGCACCGCCACGGGCCGCCTCCGCGGCGGCCAGCATGCCGGCGGCACCGCCGCCAATCACGGCAACCCTCATCGTTTCTCCTTCCCGGATGCTGCTTCCGCGTTATCGGAAACATATACGCCTTCCTGCTTCCAGATTTCCTCCAGCCGCCCAAGGTGCTCATACGCGGTCTCGCGCCTGGCAAGGCCGACGGCAAGGATCAGCGCGTTGATCAGTGAAAGCGGCGCCACAAGGCTGTCCGCAAAGCCGGCCATGTTGGAGCGGGCGCACAGCACAATGTCCGCATGCTCCGTGAAGGGGGATTCCGGCACGTCCGTCAGCGCAATGACGGTGGCCCCGCTGGCCTTGGCAAAGCGCATGGCCTCACGGGTACGGGTGGAATACCGCGGGAAGCTGATGCCAATGACCACGTCCTCCGTGGAAAGGCGGAGCATCCGCTCATAAATGTCGTTCATGGCGCCGTTTAAAAAGATGACGGATTCGCACACATAATCAAGGTAAAAGCCGAGGAACTCCGCAAGCGGTGCCGCGCTGCGCACGCCAATCACATAGATGCGCCTTGCCCCCAGGATGGCCGAGATGGCGCTCGAGAAGCTGCGGTTATCAATCATCTCGATGGAGGCGCGGATGTTATTGATGTCATCACTCATCACGCGGCGCAGGATGTCATCCTGCGGGATGGATTCCGACAGGCGGATGCGCTGCACGCTGGTCAGGCGGTGGCGCACCTGCTCCTGCATGGCTTCCTGCAGGGCGGGATAGCCGTCAAGCCCCATCTCATAGGCAAACCGCACCACGGTGGATTCGCTCACCCCGGCGCGCTCGCCAAGCCTTGCGGCCGTCAAAAAGGCGGCATCCCCGTAGTTGGCCAGGATGAAATCCGCAATGCGCTTCTGGCCCTTGGAAAAGCTGCCATACTGTTCCTTGATGCTGTCGAACAGGTTCTCCATTGTTGCTCCTTAATCGGTCAGGCCGGAAAGTGACAAGCCGTCCAGCCCGTTTCTGTCTGTCAAATCATAGGTCAGCGCCGTGACCGTGGCATATCCCTCATGGGTCCAGCGCTCATCCACGTCAAGGCCCGAATTATCGGATGTCCTTGCGTCAATCGGGGCAAGATACCCCTCCGTGCCGTCAGCAAGCGTCACCCTGGTATACGGCATGGCATAGGTAATCACGGCAAGCGGTGCCTCCCGGATGCCGGCAAGGGCATCCATGGCAAGGTCCGGCACGTTCAGGTTCAGAACCGTCCCATGGCGCAGCGGATGTGCATTTAGGCGCTCCGCAAGCCGCATGGCGAGCACGGCCGCCGTGTCAAAATGCCGCTGGTCCTCATATGAGGTCAGCGAAACCGCAATGGCGGGGATGCCGGCCATCGCCGCCTCCGCGGCGGCTCCCACGGTACCGGAGTACAGCGTGTCGGTGCCATGGTTTTCCCCATGGTTGATGCCCGATATCACCATGTCCGGCCATGGATACAGGTTGCCCAGCGCCAGGCGCAGGCAGTCCACAGGATATCCGCTGACGGCGTGGCAGGGAACCTCCGGTGCAAAGGGCTGTGTCACCCTGGTTGCGGTCAGCGGCTCCGTCAGGGTCATGGCCCTGCCCACCGCGCTGCGCTGCCGGTCCGGCGCCGCGATATACACTTCATGACGACTGGCAAGTACCTTCGCCAGGATGCCGATGCCCCTGGCGGCATAGCCGTCGTCATTGACAAGCAGGATTTTCATCCCTTCCTGTCCCGTGCCGTTCAGGCATCCTCATGGGTCAGGCTGTAATTGACCACATTGCCATCCGCGTCCCAGAGGCGCTCCATGTTGTAAAAGCTGCGCTCCTCAGGCAGGAAAATGTGCACGAGGATGTCCGCGTAGTCGAGGACAATCCAGCGGCCCTCGCCATAGCCCTCCTTGCGGCGCAGGTCCAGGCCAAGCACCGCCGCCTTATCCTCCAGTTCATCCGCAATGGCCCTGGTCTGTGCAGGCACGCGGCCGGAGCAGATGATGAACCAGTCCGCAATGATGGTCTGGTCCGCCACATGGATGGCCACAATGTCCTTTGCCTTCTTGTCGTAGAGTTCCGCGCAAAGCGCCTCAACCTGGGTAGGTAACTGCATGGTGTTGCTCCTTTCAAAATATAAATGGAATCCGGTGTTCCGTCATTTTTTATGTAATGTTATGCCATGTATGCTTTCACGGTCCCGTATGTCCTGCGGGGCAGGCTTCCCTTCCCGCGCCTATTCGTTATGGATGCCATAAAAGGCGGCACAGCGCAGCGTGGCGGGATGTAAAAACTCCCCCTTCGCCACGATGCGGCGGATGGTGTCCGCAAGATAGGCCCGCATCACCGCGGCCGGTCCCTCGGGGAGCAGCGCCCGGTATTTCTCCACGCCCGGGAAGGTTCTTCCCGGCTCCGTCAGGTCCGCCAGGAACACGATTTCGTCAAGGAGGGTCATGCCCTCATCCCCGGTACAGTGCCGGCGGATGGCCCGCAGGATTTCCTCATCCCGGATGCCGTAGGCATTTTCTGCCACCACGGCGCCCGCAGGGGCATGCAGCACGGGCACCGCCTCCGGGTAGTCATCCCCCGCCAGCACGGCAAGCCTCCCTGCCGGCAGCTCCTTGGCACAGTCATGCAGGAGGCCCGCAAGCAGCGCCCTGCGCGCAAGGGCATCCTCCCCCGGTGCGTAAAGGCCCGCAAGGTACACGCACTGGCGTACCACGCCAATGCTGTGGCCGTAGCGTTTTATCCCGAGTGTCCGGATGAGCTTTTCCCTTGCCATGTTGTATGTCTCATCAAGATACAGCCCGTTGGCATACAGGTACTGCTCCACGGCATCCGGCACGAGGCCGCGCACGCTGTGTGCCATGGCAATCTCCGTGCGGACCAGTGTGGAGGAGCAGGCATCCGTATGGCAGTCCAGCACGGTGACGCGGGCCCCGGCGTGCTGATGCAGGGCCATGGCAAGCTGCCTGCACTCCTCTTCCATATCGGGCCGCGGGAATACGGCAATGTCGGCAAGTGAAAAGATTTCCGCCGCGCCACGCCAGTGTCCAAGGCCCTTCAGCATGTCGCCGCCAACAAGGAGTGTCAGCCTGTCGCGGGGATACGTCCCCGCGAGGGTCCTCAGGGTATCCACGGTATAGCTGGTCCCGCCACGCGTCAGCTCCAGGTCCGACACCGTCAGCCAGTCCATCCCCTCCGTGGCAAGGCGGCACATCTCCAGCCTGTCTGCCTCCGGAGCCAGAGGTTCCTGCTGTTTATGCGGCGGCACCGCCGCCGGCATCAGGATGACGCGGTCCAGGGACAGCTGTTCCTTTGCCGCCCGTGCCATGGCAATATGCGCATTGTGAATGGGGTGAAAACTGCCTCCCAGGATTCCGATATGCAAAGACTGCCTCCCAATCTACGGCGTATGCTTTCCGTATGATGTTAAGTATACCCGCGTGGCCGTGGTTTTGCAAGGGAAAGAAGCCAATATGATGCAATTCCTGCAAGGTAAAAATTCATATTTGTCCCCGTGGTCATAAAATTTTGCCTGTTTTTGCCGATTTTGCCATTAGTTTCTCGCATAATCCTGCATATTATGGTATAGTAGGTGCATGGATAAGAATAACAGTACAAAGCTCACGTTAGCCGGCATCATATTTTCCATCGTGGCCGTGGCCGCTTTTGTGGCCATTTACCTGCTGGCCGGCAGGAAAACCGCGGATGGCACTGTCTCCGGGTCGGCCGCTTCCACACCGTCCCCGTCCCCAACGGCAGAGGTTTCTGTCACGGCGGCACCGGTTGTCACGCCATATGGCCGCACCGAGGAGCAGGTTGTCTCTGCCCTGGTCATGGCCGGCTATCAGATGGCAAAAACCGATGACGGCTATCAGCTCACCCCGCCCGTGGAGGAGGACGTCTCCCCTGACCCCTCTGAGCAGGGAATCCTGACCCTGGCCACGGATGGCGGCATTGTCACGGGCTTTGTCCTTGCGTTCCCCGTCATCGACAGTTCCTTCGATCAGGATGAGAGCCTCATTTCCGCCGCGCTTGATGCGCGCGCCCAGGATATGCCGGCCAGGCAGGCCAAGGCCATGGAGGCAGCCTTCTATGCCGTATTCTCCGCCTATGACCCGCAGTATGACGTCCCTGCCACCATGCGGTCGGAATGGTGCGCCCAGTATTTAAACCTGCAGGCGGCGGATAATAAAAAATCCAGCGAGGATAAGAGCGGCTCCTTCCGCTTTGCCGTCTATCCCTACGGGAGCGGCACCGCCCTCAGGTACTGCTGTTCCGTCCAGAAGAACGGCTGACGGCAGTTCCATCATCTTTCTTCCACGGATTTCACGGGCAGGCCCACGGCCTGTCCTTTCTTTTATATTCCCGTCCCGTTCACTGCCATCCGGTCCAACGGAAAATGAACAACCTGTCCCTTCCCGTCCGCGTGTCACAATTCTGCCATCATCCTCCAAAAT
>R21__coassemble_2266_pt1 | contig 11297 bp, 12 predicted proteins | sample R21__metabat2_low_PE_066 | metagenome-assembled genome bin R21 | reverse complement strand
GCCTGATGCTTGGCAACCTCTTCAAGGAGTGCGGCGTGACGGAGCGTCTTTCCAAGACCGTGCAGAATGAGCTGTGCAACATCGTGACCATCTTCCTGGGCGTCACCGTTGGTGCCACGGCAACCGGTTCCACCTTCCTCAAGCCCGATACCCTTGGCATCGTGGTGCTTGGCATCATTGCCTTTGGCGGCGGTACCGCAGGCGGTGTGCTGCTTGCCAAGATCATGAACCTCTTCACCAAGAAGAAGATCAACCCGCTCATCGGCAGCGCAGGCGTTTCCGCGGTCCCCATGGCCGCCCGCGTTTCCCAGAGCGTCGGCCAGAAGGAGAACCCCTCCAACTTCCTGCTCATGCATGCCATGGGCCCGAACGTGGCAGGTGTTATCGGTTCCGCCATTGCGGCAGGCGTGTTCCTGTCCCTGTTCAAGTAATGGGAGGTTACTATGGCTAAGCTGAATATTACTGATACCATTTTCCGCGATTCCCACCAGTCCCTCGCGGCGACCCGCATGCCGATTTCCGACATGCTGCCTGCCTGCGAAATCCTGGACAGCATCGGTTACTGGTCCCTGGAGGTCTGGGGCGGTGCCACGTTCGACAGCTGCCTCCGCTTCCTCAATGAGGACCCGTGGGAGCGCCTGCGCACCCTGCGCAAGCACCTGCCCAACACCAAGCTGCAGATGCTGTTCCGCGGCCAGAACATCCTTGGCTACAAGCATTATGCTGACGACGTCGTGGATGCCTTCTGCCGCAAGTCCATCGAGAACGGCATTGACGTCATCCGCATCTTTGATGCCCTGAATGATCCGCGCAACCTCGAGACCGCCATCCGCTGCACCAACAAGTACGGCGGCTGGTGCGAGCCCGCCATCTCCTATACCACGAGCCCCGTGCACAGCGAAGAATATTTCGTGAAGCTTGCCAAGGAGCTCGAACAGATGGGCGCAAAATCCATCTGCATCAAGGACATGGCAAACCTGCTGCTCCCGGAGGATGCATACTCCCTGATTACCAAGCTGAAGGCCGAGATTTCCGTGCCGATCCACCTGCACACGCACAACACCACCGGCACCGGCGACATGGTGTACCTGCGTGCGGCCCAGGCCGGCGTTGACATCATCGATACCGCGCTGAGCCCGTTTGCCAACGGCACTTCCCAGCCCACCACGGAATCCATCGTGGCCGTGCTCAAGGGCACGGAGCGCGATACCGGGCTTGACCTTGACAAGCTCAGCCAGGCGGCCAAGCTGATGCGCCCCTCCTTTGACCGCATGAAGAAGGAAGGCATCATCAACGACAAGTCCCTGCGCGTGGATACCAACACCCTGCTTTATCAGGTGCCCGGCGGCATGCTGTCCAACATGATTAAGCAGCTCAAGGAGTCCAATGCCGAGGACCGCTATTATGACGTGCTGGAGGAAATCCCGCGGGTCCGCAAGGACTTTGGGTATCCGCCCCTTGTCACGCCCACCAGCCAGATTGTCGGCACACAGGCCGTGATGAACACCCTGATGGGACGCTACAAGATCTTCCCCAAGGAGTCCAAGGGCCTGCTGCGCGGTGAATACGGCCGCCTGCCGGGTGAGGTCAACAAGGACGTGCGTTCCCTGGCCGGCATCAGCGAGGATGAGGTCATTACCTGCCGCCCGGCTGACCTGCTGGAGCCTGAGCTTGCCAAGTATACGGCGGAGTGCAAGGAGAAGTTCGGCAGGGAGACGGAGGAGGACGTGCTGAGCTACGCCCTGTTCCCGCAGGTTGCCAGCAAGTTCTTTGAGAAGCAGGATGCCGCCAAGAATGCCCAGGCGCCTGAAGATGAGTCCAAACCGCGTGAGCTTTACGTGGATTTGCCCGATAACCTGGTATTTTAACCTTCACGCATGAGAAAGCAGGACATCCCGAACCTGTTATCCGCCCTGCGGATTTTACTGGTTGGTGTATTTGCATATCTGTCTCTGTCAGGGCGGCACATTGCCGCCCTGTGCGTGTATGCCGCTGCCTTCCTGACGGATGTCCTGGACGGGTTCCTTGCCAGGCATTTTCACTGGATTACCGACCTCGGGAAGCTGCTTGATCCCTTTGCGGATAAGCTGATGGTTGTCACCGCGCTGATCTGTATCTGGCTCAATAAGGAGAGGACGGTTTTCCTGGTCCTTTTCCTGCTGGAGCTTGTCAAGGAAGGCCTGATGGTGGCCGGCGGGCTCGTGGCCCTGCGCCACGGCGCCGTCGTGCACAGCGATTTCCTCGGGAAGGCCGCCACCGGTATGTTCGCCGTGGGGATTGTGCTTGCGATGATTTCCCTGGTGGTGCCGTTTTCCTTCCCGGTGGACCTTGTGCTGATTGCGGGCGCCGTTGTACTTTCCTATGCGGCGATGGTGCACTATTTCATTTCCATGTTCCTGCCGGTGATGCAGGGAAAATGGAAGGGAATGCAGCACTGAGACAGCATGGAAACCCCGGAATATGGTGAAATGCGAAAATGCACTTGCATTTTGGCATATCCCCATATATAATGGACTTACAGTTGGTTAGTTGTTTTGAAAGAGTGGGTCAATTCCCGCTCTTTTGTTTTGAAAGGTGGTTATTGATGAAAACAGCCGATACGGTGGATGCCCTCGTCCGTGGCACGGTGGAGGGAATGGGCTTTGAACTGTGTGACGTGGAATTCGCCAAGGAATACGGTAACTGGACACTCACCCTGTACATCAACAAGGAGGGCGGCGTCACCATTGATGACTGTGAGGCCGTGTCCAGGGCGGTTGACCCCATCCTTGACGAGGCGGACCCCATTGAGCAGGCCTACTGTCTGAGCGTTTCCTCGCTTGGCATTGACCGCCCGCTGAAAAAGGACGCGGATTATGCCCGCAACCTTGGCAATGAACTGACGGTGAAGCTCTATGTCCCCTTTGAGGGGAAAAAGGAATGGGTGGGCACGCTCACGGCCTACGACGCCGATGGGTTCACCCTGACACTGGAATCCGGGGATGAGATGACGGTACGCCGCAAAGAGGCTGCCCTCGTCCGCCCTTACATCAGATTTTAAACATATGAAAGGACTCTTACACAAATGAACGCAGATTTTATTGAAGCACTGGGCGCCCTTGAAAAGGAGCGCGGCATCAGCAAGGAAGTACTGATTTCTGCCATCGAGGCGGCACTGGTGTCCGCTTATAAGCGCAACTACGGCGCACAGGCCAATGCCCGTGCCGAGGTGGATGCCACCACCGGTGAGATCCACATCTATGCCTCCAAGGCCGTCGTGGAAGAGGTCATGGACAAGGAAACCGAAATCTCCCTCGACGATGCCCGCAGGGTGAACAGCCTCTATGAGGTGGGCGACGTGGTGGAGGAGGAAATCCATGCCTCCAAGTTCAGCCGTATCGCGGCACAGACTGCCAAGCAGGTGGTGGTGCAGCGCATCCGCGAGGCGGAGCGCGGCGTCATCTATGAGGAGTATGTCGAGAAGGAGAACGAGGTTCTCACCGCCATCGTGCAGCGTGTGGAGAAGGGCAATGTCTATGTGGAACTCGGCAAGACCGATGGCCTTCTCACCGCCAATGAGTGCATCCAGGGCGAGGAATACGTGAACGACCAGCGCATCAAGGTGTATGTGCTGGAGGTCCGCAAGGATAATAAGGGACCGCAGGTGCTTGTTTCCCGCACGCATCCCGGCCTTGTCAAGCGCCTGTTTGAACTGGAGGTGCCGGAAATCCAGACCGGTGTCGTCCAGATTAAGTCCATTGCCCGTGAGGCTGGTGCCCGTACCAAGGTGGCCGTGTATTCCTCCGAGCCGAACGTGGACCCGGTTGGCGCCTGCGTCGGCCAGCGCGGTGCCCGTGTAGAGCGCATTGTCAACGAACTGCACAATGAGAAGATTGACATTATTGAGTGGGACTCCGACATGGCAATGTACATTGCCAAGGCCCTGAGCCCCGCCAAGGTGCTGATGGTTTACGTGAACGAGACGGAAAAGGCTGCCAAGGTGGTCGTGCCGGATTCCCAGCTTTCCCTTGCCATTGGCAAGGAAGGCCAGAACGCGCGCCTTGCCGCCAAACTGACCGGATGGAAGATTGACATCAAGAGCCAGACACAGGCAGAGGACGAGCTGAATGGCATTGATGACGATGAGGCGGATACTGACGGGGAAGTAATCCCGGAGGAATAAGCATTGCCAAAAAAAACACCAATGCGCATGTGCGTGGCCTGCCGTGAGATGCGGGCCAAAAAGGAACTGGTCCGTATCGTACGTACGCCGGAAGGAAACGTCATTGTGGACCGGACCGGACGGGCCAACGGCAGGGGGGCCTACCTCTGCGATGACATGGCCTGCCTTGAACGTGCGCTGAAAATCCGCGCGATTGAACGCGCGCTTGAGGTATCCCTCACACCGGAGGTAACCGGCCAGCTCAGGGAGGAACTGCATGGCGGCAAACAGGCTGAATAACGCAGTTGGCCTCTGCATGCGGGCCGGCAGGCTGAAGAGCGGGAACGACACCGTGGAGGCCTGCGTACGCGCAGGGGAAGCAAAAATGGTGCTGCTCGACGTTACGGCATCGGCCCTGACGGAAAAGCGCTGCACGGAACTCTGCACGGGGCATGGCATCCCGCTTGTCCGGCTTGAAAACCTTGGACCATCCATTGGGAAGCCGAACAGGATTGTGGCGTGCGTGACGGACGAGGGATTTTGTAACATGATAGAAAAGGCCGGTGGCATCAATGCGCTGTCACCCGTGCCTTCAGAGAAATGATCGGGGGTTTACATCTGAAATGGCAAACCAGAGCTTTATGGAAACTGCCAAGCAGCTGCGTGGCGACATGTCTGCCCTGCTGGAGCGCATCAGCGCATCCCAGTCCGGCATCGGCTCCCTGCTGAGCTCCGCCAAGGCTGCTGAAAAGGCACTGAAGGAAAAAGAACAGAAGGCTGAAAGGGAACGCAAGGAAAAGGAACGCGAGGAGCGCCTGCGGGAGATGCTCGCATCCGACAAGGACCTTGCGGTGCATGTCGGGGGAGAGGACGAAACCCCTGAACCCGCTTTAGAGGAACCGGCTAAGCCTGAGGATACCGCCGCCGAAAAAGCGGCTGAGGAAAAACCTGCAAAGGAGGCACCTGCCGCTGCGGAAACACCGAAGGCCGAGGCAAAGCCTGAGGAAAAGCCCGCGGTCAGGACGGCCGGCGGGTATGAGGCGCGGACCATCAGCCAGCCATCCGGCCAGGGACGCCGCGAACAGCCGCGCAGCCAGTCCGGCGACAGGCGCGACACACGGCCTGAGAGGCCCGGACAGGCAGGCCAGCAGGCACGCCAGGGCAGCCGGCCCGGAAACGACGCAAGGCCGTCCGGCCAGCGCCCGATGGGCAAACCGGGCACCCAGGCGGCTGCTTCCCCGGTCCCCGCAAAGGAAGGCAAGGACCGGCAGGACGGCAAACAGCAGGATCGCAGGTCCGGCTATGATGACAAGAAGGCCAGGAACAAGAAGTCCATCCAAAAGGAAAACGGGCCGACGGCACGGAATTGGGAGGATGACGGCGTAGTGAACAACCGCAAGGCAAAACGTGGCAAACAGCAGCAGCCGGTGCAGAAACCCGCACCGGTGGTCATTGACAAGGCTGTGATTACCACTGAGATGATCAGCGTGAAGGACCTGTCCGAGAAAATCGGTAAGCCTGTGGCGGAAATCATCAAAAAGCTGTTCATGCTCGGCATCATGGCCACCATCAACCAGGAGATTGACTTTGACACCTGCGAACTGATCTGCTCTGAATACGGCATTGAGGTGGAGCAGAAGCTTGCCAAGAGCTTTGAAGAGGTCCTGAGCGATGCCGCGGCCGAGACGGATGCCCCGGAGGAGCTGGTGGAACGTCCGCCGGTTGTCACCATCATGGGCCATGTTGACCATGGCAAGACCTCGCTGCTCGATGCCATCCGCAATTCCAGCATCACCTCCGGCGAGGCCGGCGGCATTACGCAGCACATCGGTGCGTACACTGTACAGCTCAAGGGCCGTAAGATCACCTTTATTGACACACCCGGCCATGAGGCCTTCACGGCCATGCGTGCACGCGGTGCACAGGTGACGGACGTGGTCATCCTCGTCGTTGCTGCCGATGACGGCATCATGCCGCAGACCATTGAGGCCATCAACCACGCGAAGGCGGCCAATGTTCCCATTGTGGTTGCCATCAACAAGATGGACCGTCCCAATGCGGACCCGGAGCGCATCAAACAGCAGCTGACCGAGCATGGCCTGCTCTGCGAGGACTGGGGCGGCGAGACCATCTGCGTGCCTGTTTCCGCAAAGACCCAGATGAACCTGGACACCCTGCTTGAGATGGTGCTGCTGCAGGCAGACGTGCTGGAACTGAAGGCAAACCCGAAGCGTATGGCAAAGGGCACCATTGTGGAGGCCAAGCTTGATAAGGGCCGTGGCCCCATTGCCACCGTACTGGTACAGAACGGCACCCTGCACAAGGGCGACGCCATCATTGCCGGCATGGCCTATGGCCGTGTCAGGGCCATGGTGGATGACCGTGGCAGGACCGTTAACGAAGCTGGCCCGTCCATGGCTGTTGAGGTCCTTGGCTTCAATGAGGTTCCGGAGGCCGGTGACACGCTGAACGCCGTGGAGGCGGATAAGCTGACCAGGCAGGTCGTTGAGGAGCGCCGTGACAAGCAGAAGGCGGCCCAGGTGAAGGCAGCCCAGAAGGTATCCCTGGATGACCTGTTCAGCCAGATGGCCGAGGGCGACCTGAAGGAACTGAACCTTGTCATCAAGGCTGATGTGCAGGGCAGCGTGGAAGCCGTCAAGCAGTCGCTTGAAAAGCTGTCCAATGACGAGGTGCGTGTCAAATGCATCCATGGCGCGGTTGGTGCCATCACCAGCTCCGATGTCATGTTTGCGGCGGCATCCAATGCCATCATCATCGGATTTAACGTACGCCCTGAGCCGCAGGCCAAGGCGGATGCGGCCAAGGAGAACGTGGATATCCGCACCTACCGCATCATCTATAATGCCATTGAGGATATCGAGGCGGCCATGAAGGGCATGTTCAAGCCCGTCTTCAAGGAAACGGAACTTGGCCATGCGGAGGTCCGCTCCACGTTCCGCATTTCCGGCGTCGGCATGATTGCCGGTGCCTATGTGCAGGATGGCAAGGTCACCCGCAATGCGCAGGTGCGCATTGTCCGCGACGGCATCGTCATCCATGAGGGTAAGATTGCCTCCCTCAAGCGCTTCAAGGATGACGTGAAGGAAGTTGCCTCCGGTTACGAGTGCGGCATTGGCATTGAGAACTTCTATGACATCCAGGTGGGCGACACCATGGAAGCCTTTGTGATGGAGCAGGTGGAGCGATAAATGTCAGAAATCCGTACAGACAGACTGAATGAGGAAATGCTCAAGACGGTGTCCGGTGTCATCCGTGACATGAAGGACCCGCGCCTTTCCGACATGATTTCCATCACCGCCGTGGAGATGACACGTGACCTGAAATATGCCAAAATCCGCGTATCCGTCTATGATGAAGACGATGCGGTCCGCCGGGAATCGGTGGCCGTGCTCAACAGGGCGGCCGGGTTCATCCAGCATGAGGTGGGCCAGAGGATGCTCATCCGCCGCGTCCCGTCCATGAAGTTCATCCTCGATGATTCCATCGAGTACAGCATCCACATTGCCGAGGTGATTAACAGCCTGCACATTACCCCCGCTGCCAAAGAGGAGGATGGGGAATGAACAGCATTGCGGAAGTGGCTGCATTCCTGCGGAGTCATGATTCCCTGACACTGATTTCCCACGTATCCCCGGACGGGGATACGCTGGGAAGTGTGCTGGGCCTTTCCATGGGGCTGACCCGGATGGGCAAACAGGTCCAGCTTGTGTGCGAGGATCCGGTTCCGCAGGTTTATTCTTTTCTGGAGGGGGCTGAAAAATTCATGTCCCCTGAACGGGCCGTCCAGACGGAGACTGTGGTCACCGTGGACTGCGCGGATGTGCGCAGGACCGGTTCCGCACAGGCGCTTTTTGAGCGCGCGTCCCATACGATGGTGATTGACCACCATATGACGAACCCGCTCTTTGGCGACGTGAATTATGTGCACGGCGTGGCGGCCACGGGCGAACTTATTTTCGGAATCCTTGAGGAGCTTGGCGTTACCGTTGACGCGGAAATTGCCGTGCCGCTTTATACGGCGATTGCCTGCGATACCGGCAACTTTGCCTTCTCCAACGTGACAAAGGAGAGCTTTTTGATTGCCTCCCGTCTCAGGGAAACAGGCTTTGACCTGCCCGGCGTGAACCGGAAGCTTTTCAGGACCTTCCCGGCCCGGCGCATGCGCCTGCGGGCAAGGACGCTCGCCAACATGGAGCTCCTTGACGAAGGCCGCTATGCGGTGACCACCATTACCATGGACGAGTTTGCTGCCTGCGGGGCCTCCGCAGAGGATGCAGAGGGCCTGATTGATGACCTGCGGGACATCGATACCGTGGAGGTGGCAGCCCTGCTCAGGGAGGCGGCCGATGGCCGTGTGCGCGTGAGCATGCGTGGCAAGAGCGAGGCGGATGTCAGCCGCGTGGCCGTGTTTTTTGACGGCGGCGGGCATAAGCTTGCGGCCGGATGCACGCTTGACATGCCGATCATGGAGGCCAAGGCAGCCCTGTCGGAGCGGATCCTTGACCTGCTGGCAGGATGTGATTTTTAATGGACGGCATCATCAGCATCTTAAAACCGCCCGGCGTTACCTCTAACCAGGTTGTCTCTGACGTGAGGCACATCCTTGGGGAGAAGAAGGCCGGACATCTTGGCACGCTGGATCCCGCGGCTGCGGGTGTCCTTCCCGTGATGCTCGGTAGGGCGACGAAACTCTTTGACCTGCTGCAGGAAAAGGACAAGGAATACATTGCGGAGCTTGCTTTCGGCGTAGAAACGGACACCCAGGATTTCATGGGCTCCGTCATCGGGAAAAGCAGCCGTGTGGTTTCGCAGGAAGAAGTGGAAGCGGTACTGCCGTCATTCCGCGGCGAAATCAGCCAGACTGCACCTGCCTACAGCGCCCTGAAGGGGGACGGCCACAAGATGTACGAACTCGCCAGGGCGGGGAAGGCCGTGCCGGAACGGGTACGTACCGTATCCATCCCAGAACTGACACTCCTGTCCGCGGGAGGGGAGGAAAACCGCTTCCTGCTCCGCTGTGTCTGTACGCGCGGCACTTATATCCGCACGCTGTGTACGGACATCGGGCACAGGCTTGGCGTGCCGGCCAGCATGGCGTTCCTGCTGAGGACCAGGGTTGGCATGTTCCGGATAGGGGAAAGCCTGACCATTGCGGAACTGCGGGAACAGGCGGAGGCAGGCGGCATGGCTGTGCACCTTGTCAGCATGGAACAGGCACTTGGCGCCTACCCGGCACTGAGGCTTTCTGAACACCGCAGGAAGGCAGCCATGAATGGTCTTCCTACGGATACCCATGCCCCGGAAGGGACCGTGCGCCTGTATGCAGGGGACGAATTTCTGGGCGTTGGCATGGTGATGGACGGGGCAGCCCGTCTGACGGTACACCTGAACTGAACAGGCATATGGAAGAATTCTGGCAGGAAAACAGCATCGTGGCCCTTGGCATGTTCGACGGCATGCACGTCGGGCATCAGGCCCTACTTGAAAAAGCCGTGCAGGTTGCACGGCTTTGTGACGCTGTCCCTGCCGTCTATTCATTCCGCAATCATCCCGGCAGCATCCTAAAGGGGGCGCCGAAGCTGCTGTGCACGGCGGAAGAAAAGCAGGCACTCATGGAGGAGTCCGGCATCCGGCGGATAGCCCTTGTGCCTTTCACGAGGACGGTTGCGGACATGCCGCCGGAGGATTTCGTTGCCATGCTGCAGGAAAGGTGCCACGCCACCGGTCTTGTCTGCGGCTATAACTCTACCATTGGCGCCGGGGCGCTCGGGACGCCGGAGATGCTGGAAACACTGTGCGCATCCCGTGGCATGACGGTATCCGTGCTGGACCCCGTCCTGGTGGATGGCAGCCCGGTATCCAGCACCAGGGTCCGCCAACTGGTGGAAGAGGGGGATTTTCCTGCCGTGAGCCGCATGCTGGGCAGGACATACGCATTGCTGGGCACGGTGGTGAAAAACCGTGGCAATGGGCGAAAAATGGGATTTCCCACGGCAAACATCCCCTATGATGAGGTGAAGGAACACGCACTGCCCCCCGAGGGCGTGTATGCAACGGAAACCCTTGTGGATGGCGTACTGTGGCCATCCGTTACCAACATCGGCAGCAATCCGACGGTGGGAGGGGAGACCGTTACCGTGGAGACACATGTCAGCGGCTTTGAGGGAAACCTGTACGGGAAGGCCATCCGCGTGGGGTTCCTCGGCCGTCTGCGGGGGGACCGGAAGTTTGAGTCCCTGGACGCGCTGGCACGGCAGATTGCCTCTGATGCCGCACAGGCAGAAGGAATTTATGCAAGATGCCATGGAAAAGGCTGAAGGAACGGAGAAAATGCCCCTGTTTTCACGGAAAAAACAGTTTACAACCCACAGTATGCGTGTTATAATTGCAAAGATTGAAAACCATATACATAGCACCGCGACACTCCGACGCCTGCCCTGTTTATGGCGATTTTAAAAAATGGAGGACAATACCATGACCAAACAGGAAATCATCACCACTTATGCTGTCCACGAGGGCGATACCGGTTCCCCCGAAGTGCAGATTGCACTGCTGACCGACCGCATCAACCACCTCAATGAGCATCTCAAGGCCCACCCCAAGGATCATCATTCCCGCCGTGGCCTGCTCAAGATGGTTGGCCGTCGCCGTGGCCTCCTCTCCTATCTCAAGGAGAAGGACATTGAGCGCTACAGGGCGATCCTCGCAGCTTTGAACCTCAGGAAGTAAGCTTCAGGCGTAAGGGCGGGCATTGCCCGCCCTTATTGCGTGTCCTGAGACCGATTTTGTTTCTTAAAGGAAAGTAAAGATAAAAGAAGGAGCAATCAGTCAATGCAACAGAAATTTGAAATGATGCTTGCCGGGCGTTCCGTCACCGTGGAAACCGGTAAGTATGCGGAGCAGGCAGGCGGTAACTGCATCATCCGCTCCGGCGGCACTGCCGTGATGGTCAATGCCACCGTGGCAAAGGCCCCCCGCGACGGCGTGGACTTCCTCCCGCTGAGCGTGGAATATGAGGAGAAGATGTATGCCGTCGGCAAGATTCCCGGCGGTTTCATCAAGAGGGAAGGCCGTCCCTCTGAGAAGGCCATCCTGACCTGCCGCCTCATCGACCGTCCGCTGCGCCCCCTGTTCC
>R21__coassemble_2228_pt1 | contig 11471 bp, 11 predicted proteins | sample R21__metabat2_low_PE_066 | metagenome-assembled genome bin R21 | reverse complement strand
TTCATTTCATACGCACGCAGTGCGTTTTCATATGCCCCGGCATTTTCTTATGGCTTTTGCCATTTTCATTCATTTCTTTTTATAAGGAGTACTGTTATGCCTAAAGAGAACAAACTCGCTGACATGTCACTTGATTTTGCGGTGATGGTACTGCACTTCACGGATGGCATTCACGGCCACCATTCCCTCGTTAACCAGTTGGAACGGGCCGGTACCTCCATCGGTGCCAATATCCGTGAGGCAAAATATGCCCAAAGCCCTGCTGACTTTGCGTCAAAGCTGCAAATCGCCCTAAAGGAATGTTATGAAAGTGAATACTGGCTGGAACTGTTTGAAAAGTCCGGTATCGCAACGGCAGAAGCCATTTCCCCGCTTATAACTCTCTGCAAACAAATCCGTTATCTGCTTGTTGCTTCCCTTAATACCGTCAAGAGTCATTCTAATTCTTGAGCATCGAATCCCACCTCCTGCGCCAAACAAAAGTCCGCTTCCTCAAAGAAGCGGATTTTTGTTTGGCAAAATGAAAACCGCAGGCGGTATGATACATGAAAATGCTCCGCATATGAAAAACGGATACACGATTCCCTGCGCTTTTCATTTCATACGCACGCAGTGCGTTTTCATATGCCCCGGCATTTTCTTATGGCTATTGCCATTTTCATTTCTTTTACACGCGCGCCTCTAGAGGCCATGTCATACATATTCAATGGGAAGCGCTATCAGGTTTTCCCGCAGATATGTTTTCTGATCAATGAGGCAGAGAATGATTCCCGTTCCCCTCTTTTTATCCGGAATCTTGTCAAGGACAGGATTGGCCGCCCCCATGGAGGCCTTGGGGTTACCGGACATCTTAATCTCCACCGGATATAAGATCCCGTCCTCTTCCATGATCAGGTCTATCTCATTTTCCGATGCGCTGCGGTCCTTGCCACGGTAGTAGAAAATGTTGAAACGGTAATCTTTCCCCTCATTGGAATAGGACTTCAGGATTTCTGACACAACAAACGTCTCAAACATGTTACCGGCAACCGCGGAATTTTTCAGTGCCTCCGCGCTGGTCCACCTGGTCAGGTAGCAGGCCAGTCCCGTATCCCGGAAATATAACTTTGGGCTTTTTATGGCGCGGTTCAATACACTGGCGCTGTATGGCTGCAGGATATAAACAATGCCCGTCCGCTCCAAGATGGATATCCAGCTTTTTACCGTCGGCTGACTGACCCCGATTTCATCCGCTATGTTCGCATAATTCAGTATCTCACCGCTTCTTGCGGCAACGGCAGTCAGGAATTTGGTAAAGGTGATGCTGTCGCTCGCAATCAGCTCATGAACATCCCGCTCAAGATAGGTGGAAACATAGGATGCGTAAAAATCCTGCCAGTCCCTTTCCACGTCATAAAGTTCCGGATATGACCCCCGGTGGATGATTTCCCAGATGTCCGTATATTTTGTTAATTCCGTTTCCCTGTCCCGGAGATAGTCCTGGGAAGGCACGAAATGCCGGTTAAAGCTGACACCAAAAATTTCCCGGAGCGACAGTCCGGCGAGTTCCGTAACCGAAACCCTTCCCGCGAGGGATTCGCTCATCCCTTTCATCAGTTCCATTTTCTGTGAACCGGAAAGCAAAAAGAGTCCGCGTTCCTCGGACTCATCACAGATCAGTTTGATTTCCTCAAGGACGCTGTTTTCCTTCTGGACCTCGTCAATGAAAAGCGGGCAGGGATGATTGAGAAAGAATAATCTGGGTTCTTCCTTCGCCTGCAGTCTTGTCAGCCGGTCATCAAAATTGGCCCTGTTGTATTGCGGGAAGGTATGTTTCAGCACAGTGGATTTCCCGACCTGACGGGCCCCCGTCAGCAAAAGACATTTGCTGCTTTTTAATCTTTGCGTCAAAACCTGGGTGATTGCCCTTGCAATGTATGCCATTTCCGCATTCCTCGACTAATCTAAAGTGTGACTTTATTTTAGTCGATGCTCAGGCTGCTGTCAAGCCAGGCATCCCAGCCACGCAAAATGAAAACCGCAGGCGGTATGATACATGAAAATGCTCCGCATATGAAAACTTTAGCTGCCCCTGCAGTTTTCGTTTCATCCGCACGCAGTGCGTATTCATATGCTCTGGCGTTTCGGCAATTAGGCGATGATACCTTTATAAACAGACAACATAGAAAGAAATTCTATCAATTTTGTCGCAAACGACATATATTTGGCGGTTTATATTGAAAAATGGCGGATTAAATCCAACGGAAGAAGCAATTATTTCGGAAATTCTTCTTGATCCGGAAATTACAAAACCAGATATCGCGGCAAAAACCGGAAAAAGCCTGAGAACCGCGGAAAGGCATCTTGCAGCCTTAATCGAAAAAGGCTATATATTCGCCAGGGCTCCAAAAAGCGGGCAATGGAAAATTATCAGATGAATGGACGGAGAAGCGGCTCAATTGCCATGTTTTTAAGAATCATGGCAAAAGAAACACGAATCAAGGTAACCATGCCTTACATTTCCTGTTATAACCGGTTGGTGGAAAACATACCATGAATGGCTTAAAATTATGCCATAATCCGAAGAAAGGAGGAAACGCAGTGAACATCAATTTAGCAGAAAATCTTCGCGTATTACGGCAGAAATCAGGATATTCCCTGGAGGAAGTTGCAGAGCTTACGGATGTTTCCCGTCAGGCAGTTAGCAAATGGGAAACGGGAGAAAGCCTTCCTGATTTACCCAATACGCTGAAGCTGGCAACACTCTACAAGGTTTCTCTCGATGAGCTTGTTTTGCAAAAGCTCCCGGAGAAATCCAAGCAGCAAAGCGGCAAGGTTATGGGAATGCTGGAGGTCGGCAGTGCCGGGCAGATTCACTTGCCGGACGAGGTAATGAGCCTGTTTGACATTCACACAGGAGAAAGTGTATTGCTCTTTGCCAATAAGGCACAGGGTATCGCCATCATGAAATGCAACCAACTTGACGGAAAGGACTTCGAAAATGGAAGTGAGAATTGAACATCTCGATTTGAACAACAATCCGGCGGGCAGCGCCGAAGCGCAAGGTCATAAGGAAATCATCAAGCGCAATACTGTGGAAGGATTCAGGTATTGTGGTTTTGTCCCCGCGAAAATGGGACCTAGTGGCAAAATGCTCTCCATCGACCTGGTATTTCAAAAATGAATCGTTACAAGATGCACACACCAAACATTTTGACAATTAAAAATTGAGTGTACATCCTGTATCAAAATTAGTGCAAAATTATTGCCTGCTTTTACAGCAAAAAGTCCGCTTCCCCAAGGAAGCGGACTTTCGTTTTGCTTTTATCGGGCCATGCCGCCGGCCGTTACCGCATCCGCAGTTCCCGCAGGACCCTGCGGACCACGATGACCGCCACAAGGATGGCGATGACCGCGAGACCCACCAGCAGGGAGACCCACCACTGGCTGAAGCTCTTCTGCCGGGCCAGTGCCTCCTCCTGCTTCTGCTTCTCCTCATCGGTTACCTTGACGGGTTCCGTCAGCGTGGTGGAAACATCCATGCTGGCGGCCAGGTGCGTCTCCCCCTTCTCATCCTCATAGAGGATGCTCACGCTGCCGTAGGTCTTGCCATAGGAGGGCGTGCCGGAGAGCATCGTGGTATACACCTTGATGGCCTTGGAGGCATCCTGCTGCGGCTCAAGGTTGCCAAGATAGGCCGTGGAGCAGATGAGGCCGTCCGCGCTCAGCTCCACCCGCACGTTGTAGAGGGTGGTATAGCCGGTGTTGTACACATAGACCAGTTGCTCAAAGGAATCGTTGCCGGATACGCTCTGCGGCAGGGTCACCGGGTCATAGCCGATGGAAGCGGGCTGCTCCACGTCCACGCGGACGGAGGCCTCCTCCGTATAGCTGCCGCCGGACTTGTCGGAATAGGTAATCTCCGTCTTCAGGTAATGGGGGCCCGCCGTGGCCGCCCGGGCCACGTCAAAATTGAAGCGCAGCTGGGTGGTCATGTCCACCGCCAGCAGGTCCAGGTACTGGGCATTGAGGGTATCCGTGCAGATCATGGCTCCCTCCTCATCGGAGAGGATGACGCGGATGTTTTTGGCATCCTTGTCGCCGAGGTGCTGCATGGTCAGCGTTACGCTGAAGGAGCCGCCGCCCTGTACCGCCGTGGGGAACACCGTGCAGGCATCCACCAGCAGCAGCGGGCGCTTCTCCGCCGTGGAGTGGGAGCCCGAGGAGGCCTTGCGTCCATCGGTGATGGTCACCGATTCCGAAAAGGTCTGTTTCTGCGCGTTGCCGTTCACATCCGTATAGGTCACGGTAAAGGTGACGGGGTACACACCGTTGTAGCGGGTATCGGAGAGGGGAATCTGCAGCACTGCCAGGAACACATCCTGCGTGGTCTCTTCCTTCTTCTCATCGGTGGCCTTTTCCGACGTGCGGCGGACGTCGATGCCATAGCTGCCCAATACAAAGGGGCCGCCCGCGGAGAGCACGGGCTCGATGTGGATGACCTGTCCCTGCGTGCTGCCGAGGATGGGCAGGATGAAGGTGGCATGGCCGTCCGCCACGGTGGGCACGTAACCCTGCGCAATGGTCTTGCCCATGGCGCCATACCAGTGCTCCGTATCCATGGTCAGCGGATCGGCTGCCGGGGTATCACCGCCGGTCTCCCCCGGGGTCTCCTCCCCGGTCCCACCGGTCTCCCCGCCGCCGGTCTCCCCGTCATCCGCCAGGGCCAGGGCCGGCAACAGCAGCATCAAGCATAACAGCAGGCTGAAAAGCCGGAACAGTTTCTTTTTCATGATTCCAAGCCCCCTTCCGAGGTCTGATCTCCTTCGCCGCGCACCACGGTCAGGACGCCCGCGTCCATCTCGCAGACCGTGTCGCACAGCACGTCAATATCCTGCGCGTTGTGGCTGGCCAGCAGGATGGTACGGCCCTCCACGGCATAGCCCCTGAGCAGTGTGCGCATCTCCTCCACGCCGTGCTTATCGAGTCCGTTGAGGGGCTCGTCAAGGATCAGCAGGGACGGCTGTTCCATGATGGCCTGGGCAATGCCGAGGCGCTGGCGCATGCCGAGGGAATACTTGCCGACGGGCTTGCGGCTTGCAGGGTCCAGGCCCACCGTGCGCATGGCCTGTGCGCACTCCCGGATGCCGATGCGCTTATTGATGGAGGCAAGCAGCTCCAGGTTCTTAAGGCCGCTCAGGTTATATAAAAAGCCCGGGCTTTCGATGATCAGCCCGACGTCCCCGGGAAAGTCCACGTCCCGCCCGATGCGTTTTCCGTTCACCTCCACATAGCCGGAGGTGGGCTGCAGAAAGCCGCAGATGCACTTAAAGAGGACGGTCTTGCCGGAGCCGTTGTTGCCCACGATGCCATGGATTTTGCCGGCGGCAAAGTTCCAGTCGAGATGGTCCAGTACCGTCTGCTCGCGGAACACCTTGGTCAGCCCGTGTATCTCAATACAGTTGCTCATGATGATTGCTCCGTTCCGGTAAATTCAAAATTATAGCGCCGCACTGCCCGCAACACCAAAAGGAAGAGTGCCACGATGAGGGCGCCGAAAATTGCGTAGGTCTGCCACAGCTTCGGCAGCAGGTCATAGCCAAAGTTGTGCATGTAATAGGTCGCATGGTTCAGCGGGGAGAGCCAGCCCACCGCAACGTTGGCCTTGTAGATGAGCTCCTCCGGCAGGCTGAAGAGGTTCTGAAAGAGCTGGGGATTCAGGAGGAACCCGTACAGGCTGAAGGCAAAGGCCGCCACGATGCCCGCGCTGCGGGAGACCCGCAGGTTAAAATAGAGCATCACGAGGGCCAGTACCAGCATGTAGAGGAGCATCAGGAGGAAAACCGTGGCCGCGCATCCATAGGGACGGGAAAGCTCCAGCACCTTGACAAAGGCCGGCAGCGCCACCGCCTTGCCCGCGCCACTGTAGCCCAGGATGGCCGCTGTCTCCGACCACTGGTTGCCGATAAAGGTGTTCTGCATGCAGATGACGCTGGTGGAGAGGAAGATGAACAGCATGTAGAGGAGCGTCACCAGCACCACATAGATGACCTGACCCAGCACCCAGGTGGAGCGGCGCATGCGGCAGAGATAATAGGGCGTCACGGCACTCAGGTTCGGCAGGTCCGCAAACAGCAGTACAAGCAGCAGTGAGATGAGCAGCACGGAGTTCGCGTCACCGAATGTCCAGATGAACGGCTCAAAGGCCTGCATGATGGTTCCCATGCTGTAGGCAAAGTTCGCCGCCTTGTCCGAGAGCAAAAAGCACAGGATGAAGGTCAGCGCAAAGGTCAGCGGGATACGTGCGTTTCCGCGCCAGGTGCGGAAGTTGTAGGCAACCACCGTCCATGGCTGCAGGAAGTGTGACGCGCGGCCGGTGGCATGTGCGCCTTGAGTGCCCTGCCTTCCCCTGCCGGCAAAACCGACGGAAGAGGTGTCTCCAGCCACAGGCGGCTCTGATTCCCCGCCCCCAGAGCCTGCAGCATCCTGCTCCGCCGTCTGCCCTCTCCGATGCCTTGGGCGGGGGCGGTTGGTGGACGCCTCATCCCTGAGCAGGCGGTCAGCCGCCAGCACAAAGGCAAGGAACACCGCAACAAACAGGAACACAAGCATCAGGTGGGCGCTCCAGCCGTCCAGCGGGAAGGTGCCCTGCAGCGTCACATAATTCTTGGGGTTTAAAAGGAAGGTGTCGCGGAAATAGCGCTCCTGCAGGATGATGAGCACATAGGTCAGGATGAAGGGGGCGGCATAGCCCACATAGCGGTTGCGGGAGAGCGTGCCCAGCAGCAGGCCCGTCTCCGCGCACAGGGCCCCCATCAGGAAGAAGGACAGGAGTTTTTTGAGGATCTCCCCCAGGTGGAATTCCACGGCAATGTCTCCATAGACCTCCAGTGGGGAGAAAACCAACGCGAAAAGCCCGTAGGCCATCAGGATGCCGCAGGCGAGGGCAAGGCCCCCGGAAATGGCACAGGTAAGGCCGCGGGCGCGGATATAGCTTGTGATGTTGGTCTTGGGCAGGAGGGATTTGAGGTAACCGCTCTCCATATCCTCCACCACGGAGGCGGCATAGGGCAGCACGGCCAGCACTGGCATGGCCATCAGGACCCCATTGGAGGTAAGGGCATTTAACAGCAGTGTCTGGTGATAATAGATGAGGGGGCTTACCGAGGATTTCAGGACGGAAACCGCCTCCGACAATGCCCCGCAGATTACGAAAATGGCCATGCCAAGGGCCGCGGCGAGGAAACGCCACGAACAGATGGCACGTCTGACATCCATACGGAACAAGGCTTTGACCTCCTGAAAACCCGGCGAAGGTAGCACAGAAATGGGAAGGCACCGCAAGGTGCCGCATGACCACCTGCCGGTCTGTGATTCCATTATAGGTTGAGCATTTAAAAAAAGATATCGACAAAACCATGGTTTTGTCCAAACTTTTGGTGTGGACGGCCGGTACAGTCCGATACAACTATATTATTATGCCTGTGCATCCACGCAAAAACAAGCGACAATTCCGTAAAATCGTCCCTTTGGTACAATGTCCCCCATTTTGTTCCGTATTCTGGAACATTTACCGTATCCGTGCCGATCATCATAACAGGGCCGCCCTTTCGGACGGCCCTGTTGTGATGATATCAACTCAGCCCTTTACCAAGTCCTCATAAAACCTGGCAGCATACCGGACAAGCTCCTCCCGCGAGAGGAGGTTCGTCCCCGTCAGGCAGGTCCAGTAAAGCTCCGGCAGCATCCCCGTCAGGGCCCGTGCGGAAAATGTCAGCCATTGTGGATCATCCTCCGTGATTCCCCTCCGCCTTCTGTCCTCCTCCAATAACTTCCGCAGGGCCGGAAAAGCACTTCCCGAAAATATCGTCTTTGCGTCCGAATAGTGCAGCGCCCCAATTACGGATTCCATGACGGAATGGTAGCTGTCGATGTAATGAAACACGTTTGTAAGGGCCGCCGTAACAGTATCATCAAGTACGGTTTCCCGGAAAGGCTCCGCCAAATCCCGCACGAACAGCCATTTGAGCCGCTGATTCACGGAGTCAAAATAATAATAGAAGGTGGAGCGGCTGATGTGGCAAGCCGCGCAGATATGCTTAATCTTGATGCGGCCAAGCGGCTTTTCCTCCATGGACTGCAGCAGGGCGTCCGCCAGCAGGTTCCTCATGTCCTTACCTTCCATGCCTTTTCCTCCTTCTTACCTAAATATGATAGAAATTTCCCGGGATTTTCAATGGTTTTCCCCGTTTTCCGACAAAACCGCCATTGTGTCCAAACTTTCGGAAATATCCATCAAAGTTCGGACACAAACGCATCTTTGTCTAAAGACATTGCCAAAGGCAGGTGCTATCATATTGGCAAAGCCACCTGTGAGGAGCTGATGCGTATGATCGCGGTAAAAAAAGTCAAATTCAAAATCCACAATGCCTACTATGACAAGGATGGGATTAGCACCACCACTTTAACCTTTGCAGCCAATTGCTATGGGGGTGTGTAACATGAAGCGTTCCATATGGGGCTGGCTGGCTGCCATTGGGCTTCTCCTTCTCTGCGCTGCCTGTCAGGCCACCCCGACCGAGGAGGCCGTCATAAATCTGGAGGAAAACTCTTTTGAGGATATCATCCTTGCCACATCCTCACCGGAGCAAACGGCCACGCCCGTACAGCATCATGATGTCCCTGCACACTGGACGGAGGACATTGTCCTCAACGACGGCCTGACCGTATCCGTTGACTGTGATATCCTGACCGGTGACGGAGAAGAGCACCCCGTCTATCAGATTTCCCGTCTCGCTTTTACGGATTCCCTTGTCTATCAAGCCATTCTGGCGGTCTTCCCGGACACCGACGGCATCCGGGAACAGGAAACGAGCCGCGAGGAGCTTTTAAGGAAACTGGAGCTTGCGGAGCGCGGGGCTTATGCAGGAGAAGACAAAAACGGCAATCCCATCTGGACTTCATATGATGGGCAGGAGGATGACATCCGGGAGCTTCAGGCGGAGCTCGAACAGGTCCCGGCCGAATCCACCTACATACCTTTTACTCCGGAAAACCTTGCCATTGGAGACAGCAGATCCTTTGCCGTCCGTGCAAACGGGAATGCGGATGTCTCCGTCCGGGTAACTCAAGCCTCCTCAAAAAACTCTCTCTGCATGAATGTCTGCAGCAATGCAAACATTCAACCGGAATCCTGGGTGTTGGACGGGGATGCCATTCCCGGTGAAGCTCCGCACATGCTTGAAAACGTAACCATCACAAAAGCAGACGCTTGCTCGCTCGCTGAATCGGTCCTTGCGCGGCTGGGTCGTACCGACATGGCATTGGCGGAGTCTGAATCCTTCAAGGCACGGTGTCTGGACAGCTGGGATGTCATCAGTGAGGGATGGCAGCTGACCTATGTCACATCGGTTCCCGGTACAGAGGCCGTAAACTACAGGTATTACGCAAATAGCAATGGGCTGTTTCACCAGGAGGAGGATGCTTATGCCTCCCCCTGGTCACAGGAGCGCATTAGCTTCTATATTACGGAAAATGGCATGGAAGCCTTCACCTGGGAAAACGCTTACTCCATGGATGCCATCATAAATACAGATGCGGAGCTTCTTCCCTTCACGGATATCCAAAGTCAGGTCCGCAAACAGCTAAAGTATGGCCTTTCCTGGATGACCGATCCCGTTGCCTATGGCTTTGGAGACAGGATTCTCGTGACCCGCATCCTGCTGACTACCACCATCGCCAAGCTAAAGGACCAGCAGGACATTGCCTGTCTGGTACCAACCTGGGCCATCTTCTACATTGGATCAGGCCAACAGGGGAACGGCTACGATGAAAGTCTCCTGCTGATCAATGCGGTCGACGGAACGGTCATCCGCTCCTAAGCTGACAGCCCCGCATCCTATGATGCGGGGCTGTTTTTCAATATGGTCATGTCCGGAAAATGCAAGAATTGGTAAAAGCCGTCAGGCACTGAGCGAAACACGCGTACCGTCAACGGCATTGATGCAGATGAGATACGGGGCCATCTGATAGCCCTGCCGTATGGCATCCAGCGTATCCTCGGTCAGGTATTCCACAACCCAGACCGGGGTCAGGTAACAGACATCAAGATTGTCCTTCTGCCTGACATAGGCATAGCGGAAGGAAACCTGCCGGACGATGCCCTGCCGTGTGGCGTTCAGTCCACCCCTTGACGGGGCATCCTCCGACCAGGACAGTCCGTTCGTCAGCATCTGCAGTATGATTGCGCTGACCTGGTCAAACGGAAGGAGTTCCACATCGGCCGTCACAAGGGTGCGGATGGAAATGGGGTTTGTCCAGCGCAGCATGCAGATGCCGTCCCCGTCCACGAACAGTTCCAGGCACTCGGCACTGAGCGGGGCGGAATAATCCGTATCGTCAAAGTGGATCCGTTCTGAGCCCATCTCCTCGCTGTCTATGGTGCTGACCTGGCCCACGGAGCGGACGCACCGGATGTAGTACCCCTGCGTCTCGGTCTGGTCCTCCTCCATCCTGTTGCAGTAATCCTTGAGAATGGCCGCGCGCTCCACGGAGGCTATGGTAAAGCTTTCCTCCATGGTGCCGAGCAGCTCCCCTGCCGCACGGATGGCGTCTTCCTCCGTGATGGTAATGTTGGGATAGGGGGTCGGCCTGGGGCTCCCGTCCATGACGGGGTCATTGATGAACCGGTCCTCCGGATAGACATAATCCCCATACCGGGAAATGAGGAGGGTATCATCGGTAATAGACACGACAAAACCGCGGCCGTTTTCATCCAGATAGGAGTTTACGGAGCCGCTGTCCGTCAGAAATCCCTGAAAACTGTCATATTCATTTTCATGGGGCAGGGTCTGGAGCAGTGCATTCAGCCGTTCAAGCTCCCGCTCATTTTCGGTGGCCTCCTCGCCGGTAAAGGGAGAATAGGTATTGGTATCGCTGTCATATTGACCGAGCATGAGGGCCGTGATCTGCTGCAGGACCGATTCATAAGTATCGCTTCCCGCCCGCCAGCCCGTCGGCGCGGGAATCATAACCTGCATGAGGGAAAGGATGCTGTCAGATTTCCGGGAGAAGGAGACGGATTCCGCTTCATAAACGGGGCAGGCGGCGCCATCCGGATACTCCACGCCGGCATCAATGGTCACCCGGAAATTGGCAAATTCCAGGGTATCCTGCCAGGTATCGGGGATGCCAAGCGTTTCCGCGGAATTGACCGGCCCGGCTACCCCGGCATCGGCGGCATGGTCCCTTGTCTCCGCTTCCGCAATGCGTGTCTCATAGGTATCATCGGCCTTGCTGACAACGGCCACGGTTGCGGGGGTGGTGACACAGCCGGAGCAGGCAAGGAGCATTATGCAAAGCGCGCAGGCCAGGATGCGTGGAAAGGCCCTCATAACCAGAACTTCCCTTTACATTTCATGTTGCCAATCACGGAGTCCGTAATAAAATTTACTTCCGAAATGGTATAGCCGGGGTTCTCTATCCTGAGATAT
>R21__coassemble_2160_pt1 | contig 11759 bp, 10 predicted proteins | sample R21__metabat2_low_PE_066 | metagenome-assembled genome bin R21 | reverse complement strand
GATATAGGTGGAGAAAGTGGTGTCACCACGGCCGGTGCGGCCGGACAGGTTGAGGGGCTTGAGCGGGCAGTGATACATTTTGACGCCGTCATAGACGATGACTTCCGTGTTGTGGGTAATCAGCACTTCCTTGGCACCCCAGTCATACATGGTGCGTGCGGCGGCTTCACGGTCCGTAAGGCCGGTCATGATTTCCGCCTCTGCTGCATCCGTCTTCAGATAGCGGATCATCGGCAGATACTGTTTCTTTTCTGCCCAGTCGTGATACTTCAGGCTGTCATCCGCTTCCCTGGCGCGCAGCATGCACTGCACGTCCACGGCCGTGTCACCGCGCTGATAGCAGGCTTCAATCATGTCGTTGCCAATGTCACCGACGGCAAGGCCGGCAATATGATAGACCCTTGCGCGCTCCTCAGGCAGGTCAGCGGGGGTATAGGGATCGATGGATGCCACGTTGGAGGATTTCCTGCGCTCACGGTCCGCAGTCAGATAGATGTTCACCATCTCCGTGCTCTCCTTGGAGGGGCGGTCAAAAATGGTCAGGTTCTCCGTACCCGCAAAGGCTTCTGCCGGCCTGACGGTGGCAGGATTGGATTTCGTCACAACGGCAACCCTGTTACCGACTGCGCTGGTGGCATGTCCTGCATAGAGGACGGCACCGCCATAGCAGTGCTCCGTACGGCCGTCATAATCCGTATTGGTGTCCAGACAAATCTGGCCAATGATCATGGTATCAAACATGTACTGACTCCTCACTTCTTTTAATAATATCTTCACCGGATGGGCACCAAAGGGAGAAATTTCCCTCCAGCATCAGTGTCCTGTATCCGAATGAGTCCGTAATCCGTTGTCCAGACAGGACCGCGCTGAGACAGGCATCATTCTTCCTGTGACAGTCAGATCCAACCGTGCGGATGAGCCCCGGATGCTTCATGGCCAGCTGCAGGGCAAGTTCATTCCTGCTGTCATGGCGTGGATTGCAGTTGACGATTTCAAGCCCGTGTACCGAGCCGTAAAGAACCTCATCATTATAGCGGTAGGGATGCGCGTGAATGACAAGCACATCGTTACCGCACTGACTGAAGAACTCTTCTGCCGAGGTGGAAAACATGTAGGGGTGATTATGCAGCCAGGCCTCATCGATGCCGTAAACAAGATAATCGCGTTCGTTCTGTGGGAAGCGGAGCTCCGCACCAAGGATGACGTCCAGGCCCAGGGCATCGCCGGCCCTTTTCGCAAGCCGGTAACCGGTCAGCCAGCGTTCGATGAATAGGTCCCAGTCCGTCCAGTGGTGATGGTCAAGTTCATCAAGATAACCACCGTGCAGGTGATCCGTGACGCAGATACCGGCATATCCCGCATCGTGATACCGTTTTACCTGTTCAGCGGCAGGGACCTTACCGCACAGGCTTGTCTCCGCGGTATGCAGGTGCGCTTCATATTTATATTTATATGGATAAGTATTTTCCATCATGTCCCGCTGCCAATCATGCAGCAGCTCGTCCTCTCCACGATGGAAGGACTGAGCAGGCGCTGCCTTGCCTTCAGCGAAGGGGTTGTTATCTTCTCAAGCAGCAGGTCTACCGCCACATCCGTCAGCTCCTTTTTGGGCTGGGACACCGTGGTAAGGCCGATGCGCGGCAACGCGGACAGGCTGATGTCATCAAAGCCCATCACGGAAATATCCTCCGGAATGCGCAGGCCTGCCTCATCCGCGGCACGCATCACGCCGATGGAAAGTGTATCGGACGGGCAGAGGATTGCCGTGCAGGGCTCCTTCTCGCGGAAACGGAACCTGCCCAGCTGATAGCCGGACTGGATGCTGCTCCTTGAAAAATCGCTGTATACCACTTCCGGGGCAATCCCATGCTTTTCACAGGCATCCAGGTATCCGGCAAGCCGCAGGTGATGTGTGTTGGAATTATGCCTGCAGCCAAGGTAAAGGATTTTCCTGTGGCCGAGCGCATAAAGATATTCCACGGCCTGGTACATGCCAAGGTGATTGTCAATGCTGACGAAGGTTTCATCCGTACCGGAGGGAATGTCACTCAGGTAAACGGTCGGCGTCTTGGCCGTGAACGGACGAACAAGCTTTGCGGATTCCTCCGTGGCAGGCACGAAAAGGATGCCGTCCACCTGGCGTCCCGTCAGCAGCGAAAACGCATTCCGCTCAAGGTTCGTCTGGTAAGAGGTACCACAGACCATCAGGTTAAAGCCCCGCTCCCTGACACGCATCTCCGCATAATTCGCAATCTCGCTCATGAACGGGTTGTCAAGGCTTGGGACAATCAGGCCAATCAGGTTGGTCCTGCGCATGACCATGGAACGTGCCACCGTGTTTGGCGTATAGCCAAGCTCATCACAGATACGCCGTATCCTGTTCCTCGTTTCCTCCCCCACCTCATGGCTGCCGGAAAGCGCGCGGGAAACAGTGGCGTTGGATACGCCGGCAATACGTGCTATGTCTTTGATGGTCACATTATCCATTTTTTTACTCCAGCTAATCCGTGTGAAAGAACCCTGCCCCGTGCAGGATGCGCAGCTTCTTTTTTCCGCAAACGTTTCCGTAGAAGTGCATAACAATATTAATGTTAATGATTAGTTTAACAAACCGCATATGGTTTGTCAACCGCATTTTCCCGAAACTTCAATGAGCGGACGGTATTCCCTTTTCATGAAAATTGATGCAAAGAAGAAAAAATAATTGCCAGTCCTTTGTTTTTAGCCTGTTTTCCGCCCGGTTTCCGGATTTTACCGGCATCGCAGGATTGCCCCACAGTTGCTGTAGGAAAACAAATATCAATTCAGCGGATGTTTTTTATTGACAATCCTGCACCTTCTGCCGTAAAATGCTAGTAAGCGGAATGTTAGCGTAAACGTTTCCGTAATGTAGCAGATCAATCCTTCCTGAGCTGGAGATTTTCATGATTCAAGCGCTCCTTTTTGACATGGGTGGCACCCTCCATACGGTTACCCCTTCCCCGGAGCGGAACCTGGCTTTTGCCGCAAGGCTCATCTCCAGGCTCAGTGACTACGGCATCGCGCTGGATGCCACTCCGGATGAGCTTTCCACCCTCCTTACGGAAAACGCCGCTACGTATAAGCATCATTCCCTCACCACCGGCATGGAACTTTCCAATGTCCGGATCTGGAATGAATTCTATCTCCGGCAGTTTCACATTGGGGAGGAACGTCTCGCCCCCATCAGCGAAGAGCTAAGCTTCCTTTATGATTACGACCGTGTCACCCTGATGCGGAGGCCTCATTTAAAGGAGGTCATGCAGGAACTGCACGGCATGGGAGTCCGGCTTGGAATCATCTCCAACATCATCTCCACCTCCTTCGTGCCCCATATGCTCCGGGAATACGGCATCAGCGATTTGATGGAGTGCACCGTGATGAGTTCCGAGGCAGGCTACCGCAAACCGGATGCCAGGATTTTTGAAATTGCCATGGACCGCATGGGTGTCACCAGGGAGCAGACAGGATATGTCGGCGACATGGTTTCAAGGGATGTCCTTGGGGCACATAATGCCGGCCTTGCGCTGAACATCCAGATCCGCTTTGACAGGCTGGCAGCCCATGACGCCAGGTATGCCGGCGAAAATCCCATAAAACCTGATTACTTCATAGAAGAACTTGATGAATTACCAGGTATCATCCGCTCGGTCAATGGGCGGTAAGATATAAGAAAGAAACCAAAATAATTTGGAAGGAGACCCCAGACGTGATTGATACCATCTTTTTTGACGTTGGCAACACCCTCCGCATCGTGGTGAAGGACAAGGAATTCTCCGATGCAGCCGAAAAGGAGCTCATGGAGCTTGTCGGTACCACAGAATCCCATGACGAGTTCTTTTCTAAACTTGAGGCCCGCTGGAAAAAGTACCGCAAGGAAGAAAAGGAAACCATGATCGAAGCTGGCGAGATGGAACTCTGGAGCCAGCACCTCCTGCCCGATTATGACCTCGAGCGGGTCTGTGCCCATGCCGGCCGCCTGACCAGGCTCTGGCGCGACCATGACGGTCGCCGCATCCCCCGCCCCGACGTCAAGGACACCCTGATTGAGCTTGACCGCCGTGGTTACCCCATGGGCATCATTGCCAACACCATCACAGAGACGGAAATCCCGGACTGGATGGTCCATGACGGTGTCGCGCACCTGTTTAAGTGTGTCCTCCTCTCCTCCAAGGTGCGTCTGCGCAAGCCGGACCGTGCCATTTACGACCTCGCCTGCAAGTGCATCGGCAAGGCCCCCGAAAACTGCGCGTACATCGGCGATAACCCCATCCGCGACGTGCAGGGCACCCGCGATGCAGGCTTCGGCATGATGATCCGCATTGATGAGCCCGACACCCTCGTCAACGAGCCGCAGGAAATCCGTCTGCACCCCGACAAGACCATCCAGAAGATCGGTGACCTGCTGGATATCTTCCCCCCGCTCAAATAATCAGCAACCGGAGGTAAATGCATTATGTCTGAAAACAGAGAATTTGACGCTTTTTTCTATGACCTTGGTGCAACGCTGCGCCTTGTGGAGCGTGACGCGGAGTTTGAGGCCCGTGCCCGCCGCCGCATCGTGGAACTCTGCGGGGTTGATGAGGATCCCGAGGAGTTCTGCCAGTTCCTCGATGACCGCTATGCCGGTTACCGTCAGTGGTGCTTCCGTACCATGAAGGAAGCCTGCGAGGAGGAACTTTGGTGCAAGTGGCTCACCCCTGACCTCGACAAGGAGCTCATCAAAAAGAACGCCGTGGAGCTGACGGTGGAGTACCGCAACAAGGACGGCCGCCGCGTGGTCGCCCCGAACGGCGCCCAGTCCATCAAGGACCTGTATGCCAACGGCTATAAGCTTGGCATCATTTCCAACCTTGTCACCTCCATCGAAATCCCCAACTGGCTCCGTGATGATGACCTTGCCAAGTACTTCGGCACCGTGCTCCTCTCCTGCGTGGAGGGCATCCGCAAGCCCGATCCCCGCATCAGCAACAAGGCATGTGAGCAGCTTGGTGTCAAGCCCATCCGCTGCGCATATATCGGTGACAACATGAAGCGTGACGTGGAAGGCACCAGGGCGGCCGGTTACGGCATGTTCCTGCTGTACACCACCCCCGAAAAGCTCAAAAAGGAAAAGATTACCGAAGAGAACAAGCCCGATGCCATCGTGTATGACTTCGCGGAACTCAAGGAAATCTTCCCCAAGGCGCCCTATGTGGCCTGGGATAAGGTCCGCACCTATGAAAAGGCAATGGAGGAAATGAAGTAATGGCAATCAAAGGTATTTTCCTTGACCTTGGCGACACTTTCCGCATCATCCTTGACAAGCCGGAGTGCATCGCTGCCGCCCGCAAGCGCATTGCGGATATCTGCGGTACTGACATGGACCCCGATGCCTACTATGACTACCTCAACTCCCACTATGATGTCTACCGTGAATGGGCACTGACCTATTTCTGCGAGGCCCCCGAGGATGTCCTCTGGACCCGCTGGATGGTTCCGGAGCTCGACAAGGAATACATCAGGAAGTACGCCAAGGAGCTTACCTACAACTGGCGCCGTGCAAAGGGCGAGCGTACCGTCGTCCCCCATGGCATCGAGACCGTGCGTGAGCTTGTGAAGCGCGGCTATAAGGTCGGCATCATTTCCGACCTCGTCGGCACCATGGAGGTTGACGAGTGGCTCGATAAGGACGGCATCCGTGACCTGTTTGCCACCGTGCAGCAGAGTTCCGTGACCATGCTCCGCAAGCCGCATCCCGCCATCTTCTTCATGGCCCTGAATGAGGCAGGCGTGGAGCCGGATGAGGCCGCCTTTGTCGGCGATAACCTCAACCGTGACATCATCGGTGCCAAGGCCACCGGCTTTGTCGCAACCGTTGCCACGGAGTATGACCCTGTCAACAAGCCCCTCAAAATCAACGAGAAGAACTGCCCGGACTGCATCATCCACGATTTTGCGGACCTGCTGAACATCTTCCCCGGCAACGGGGAATTCCATCCCGAAAATGCTGAAAGGAGAACTAAATAACATGGCTGATTACAAGCTTGCAGGTGGCGAAGCACTTGCCAAGGCAGTTGAGGCAGTTTATGCCCAGACTGGCAACCCCAACGACTACAACATGGAGCCCCTCAACCTGAAGGACGCTTCCGGCAAGGCAGTCGGTACCGTGAAGGCCGGTGACGGCGTCATCTTCTGCTGCCGCCGTGGTGAGCGTGAGATTGAGCTGACCGATGCATTCACCGATCCCGAGTTCAAGGGATTCTCCCGTGAGATGATCAAGCCCCTGGATTTTGTCATCCTCACCATGTATTCCGAGAAATACACCTACCTGCCCATCGCATTCGCGCCCGCCAAGGTCCAGCAGACCCTTGCCGAAACCCTTTCCAAGGCCGGCAAGACCCAGATGCACCTTGCAGAGAGTGAGAAGTATGCCCATGTTACCTTCTTCTTCAATGGTGGTAACCAGACCGCCTTTGAGGGTGAGGATGACGTCCGCATTCCCTCCCCCAAGGGTGTCTCCTTTGACCGTGCGCCCGCACTGAGCCTGCCCGCAGTGGCCGGCAAGCTTTGCGAAGGCATCGACAAGGGTTATGACTTCATCGTTACCAACTTTGCAAACGGCGACGTCATCGGCCATACCTCCAACGATGCCGCCAAGCATGAGGCTGCCGTTGAGGTGGATAAGTACCTTGCCAAGTGCGTCAAGCATGCCCGTGCAAACGGCTATACCGTCCTTGTCACGGCTGACCATGGCAATATCGAGGTCCTGCATGATGCAAACGGCAAGCCGCATGTTGCCCATACCACCAACAAGGTGGCCTGCATCGCGCTCGGCGAGGGCACGAAGCAGCTGAAGGCGGAAGGCGCCCTCTGCGACGTCTCCCCCACCATCCTTAAGGCCATGGGCGTTGCCCAGCCCGAAGGCATGACCGGCGAGCCCATCTTCGAGTTTGCCAACCCCGGTAAGGTCCTCCTGCTCATCCTGGATGGCTGGGGCCTTGATGACCCGACCGCCAACAACCCCATCTTTGCATCCGCAACCCCCTACTGGGATAAGCTCCTTGCTTATTACCCCTATGCAAAGCTTGAGGCTTCCGGCCCCTATGTCGGCCTTGCGGAAGGTAAGACCGGCAACTCAGAGGCGGGCCACATCAACCTCGGCAGCGGCCGCGTGGTGCTGCAGGATGACGTCCGTCTTGACAATGCCATGAAGGACGGCTCCTTCGAGCAGAATCCTGTCTTCCTGGAGACCATCAAAAACTGTGCCGATAAGGGTACCGCCCTGCACATCTTCGCGCTGCTCACCAAGAAGTCCTCCCATGGCTCCATTGACTATCCCACTGCCCTGCTTGACATGGCAAAGAAGGGTGGCGTCAAGGACCTGTACATCCACATCATCTTCGATGGCCGTTCCACCACGCCCGGCAGCGCTCCCGAGCTGCTGCGTGAATTCGGTTCCGTCATGGAAGCCAAGGGCATCGGCACCATCGTTTCCGGTGTCGGCCGTGGCATCGCCCTTGACAGGGATCAGAACTGGGCCAAGGTCGAGCGTACCTATAAGTCCCTGGTAGAAGGCGAAGGCGCCGCTTATACCGAGGCATAAGAGTAACAAAACAGCCATTCCCTTCCCGTGCACCGGCATGGGGAGGGAATGCCGCTGTAAACCCAGATTTTTATTTTGGGAACCCCGTTCCCGTTAAGGAGTGATTTTCATGGCTATGTTTAATACCGAAAAAGTCAAGCTAGGCATCGAACCCATCTGCTGGTGCAACGATGACATGCCCGATCTCGCTGCCGAAAACACCTTCCGCAAGAACGTAAGCGAGATGCGTCTCGCGGGTTTTACCGGCTGCGAAATCGGCAACAAGTACCCCAAGGATCCCAAGGAACTCAAGTGGGAGCTTGACCTCAGGGGCATGTGCATTGCGAGCCGCTGGTTCTCCAGCTTCATCCTGACTGAGCCGCTTGACAAGGTGAAGGCAGATTTCAACAAAGAGCTTGATTTCCTCGCCGCCGTCGGTGCCAACCGCATTAACGTGAGCGAACAGAGCTACTCCATCCAGGGCAAGATTGACACCCCCATCCTGACCGGCGGCCATAAGCACGTGATGGATGACGCTGAGTGGGACCGTTTCTGCAACGGTCTCAACGAGCTCGGCAAGATTGCCGTGGAGCGTGGCTTCAAGCTCTGCTTCCATCATCACATGGGCACCGTTGTCCAGACTGCCGCCGAAACCGACCGCATGATGGCAAACACCGATCCCCGTTATGTGTTCCTCTGCTACGATACCGGTCATTTCACCTTTGCCAGCGAAAACCCGCTGCTGATGCTGGAAAAATATGCAGACCGTGTCGGCCATGTCCATCTTAAGGACATGCGTCTCTCCGTCGTGGAGGAGGTCCGCAAGCAGAACATGAGCTTCCTTGATGCCGTCCGCGCCGGTGCCTTCACCGTCCCCGGCGATGGCGACGTGGACTTTGACCCCATCTTCAAGCTGCTCTCTGAGGCAGGCTATGAAGGCTGGCTGCTGGTCGAAGCGGAGCAGGATCCTGCCAAGGCCAACCCGCTTGAGTATGCCATCAAGGGCCGCAAGTACATTCAGGAGCATACCGGTCTTTAATCCGGGGTGACCGCCATGTACTTTACCAAAGACATTAAACGGGGCTATAACCCCTACATCGACACCGCCGTGGATGACCTCGGCACGCAGATGGATGTCGGCCTGCTTGTCATGGAAGCAGGCGACACCTATGTGATTGATGAGCAGGAAAAGGAATCCGCCGTCCTGCTGTTTGAAGGCGATGTTACCTTCTCCTATGCCGGGCATACCGTGGAAGCAAGCCGTCCGGACTGCTTCCATTATGAGGCATATTGCCTGCTCTGCCCCCGTAAAATCCGCATTGAGCTGACAGCAAAGAGCCACGCGGAGGTATACATCCAGCAGACCGTCTGTGAAAATGACTATACCCCCGTCATGTACACGCCCGAAACCGTTCAGGTACAGCATGCCGGTGCCAACGGGGAACTGATGGGCGCCATGCGCAGGGAAATCAAGACCTTCTTTGACTATGAGAACGCACCGTTCTCCAACATGGTCCTGGGTGAAGTCCTGAATTTCCCCGGCAAATGGTCCAGCTATCCGCCGCATCATCACCCCCAGCCGGAGGTGTATTTCTACCGTTTTGACTATCCGATGGGCTTCGGCGCCGGATTCTCCAACGGTGAGATTTACAAGACCGGCCATAACGGCCTTGCCGTCATCAATCATGGTTTCCACAGCCAGGCTGCGGCCCCCGGATATGCCATGTGCTATGCATGGGGCATCCGCCATCTCGACGGTGACCCGTGGCAGAAGACGCGCATCGACGATCCCGAGCATGAATGGCTCTGGAAGGCTGATGCAAACGACCACATTTTCAAGGGTGAATGAGCCGTTCCGGGGCAGGCCACCCCTGCCCCGCATCCGGATTCCATCACCAGAAAGGAAGTAAACACCTATGGAAACCGTAAGACTTACCATGGCGCAGGCCCTGGTGCGTTTCCTTGAAAACCAGTACATCTCCTACGACGGCATTGAGCAGCCGTTCGTGGAAGGTGTCATCATGCTCCCCGGCCATGGCAACGTCGTCGGTCTTGGCCAGGCACTCGGCCAGGAGGCAAAGCGCCTCAAGGTCTGGCAGGGCAAGAATGAGCAGGGCATGGCGCATACCGCCATTGCTTATGCCAAGCAGATGAAGCGCAAAAAAATCATTGCCGTCACATCCTCCGTCGGACCCGGCGCCGCCAACATGGTGACCGCGGCCGCAACGGCAACCGCAAATAACATTCCGGTGCTGATCCTGCCCGGTGATGTTTATGCCTGCCGCCAGCCCGATCCCGTCCTGCAGCAGATTGAGGACAGCACTGACCTCTCCATCTCCACCAATGATGCATTCCGCCCTGTCTGCCGCTACTGGGACCGCATCGTCCGCCCCGAGCAGCTGATGAGCGCCATGATCAGCGCATTCCGCGTCCTCACCGACCCGGCCAATACCGGTGCCGTGTGCATTGCACTCCCCCAGGATGTGGAAGGCGAAGCATATGACTATCCCGTCAGCTTCTTCAAAAAGAGGGTCCACCGCCTTGCACGGCGCATGCCGGATCCTGACGCCATCGCCGAGGCAGCGGAAATCATCCGCGGCGCCAAAAAGCCCATGCTCATCTGCGGTGGCGGTGTCCGCTATGCGGAAGCCCATCAGGAATTCCTCGATTTTGTGAATGCCACTTCCATCCCGTTTGCGGATACCCAGGCCGGCAAGGGTGCCGTACTTTATGAGCATCCCCTCTGCATGGGCGGCGTCGGCGTGACCGGCTGCTCCGCTGCAAACGAGATTGCCAAGGAAGCGGATGTCATCATCGGTGTCGGCACCAGGTATACGGACTTCACCACCTCTTCCAAGTGGCTGTTCCGCGATGATGCCAAATTCGTCAACATCAATGTTTCCGAGTTCCAGGCCTATAAGATGGACGCCCTTCCCGTCATCGCCGATGCCAAGAAGGCACTTCCCATCCTGCTGGATGCCCTCAAGGGTTACACGGCCCCCTATCATGGGGAGCCCGAGCAGGCAAAGGCCCGCTGGAACGCGGAGCTTGACCGTCTCCGCGGCATCACCTATGGCCCCGGCTATGTCCCAGAAATCAATGATGCCAACGCAGCCTCTGCGGAGCGTTTCCATCAGGACATGGACTGCACGCTGACCCAGACCTCCGCCGTGGGCGCAATCAACCTGACCATCAATCCGGATGACTGCTGCATCGGCAGCGCAGGTTCCCTGCCCGGTGACCTGCAGCGCATGTGGTGTGCCCGTGGCATTGACACCTATAACATGGAGTATGGCTATTCCTGCATGGGTTACGAGGTAAGCGGCGCCCTCGGCGTCAAATATGCCATCGGGGACCGTGATGTTTATTCCATGTGCGGTGACGGCAGCTTCATCATGCTGCATTCCGAGCTGCTGACAGCCGTACAGGAGCATGTCAAGATTAACGTCATGCTCTTCAACAACGCTTCCTATGGCTGCATCAACAACCTGCAGGTCGGCCATGGCAATGACAGCCTCTGCACGGAGCTCCGCTTCCGCAGTGAGGACGGTGGCCATCATGGCAACTTCATCCCCGTGGACTTTGCCAAGATTGCAGAGGGCTATGGCTGCAAGGCCTACACCATCCATACGGTGCAGGAGCTTGTGGATGCCATCCAGGATGCCAAAAAGGTTCAGGGTGTCCCCTGTCTCTTTGACATCCGCGTACTGCCCAAGTCCATGACGGATGGTTATGGTTCCTGGTGGAGGGTCGGTGACACCGCCGTTTCCGAAAACCCGCGCAACCTGGAAGCATACAAGGACCACCTTGCGCACGAGAAGACCGCGCGCAAGTATTAACCCGCAGACTGACTCCGGAAGGGCAGTCACCCATCGTTCCTGCCCTTCCGGGTCTTTCAAAAGAACCCTAATTTATATTTTATTTCAGGAGGATACTTCAATGGACAAGATTCTCAAAATCGGTATCATTGGCTGTGGCGCAATCGGCAAGGATCATTGCCGCCGTATCATGGACACCGTCCCCGGTGCAACCGTGGTGGCCGTGAGTGATTACGTGGCCGCAGCCGCTGATGAAACCGCCGCTAAGTACGGCATCCGTTCCTTCGGCAACGACTGTGACGGCATGATCAAGGATCCCGAGGTGGAGGCAGTTGTCATCACTTCCATCGATCCCACCC
>R21__coassemble_2126_pt1 | contig 11921 bp, 8 predicted proteins | sample R21__metabat2_low_PE_066 | metagenome-assembled genome bin R21 | reverse complement strand
AGATTGCGGTGCTGGACCGCACCAAGGAGCCCGGCGCCCTCGGCGAGCCCCTGTACCTCGACGTGGTTGCCGCACTGGCCAACGCCGGCAGCAAGGCAACCGTCATCGGCGGCCGCTACGGCCTCAGCTCCAAGGATACCCCGCCGAGCAGCGTCTTTGCGGTATATGAGGAGCTCAAGAAGGACGAGCCCAAGCGCCAGTTCACCGTCGGCATCGTCGACGACGTGACCAACCTCTCCCTGCCCGAGATGAGCAAGGAAGAGACCCCCTCCACCGCGGCAGCCGGCACCATCGAGTGCAAGTTCTGGGGTCTGGGCGGCGATGGTACCGTCGGTGCCAACAAGAACTCCACCAAGATCATCGGCGACCACAGCGATAAGTACATCCAGTCCTATTTCCAGTTCGACTCCAAGAAGACCGGCGGCGTCACCGTGAGCCATCTGCGCTTTGGCGACAGCCCCATCAAGAGCCCGTACTACATCAGCAAGGCTGACTTCGTGGCCTGCCACAACCCCTCCTACATCGTCAAGGGCTTCCCGATGGTGCAGGATGTCAAGGCCGGCGGTACCTTCATGATCAACTGCCAGTGGGATTTTGAGGAGCTCAACAAGCACCTCAATGCCGCTGCCAAGCGCTACATCGCCCGCAACAACATCCAGCTGTACACCATCAACGCCATTGACCTCGCGGTCAAGGTCGGCATGGGCAAGCGCACCAACACCATCCTCCAGTCCGCCTTCTTCAGCCTGGCCAAGGTCCTGCCGGAGGCAGAGGCCATCCAGTACATGAAGGATGCCGCAGAGCATTCCTACATGAAGAAGGGCATGGACGTGGTCCAGAAGAACTGGGATGCCATCGACGCAGGCGCCACCGCCTATGTCAAGATTGATGTCCCCGCAGACTGGGCCAATGCCGTGGATGAGGAAAAGGCCGTCACCTACGAGGGCCCCGAGAAGCTCGTCAACCTCGTCAAGAACGTGCTCGAGCCCGTGGACCGCATGGATGGCGACAGCCTGCCGGTTTCCGCCTTTGTGGATTACGCTGACGGTACCTTCGAGCAGGGCGCTGCCGCTTATGAGAAGCGCGGCGTTTCCGTGGTCGTCCCCGTCTGGGAGGCTTCCACCTGCGCACAGTGCAACCAGTGCGCGTTCGTCTGCCCGCACGCCACCATCCGTCCGTTCGCCATGGATGAGGCAGAGGCAGCCGCTGCACCCGCTTCCACCAAGACTGCTCCCCATAAGCTGACCAAGGGCAAGTACCAGTACACGCTGGTCATCAGCCCCATGGACTGCATGGGCTGCGGCGTCTGCGTTGGCGTCTGCCCGACCAAGTCCCTCAAGATGGTCGGCCAGGAGACCCAGCTCGACCAGCAGGCAGCATTTGACTACGCCGTCAAGTCCGTCAGCATCAAGTCTGACGTGGCCAGCACCGCCAACGTGGTCAAGTCCCAGTACCTCAAGCCCTACCTCGAGTTCTCCGGCTCCTGCGCAGGCTGCGCCGAGACCAGCTATGGCCGCCTCGTGACCCAGCTGTTCGGTGACCATATGTACATCTCCAATGCCACCGGCTGCTCCTCCATCTGGGGCGGTCCCGCAGCCACCAGCCCGTACTGCAAGGATGCAAACGGCAAGGGTGTTGCATGGGCCAACTCCCTGTTCGAGGATAACGCGGAGAACGGCTTTGGTATGTATGTCGGCCAGAAGACCATCCGTGCCCGCTATGCCGACAAGATCAAGGCAGTGACCGAGGCAGAGGATGCCCCCGCTGACCTGAAGGCAGCCGCCCAGGCCTACCTCGACACCTATGAGGATGGCGAGAAGAACGGCCCCGCAACCGATGCCCTCGTGGCCGCCCTCGAAGCCCATGGCTGCGAGAAGTGCAACGACATCCTCGAAGGCAAGGATTACCTCCGCAAGAAGTCCGTGTGGATCTTCGGCGGTGACGGCTGGGCCTTCGACATCGGCTTCGGCGGCCTCGACCACGTGCTGGCTTCCGGCGAGGATGTCAACGTGTTCGTCTTCAACACCGAGGTGTACTCCAACACCGGTGGCCAGGCCTCCAAGGCTTCCAACATCGGCCAGGTCGCACAGTTCGCGGCAGCCGGTAAGGAAATCAAGGCCAAGTCCCTCGCGGAGATTGCCATGAGCTACGGTTACGTGTATGTTGCACAGGTCGCCATGGGCGCCAACATGCAGCAGACCCTGACCGCCATCAAGGAAGCGGAAGCCTATCACGGCCCGTCCCTGATCATCGGCTACGCTCCCTGCGAGATGCACTCCATCAAGGGCGGCATGACCAACTGCCAGTCCGAGATGAAGAAGGCCGTGGAGTGCGGATACTGGAACATGTTCCGCTACAACCCGGCAGCGGAGAAGCCGTTCACCCTGGATTCCAAGGATCCCAAGGAAGAGGGCTATCAGGACTTCCTCAAGAACGAGGCCCGCTATGCCCGCCTCACCACGGAGTTCCCGGAGAGGGCCAAGACCCTGTTTACCAAGAACGAGGAGAACGCGATGGAGCGTTATGCCCACCTGCAGAAGCTGCTCGCCCTTTACAACAACTAAGGCCCATTCAAAACCATAACGCTAACACAAACCCCCGCGGCCCCCGGCCGCGGGGGTTCTGTTACATGGGTACTGTCAATGTTTTTTCACAGATTCACGCCTGAGCTGAACCACCTTGGCTGCAACATGCCAGGCTGGCCATTTCCCGGCAAGGATGCCTGCACAAAGTAAAATGTAAGTGTTTTTAACACAATGCCAAATGGAAACAGGTGAAATAAGAGAACCGTCCAGAATTGACAACCACACATAAAAATGATATAAATTTATGTGTATTTGTTGATGCGGAATGGAGGTGGACAGCAGTGACCGAAGGTACAAAGCAGAAAATCCTGTCAGTGGCAGAGAACGGAGTCGTTACGACACGGAAAATTACAGAACTGGGCTTAAGCCGCTCTGTGTTAACGGAACTTGTTGCTTCCGGTGACCTGGTCCGCTGCTCCAGAGGCATCTATATGCTTGCGGATGAGTGGGAGGATGAATTTTATCTCCTTCAGAAGAGATACGCACAGGGCATCTTTTCGCACGGCACCGCTCTTTATCTTCATGGATATTCCGAAAGGGTTCCCCTTTCCGTGCACATGACTTTCCCGACGAAGTATAACAGTCCTTCACTGGCCCAGGAAAATGTAATCGTTACGCGAGTGCTTCCCGCAAATTATCAGCTGGGTGTTACAACGGTTATGACTCCCTCTGGAAATCCTGTCACCGTTTATGATCTGGAGCGCAGTCTCTGCGATGTTGTCCGCGGAAAAGGAGACGACATTCAGGTCGTCCAATACGCAATGAGGCAATACGCGGCCTCAAGGGAGCGTGATATCAACAAACTGATGAAATACGCAAAACAGCTGCGGGTCGAGCCAAAGGTCCGGCAATACATGGAGGTGCTGCTTTGATGAATGACATGAGCCTGAAGGCCAGAATCCGCAATCTGGCAAAGGAGAAAAACATCTCTGCGCAGGCGGTCCTGCAGAATTATCTGATGCGGCGCTTCCTGCTAAGGCTCTCGGAGTCTGAATACAGGGATAAATTTGTCGTTAAGGGCGGAATGCTGATATCCTCCATTGTGGGGATCGATCATCGTGCCACGATGGATCTGGATACAACGCTCAGGAATCTTCCGCTGACGGAGGGATCCATTCGCGAAGCATTTGAAGAAATATGCAGCATTCAAAAGGATGACGGCATTGAATTCACATTGGATTCCATCGGCCCAATCCGGGATGACGATGAATACGGCGGGTATCGAGTCGGTTTTACTGCCAGATACGGAAAAATCAATGCGCCGATGTCCATGGATGTATCGACCGGAGATATCATCACCCCGGGCGCGGAAAAACATGCGTTTACCGACATATTTGACCGCTCAGAGACATTTGAGCTTTGGTCCTATACGCTTGAAACGATCCTTGCCGAGAAAACCGAGACGATTCTCAGCCGCGGCATTGATAACACAAGACCGAGAGATTTCCACGATGTGTACATGCTTTCGGCGTTTCCATATGACCCGCCCGTGTTCCGGGAGGCCTTTGCCGCCACGGCAAAACATCGCGGCAGCTTTGATAAAATTCTGGATTATCGTGAAATCCTTCAGGATATTTCCGAGAGTCCGGAAATGCAGAACCGCTGGAGCAGCTATACCCGGCAGATGCCTTATGCTGCGGGAATTGGTTTTGAAGAAACAATAGAGGCGGTATACCGATTGCTGATGCCCTGATACCTGCGGCAATGTCCATCATACTGGTTGACCAATCTGCAATGCCCCAAAATGGTGCTTTTGTTCCATTTGGAAACTGTTAGACTGTATTTTGAAAACAACATATCATTATGACAGGGAGGCAGCCCGATGGGTTGCCTCCCTGTTGGGTTTTCCACCGGTGGAGGCATGGAAAGACAAAGCAGATGCGTGTGGATGATGTCTTGCCCCCGGGGAATTTTCCGGCCACGGGGCGGTTTTTCCTTTTCTCCACCTTGCGGGGGAGGGGAAAGGGCGATTATAATGGATAATGGTATTGGGCTGGCGGCCTTTGCGGGCCGTTGCTGCCCGGCCATCCATGTGCCGTGGGAATGGCGGCGGGATGGCAGAGAACCGGACGGTGCGCAAGCGCATCGCCACAAAACAGTCTGATGAGGGGGATAAAAACATGAAGAAACTGCTTGCAGTGGCAGCACTGCTGGCCATCGTGCTTGCGCTCAGCGCCTGCTGCCTGAAGCACGAGTGGGTGGAGGCCACCTGCACGGAGCCCAGGACCTGCGCAAAGTGCGGCAAGACCGAGGGCGAGGCCCTTGGCCATACCTTTGCGGAGGCCACCTGCACGGAGCCCGCGACCTGCACGGTGTGCGGTGCCACGGAGGGCGAGGCCCTCGGCCATACCTTTGCGGAGGCCACCTGCACGGAACCCGCGACCTGCACGGTGTGCGGCGCCACGGAGGGCGAGGCCCTTGGGCATACCTTTGTGACCGAGGTGACCGGCACGGACATGGTGGCGGGCGTCATCACCGGCATTGAAAGGTGCACGGTGTGCGGTGCCACGGGTGAGGAAACGCAGGAGGCCATGACCACCTTTGTGGATGGCAATTATTTCACCTTCACGCCGGAGGAGTTTGTGCAGCGTCTGCAGAACGCTTGGGACGCAACGAATGGTGACACGCTCACATTGAAGTTTGAGTATGCCGTCAATTCGAACGGTACCAAGAATTTTGACATCCTCAACAAGAACGATGCCTGGCTCGGCTGGGGCGTCTTCTTTGATGAGAACGGCGACCAGATTCCCGGCGATTCCGATGCAAAGGTCTGCGCGGTCAGGCTGATTGCCGGTCCGGTCACGGACATGGAGGATGAAACCCTGCTTTACCTGCTTGAGATTACCGGCTCCGCGATGATGCAGGCCGTGGATTCCACCATTGAAGATGGTGAATCCTACTGGGATGCTGTGGCCAACGGGGATTACTCCCGCAATGACGGGCAGGCAATGAACGGCCTCTACTATACGGTCGTGCATGACGCCGATAACGGACGGTATTTTCTCACCGTGGACGTGGAAGCGGCCTGGAAGGCCCTGATTGCGTCCTGACGGGGACCCTGTTCATCAGCATGGGCAAATCTACGGGGGACCGCAAGCGGTCCCCCGTTTTTGTACCTCCGTGGTGCGGGACCGGGAAACGGAAATGCCACAACTTGTACGGGAAGTGACATTTTTATGAAATGTGGCCTTTCCCGCAACCAAAAGCCGTGCGGTGTGGTATAACGGGTAAAGAAACAAATCGCGGGGACCTCCCCGCGGGATGGGAGAAAGCAACATGAAACAATATTTTACCGGCATCCTTGCCGTACTGCTGGCCCTTTTCATGCTCGCGGGCGTTGCCTGCGGGCAGAAAACCACCACTGCCACGGAGGCCACGGAAACTGCGGCATCCGCGCAGGCGGAAGGGGAGGAGGCCGCCAGTGACGGCATGCCGAACCCCATTGTCAGCTATCAGTCCCTGGACGAGATCAATGCCGTTGTCGGTTGCGCCCTGGTGGCGCCCGCGGACTATAGCATCACGGACGAAACCTACAGCGTGATTGGCGGCACCGTGGCGGAGTATACGTTTTTGATGGACGGCCTCCGCTTCACCGTGCGGGCCGCGCGCACCACGGATGACATCTCCGGCATTTATGTGGGGGATGGCACCGCATCGGATCTGATTCCGGCGGACGATCCCTATGCCATCGTGGAGGCAAACGGTGGCCTGTACACCCGCTGGTTCCTGGGCGGCATGCAGTACAGCCTCTATGCTGAGGCGGGCGTGCTGGATGACGACATGTGGTTCATGCGCGACATGCTGGCCTATACCTTCCCCTGGTATGCGGAATATACGGAGGATACGGATGGCAGCGAGGAGCTGACGGAGGAAGAACTGACCGGTTCCGCCGCCACGGCCCTGTACATGGACAACGTGATTGCCTGGAATATGACCTGGGGCACCTCCTTTGGCACGGGCACGGCCGGTGCCTACGAGAATGCGGGCAGCTACATGTACCCGGACGCACTGAACGTGGTGGAGGTTTCCACGGTGGATGAGCTGCTCAGCGCCATCAAGCCGGATGCCATCATCCTGCTGGCCCCCGGCGAGTATGACCTGACCACGGCAAGCACCTATGGCACCGCCGGTGAGTATTATGGCTGGGACGAGGTGTACGACGGCTACGAACTGGTGCTGCACGACATCAACGGCCTCACCATCCTCGGCACCTCCACGCAGGATGCGGACGGCACGGTAACGCTGCAGTCCATCCTTTCCACGGAGCCCCGCTATGCCTTTGTGGCGCGGATGCGCAACTGCCAGAACATCACCATGGCGGCCCTGACCATCGGCCACACCCAGGCCCCCGGCGAGTGCGCGGGCGGCGTGGTGGCCTATGAGAACTGCAAGGCCATGGCCCTCTCCAGCTGTGACCTCTATGGCTGCGGCACGGTGGGCGTGGAGGCAACGGGCTGCGAGGACATCCGGTTGCTGGAGTATACAATCCACGACTGCACCTATGGCCTGATGACCCTGACGGGCTGCAAGGCAATCTCCGCCGACAGGTGCGGCTTCTTTGTCACCAGCGGCTACGGCGGTGTGGACATGACCGGCTGCGAGGACATCCAGTTTACCGACTGCGATTTCGTGTTCCTCGATTTTACCTACCTGATGGGGGCCACTGGGACGAAGGACGTGAAGCTTACAAACTGCCTGCTGGCCGGCAATTTCTATTCCACCGGCATCTTCTCCTGGGAGGGGACGGAAAGCCCCTTCACCGTGGAGGGCGGCGCCCAGTATGGCTATGACATGGATACCTACGGGGATATCACCGTGGCCCTCGGCTGAAGCAGCTGACGGGGAAACACGGCAAAACGCAAAGGGGACGGTTCCAGATGGAACCGTCCCCTGGTGGTTTTTGGGGGAAAAGTCAGTGGGAAGGATGCCATGAAGGGATATCCTTTGCCAGCGGGCGTTTACGGCAGCTGGGCCAGCAGTTCCCGGTCGGCGGGGCAGAGGTCGAGGGATGCCGCCTCCTCACGGGTGACAAAGCGGGCCCCCACGTGCTCCAGGAGCTGCGGCTCCCCCTCCGTGACGCGGCAGCGGAGCAGGGTCAGGCGGATGGTCAAATCCGGATACGCATGGACGACGGAGAGGAGGACCCCGTCCGCCGCGATGCCCATGCCGAGTTCCTCGCGGATTTCCCTTTCGATGGCAGCCGTAAGCGTTTCACCCGGCTCCACCTTACAGCCGGGGAACTCCCACTGCAGGGGGCGGGCCTTGGTGGCGGGGCGCCGGCACAGCAGGAAATGGGTGTCATCACGGTAGATGACGGCGGCAACGACTTCTGTCATATCATACTCCCCCGGGCAGGGAAGGGACATGACCCCGCCTGCCGGCTTTATTGGATGCGTAATGCTGCATGGAACCATGCAGTCCCATTATAGCGCGTCCACGGTCCCTTGGCAAAGCACAAAAGGGGATAGCCCTGCGCGCGCATGGCGGGAAATTGCCCCATTTTGCGTTGACAGCAGGCCGATTTTTTAGGATAATATAAGGTACGGTTTAATGATAAAGGAGACGCTGATTCAGCTATGGAAGAAATCGTCAAGAGTAAGAATTTCATTGAGGAAGCCATCGAAGAGGACCTGGCGGCGCGCCGCGCGGCGGGGGAAGTGAACCCCACCGTGAAGACCCGTTTCCCGCCGGAGCCCAACGGCTATCTGCATATCGGCCATGTCAAGGCGCTGACCATCGACTTTTCCATGGCGGCGAAGTATGGCGGCAGCTGCAACCTCCGTTTTGACGACACCAACCCCACCAAGGAGGATGTCGAGTTTGTCGATGCCATCCAGGAGGACATCCACTGGCTGGGCTTTGACTGGGACAAGATGGTGTTTGGCAGCTCCTATTTTGACCAGTGCTACGAGCTGGCCATCAAGCTCATCAAGAAGGGCGTCGCCTATGTGGATGACCTCTCCAAGGATGAGATGCGCGAGTACCGCGGCACGCTGACCGAGCCCGGCAAAAACAGCCCCTGGCGCGACCGCAGCGTGGAGGAGAACCTGGACCTGTTTGAGCGCATGAAGAACGGGGAGTTCCCCGATGGTTCCCATACCCTGCGCGCCAAGATTGACATGGCCTCCCCCAACATGAACATGCGCGACCCGGCCATGTACCGCATCCTGCACATCAAGCATCACCAGACCGGCAACAAGTGGTGCATCTACCCGATGTACGATTTTGCGCACCCCATCCAGGATGCCATCGAGGGCGTGACCCACAGCCTCTGCAGCCTGGAGTATGAGGCCCACAGGCCGCTTTACAACTGGGTGGTGGAGCAGTGCGAGTTCGAGCACAAGCCCCGCCAGATTGAGTTTGCCCGCCTGAACCTGACCAACACCGTGATGTCCAAGCGCTATCTCCGCCGCCTGGTGGAGGAGCACTATGTCTCCGGCTGGGATGACCCCCGCATGCCCACCCTGTGCGGCCTGCGCCGCCGCGGCTATACGCCCGAGAGCATCAAGGATTTCCTGGACCGCGTGGGCGTGGCCAAGGCAGATTCCACCATCGACACGGCCATGCTGGAGCATTGCATCCGCGAGGACCTCAATGCCCGTGCCCTGCGCCGCATGGCGGTAATGGACCCGCTGAAGGTGGTTGTGGATAACTGGGAGGAGGGCGTCACCGACATGGTGGAGGTGGAGAACAACCCCAATGACCCGTCCGCCGGCAGCCGCATGGTCCCCTTCGGCAAGGAGCTTTACATCGAGCGCGAGGACTTCATGGTGGATGCCCCCAAAAAGTTCTTCCGCCTGAAGCCGGACGGGGAGGTCCGCCTGAAGGGCGCCTACGTGGTCAGGTGCACCGGCTGGGAAGCCCTGGACGACGGCACCGTGACCTGCGTGCACGTCACCTATGACCCTGAGACCCGCGGCGGCGAGTGCGAGCGCAAGATCAAGGGCACCCTGCACTGGGTCCCCGCCGAGGGTGCCGTGCCCGCGGAGTTCCGCCTGTATGACACGCTGATGCTGGAGCATGAGGAGGATGACCTCGACTTTGTGGAGCATCTGAACCCCGATTCCCTCAAGGTGCTGCACGGCTTTGCGGAGCCGGCCCTGGCCGGGACCGTGGCGGGCGACCGCTTCCAGTTCCTGCGCGACGGCTACTTCTGCACCGACCCCGATTCCACGCAAGGGCACCCCGTGTTCAACCGCGTGGTCGGTCTGAAGGACAGTTTCAAGCTGAGCTGAGCATTCCCCGCCGTGGGGCTTACCGTTCCCGCGGCGGCAGCCATACCGTCCCTCCTGGCAGCAGGATGGGACACAACACAACCATCACCGGAAGGAGAACCCCATGGTAAGAACCAGATTTGCGCCCAGCCCCACGGGCTATATGCACCTTGGCAACCTGAGGAGCGCGCTGTATACCTATCTTTACGCAAAATCCAACGGCGGCAGGTTCATCCTGCGCATTGAGGATACCGACCAGGGCCGCTTTGTGCCCGGCGCGGTGGATGTCATCTACCGCACGCTCAGGGACATCGGCATGAACTGGGACGAAGGCCCCGACATCGGCGGCGATTACGGCCCCTATGTCCAGTCCGAGCGCAAGGCCATGTACCTGCCCTATGCGGAGCAGCTTGTGCGCGAGGGCAAGGCCTATTACTGTTTCTGCACGGAGGAGGAGCTGACGGAGCGCCGCAACGCGGCAACGGCCCGCGGCGAGACCTTCAAGTATGATAAGCACTGCCTGCACATGGACCCCGAAGAGGTCCAGCGCCGCCTTGCCGCTGGCGAGCCCCACGTCATCCGCCAGAACGTGCCGCTCACCGGTGAGGCCAGCTTTGATGACGTCATCTACGGCCACATCACCGTGGACTGCGCGGACCTCGATGACATGATCCTCATCAAGGCGGACGGCATGCCCACCTATAACTTTGCCAACGTCATCGATGACCACACCATGGGCATCACCCACGTGATGCGCGGCAACGAGTACCTCGCGAGCACGCCCAAGTATAACCTCCTGTATGAGGCCTTTGGCTGGGAGAAGCCCACCTACATCCACATGACCCCCATCATGCGCGACGCGAGCCACAAGCTCTCCAAGCGCGACGGCGATGCCTATTATGAGGATTACCTGAACAAGGGCTACCTCAAGGAGGCCATCGTCAACTATGTGGCCCTGCTCGGCTGGAACCCCGGTGATGAGCGCGAGTTTTTCACCATGGAGGAGCTCATCAAGGCCTTCAGCGTGGAGGGCATGTCCAAATCCCCGGCCATCTTTGACGTGAACAAGCTGACCTGGATGAACGCGGAATACATCCGCCGCATGAGCGAGGCGGAGTTCACCGCCCACGCCATGCCCTATTATGAGCAGGCCGGCATTGCGGGCATGGATACCGGCATCCTCTGCCGCATCCTGCAGCCCAGGACGGAAATCTTCACGCAGATTCCGGAGAAGGTCGCGTTCCTCGCCCAGCTCCCGGAGTATGACGTGGAGCTCTTCACCAACAAGAAATCCAAGACCAACCCCGAGGTGGCAAAAGCCGTCCTCGAGATGGTCATCCCCATGCTGGAGGCCCTGCCCGACTGGACGGAGGAGACCCTGCATGAGAAGCTCCTGGGCCTTGCCGAGGCGCAGGGCATGAAGAACGGCACCCTGCTGTGGCCGGTGCGCATCGCCATGGCCGGCACCATGGTGACCCCGGGCGGCGCCATTGAAATCGGCACGCTGCTCGGCCGTGAGGAGACCCTCCGCCGTATGAAGCTGGGCCTTGCCAAGCTGCAGTAACACGGCACCATTGCAAGCCAAATACGGTACGGGGCACGCAGGAAACTGCGTGCCCCGTTTTGCATGCTGAGGGATGTTTGATAAAAAGAAAGGCAGGGTCCTCCTCCCGGGTGGGAGAGGGACCCTGCCGTGTGTCTGACGGGATGTACGGGGATGGGAACGCCTGCCCCCGCAAGGGGACGGGACCACCCTGCATGGGCCGCTTATTTGCGGCGGAAGAAGATGAGGACGATGAGGCCGAGCCCGTAGCCAAAGAATGTGGCGGTCTGGAAGCCCATGAAGAACCACCAGATGAGGAAGGAGACGGCTCCCATGCACAGCGCCCAGCAGATGATGGTGAAGATCAGCTTCCACAGGGGCCGCTCCTTACGGGTGCGGAAGGCGCCGAAAATCTGTGAGAACGCGAAGATGCTGAGGAGCGCGCTGAGAAGCATGATGCCATAATAGAGTAAATAATTCATGGAGTCCTCCTGTGGGCGGTGGCCCGGTCTGCCAGTATGACATGGCAGGGGTGGGGGAAACAGGGGATACTTTCTCCCTGCCGGGTTACCAAAGAAT
>R21__coassemble_2119_pt1 | contig 11940 bp, 9 predicted proteins | sample R21__metabat2_low_PE_066 | metagenome-assembled genome bin R21 | reverse complement strand
TTAGTGAAAGACATAGAAAAACGACCTCCTTTTTTGTATGCAGAAAAAGGAGACCGTCAGAAACCTTCCATCTGGGACGCCTTTGTCTGCGATAGAATATATTATATATTTTACAAAATGTATTATACATCGTTATTTGCAGGATGCAAGCTAAAAATATTCATTTTTTACATAAATTTTTATGAGAAATGACGGATTTCTCTCAAAAGTGAAGGAAGGCTCCTGCATTTTACGAAAAAATGAAGCTTCACTTGCATAACACGGGGTGGGTCTGCTAAGATGATGGAGATGAAATGGGACCGCACGGGAGACCCCTGCGGGATGGGCCTGCGGTGACTGCCACCAGGCACCGGCAGGGAAACGGGGCGGCCTTTTCCATGGAACGGAGGATATCATGATACAGTCCACACTGTGCTACCTTGAGAGGGACGGGGCATACCTGATGCTGCTAAGGAACCGCAAACAGCATGACCCCAACAAAAATAAATGGATTGGCGTGGGCGGGAAGCTGGAGGAGGGGGAGAGCCCCGATGAATGCCTCATCCGCGAGGTGCGCGAGGAGACCGGGTATACGCTTACGGGCTTCCGCTACCGCGGCCTCATCACCTTCCGCCAGGACGCCGGGGAAACCGAGTACATGCACCTGTTTACCTCGGATGCCTTTACCGGCACGGAGACTGCCTGCCACGAGGGGGAACTCCCCTGGGGGGAGAAGGACTGCGTGGACGGCCTGAACCTGTGGGAGGGGGACCGTGTGTTCCTGCGGCTCCTCAGCGAGGACGCGCCGTTTTTCTTTTTGACCCTGCTTTACCACGGGGATGCCCTGGTGGGGCAGAAGCTGCGCCTCGTTTCCGGTGAGGGAAACATATTTGCGGCAACCCCGTCCACGGAGGAATGCTGAAAACCGGTATGGATACATCTTTTTGAAAGACAGGGGGGACATCCTCCCTGTTTTTTCACATTTGTGTCAAAGTGTGATGTGGAACGGACACATGGTTTCCTGTATATTATACAATGTTACCTGAAACATACCCGGGGAGTTGAACCCCATTTTAAGGAGCATACAGATGGACCATTATGACATTGTCATCATTGGCGCGGGCAATGCAGGCCTTTCGGCTGCCATTGACCTGGCCATGCATGGCAAGAAGACCCTGATTGTGGAGCAGCATAACCTCCCGGGCGGCTGTGCCACCAGCTTCCGCCGTGGCAGGTTTGAATTTGACCCTTCCCTGCATGAGCTCTGTGGCGTTGGCACGGTGGATAACGCGGGGGACGTGCGCGAGCTCTTTGACCAGTATGGCGTGGACATCGACTGGGTGAACCTGAAGGACTGCTTCCGCGTCATCTCCACCTATTCGGACGGTTCGCACATGGACGCGACGGTGCCGCATGGCCGTGAGAAAATCGCGGAGGCCATGGAGGGGCTGGTGCCGGGATCCCGTCCGGTGATGGAGAAGATGTTTGACCTCTTCCACGAGGTGTGCGAGGGGCTTAGTTTTGCCTCCCAGCCATCATTTAACAAGGTGGAGCTGGTCAAAAAATACCCAAACCTCCTCAGGACCGGCGCCTATCCCACCAATGTGGTGCTGAAGAAGCTGAAGCTTCCCCAGAAGTGTCTCGACATCATGGCCACCTACTGGTCGTACCTCGGCATTGACCTTGACAGGCTTTCCTTTGCGCACTATGCCGCCATGGTGGACAGCTACGTGAACCGCGGTGCGGCCATCCCGCTGCATACCTCCCACGAGCTCAGCGTGAAGCTGTGCGAGCGGTTCCGGGAACTGGGAGGGGAAATCCGCTTCAACTGCCGGGCGGAGGAGGTCCTGTTTGAAGGGGACCGTGTCTGCGGCGTCCGCACGGAATCCGGCGACATTGCCTGTGATTACGTGCTGGCCAACATCAACCCGGACATCCTCTATGGCAAGATGGTGCCAAAGAGCATCATCCCGGACAGGCTCAAGAAGCTGTTTTCCGCCAGGAAACAGAACTACTCGGCCCGCATGCTGACGGCCTATTTTGGCCTCGACTGCACACCGGAGGAACTGGGGCTGAAGGATTACGCCATCTTCATGCTGGGCACGGCGGACACCGTGCGCGAGTATAAGAACATGATGCGCTCCCTCGAATCCAACCACTGCGGCATCATGGTATGCCCCACGGTTGCCGACCCCCGGACATCCCCGGAGGGAACGACCATCCTCTCGTTCACCACGTTCTGCGGTCCGGAGGAGTGGAACAGCCTGACACCGGAACGCTATGCCGCCAAAAAGACGGAGGCGGCGAGACATTTCATGGCCATGCTCCTTGAGAAGACCGGCATCAACCTTTCCGGCCACATCGAGGAGATGGAGGTGGCCACGCCGTGGACCTTCGCCCGCTACATCGGCAGCCCGGAGGGCAATGTCTATGGCTATGAGGTGGATGGCTGGGACAGCATCGTTTCAAGGACCATGTCCATCAAGAAGGATTACCCCATCAGGGGGCTCAGGACCATCGGTGCCGCCGGTGCCCGCGGTGACGGCTATGGCAGCGCCTATCACTCCGGCCGGTCCATGGCGGAACTGGCCCTTGCGGATCTTGCGGCATGGGGAGGGAAGGCATGATGGAAGAAAAGAAAAAACGCAAGTCCCTGCACATCAACATCGACACGACGGGCCTTGTGGGCATGTTTAAGTTTGCCCTCTCCGATAAACGCAGGGACCGGGTCATCAGGCACGCCCCCATCAAGGAGATCACGGCGGAGTTTGCCATCAATAAGCACGCGAAGGCACAGCATCCGGATGCCCTCCACCTGCGTGTGGCGGAGATCATCGACATGCCGGCCGCCGGCGCCAAAAAGATTGTGCTGGCGAGCGAGAACGGCGAGGACCTGCCCTATTTCCGCGCGGGACAGTACCTGTCGCTCCGCTTCCACATCAACGGCAGCACGGCAACCAGGGCCTACTCCATCTGCTCCTCACCGGCCATGGCGAAGCACGGCATCTATGCCGTGACGGTGCGTGCGGTGAAGGATGGGTTTGTTTCGGATTACGTCCTCAACCACCTGCAGCGCGGTGACATGGTGGTGGCCTCCGCCCCCGAGGGGCAGTTCTATTACGAGCCCGTCAGGGACGCGAGGACCGTGGTGGCCATTGCCGGCGGCAGTGGCATCACGCCGTTCCTGTCCATGGCCTATGCCATTGAACAGAAGATAGAGGATTTCAACCTCATCCTGCTGTATGGTGCCCGCACGAAGGACAGCCTGCTCTTTTATGAGGAGCTCGAGACCATCCGCTCGCATACGGACAGGGTGAAGCCCGTTTACATCCTCTCCGAGGAGGAGTGTGAGGGCTTTGAACATGGGTTCATCAGCGCGGAGCTCATCCGCAAATATGCGCCCTGGGGGGATTACAGCGTATTTCTCTGTGGCCCTGAAGGACTGTACAGCTATGAGGCAGATGAACTGAAAAAGCTGCAGATTCCCGCACGGCGCATCCGCCAGGAGCTGCAGAGCGTGGTGAAGTGTGTTTCCTGCCGGCCGGATTATCCTGCGGACTGCGCGGGGAAGACCTTCACGCTGACCCTGCACCGCTGGGGTGAAACCTTTACCATCCCGTGCCTCGCGGATGAACCCATCCTGGTGGCCATTGAGCGGGCCGGCATCGTGACGCCCTCCCGCTGCCGGAACGGCTCGTGCGGGTGGTGCCGGTCAAAGCTGCTTGCGGGTGACGTGTACGTGCCGTCAGAGAGCGAGGCAAGGCGCTGGGGTGACAGGGAATTTGGCTATATCCACCCCTGCTGCAGCTTCCCCGTATCGGACGTGGAAGTGGACGTCCCAGGGGAAACGGAATGATTCGGCAGGCCGAATGATGTGATGAAAACAGGGCCGGATGGAGTTTCCATCCGGCCCCTTTGCATGCTTTGAAAAAAGGAAATATGGGAAGGCGTGGCCACGCCATGCCTCCTGAAGGACAGGCGTTATTTTGCCTGGAGCCTGGGCTCCTTCCTGAGGAAGGGCAGGAAGCAGAGGAATACGGAGAGCACGGCAAGCACCATGATGATGGCAAAGTACAACAGCCAGTGCCATTTTTCCGTGAGGGCAATGCCGATGGGCGTTGCGGCGGTGAAGAAGAAGTTCGGCATGAACTCGATGCTCTTGAGCACACCGCCCTCATAGACGGCATTGGCCAGCATGCTGTTGACATAGATGGAGACAAAGCCGAACAAGGCCAGCAGCAGAAGCGTGGAGAAGAACGATTTTCTGCCAAGCGGAACCTCGCCGCTCATCGGGATGTACACGCCGAGCACGATGAGCATCACATGGTATAAAAAGGTCTGATACGCAATGGGATGCGTGAAGGCCTGGTTTGCCGAAATGGTGGTATTGAAGATGGAGGGCATGGCCAGCGCAAAGATGGCACCGACCAGGCAGGTGGGATACATGAAGGCCAGTATCATGTTGCGGCGCGGGCCGTCAGCGGCAAGGCGCGCATAGATGATGGTGATGAGCTGGATGGAGCAGAGGTGGAACGGCATGTGGTTGACGGCAAGGTACGGATAGTATTTGGTGCCGTCCGCCGAGGGAACAATCTCCACCATGGAGAAAACCTTGACAAGCTCCGACGCGATGCAGATGACGCAGCAGACCGTGAGCACATCCCTGAGGGCCGGTTTTTTCTTTTTTAAATACACAATGCTGCCGGCAATGAGGACGGCACAGATGGCCAGCCAGATGAAGTGGTACACACTGAACATGGAATGCCTCCAATGGAAGCGGATGGAACCATCCGCGGATTACATTCAGCATACAGCCTGTGCAAAAAAAAGTAAAGATAATTTACACAAAAAAAGGGACGGCCATTAGGCCGTCCCGCAGTATGTGATAAGACAGGGTTTAATAAAGCTTTGCGCCGGCGGGGATATGGTCATCCACCATCAGCAGGCGGAGCTTTTCCTCGCCCTCCTCGGTGTGCAGGGCGCTGAGCAGCATGCCACAGGAATCGATGCCCATCATGGCACGCGGGGGCAGGTTGACGATGGCGATGAGGGTCTTGCCAATCAGCTCCTCGGGCTCATACCAGGCATGAATGCCGGAGAGGATGGTGCGGTCCGTGCCGGTACCGTCATCCAGGGTGAACTGCAGCAGCTTCTTGGATTTCTTGACGGCCTGGCAGTCCTTGACCTTGACGGCGCGGAAATCGGACTTGGAGAAGGTGTCAAAATCCACCAGCTCGGTAAAGAGCGGCTCAATCTCCACCTTGGAGAAATCGATGACCTCGGCAGGGGCTGCAGGGGCCTGTGCGGCCACGGGGGCTGCTTCCTGTGCAGGGGCGGCCGTGGCATCCACCGCCTTGGCGGCGGGCTTTTCGCCGATGGGCTTCATGGTGGGGAACAGCAGCACGTCGCGGATGGTGGGCGCGTCCGTGAGCAGCATGGCCATGCGGTCGATGCCGATGCCGATGCCGCCCGTCGGGGGCATGCCATACTCGAGGCTGGTGCAGAAATCCTCATCAATCATCATGGCCTCGTCATCGCCCTTGGCACGCTCCTCGGCCTGCTGGACGAAACGGCCGCGCTGGTCGATGGGGTCATTGAGCTCCGAATAGGCGTTGGCGTATTCATGGCCGCAGATGAAGAACTCAAAGCGCTCCACAAGGCGCGGGTCAGAGGGCTTGCGCCTGGTGAGGGGGGAGTTCTCCACGGGGTAATCGATGATGAAGGTGGGCTGGATGAGATGCTCCTCCACGAACTGGTCAAACGCGGCGACCAGCAGCTTGCCGGCGGAAGCGGTCTTATCCTCATACTGGAGGCTGATGCTGTCTGCCAGGGCGCGGGCGGCCTCATCGCTGGGGCACGCCAGGAAGTCCGCACCGGTCCGCTCCTTGACGGCATCGTTCATGCTGAGCCTGCGGTAGGGCGGGGTCAGGTCCACCGGCGTGCCCTGATAGCTGATCTTCGTGGTGCCGTTCACTTTGAGGGAGCAGCTGGAGAAGAGCTTCTCGGTGAGCTCCATCATGCCGTTGTAATCGGTATAGGCGCAGTAGGCCTCAATGGTGGTGAACTCGGGGTTATGATAGGCATCCATGCCCTCATTACGGAACTGACGGCCGATTTCGTATACCTTTTCAAGGCCGCCGACGATACACTCCTTGAGGGGAAGCTCCGTGGCGATGCGCATGTACATGTCGATATCCAGGGAGTTGTGGTGCGTGATGAACGGACGCGCGGAGGCACCGCTGGCCACGCTGTTGAGCACGGGAGTCTCCACCTCGATGTAGCCCATGTCATCCATGCAGCGGCGGATTTCCGAGATGATGCCGGAGCGCTTGCGGAACACGTTGCGAACCTCTGGGTTCATGATGAGGTCCACATAGCGCTGGCGGTAGCGGAGGTTGGGGTCGCTGAGGCCGTGGAATTTCTCCGGCAGGGGACGGAGGGATTTGGAGAGCAGCGTGATGGCGGTGAGGTGGATGCTGATTTCACCGGTCTTGGTCTTAAACACGGTGCCCTTGATGCCGACGATGTCGCCGATGTCATAGGTCTTGAAGGCGGCATAGGATTCCTCGCCGACATCCTCCCTGCGGACATAGAACTGGATGTCCCCGGAGCCATCCTGCAGGTGGGCGAAGCTGGCCTTGCCCATGATGCGCTTGGACATCATGCGGCCCGCGAGGCTGACGAGGGTGCCCTCGTAGGAATCATAGGCGGCCACGATGTCACTGGCATGGCACTGCTGGTCATAGGTGGTGAGGGTGAAGGGATCGTTACCGGCCTGCTGGAGCTGTGCCAGCTTGTCACGGCGGATCTGGAGGAGTTCACTGAGCTCCTGCTCTTTGACGGGATTCTGTTCCATATGAGTTCCTTTCTCGTTTACAAGTAAAAAAGGGGGCATACGCCCCCTACAGGATTCCTAATTCCTATGTCAGGAACGGACGATGGAGACCACCTGGAGCGTGGAAAGGCCGCCGGGGGTTTCGACGTGGATCTTGTCCTTAACCTTGAGACCAAGCAGGGCATGGCCAATGGGGGAATCGTTGGAAATCTTGCCGGCCACGGGATCGGTCTCCGCGGAACCGACAATGGTGAAGGTGAAGGATTTGTTGTTCAGCTTGACCTTGACGGTGTCGCCGATGCCAACGGTTTCCGCATCGCGGGTGTCCGCATCATCCTTGCCGATGATCTTGGCAGCACGCAGTTCCTCCTCGAGGTCGCCAATTTCGATGGCGTTCTGTGCCTGCGCATTTTTGGCGGCATCATACTCCGCGTTTTCGGAAAGGTCGCCAAAGCCACGGGCAATTTTGAGCTCTTCCGCAATCTCTGCGGTACGCTCATTTTTGAGCCAGTCAAGATGCTTTACCTTTTTATCATACTCTTCCTGAGACAACCAGATTTCTTTTTCTGCCATGTTGGTAACTCCTTTTATCAAGTGCTGGTGCCAAAAGCATAAACTACAGCTAAATAATTATATTAATCACGCCCGAAGGTGTCAAGCAGTATTTCCTCAATTTGTCCGGCAGTGCGGGCACTGTTCAGCCTGACACGGACCTGCGCGGTGCTGCGCCCGCCACCGAGATAGCAGGGGAGGTGTTTGCGCAGCTCGATGATGCCATGGTCGCCTTTGTTGGCCACCTCCGTCTCCACATGCCGGAGGATGATGCCGACAAGCGCCTGCCCGGTGGGCGGTGTGAAGGCTTCGCCGTTCAGGCCGGCGCGGATTTCCTCAAAAATCCACGGGCGGCCCAGGGCGGCCCTGCCAATCATCAGACCGTCGCAGCCGGTTTCAGAGAGCATGCGTTTGGCGGCCTGCACCCCATTGATGTCGCCGTTGCCGATGACGGGGATGCGGACGGCCTGCTTGACGGCACGGATGCATGCAAGGTCCACCTGCCCGCTGTAGCCCTGCTCCCGCGTACGGCCATGGATGGTGATGAGGGAGGCACCGCTTGCTTCCGCAATGCGGGCAATCTCCGGTGCGGCAGATTCTGCCTCGGCAAAGCCCTTGCGGAGCTTGACGGATACGGGCACGGGAACGGACTTGACCATGGCCTCTATGATTTTCCCGCACTGGACGGGCTCCCTGAGCAGGGCACTGCCCTCCCCGTTGCCGGTAATCTTGCGGGCGGGGCAGCCAAGATTGAGGTCGATGGCAAGCAGGTCATCCCCATAGGTGTCAAATAACCGCATGCAGGCGGAGGACAGGGCTTCCGGCTCACGCCCGAAGAGCTGCATCACGATGGGACGCGCAGAGGGATCTGAGATGAGCAGGTCAGCCGTTTTCTCGCTGCCATAGATGAGCCCCTTGGCACTGACCATCTCCGTGACGGTATGGGTGCAGCCAAAGGACTTGCAGAGGACACGGAAGGCCATGTCCGTATAGCCGGCCATGGGGGCAAGCAACAGCGGAGGGTCGGACCGGCCCTCCGCCTGAAAATCTGTTCCATGATATATGGTGTGAATCCTGTCCATCATCAGCCAACGATTTCCAGCTTGGGCTGGGGAGTCGGGGTCGGGTCCGGAATGGGCGTCGGGGTTGCCATGGGCAGGACGGTGGCTTCGGGATCCGGGGTGTTCAGCGCATCCACCTTGGGGTTCACTTCGAGCACCTCAATGCCGGAGATGTACCAGCGGGAACCATTGGAATAAAAGCTGATGGAAAGTTTGCGCGTGGGCCATTCGGGGAGGGGATGGTCCTCCAGCGTCTCGCCGGAGGCAAGCCTATCGGAATTATAGCTGCCCTTGACGGTAACCGATTCAATGGCCGTCACCTTGGCCGTAGAGGACCATGGCAGCACGGAAATGCCCTTGATTTCCAGGGAGTAGTTCTCATCGGAGATGACGTAATTGGCAAAGGCACTGTCCTGCAGCTCCTCATCCTGCGCAAGCGCGGAGGCAAGGAAATAATCGGAGAGCTCCTCCTCATCCGGGGTGTTGTTCACGATGCACTCCATCCTGAGGGACATGCCTTCACTTGCCAGGATGTACAGGTTGGAGCAGCGTTCCGCCATGAGAAAGGCCAGCACGCAGATGAGCACGCCGCAGAGGATGAAAAGCAGGATTTTAATGATATAGGTCAGCATCCTGCGGGCGGCACTGAGCGCGTTGGGATGAAAGGCACCGGAGCCCTGCTGGGAGGATGACTGTTTTGCGGATTCGTTTACCATGATACTACACACTCCATAGCGCATATCATACCATAGGAAGGGGAAATCCTGCAATGAATGCAGGATGATGTTTTAAGTAAATTAAAAAAAGGATGTGGGGCATGACGCGCAAGGGGATAAACAATCCAACAGACGGCAGCACCAATAAAAGGGACTATATGCCTGGCAGGATGGAAATACAGACACTGGATGTAACCGGTTCACAGCAGGCTGTTAGCCGTATCTCTCAAGCGTCTGCAGTTCATACTGCAGCAGATGTATTTGCTGCTGTCAAGGAACGGCAATACTGGAGACTTGCCAATAAAGAGGTCAGGAATGCAGAGGAGGAGGCAACGCTGAACAGGATCGTTGCTTACGCTGCCGTGAATGCCCTGAACGGGGGCATTGTACCCGCCTGTGCAAAATCAACCGGCAGCGATGTCATCGGCGGGCTGAAGTCTGCCAATGCCGTGGAGATTGATTCCAAGGGCAATGTTGTGCCTCTCAATAAGAGATTCGACAGAACGAAGAGCAGCACGAGATTCTCGATGAAGTCTGCTGACTTGCAGCAGCAGATTAACGAGTCCATGACTATGGAGCAGGCAAGAAACCTGATTCAAAGGGCATTCTCGTCCAATGGGCTTTTAGATTGGTATGACGGTAAGTATAAAGACGGAGAAGCATGGATAAGGGCAGAGGGCGCTCAAGAGGCTGCGTTGTACGCAGACAACACAGAGTCTGTTATTAACATTATTAAGAAAAACCCTGTGTTCGACTCAGGAGACATTGCCCTTGAAGATGTCTTTGAGGCATATCTCGCAGGCACTCTCACTGGCAAAACAGGCAACACATCATCCAAGATGGATATGTCTTCTGGTGTTCAGGTGGCAGATGATAGATTCTATGCACCTAAGCAGATTGAAGATGCACAGGCAACATATGAGCTTGCCTGCCAGAAAGCAACAGGCGCTAACAAGGAAGACATCATTAAAGCCCGTGGCAAGATCCTGCTCTATGCCCATAACAAGGGAGCAGCGGAGACTCTTGGACTTACTCAGGCAGAACTGAATAAGAAACTGCGATCCTGGACGAGGCTGCAGGCCGATGCTGTACGCATATCTCAGGCGATCAATGATGGCGTAGCAGATGGATTCAGGTGGACTGGCCTTGAGAATACCAATTGGCTTAGCCAGTACAATGTTTCTGCTGCAGAAGTTGAGCGCATGGTAAAGTCTGTTAATGGTAAAGCAACAGACCTTGATAAGAAGTATATTGCCACAACTATGCTTGCCATCGACACCCATACAGACTGGAGCTGGCTGAATTTCAAGTTTGCATCTGTACGGGAAGTGAATGCAGATACATTAGGGGGCTATCAAGACGGTGTAAAGAGCGTGCTTGGATTCTTTAGACACCAGGATGACACTATCGAAGTCGGAACTGACTATGACGAGGGGAATACTGTTGCTCACGAGATGGGGCATGCGCTTGACTGTAAGTGGGGAGACGATATCTATGAGGCTGCAACCGGCAAGCATACTTCTGGCCATGCAATGTATGCGAGTGAGACTACTTGGTCAAAAGATTTAAAGGGAGACTGGAAGATATGGGGAGATCATCTCAACGAATTCTACACCAGCCTCGCTGAGTCATCCAACTTAAAGAATACCTATTACCAAGAGGCTACAGAGACTTTCGCAAGATTCGTAGCATGGTTTGTCGGCAGGACTGAGACTTATTCCACTGGCATTCAGCAGGATCGTGGATATACTTTTGCTTATGACAGAAGCAAATACAATGCTGACCATTTCACACAGAGTCAGTATATTGCCTTTGCTCGTCTGCTGCAGGAGAAAGCCAAGCTCGACTCTGCTAAGGCTGCTGGAAACGGAGTAAGGTACTCTGTTAAGACTATGTCGAATGGCAGAAAGTATGCATGGGTAGATGTTGATATATTAAAAGATAAAGCGGATGGACAAACTGCAATCGACTGTGTAACTGATTACCTGATTAATAAATATGACCATGGCAAATTAATTGCTGCAGTCGAAAAAGACAACACTCCAATATATGCGGAGTACGCAAACAGGACTCCCAAATCAAGGTATGGCCTTGCCGACGAATATATTAATTCTGACTATTCTGATTGGCTTAAAAAGCACAGCAGGAAAGTCTTTAGGGCTAAGCTAAGAGCTGCAGGGGTGCTTGATGATATTGTAAAGATCGCAAAGCGGAAGACACAGGAAAATACAAAGCACGATAATAACAAGGATGCTGTTTATGTTGGGAAATACACGAGTCTATTTGCGTTCCCTGTTACTGATGCAAAAGGCAACTTTGTCCGTGCTGCTGCATATGATTGTAGTCTTGTTGTGCTGCATGCGTCTGAGGGCTATACTTTAATAGGACGATAAAATTAACTGTCCTAAATTGAAAATACATAAGGAAGGAGGTTAAGAGAATGTCAAGGACTTCAAAGATTACAGCACTTTATGAGAGATTATCAAGAGATGATGACCTGAATGGCGAGAGTAATTCCATTACCAATCAAGACGAAATTTGTCAAGGGGTTTTTCTGCAAAAGTTACAAATTATTCAATAATAGCCCTCGCTCCGTTTGGAACGAGGGCTTAAACTTATCATACAAGTGCCACGATAATCAGTATAATACCAATTACAACGCAGATGACACCCCATACTCTAATAATGAGTTTCAGTTTAGAACTTTTTAATAATTTCTCCGGAATCCTTGAACTTTTAAGTTTGGTTAATTGTAAAATGAACTTGAACAACTGAATATGAAAAGACTCATAGCGGT
>R21__coassemble_2115_pt1 | contig 11965 bp, 9 predicted proteins | sample R21__metabat2_low_PE_066 | metagenome-assembled genome bin R21 | reverse complement strand
AGTGCATTGTTGAGAACCGTGCTCGACCGAGGCCCACAGGCCGAGAAAGGTGGCTTCCTTGGAGCCAGTGGGGTTGTTTCGTGGAAGATGGCTTGCGTAGGCAAGACGGATGAGGTGTCCTGCTCACAGGCCGCCAAAAACCTTCCCCTATGACAAAGGGGAGGTGCCGTGCAAAGCTCAACAGAGAGGATAAACAACTCAGAGCTCAGAACTTTGGACTGAAAACTCAAATCCCCCAATTATCCATTCTTCATTGTTCATTACTCATTCGTCTATACCCAACCCCTCAAAAATGTGTTATGATATAGGATATCTATTTGGAGGATACCCATGGCATACCGCGCGCTTTACAGAACCTACCGTCCGGGCCTGTTTTCCGAGGTCATCGGCCAGAAGCATGTCACCGTCACGCTGCAGAACCAGATTGCATCGGGGCATGTGGCGCATGCCTATCTGTTCTGTGGCAGCCGCGGTACCGGCAAGACCAGCACGGCCAAGATTTTTGCCCGTGCCGTCAACTGCCTCTCGCCCGTAGACGGGGAACCCTGTGGCCAGTGTGAAGCCTGCCGGCTGATGCTCTCCGGCTCCACCCCCGACATTACCGAGATTGATGCCGCCTCCAACAATGGTGTCGATAACGTGCGCGCCCTCATTGAGCAGGTGCATTTTTCCACCCTGCAGCTCAATACCCGCGTGCTCATCATCGACGAGGTGCACATGCTCTCCGGTTCTGCCTTCAACGCGCTTTTAAAGACGCTGGAGGAACCGCCGGCCAACACGCTGTTCGTGCTTGCCACCACGGAGCCGCAGAAGCTGCCCGCCACCATCATCTCCCGCTGCCAGCGGTTCGATTTCCACCGCATCAGCATCCAGGATATCATGCTGAACCTGCGCAATGTGCTCAAAAAAGCCGGCGCCAGCATCGATGAGGAGGGCCTGCAGCTCATTGCCCGCGCTGCGGACGGTGGCATGCGCGATGCCCTCTCCCTTGCCGACCAGTGCCTGGCCTTCTGCGGGGATACCGTCACCGCCCGGGATGTCTACGACGTCCTCGGCAGCATGGACAGCTCCTTCCTTTTTGATTTTTCCTCTGCCATCCTGCAGGGGGATACCGCCAAGGCCCTCCGCCAGATAGATACCATTGTGCGTGGCGGGCGTGACCTCACGGTGTTCACGCAGGATCTGGCCGCCCACATGCGTGCGCTGATGCTGGCGGGCACCTGTGGCCGCTGTGAGGACCTGCTCGACTGCACGGCCGACATGATGGACCGCTACCTTGCCGAGGCCAAGGGTGTCTCGCAGGCAAAGCTGCTCACCTCCATGCAGGCACTTCTCAAGGCGCAGAGCGAGATGCGCTACCTGCAGAATCCCCGCGCCATGCTGGAGAGCACCATTGTGCGCATCTGCCGGCCGGAGGATACCAGGAGCCTCCTGGCCATGGAGGCACGCATCGACGTGCTGGAGCGGGAGCTTGCCGTGCTCAAGAGCATGCCGGCATCCCGGCAGCCCGTTGCCACACCTGCCCCCGCAGCCTACAGTGCCCCGGTTTCCCCCGCTGCTGCAGCACCGGCAAAACCGGCCGCCGCGTCCAGCCCCGTTCCCCAGTCACCTGCCTCCGTGCAGTCCGCAGCAACACCCGAGCAGGCACCTGCGCAGCCACAGGCCACCGTGCCCGCCGCCCCGCAGGCCATGCCCACCGCAACCGCTGCCGGCCTCTGGGCAGAGGTCCTGCAGCTTGTCAAAAAGACCTCGCCCCTCTCCTACGCCATGGCCTTGCCGGCCGTTGCGGAGGATTTCAGTGCCGATATACTGACCATCCGCTTTGCGGACAAGGATGACGTCAAATTTAAGAGCACCTGCGCGGTCTCCAACCGCGTAAAACTGGAGCAGGCGCTCAGTTCCCTGCACCCCGGTGTCAAGCTTTCCATCATCAAGGGAAGCGGCGCGCCCATCCAGCCGGCCGTCATCGATGCCGCAAAGGAAATGTTCGGCGACGGACTTACCATTGAGGATACCTAATCTGTTTTCACATACCAATTTTCAGGAGGATTATCAAGTTATGGCAAAAGGCAGAAATTATCCCGCCGGTTTTGGCGGTGGCAACATGCAGCAGCTGATGCAGCAGGCACAGCGCATGCAGCAGGATATGCTCAAAAAGCAGGATGAGATTAACGCGATGGAGTTCACCTCCCAGGCAGGCGGCGGCATGGTCACCGCCACCGTCACGGGTGCCAAGGAGCTCAAGTCCATCGAAATCAAGCCCGAGTGTGTGGATCCCGATGACATCGAGATGCTGCAGGACCTCGTGGTGGCCGCCGTCAACGGTGCCCTCACCAAGGCCTCTGAGGAGTCCGAAAAGGTCATGGGCGGCATCACCCGCGGCCTCAATTTCTGATTTTCCAAGGGCCCGTCATGACCACGATTGAACCCATCCAGAAGCTGGCAACGCAGCTGGGCCGCCTGCCCGGCATCGGGCAGAAGACCGCCCAGCGTCTTGCCTATCATATCCTTGACGTACCGGAAGCCCAGGCCCTGGAGCTTGCGGATGCCATCACGGCCGCCCGTAAGGATGTCCACCCCTGCCCCGTCTGCGGTACCTACACGGATGTCATGCCCTGCGTGCTGTGCTCCGACCCCCAGCGCGACCCCTCCGTCCTGTGCGTGGTCTGCGAGGCCAGGGACGTGCTGGCCATGGAGCGCACCCGGGAGTTCAAGGGCCGCTACCATGTACTGGGCGGCGTGCTCAGCCCCATGGACGGCATCGGTCCCAACGACATCCGCATCAACGAGCTGGTGGAGCGTGTCAAGGACGGCTCCGTGCGTGAGGTCATCCTCGCCACCAATCCCGACGTGGAGGGCGAGGCCACGGCCAGCTACATTGCAAGGCTCTTAAAGCCCATGGGCATCAGCTGCACCCGCATTGCGCATGGCGTCCCCATCGGCGGGAACCTCGAGTATACCGATGAGGTCACCCTGGCCAAGGCCCTGGAGGGCCGCCGCACCATGCTGTAATGGCCTATGGCCTGTTCCAGCCTAGCGTTGCCGGCTTCCCCGCCGCACCGCACCCAGACGGAATTCAAGCAGGAATCACAAATCGCCCCTTTCCTGAGTTATCAGGAAAGGGGCGATATTCATTCCTGCCCAATGACTATCCCGGTGAGCCGTGGAATTCCGGGCCCATTACAGTTCAATGGGCTGATTCATGTCCTCTTCCAGCAGTTCCGGGTTTTCCAGTATCTTTTTCAGCATTTTAACGGTCTTGGCGTAGTATGCGCCATCGGCAATGCGTTCATCAATCGTAATGCCGACATCCACCGAATTACGCATTTCCACGCTGCCGTCCTCGCTGTAAAACGGCCGTTTCTTCATCTCGCCAATCAGCACGATCATGGAGCAGGTGCCCCAGTTGGTCAGGTGATGATACCCGCTCTGCATCTTCAGGGAACCAAGGTTGGAGACGACACAGCTGGAATAATACGGGTCCGTCCCAATCAGGACATCCGGTACCCAGCCGTGCTTGTCCAGCCACATGATGAACCGTACCAGCGTCTTGGAGAGGCCGCGGGGCATCTTGTTAAAGAAATTCATGGAATCCGTCGAGGTGTCCGATTTTCCGGAGCGCACCTTGGACACCTGGCGGTAAATCTCGTTATGCACCGTTTCAAAGTTATCGGTATCCTTTGCCTTGAGGAAGGCCAGCATCTCCGGCGACCTTTCATCCTTGACAATTCGTTTGACCACAAACGCCGTGCTCACGACATTCCTCTGATAGAAATTGCTGTTGACGATGAAGCGGTTCATCTTTTCCCTTAACGTAATGCACCTTAACAGGGCCGTGACAATAGCCTGGAAAAGATTGTACTTATATACGGGACCGGTGCTGTTCTTTTCCGCCAGGTATCTGTCCAGGTTTGTCAGGTCAATCCTTTCCGAAATGAACGCTTCATTATCGCAGCGGTTCGGATAAAGAATGCCCGTGATGAAATGAAGGGAATCCAGATCCCGCAGCAGCTTTCCGTCTTTTCTGTCTCCAAATGCCATGTTTTATCCTTCCTTTCAGGTGTTTTCGCCGATATGATAACCTTTTTCTGCCCTGTGACAGGCGAATGCTGACAGTTCCCGCCCACGCCATCGTGCGGAATGCCGTCTGCGGCCGTGGAAGCAGCCAGGCCTGCCGGCAGGATGTTTTCCTCAGCCATTATACACGCATTTTGTCAGTTTTGCACCTGTTCCGTCCTGTGATGTACGGTATCCCCACCGGCGGAAAGCCGGGGAGATACCCCGGTCATGGTCCAAAAAGTCCACCGCACCATGACGCCAGGCACCGGAAAACAGTTATAACCGCAGGCCGTTCATACAAAGGAAGGACGGCCCGAAAGCCGTCCTTCCTTTCATTTACATTGCGTCATTTACATTGTGGAAAATCCGTTTTTCACTTCTCCTCTGCCGCGTGGCGGGGGCGCTCGGTTTCATCCAGCCTGCTCTCCTCCACGGGGATGCCGAGGCGTCGCTTCATGGTCTTCTCCACGGCATTGACAATGTTCTCATAGCCCGTGCAGCGGCACAGGTGGCCGGAGAGGAGCTTGCGCAGTTCCTCGCGGGTATAGAGCTTCCCGGTCTCCAGGATTTCCACCGCCGTCATGATGAAGCCGGGCGTGCAGAAGCCGCACTGCACCGCGGTCTCGTCCACAAAGGCCTGCTGGATGTCGGAGAGCTCACCGTCGGGACCGAGCAGGCCCTCCAGCGTGCGCACCTTCTTGCCCCTTGCCCACACGGCGAGGTAGATGCAGCTGTTAAAGGCTTCGCCATCCACCAGCACGTTGCAGGCACCGCACTCGCCCACCTCGCAGCCCTTTTTCACGCTGGTCAGGCGGAACTCATTGCGCAGCATGTCCGTCAGGGATTCGCGGCAGTCCACCATACAGGTGACGTCCTTGCCGTTCAGGTTAAAGCTTACCATCCTGTACTGGTCTTTCATTCGATACACCCTCCTGCACGCTTCACTGCCTCGGTAAGGCAGACCTTTGCCGTTTCCACCGCGATGTGCTGGCGGAACGCCTTGCTGGCGCGCCAGGAATCACGCGGGTTGATGTCCTTGAGCACCGCATGGGCAAATGCCTCGCACACGTCCCTGGTGACGGGGGCGCCGTTCGCGACGGCCTCCGCACTGGGGGCCCGCATGGGCACCGGGCCGGCCACACCATAGGCGATGCGCACGCGCTCAAAGGTCTTCTTGTCCTCACTCAGGCGCACGTTCACGCTGCAGCCGGTGGTGGCAATGTCCATGGCGTTGCGCATGGCGTATTTGTAGTAATAGCCATAGGTGCGGTCGTAACTTGCAAAGGGAATCAGCACCGCGGTCTCAATCTCGCCGGGGCGGATGTCCACGGTGGAGGCCTTGATGTAGAAATCCCTGATGGGCAGCCTGCGCACACCGTCCGGGCCGGTCAGTTCAATGATGGCCTCCCAGGCATGCAGCGTGGAAGAGGAATCCGCGCTGGTCACGCCGTTGCAGGTGTTGCCGCCAATGGTGCCGATGTTGCGGATCTGCGGTCCGCCCACAAGGTCCACCGCCTCACCGAGCACGTTGATGTATTGCCTGATGATGGGGTCCCGCGTGATGTGGGAAAAGCTCGTCAGGCTGCCGATGCGGATGTTCTTCTCCGCGTCGATGGAGACGCCGCGCATTTCATCGATGCCGTAGATGGAGATGAGCTCCTTGCCGGCCCTGCGCCCCTCGCGCATCTGCACCAGCACGTCGGAGCCGCCCGCAATGATCTGCGCCTCGGGATGCTCCACCCTCAGGCGGACGGCCTCCTCCACGGTGCAGGCTTCATAGAGTTCCTTCATGTCATACATGGTCAGTTCTCCTCCTCATGCCAGCTGTCATCAATCAGTCCCTCTTCCGTGAACCGCTTAAAGAGGTTATGCGGGTTCAGCGGCAGGTTGTCCACCTCCACGCCCGTGGCGTTGAGCACGGCAGAGCGGATGGCCGCCGCCACCGGGCAGGCCGGGGGCTCGCCGAGCGACTTGGTGCCAAAGGGGTTGGTGGGCTCTGGGTTCTCCACGAAGATGGCCTTCAGGTCCGGGTGGTCCATGCAGGTGGAAAGCTTGTAGTCCAGCAGGTTATTGTTGAGCGGCCTGCCGGTCTTCTGGTCAAACAGCAGCTGCTCCGTCAGGCCGTAGCCGATGCCCATGGACATGCCGCCATGCACCTGTGCCTCCGCCAGGGCGGGGTTGATGAGCTTGCCGCAGTCGTGCACGTTGACAATCTTCTTGACCTCCGCGCGGCACATCGGCACGTTGACCTCCACCTCGGCAATGCAGCAGCCGAGGGAATAGGCGTTGGTCTTGATCTGGTAGGTGGATTCCGCGGTGAGATGCTCGCTGTGGGTCAGGCTGTAGAAGGCCTCGGTCGCGAGGTCCTTCAGGCTGACCAGCACACGGCCGTCCGTCTTGCGGATGACGTTGCCGTCCACGATGTCCATGATGGCCACGGGCATCCTGGTCAGCTCATGCGCATAGGAAAGGATCTTCTCCTTGAGGATGGCAGCCGTCTGCGAGATGGAGAAGCTCACCACGTAGGTCTGGCGGGACGCGTATGCGCCAAGGCCGAAGGGCGTGATGTCCGTATCCTGGTTGCTCATCACGTGCACGTCCGTGTAATCGTGCAGGCCCAGGGCCTCCGCCGCCATCTGGGCATAGGCGGTATCGGCGCCCTGGCCAATCTCCGTCTCACCCACCTGCAGCTGGATGGTGCCATCCTGGTTCATCACCATGCGGCAGGAGCTGTGCTCCAAAGAGATGGGCCACACGGCGGTGTTGTACCAGAAGCACGCAAGGCCGATGCCACGGCGGATGTCGCCGGTCTGGTTTTCATACTCCGCGTGCTTCCTGCGGTAATCCATGTATTCGATGGCCTTGTCCATGCACTGGTTGTAGGTATCAAAATACATCTCGTTCTTGGAGAAGCCGTCCACAAAGCCGACAGGCATCAGGTGGCTCCTGCGGTACTGCTCCGGGTCGAGGCCCAGGCGCCTGCAGATGTCATCGGTATGGCTCTCAAAGGCGAACATGGCCTGCGGGATGCCGTAGCCACGCATGGCACCCGCGGTGGATTTGTTGGTATAGATGGTGTAGGCATCCCACTGCACGTTGGGGCAGGGATACATCTGCGCCAGCGCGCCGGATCCCTTGGCCACGATGCTGTGGCCGTGGGAGGCATAGGCACCCTGGTCGGAATAGGCCCACATGCGGCGGGCCACAAGGTCACCGTTGGGGCGTACCCAGCTGATGATGTGGTATTTGATGGCATGGCGCACGCGGTTGGAAACAAAGGTATCCTCGCGCGGAATGTCCAGCTTGACCAGGCGGCCGCCCAGCCTGCGGGAAATCCAGGCGGTCAGCGGCTCATACAGGGTATCCTGCTTGTTGCCGAAGCCACCGCCGATATAGGGCTTGACCAGGCGGATGTCGCCCCACGGGATGCCCAGGGCCTGCCCCACCGTCCTGCGCACGATGTGCGGGATCTGCGTGGAGGAGATGATGGTGGTGCGGTGTCCCTCGCCATAGGCCAGCACCACGTGGTTTTCAATGTGGCAGTGCTGCACGGTCTGCGTGGTATACCATTTATCCACGCAGATGAGGCCGGGCTCCTTGATGGCCTCATCATAGTTGCCGATGTTGGCGGAGGTATGCTTTAAGATGTTGTCACCGAACTTTTCATCGTGGATGACCGGCGCGCCCTCCTTGATGGAGTCGAGCACGTCCAGCACAAAGGGCAGCTCCTCATACTCCACCTTGACAAGCCTCGCGGCCTGGGCAGCCGCCACCTCATCCTCTGCCACGACGGCGGCCACGTCATCGCCGTAATAGCGGACGTGCTGGTTTAACAGCTTCCTGTCCGCCACGTCCTGGTGGGCCGTCTCCACGCTCCACGGATGGCCTGCCGTGGGGAAGGAGATGTCCGGCACGTCAAAGCAGGTAAAGATGCGCACCACGCCGGGTACCTTCTCCGCCTCACTCGTGTCCACGCTCTTCACGTAGCCATGCGCGATTTTAGAGCGCACCACGCGGATGATGAGCGCGTTTTTCTCGCACAGGTCATCCGTATACTTGGCACGTCCGGTCACCTTGTCAAAGGCATCCACGCGCGCCACGCTTTTTCCAACGATCATAGCGAAACCTCCATTCTCAGCTGACGAAGCGTCTTCCAAAAAATTTTTAAGGCAATTCTTTCTTTTTCTTTCCGTTTCCGTCATGGTTCCCCTATCAGGATATGCAAAATAACGTGGCCAGGGCCACGGACATTGTGGGGCTGAATTGAAACGGTACGGGATGGATGGAACTTTTCCTTACTCTTCTGCTTTTCCATTATAGCATATCCGCCCGATGGGTTGACAAGGACTTTCCTTCCGTTTTGATAGAAAAAAGCAATCATAAGGAAAATATCCCCTGTTTTCGCCGTGAAAACAGGCAGAAACTGCATATTCGATTGTTTTTCAAATGATATTCGCTGTCCGTTTTTTCTCCCACCCATTTTGCCGCGCAGGCCGTGCAGGGTCTGTCTCATCATGCGGCACGGCTGCCTGCCGTCCCGTGCGCCCGCGCCCCAGTGGGTCCCTGCACAGGCATGCTTCCCCGCAGGTTTCCCGGTCCCACGGAATTTATTGCATCTTTTCTTCAAATATAGTATGATAAATGAGGTAATGCGATTCTTCACCGCACAGAAAAGCTGCCACCCCGGCACGCTTCCCGGTTTTTCTGACGACATCATCAAAAAAATTTACCGGCAGCAAGGAGGATTTTCCATGCGTTTATTAATCCGTAACGGTACCGTTGTTTCCGATGGTGTGGCCCGCAGGGCCGACATCCTCACCGAGGATGATAAAATCCGTCTCGTGGCGTCCAGCATTGATGCCCCGTGTGACCGTGTCATCGACGCGGCCGGCTGTTACCTGATGCCCGGCTTCATCGATACCCACACCCACCTGGACCTGCCGCTTGGCGCCATCTCCTCTTCCGATAATTTTGACACCGGCACGGAGGCCGCCGTCCTGGGCGGCACCACCACGGTGCTGGATTTCTGCACGCAGGATAAGGGCATGACCATGCAGCAGGCCTTTGACACCTGGCAGCGCAAGGCCGCCATCAGTCACTGCAACTATGGCTTCCACCTCGCCATTTCGGAGTGGAACCCTTCCATCGCCGCGGAACTCCCCGCCATGGTCCGTCAGGGTGTCACGTCCTTTAAGATGTACATGGTCTATGACACCATGCGCCTCGATGACGGTGCCATGATGGATGCCTTCATCCGCATGGCGGAGCTTGGCTGCATCGCCGGCGTCCACTGCGAAAACTATTATCTCCTCCGGGAGAACATCCGCCGCCTCAAGGCAGCCGGCATCACGGGTCCCGAGGGGCATCCCCTCTCCCGCCCTGCCACCGTGGAGGCGGAGGGCATTGCCCGCCTGATGCGCATCCTCGAAATGGCCGGCACCCCCGGCTGGGTGGTGCACATCTCCACCAAAGAGGGCATGGAGGAGATCCGCCGCGCCCGCGCCCGTGGCCAAAAGGTGCTGGCAGAGACCTGCCCGCAGTACCTGGTCCTCGATGACAGCTGCTACTCTGAGCCCGATGCCGCCAAGTATGTCATGTCCCCGCCGCTGCGCAAAAAGCAGGATCAGGAAGCCCTGCTCGATGCCATGCACGCAGGGGAAATCGACGTCATCGGCACGGACCACTGCCCCTTCTTCATGAAGGAGAAGGCCATCGGCAAGGATGATTTCACCAAGATTCCCAACGGCGGCGCCGGCATCCGCAACCGGGCCGAGCTCGTCTACACCTATGCCGTGCTGCCGGGCCGCATCAGCCTTGAACAGATGGCGGAGCAGCTCTCCACCAATGCCGCGAGGGCCTTTGGCATGTATCCCCGCAAGGGTACCCTGCGCAAGGGTGCCGACGCGGACATCACCATCTTTGACCCCAACCGCGCCCGCACCATCTCCTGGCGCAACAATAACCAGCACTGCGATAACAGCCCCTACGAGGGCTTTGAGGTGGCCGGCAGTGTCCGTGACGTCATCCTCGGCGGCGAGCACGTGGTCCAGGGCGGGCGCCTGCTGCTGCGCGGCCGCGGCCGCTATGTGGCACGCGAAAAGTGCTTTGAGCCCATCACCCCCTCCCTGCCGCAATGAGCATCACCTGCATCCTGCTGGCCGCAGGGCTTTCCACCCGCTTCGGCGGGGAAAAGCTGCTCTGTGAACAGGACGGCGTGCCCATCGGCATCCGTGCCATCCGGCTGCACGCCGCGCTTCCCTATGCGGAGCGCATCCTTGTCACCCGCAGGGTCCATACGGCACTGATTACCGCCGCTGAGGCCGCCGGCTTCACGGTGGCCTTTAACGATGACCCCGCGCGTGGCATCTCCTCCTCCATCCGGATCGGTCTTGCCGCAAGGTCCCTGGAAACGGACGGCCTCCTCTTTGGCGTCGCTGACCAGCCATCCCTCACGCCCGCCACCGTGCGTGCGCTGATGGACGCGTTTACGGCACATCCCCGTCACATCACCGCCCCCTTCCACGGCGGGCAGCGGGGCAACCCGGTCATCTTCCCCGCGTCCCTTGTGCCGGAGCTTTCCGCCCTCACGGGTGACACCGGCGGCGGGCGTGTCATCAAGGCCCATCCGGAGCTGCTCTGGCCCGTGGAGACGGGTGAAGACAGGGAATTTTCCGACGTGGACACCATCGGGGACCTTGCCTGCCATCAGCGTCCCCGCCAGTAAAACATTTTTCAGGAGCATTATCATGGTTCACGCAATCAAAGGCCATATCATGGAGGCCCGCACCCTTGGCGGGCTGACCATCACCGAAAACGGCTGCATCCTCCTTGAGGACGGCATCATCAAGGGGGTATATCCCACCCTGCCGGAGGAATATGCCGGCATCCCCGTGGAGGATTTTGGCAACAGGCTCATCCTGCAGTCCTTTTCTGACATGCACATGCACGCGCCGCAGTATCCGCTCTGCGGCCTTGGCATGGACCTGCCGCTGATGGACTGGCTCAAGGCCTATGCCTTCCCCATGGAGGCCAACTATACCGACACGGATTTTGCCCGCAGGGTCTATCACCGCCTTGCTGAGGATTTCATCAAGAACGGCACCACGCGGGTCTGCCTCTTCTCCTCGCTCCATACGGATGCCACCCTCGTGCTGATGGAGGAGCTGGAGAATGCCGGCCTTGTAGGCTATGTCGGCAAGGTCAACATGGACAGGAACGGCAGTCCCATCCTGCAGGAGACCACGGAGGAATCCATGCGCGAGACGGAGCGCTGGCTTGCAGGCTGTCACTTTGCCCACGTCAAGCCCATGCTGACCCCGCGCTTCACGCCGGCCGTCACGCCGCAGCTGATGCAGTACCTTGGCAAGCTGTCAAAGGAGCATTCCCTGCCCGTGCAGAGCCATCTCTCGGAAAACCTCACGGAGATGGAAACCGTGCGCAAGCTCGAACCCGACTGCCGGCAGTACTGGGAGACCTATCACCGCTTCGGCCTGTTCCATGACCGCACCCTGATGGCCCACTGCGTCCACTGTGATGAGCGGGAGCGCGCGGCCATCCGCGAGAACGGCGTCTATGTGGTGCACTGCCCGGATTCCAACACCGGCCTCTGCTCCGGCTTTGCCCCCATCCGCACCATGCTCTCTGAGGGCATCCGCGTGGTGCTGGGCAGTGACATTGCAGGCGGTGCCATGCTGTCCATGTCCCAGGTCATCACCTCCGCCGTGCGCACCTCCAAGGCCCGCAGGATTTCTTTCGGCTGGCAGGAGGCGTTCCTCACCGTGCCGGAGGCCTATTACCTTGGCACCAGCGCCGGTGCCGGCTTCTTTGGCGCTGCCCCCGGCTTTGCTCCCGGCAATGCCCTGCATGCCGTGGTGGTGGATGAAAGCGCCTTCCCCGTTTCCCCCGC
>R21__coassemble_2110_pt1 | contig 11992 bp, 12 predicted proteins | sample R21__metabat2_low_PE_066 | metagenome-assembled genome bin R21 | reverse complement strand
TGCTCTCCGCAGAAGGTCTTGCCGTTTCTGCCACGCAGGCTCCTTCCGCCTCACTTCGTTCGGCACCTCCCTCCCGGAGGGAGGCTTGGCTCCGTCCCCCGTCCTCAGGACTTAGGACATTCCACCTCATCCGCTTCGCTGCACTCAGCACCTTCCCCGACGAAAGGGGTGAGGAAGGCAAAGCGAAGCTTTAGAAAAGTGCAGTGCACTATTCGGCCTGACGCAAGGTCGCGGTACCTGAATGGCACCGCCGAAAAGGCGATGCCAGAGCCGCGACTGACCGAAGCCTGCAGGCTGAGAAGGCTTTTGGCGTCCCTCAACTCAGGACTTAGGACTCAGGACTTCGGACTAATAACTCACTCGCCCACGCATTCATTGACCCAGGCGATGAAGTTGGCATCGGAGGAGCCGGTGCTCTCCGCCTGCGTGTGGCCCTGCCCCCAGATGGTGGCAAAGTCCACGTCCGCGCCATAGGACTGCAGGGCGAGCGCCAGGTTCACCTCCGTGGTGAGGGCGGTGTCGCTCTGGTTGATGCCGGTGCGGATGCGCCAGTACTGTGCCACGGTGGCGCTGCCATAGCCGTCATAGGCCTCCAGTAGCACATACAGCGGGTTATACATGTTGGCACGCACGTCCACGGTGTTGCCCTGGGCATCGGTCTTTGCAAGGTCCTCCGCATAGGCATCGGCATACTCGGAGCCGCTCTCGCTGAGGAGGCCATAAAGGATGCTGTCAAAGTGCGCGCCGTTGCCGTCGCCATAGCCGAACAGGGTGTTCTCCGCCTGGCCGGCATCCAGCTGGTCAAACGCGCCGAAGCTCTTGGAGGCCTGCTTGCACGCGGTCACGAAATCCGCCACGGAGGTGATGCTCACCTTGCCGGTGGCCTCGTCATAGGTGACCCACTCGCCGTTTGCGTTGAGGGCATCGATGTAATCCTGCGCGGTCTCATAGGTGTCATCAAGGCTCAGCCCGCCGGAGGTGGCATCGCGGGTGACGCCATCCTGCGCGTACTGGGCAGCCTCCGCATCCGCGGGCGCCTCACCATCGGGCAGGTCGCTGGGCGCGGTGCCATCAGGCAGGTCCGCGGGTGCCTCACCACTGGGCAGTTCGCCATCCGGCAGGTCTGCAGGTGCTTCGCCGGTGGGCAGGTCGCCCGTGGGGGCGGTGCCGTCCATGGTCTTCTCCCCGCGGCCGCCGCGGGTGCCATCCGCATCGCCATTGCCACGCGTGCCGCCATGGCCGCCCATCATGCCACCCCTGCCACCGGAGGACGAGGACGCCGTGTAGGGGAAGCTGGTCACGCTGAGGAACTCCTCCAGGGATGCCTCAATCACGGACTTGATGTATTCATAATAGCTGCCGGCCTGGTAGATGCCCTCTTCAGAGGCCTCCAGGGTCAGCACGCTGCCATCCGCATCGGTAAAGCCGGCCGCGTTCACATAGGCCGCAAAGGCGGTGGCCAGGTCATCCGAGAGCTGCTGCTCCTCATCGGAGAGGCCGGTCCTCGTCACGCCGAGGTTCCACTCATAGGCCTCGTCCGCAATGTCCAGGCAGGTGATGGGGCACCAGCACATGGAGCCCGCAATGGCATCGCTCTCCGTCATCACGGCGCCGATGGCCTCGAGGTACGGCGTGTACAGGTCACAGTCGCCCATGGCGCCGAGCAGGGCGCTCTGGGCACCGCCGCCGCTCATGCCAAAGGAGAAGATGCGGTCCGTGTCACCGGCCAGCGTGCCGCCCTGGCTGCGGATGTAGCGGATGGCCGCCTTCAGGTCCGTCACGCCTGCGGGCGCGCCGGCATCCCTGCCACGGCAGCCCGCCCACACATACACAAAGCCGGCGGAGGTATACTGCGCAATGTCACTGCTGTAGCCCGTGGGGGCGGACATGGCGCTGTAGCCGGGGGTGTTCACCGGGATGACGATGGGGGCCGTGGCCGCCGTGTAGCCTGCCACGCTGCCCTCCGCGTTCACGGTGCAGGTGTAGGTGCCGTCCCCGTTATCCGTGGCGGTGAAATACGCGCCGGGCACGAAGATGCCAAGGTTCTCATAGCCGGCATCCGCGGGGGTTGCGCAATAGGCGATGCCCACCTGATAGTAGACATCCGCGTCCTCCTGATACTGCCAGGCCGTCATGTCCACGCTGGCCTGATAGTCCCCCACGGTGACCGTGGCCTGTGCCTCCTCCGTGGGGGCGGCTTCCGCCTGTGCCTCCTCCGTGGTGGACTGCCCGTCCGTGGCCGCCGCGGCGGTGGCCGTGGCCGTTGTGGCCGTGCTGCCCGTGCAGCCGCCTGCCAGGCAGGATAATGCCAGCGTCACCGCCAGCAGGATTGCCGAAAATTTCTTCATCATGCCAAATCTCCTCATCAGGATTGCCGCCAGGCCGCGGATTTTCCCCGCAGGGCGGCGCTTTTGATGGTTCCCATCTTACTGCCCGATTGTGTTAGAAATATGTTTCCCGTGTGGAAAATTACAGAAGCTCGCCCCTTGCATAATCCTTACATATCCTGTAAAATTATATATAATATATGATTTGCAGGTAAAAACCTGCATCCCATCCATTCCCGTTTTGCAGGAACATACAAAGGAGCATCCTCATGACCCATTACGTCCTCATTAAGTTCAAGCCGGGCACGGACCTCGATGCCGCCTACGCGCGCGTGGCCAGCACCTATGCCGCCCTCGATGCCGCCCTCCCCTATCTCCACGATGCCACGGTCTACCGCTGCTGTGTGGAGCGGGATTCCAATGCCGATGTCATGGCCGTCATCCATCTGGATGGGGCCGAACACCTCCAGCCCTACCTCACGCATCCCCTGCACATGGCCATGGCCATGGACCTGAAGGAATCCATCGCGTCCAAGATCAGCTTTGACCACAACTGAAGGGTTCCCCACGGTACGCAAAAAGCCCGCACCATCACGGTGCGGGCTTTTCTGATTTCCATCCTTCACCTCAGCCCTGAGTGCGTGTCAAAATACTGCCAGAAGGCGTCAAACTCCGCCTCCGTCACCGGGCCGCCGCGGGAGAGGATTTCGTAGTCCTCGCCCTTCCAGGTGTAGGTGATGTCCGTGGGCGCAAAGCCGTTGTGCAGGTAGAACTGCCGCCGCTTCTCGCGGTAGGCCTCATTTTTAGCCCCCGCCATGGGTCGCTCAATGTCGGCCAGCAGGATCTGCCCGGGGTAGGTCTCCGCAAGGCTTTCAAGCACCATGCTCCCATATCCCTTCCCCCGCAGGCTGCCATCCACGGCAAAATACAGGATGTGGGCGAGTCCCCCGAGCACCAGCATGCAGGAAAACCCGATGAACACATCACCGTCATGATACACCCACGCCGCGTTGTGGCCGTCCGCCCCGTCTGCCATGGTGGCAAAGGGCACGGCCTGGCGCTCGTTTTCCGGGAAGGCCGATACATACAGCGCCTGTGCCCGCGCAAAATCGGGGTGCGCCCCCGTCAGCCGTTCCGCCGTGATACCGGACATGCTCACGCCTCCTCCTGGAAAGCCGCCCTGCGCTTTGGCAGCAGGAACAGGATGAGGAGGATGGCCGCCACCATCACCACGGTGGTGACAATGCTGCCCTCAATGCCGAATGCGCCGCCCGTCAGCAGGGTGCTGCCCTCCAGGTCCACGCGGAAGACGCTCTCTGATAGGCTCGTCCCGCTCACGCTGATGCCGAAGAAGTTGCCCTGCAGGAAATTCCACACGCTGTGCGCCGCACAGGCAATCCACAGGTTGCCACGGCGGACCGTCAGCAGCGCAAAGCAGATGCCCACCAGCGTGATGTTGATGAACGGCAGCAGGCCGAAGCCATCGTTGAAGATGTGCAGCAGACCGAACATCACGCTGCTCAGCAGGATGGAAAGCCACAGCGGATGGCGCCTTGCAAAGCTCGTCATGAAATAGCCGCGGCACAGTATCTCCTCGGCCGCGCCCTGTATCATGTAGCCGGCGGCATAGAGAAGGATGATGAACCCAGTGTTACCGGCAAGGCCGATGCTGCCGCCCTTCAGGGCCAGCACGCCGCCCACCGTGAGGCACAGCATCACCGCGCCGGTGCCGAGGCCCAGCAGGTATTCCTTTATAAAGCCGTGCTTGTCAAAGCCAACGCTGTAGAGGCTGCGCTTCTGGATGACCCTGCAGAAGAGGAGGCACACGATGATGGAGGCAATGGTGCAGAACAGGTTCAGCAGCATGGTCAGCGTGGGCTGATACCGGAGGGTCGCGATGATGACATCGTAAATGTCAAAAAAGTTCCCGCCCTGCACGGCCGTGGCAACGGCCTGGGCACTCTCCGGGGTAACCGCCACGGAAACACCTGCGCCAATGATCATCAAAAGCATTTCCAGCATGGACGCCACGGAATATACGGCATAGAACACCAGGATTTCCACAATCCACACAAGGCCCTTATGCCTTTCCCTGGCCGTCGCCACCATCAGCGGCTCTGCAAGTAACCTGTTCATCTCGTGTTCCTTTCTGATTGACAATGGGGTTTAAAAAAAGCCTCCCCGCGCTGACGCTCCCGCCTGCAGCAGTTAATAGTTATAAACTATCAGCTATTAGTTCCGTGCCGAAGGTTGCGGCCAAAAGGCTTCCCCGACATGCCTCCCCTGTGCAAGGGGAGGTGCCTGTGGAACAGGCGGTGGGGTTGTTTAGGGGAGCTGACTCAGCGGAAAGCTGAGTCTGAGAGGATAAAAGACCTAAACGCATCCTCTCCGGTTGCTTCGCAACCACCTCCCCGACCTGCCTCCCCTGTGTAAGGGGAGGTGCCGTGCTTTGCACGGCGGTAGGGTTGTAAAGGGGAGGCTTGCACTGCCACAGCCAAGCTTCCGTTTCCCAGCTCAGGACTCAGGACTTCGGACTTAGAACTTTCTTCCGTCCCCCAACTCAGGACTCAGGACTTCGGACTTAGAACTTAGAACTTCCCCCGCGCGCTCACCGCGCGTACTCCGCTTCCATCTGCGCGCTGGCAGCCTCAAAATACGGCTTCAGTCCCGCGTCAAAATGCGTGCCCATCTCGCTGAGCACCGCCGCGGTGGCCTCCTGCGGGCTGACCGCCTCCTTATAGCTCCGCTCGCTTGCCAGGCTGTCATACACATCCGCAATGGCCAGCACGCGCGCCTCCAGGGGGATGGCCTCCCCCTTCAGCCCGTCCGGGTAGCCGCTGCCATCCATCCGCTCGTGATGGTACCTTGCCACGTTGCACGCGATGCGGATGAATGTCTCCTTCTCGATGCCGGGCAGGGTCTTTTTCAGGATTTCCTCGCTGCGCACCGGGTGCTGATGGATCATCTCCCACTCCGCCGGTGTCAACGGGCCAGGCTTGAGCAGGATGTCGTCCGCCACGGTGATCTTGCCCACGTCGTGCATGGGCGCCGCCTTGACCACGGCATCCGCATACTCCTCCGTCACGCCGGGGTATCCTGCCGCCAGCATGTGGTCCATCAGGATGCGGGTCAGCTTTGCCACACGGCGCACATGGCCGCCCGTGATGGCATCGCGGCTGTCAATCAGGTCCGCAAAGGCATACAGCACCTTGTCCTGAATCTGCTGCATGGTGTCCACCTGCCCCTGCAGCTTCTCCTCCATGCGGATGACGGCCAGATGGTCCAAAAAGCTCTCCCGCCCGTGCCGGGCAATGACCAGCGTGATGGTGCTGAATGTCGCGAGGATCAGGCACCGCGGCAGCACCAGGTATACAAGCATGCGGCCCACGGCCTCCCAGAAGGTGAACCGGTTCACCTCCGCAATGCTCACCGTCACGCGGCAGATGGTCTCAATGTAGCCCGTGAGGTAATCGATGTGGAACGTGCCAAACCGGTAGGCAAGGATGGGCGACACTATGCAGACGCACATCGTGCCGACGATGGCCTCCACCGCCACGCTGCGGTCGCGGTACAGGCAGCTGAGCAGCAGCGGCATGGCCAGCACCAGCACCACGTGGGTGTTCAGCATGATGGCGACCAGCTGTGTCACCTCCAGCACGCCGACCATCATCAGGAACCGCGTTGCCGGGTGCCCGCCCGTCCGCCTGCCAAAGGCCAGCAGGCACATGCACAGGGTAATCAGTGCAATGCCACCCGCCGTGGCCCGCATCACGGTGGCGTTCAGCGCAAACACATGGGCCTCGTTCAGCACAAGGCAGACAAGCATCACCGCCATCACCACCACCATGGTGTTTGCCACATAGTGGTTGGGCCGCTCGTGCTGTTCCCGCCGGATGACCGCCCGTACCCGTTCTTCCACGTCCATGAAAAGCGTCTTTGCTCCTTTTTACAGGGTTTTGTAACCCTTTCCCTATCATACCCCCATTATCCCCTGTTTGCAACAGAAAAAGGGGCCGCTTTACGCAGCCCCGCATCATATCGGCTTAGCCTTATTCGTTTTCCGTTTTCTCGATGCAGACAGCCGTGCCGTTGGCCGTGCAGGTCAGCACATAGGGCAGGTATAGCGGCAGATTACCGTTCATGATGCCCGTGGTCACAGGCTCCACCGTCACATAATCATAGGAGATGCCGATGATGGCATTATACCCCTGTGCGGCCGCCTTTTCCTTGAGGGCATCAAAAGCCTGCGTGCGGATGGTGTTTAACCCGCTTTCAATCCTTGATTTGGTATTGAGGGCATTCTCCCTTGCCGTGGAATTCATGTTTCCCTGCCCACGTTCCACCTCCGTGGAACTCTCAGAGGAGAGAAACGCACCATATTTCGTGATGCGGTACCCTTCAAAATGGGAGCCGGGGATGACCAGCATGTTGGCAGCAGCCTGCCGCCTCTTTACTTTCTCCTCTTCAGCTTGCCGTTGGGCACGGATCCTTTCATTGGCAGCGGCAACCTGACTGGCCCGCTCCTCCTGTTCCTGTTTCTTTTTCTGCTCTGCTTCTGCTTTGGATCGTTCAAAATTACCCTGCATATAATTTCTATATGCTTCAACCACTTTGGCCACATCCGCATCCGCCACTGTTACGGAAAAGAGTCCCTCATTCACACGATAGTTAGCCCTGTTTGCCCACACAAATGCGTCAAATTTATCCTGATCCAGATGATACTTTTCCGCAATATCTTTTGTTTTCACGCCTGCCATATTCAATTCCCCCTTAACATGAAAATAGTAACGAAGTGCCCTTTGGAACCTGCGCAAGCGTCAAGTGCGCAGGTTCCTGTGATACGTAGTATAACAGGCGCTGTGGGGCTTTTCTGGCGCCGGCAGTACTTTTGTCGTCCTATGGGCAGACATCCTCACGGGCGGAATCCTGCGCCCCTGCATTTTGAGGGTGGAATCATATAATTGCCTTGACTTTGCCCTTGATGTGTAATACAATGTATTACACATCAAATAGGAGGTGTATCCATGGCTATTTCCCTGAGATTATCCGATGAGGATACCGCGCTCATTAAGCAGTATGCCGCACTGCACAACATCAGCCTTTCTGACCTGTTCCGTCAGGCTGTCATGGAGAAAATAGAAGATGAATATGATTTAAACGCTTATGAGAAGGCCATGGCAGAATATCGTGCTGACCCCACCGTTTATACCCTGGATGAAGTGGAAAAGGAGCTCGGCCTTTAATCATGTACCATGTCGTTTTTGCAAAGCCGGCATTGAAACAGCTAAAAAAGCTGGATAAGCCAACTTCCGCGCTCATCCTTGGATGGATCCGCAAGAATCTGGAAGGCTGTACGGATCCCCGCATCCATGGCAAAGGACTTACCGCAAACAGGTCCGGCCAGTGGCGTTACCGGGTTGGTGATTACCGGATTATTGCGGAAATCAATGACGATACCGTCACCATCATGGTTGTGAACATCGGCCACCGCCGCGACGTATATGAAAACTGAAGCGCACAAAAACTCCCCGCAAATGCGGGGAGTTTTTCTCTTCACATAATTAACTCATTTGGTCACTTGCTTCAGTTCGCTTGCCATCTTTGCGCACTGTGCTGCGCGCTCTTTTGCGTCTTTATAATCGCCAAGCCGGGAAAAGGCATAATAGGCAAGATCGGCCTGCTTACTCGTTGTTATCAATGCCTGTAATTTGCAGGTCTCCGTATAAAGCTTAGCTTTCTTCTCTTCCTCCGACGGAGCAGCTTTCCCAACATCCGTCTCTGTTTCCAGGATTTCTGGTGTACTGGTGTTTTTCTCATCTTGTCCGGATTTTTCCGTACCTTCTTGAGAACCGGCAAATGGTTTCGACTTGCTGAAATCGGCCAAGACCTGTTCAATGGAATTGAGATGTTCCGTCACGGTATCGTGATAAGTATTTAATTGCTCCATTTCCTGTTCCATGGCACTTAACGCTTTTGTCATCGTAGCAAGCAAACGTTTTGTCTCCTTAGCTTCCAGTGCTATGGTTTTTTCTTCTTTAAGCTGGCAGGTTGTGTTTTCCGTAATGTCAGCAAAAGCATATAGCGTATATACCAAAATAAGTGTTTCCACTATGCCTGCAACCAAAATGGCAATAGCTTCTCCGCCCCCGCCTTCAGATGCAATCCATACTACCAGTATTGGAATGCAAATAATGTTGGCAATTAATATGGTAACGGCTATGCCTTTCAGCGTGCGCGCATTATGGTTCATATGAGTTTTCTCCTTATTTATCTGAAATGGTAGATAGGTAATAGTTATCAGTATAATTACAAGCTTTTAGAGCGTCAAGAAGGAGCATCCTTTAAATTTAAGCACCAGGAACTTTTTGTTGACCATTGATTTGTCTCTTTTGTTGGAATGGTTATGTGGTAAAATAATGCTGACCATTCCCATCCCGCAACGAAAGGAGGCCGCCCATGGACCGCAGCTACATCGCCATAGACCTCAAATCCTTCTATGCCTCCGCGGAGTGCCGGGACCTTGGCGTGGACCCCCTCGACGCCCTGCTGGTGGTGGCGGATGAGAGCCGCACGGAAAAGACCATCTGTCTCGCGGTTTCCCCCGCCCTCAAGGCCTATCACATCCCCGGCCGTGCCCGCCTCTTTGAGGTGGTGGAGGCCGTGCGCACCGCCAACGCCTTCCGCCGGCAGAATGCCCCCGGGCACCGCTTCACGGGCAAATCCGCCTCGGCCAGGGAGCTTGCCGCCCACCCGGAGCTGGAGATTGACTTCCGCATCGCCTGCCCGCGCATGGCGCGCTACATGGAGCTTTCCACCCAGATTTACGGCATCTACCTAAGGTACATCGCCCCCGAGGACATCCATGTTTACTCCGTGGATGAGGTATTCATCGACTGCACGGATTACCTGCGCGCCCTCAGGCTGACGCCGCACGAGCTCGCCATCAGAATGATCCGCGACGTGCTCCACGAAACGGGCATCACCGCCACGGCGGGCATCGGCACAAACCTGTACCTTGCCAAGGTGGCCATGGACATCGTGGCCAAGAAGATGCCGGCCGATGCCGACGGCGTGCGCATTGCAGAGCTTGACGAGCAGTCCTACCGCCGCCAGCTCTGGGAGCATACGCCCCTCACGGATTTCTGGCGGGTCGGCCCCGGCTACGCCAAGAAGCTGGACAGCGTGGGCCTGCACACCATGGGCGACGTGGCCCGCTGCTCCATCGGTGACGGCCTTGCCTATTACAACGAGGACCTCCTATACCGTCTCTTCGGCGTCAACGCGGAGCTGCTCATCGACCACGCCTGGGGCTACGAGCCCTGCCGCATCTCCGACATCAAGGCCTACCGGCCGGAGAACAACAGCATCTCCTCCGGGCAGGTCCTGCAGGAGCCCTATCCCTTTGAAAAGGCGCTGCTGGTCACCCGCGAGATGACGGACAGCCTGACGCTTTCCCTGGTGGAAAAGGACCTGGTCACCACCCGCATGGACCTGACCGTGGTCTATGATACCGATAACCTCTCCGACCCGCAGATTGCGGCCCGCTACCACGGGCCTGTGGAGCAGGACCGCTATGGCCGCAAAATGCCAAAGGCCGCCCATGGCTTCCAGGACCTGGACGGCCCCTGCTCCTCCTCGCGGGAGATCATGGAGGCGGTCGTGGCCATCTTCCGCCGTGAGGTCAACCCGGACCTTCTCGTGCGCCGCATCTACGTGGTGGCGGAGCAGGTCATTCCCGCCGAGCAGGCCGCCATGGCCACCGCCACGGAACAGCTGAGCCTGTTCTCCGACGTGGAGGCGGAGGATGCCGCCCGCGCGGCACGCGACCAGGGCCGCGCGAGGGAGCGTGCCCAGCAGGATGCCGTGCTCGCCATCCGCAAAAAATTCGGCTCCAACGCCATCGTCCGCGGCATGAACCTGCAGGAGGGCGCCACGGGCATGGACCGCAACGGGCAGATTGGAGGGCATAAGGCATGAGCACCTTCCCCTATGAGGGTATCATCGGCCTCGCGCACCCCACCTCCGTCCGCCACCCGCGCATGGACATGAAGGAGCGGGCCGCCCAGTTCAGCCCCTTTGCGGCGCTCAGCGGCTACGGCGCCGCCGTCAGCGAGACGGCCCGCCTCACGGAGGAGTTCCATGCCCCCGATGAGGAACAGCAGGCGCAACTCAACCAGGCCCTCACGGCGCTTTCCGGGCGGATGGCCAGCCACCCCACGGCCACCCTCACCTATTTTGAGCCGGATGAGAAAAAGCAGGGCGGTTGCTACCGGGTTGTCACAGCCCGTGTCACGCGGCTCGATGCCGCGGCCCAGTCCCTCACGCTGGAGGATGGCACCACCGTGCCGTTTGCGCGCCTCTCCGCCATCTCGCTGGGCGCCGACGAGTAACGTGGCCAAAAAGCCTTCCCGACATGCCTCCCCTGAACAACCCCTCAGTCGCCTACGGCGCCAGCTCCCCTTACACAGGGGCGCCACATCGGGGAGAACGGGCCAGCTTTGCTGGCGGTGGGGTTGTAAAGGGGAGGTGCTGAACGAAGTGAAGCGGAGAGGATGAGTCATAGATGTGGATTTCAATTTATCCTCTCAGGCTCAGCCTCTGGCTGGGCCAGCTTTGCTGGCGGTGGGGTTGTTAGTAAGGCAGCATGAAAATGATGAATAACAACCCCTCAGTCGCCTATGGCGCCAGCTCCCCTTACACAGGGGAGCCTTTTGGGTATTGACAAACACCCAAGGTTTCCTGCGACAATCCCTTAGGACTCAGAACTTAGGACTCAAAACTGAAAACTTAAAACTCAGGACTTAGCACTCAAAATGACCTTCTCTTTGTTCAGCCTGCGCGGCCTTGCCATTGTGGCCGCCTTCTTCCTTGCCGGCATCATCGATTCCATCTGCGGTGGCGGTGGCCTTGTCACCATCCCCGTGATGATGCTCACCGGCATGCCCGTGCACCTCATCCCCGGCACCAACCAGTGCTCCACCACGCTTGGCAACATCGTTTCCGTGGCCAAGTACGCGCGGGAGCGCATCATCCGCTATGAGGTGGCCATCCCCGCCATCCCGTTTGCCATCCTGGGTGCCTTCTTCGGCTCCAGACTCAACATGGTGCTGTCGGAGCGGGTCCTGCAGTATGTCATGATGGGGCTCATCCCTGTGATGGCCGTGCTGATGCTGGTCAAGCGTGATTTTGGCACGGAGTCCGCGCTCCGCTCCCTCTCCCGCACGCAGGTCTTCCTCCGCGCGGCGCTCACCGGGCTCGTGGTCGGTACCTATCAGGGGTTCTATGGTCCCGGGGCGGGGATGCTCTTCTTGATGGCCTTTACCCTGCTGCTCAGGATGGGCCTCCTCGAGGCCACCGGCACGGTGCGCCTCGTGGGCATGTGCGCAAGCCTCTCCGCCACCATCACCTATGCCGTGGGCGGGCAGGTGGCCTGGCAGCTCGCGGGCGCCTGCATGGTGGTCAACATCCTCGGCAGCTACCTCGGCTCCCTGCTTGCCATCAAAAACGGGGCACGCCTCATCCGTCCGCTGATGCTGGTGGTGCTCCTCCTCCTTGCCGCCAACATCCTCTCAAGCCTGCTGGGCTGAAGGCGGTCACCTTTTCGGCAGCACAGAAAAAGGGACACCCAAATGGGTGTCCCTTCTGCTATTCCTTTCAGTCCCCGT
>R21__coassemble_2103_pt1 | contig 12013 bp, 9 predicted proteins | sample R21__metabat2_low_PE_066 | metagenome-assembled genome bin R21 | reverse complement strand
TTGATGAAATCGTAGTTGGAAAGGTCAACGAGATATTCCGCCTGCTTGTCCGCCGCAAAGGGCAGCGTGCTCACGTAGATATCGGGGATGTCGCCCGCCTCCAGGCTGAACTGGGCATACCCGCTGCCGTTCTTGCCGGCATAGCTGATGATTGCAAAATTGATGTCCGGATACACCTCGTGGACCGCGTCGATGAACGACTGCGTCACGATGTTGTTAAAGGACGTGATGGTCAGCGGCTCGTGGCCGGATATTTCCGCGGTGGTTTCCTGCGTGGAAGCGGTCTCCCCCGCCACCGTGGTGTCCGCCGTCCCGGCCGTGCCCGCGCAGCCGCAGCACAGGCCCAGGATCATCATGGCAACCAGCGCCAGGCTGATGAATCTGCTACGATACTGTTTCATGTTCACTTACTCCTTCCATGGTCCTGAAAATAGGCTTTTATCCTGTCCACCTGCAGGGGTTTCATCAGAAATCCGCTCATGCCGGCATTCCCGGCTGCTTCCCCGGCCTCCTCCAGGCTGTTGGCCGTCAGGGCAAGGATGGGGATGGTCCCGGCATCCTCACGGTCCAGGGCCCGGATTGCCCGGGTGGCCGCAGGTCCGTCCATCACCGGCATCTGCATGTCCATCAGGATGAAATCATACTGTCCCGGCTGCGCGGCCGTAAAGGCCTCGAGGGCCTGCCTGCCATCGGAGACCATGGTCACCTTGAGCCCGGCCTCCTCCAGGACATCCAGCATGATTTCCGCGTTCAGCCCGTTATCCTCCGCCACCAGCACGGACATCCCCGCAAGGGAAACCTCCCCCCGGTCCTTCGCCGTGTAATGCAGTAGCTCCCGGTAGATGACGTCCGGATGCACGGGCTTGGCCACGTGGGCGTTCATGCCGGCCTCCCTGGCCTTGCGGATGTCCTCCTCGTAGGCATTGGCAGAGAGCGCGATGATGGGAACCGTTGCCGCGTCCTCACGGGGGAGGGCACGGATGGCCCTGGTTGCCTCATAGCCGTTCATCTCCGGCATCATGATGTCCATCAGGATGGCCGCGTATTCACCGGGCTGCGATGCCTCAAACCGGTGGACCGCCTCTTTGCCGTTGATGGCCAGCTGCACCTTGATGCCGACCTCCTCCAGGATTTCCTGCGCGATTTCCGCGTTCAGCTCGTTATCCTCCGCCAGCAGGACCCTGCGCCCCTGCAGGGCGCCGTAATCCCTGGCGGATGCCACGGCCTCCTCCGGCATGGCACAAACCTCCATGGGGATTTTCACAAGGAACCTGGTGCCCTGGTTCAGCTCGCTCTCCACCTCGACGGTGCCGCCCATCATGTCCACAAAGCTCTTGGTGATGGCCATGCCGAGGCCCGTGCCCTTGTAGGTCGTCCGGGAACCGCCGGCCTCCTGGGAGAATGCCTCAAAGAGCTTTGGCAGGAACTCCTTTGACATGCCGATGCCGGTATCGGAGAGGTCAAAGACGAACACCGTTTTGCCGTCCGCCGTTCCCTCCTCCCAGGCGCGGAAGGCAATGCTGCCGCCATCCGGCGTGAACTTGACGGAGTTGCCGAGAATGTTGATGAAAATCTGCCTCAGGTGCAGCTCATCCCCGATGACGGCGGGTGCCTTGACCCTGTCAAAATCGCGGATGAGGGCGATATCCCGGTTCACCAGCTGGCCCGAAATGATGGAGGCGCAGTTGTTGAGGCACTCCCGCAGGCTGAACGCCTCCTGCTTGAGGGTCGTTTTGCCGGATTCAATGCGGCTCATGTCCAGCACGTCGTTGATGAGGGAGAGCAGGTGCTCCGACGAGCCGTCAATCTTTGAAAGGCAGTCCCGCACCTTTTCCTCGTTATCCAGGTTCTTGAGCGCGATGCCCGTCATGCCCATGATGCCGTTGATGGGCGTGCGGATGTCATGGGACATATGGGAAAGGAATTCCGTCTTGGCCCGGTTGGCGGCATCCGCCCGGTCCGCCGCCTCCTTGAGCAGGCGGTTGTTCTCCTCCTGCTGGGCAAGCATCCTCTGGTCCGTCCTCGAACGCATCAGGACCAGGAACACGAGGATGAACAGCGCGATAAGGGCCGCCGCAATCACCACAAAGAACTTGATGGTATTCTGCAGCAGGGAGGTGGTACCCACGCCCAGGCTCTCCGTCGGCACCAGCAGCAGGATGAACCAGTCCGCGTTTTCAATGTAGGCAATGCCCACAAACCAGTTGGTCTTTTCCCCGCCCTGTTCATCCACATACGTGAACTCATAGGCGTCGGTCGCATGCGCCGCCATGGCAGCGGACAGGCTCCCATAGTTTCCCTGGTTCCTGATGGCATACTGGTCAATGGCATGCACCAGATTATAGCCGCTGAGGAACGCGTCATTGCCCTGATAGCTGTACTGGTAAATCCGCCTGCCGTTTTCATTGACCAGATACGTGCGGCAGGCCTCCCCATAGCCCGTGACGGACAGCACGCCCCTGAATTCATCGCTGTGGAGGGCAACCGCAATGTGGGTGATGACCCTGCCATCCGAAAGCGGAACGGCGGTCTCCAGTTTTCTCGCATAAATCATGCGGGTGACGCTGCCCTCATGCGGGCAGGACATTACCCCGATGTTGACCGCATTGTCCGTATCCTGCAAAAAGTCACTCTCCTCCCAGTACCCGCTTGCGCCGTCGGAGGCATAATAATTCCCCTGCCGGTCAAAGAGGAGCACAAGGCTGTTTTCGTCATCCACAAGGCCGTCAAGATACGCGAGGGTGTCCGCAAGCTCCACCTCCCCACGGAGGCCCGCCTCCTGCAGGGCATAGGCGCAGCCCTCCAGATGACTGATGGCGTTCTTGTTGGATTCCGTGACAAGCTGGGCCGATTTCTCGGTAAACTCCATCAGGTGCGTCTGCCGCTCCGCAAAGAGGTTCCGGTTCAGGTCCGTATAATACCACTGCACCAGGATTAGCAGCCCCGCCACCAGCGCCACGGCGATGACGGCCATGATGATGAAAAAAGATTTTTTTGTTTTTGTGGAGGAGGGATTGTCCATAAAGCCACACTTCCTTATTCCCATGAAACACAAAGAACCATTGCCCTGGCGGAGGGTGTTTTTTGTCCCTCCCGGGAAATGGTCCCCAAGTCATGATGCCTGTCTGTCAAAAGGGCGCAATGCCGCTATGCTTGCTTGCTTGCTTGCTTGCTTGCTTATTTGAGGATACTCCACAAGGCATTTCATTGCAACCCCTTTTTGCGGATTTTTTCAAAATGTTTATAAATGTGTAACCATTCCCCTGCTTACACTTTTGTATATTATAACACAGTTGTCCTGTACGCAACAGCGTCCCTGCCGTCTTTTTGGGGAGCGGTTCGCGCCCACTGCCATCCATTTTTAATGATGCTGAACGGATTCCCTGAATAAACAAAAAAGCGGGCAGCCGCCCCCGGTAAGGGGATGGCCACCCGCCACAGGCATCCCGCAGGATGCTTCCGGGTTTTATTTCTTCTGCGCCGCTTTCATCAGGCCGGCGCCGGCATTCCAGGCCTGCCCGACCTTTTCCCCCGCCACATAGTAACCGGACTGGAACTGGTCAAAAATCAGGGCATTCAGCTTCATGGGATCAATCTTGCCGTTTTCAGAGAGCACCTTTTCCTCTGCACTGACATTGATGATTTTCCCGACCACTGCGTGCAGGTTCTCCGTCTCCACAATCTCCGCGAGCTCACATTCCATGGTGACCGGGAATTCCGTGATGACCGGTGCGTTGACATGGCCGGCCTTTTCGGCATGATAGCCGGACCTTACAAATTTATCGGGCATCCTGTTACCAGTTGCGATTCCGTAGAAATCCGCCACGTCCATATGTTCCCTGTCGGCAATGCTGACGGTAAATGCCTTTGTCTGCCGGATGGCCTTTGTGGTTGCGTGGCCTTCATCGATGAACAGGGCAATCTTGTCCATGTCCGAGACCATCCCCCAGGCCGCGTTCATGACCTGGACGGCACCCTTTTCATCATAGGCAGCCACCATCAGGACCGGCATCGGGAATACTGCCGGCTGTTTCCCTAAATCTTTTCTCATGTTGATACGCTCCTTTTCTGTTGCCGGATTCCGTCCGGTTATTTTAATGTTCCATAGGTCGCGTCGTCCACCGGCTCCAGCCACTCGTTGGAGCCGTCCTTCCCCGGGACCTCCACGGCGAGGTGGGAGAACCAGCTGTCCGGCGCGGCCCCGTGCCAGTGCTTGACGCCCGCGGGGATGTTGATGCAGTCGCCGGGCTCCATCTCCACGGCCTCCCTGCCCCACTCCTGATAGTAGCCACGGCCTGCCACGCACACGAGGATCTGCCCGCCGCCCTCGCTGGCATGGTGAATGTGCCAGTTGTTGCGGCACCCGGGCTCAAAGGTCACGTTGAAGATGCCCACCTGCTTTGAGGAAACGGGGGCAAGGTAGCTCTTCCCAATGAAATACTGCGCAAAGCCTTCATTGGGTTTGCCGATGGGGAACACCATCTCCTTGGCGTGGGCGCGCATGGCAGGGTCCTCATACGGGAGGTCGCCCTCGCCCACCTGCCAGACCTCCTTGGCAAGGCTGAACACGGCCCATCCCTTGGGCCAGCCCGCATAGAAGGCGGTGTGCGCGATGATGGCCGCAATCTCCTTCTGGGTGACGCCATGCGCCTTGGCGTTCATCAGGTGGAACTTCAGGCTGGAGTCCGTGATGCCGGAGGCCATCAGGGCCACCACGGTGATGATGCTCCTCGTCTTCACGTCGATGTCCTGGTTGTTCCAGTTCTCCCCGAACAGGACGTCATCGTTAAAATGCGCAAACTCCGGCGCAAATTCACCAAGGGCGTTCCTGCCCGCCGTCTGTACAATCTTTTCTGCCATTTCTGTTTCCTCCTGATTTTTTAAATTTCAGGCCAAGGGCCTGTTGTCCTTTTCTCCCGTCCCCGCCGTCCGGGGCAGGTCCCTCACGCGCCGCGCTCCATGGCATCCACAAGGGCCACGGTGGCCCGGTAGCAGCCGAGCAGGCCCTCCCCGTTCAGGTTATCGTAGGAGTCCCTGCGGGTATGGTAATAATCCTCCAGCTTATGGCTGAGGCCGGTCACGCCAATGGAACGGAACCCGCCCTGCGTAAAAGCCGCGCTGTCCGTGGAGCCGCCCAGCAGGGGGACCATCCCCCGTCCGCACGGCACCTGTACCTCCCGGGCCGCCGCGAGGAATGCCTCGCAAAGTGCCGCATCCGACCGGACGGTGCCATTTAAATCCCGCACATTGACCATCAGCTTCTCCGGGTCATGGATGGTGTCAAAGCTGATGATGGCCGTGGGAATGTCCTGATACGCCCCGCGGTGCTGCCGGCACCAGGCCTTGGCACCGCGCAGCCCGGCCTCCTCCGACCCGGTCAGGATGACACCCACCTCGGTGTGTGCAAGGTCCACGCCGAGGCGTTCCATCTCCCTGAGCAGGGCAATGCCCATATAGCAGCCGGACAGGTTATCGTTGGCCCCGTCCACGATGCGCCCGGGGTTATAGGTGAAGGCCACCAGCAAAAAGAACGGCACAAACACCAGCCCTGAGAGGCCCGCCACATTCACCCAGCCGCCCACGCCACAGAGCCTGCAGACGGAAATGGCGATATAGAAGAGGACACCCACCAGCGCCATCACCCCGGGGATTTCAAACACGATGCCCCCAAAATGATAGTTGAGCGGGAACTCCCACGCGGCATCGATGTGCCCGTTGAGGAAGATGCGCTGCCTTGGCTCCCCGCTGCAGGGGCGTATGGCCGTCACGTTGACGCTCTCCCGCTCCGGGAACAGGGGGTCAATCATCTGCCGGTAGAGGACAAACTGGATGAGGAACACCAGCAGCGCGCACACCCCGAAGAGGATGCTGAGCGCCGGCCTGATGAACCAGAAGGCCGCACACAGGCAGTCAAACGCCGCGGAGAAATAAAAATAGCCGTAAAAGGCGGCGGGATGCTCCGAAAACGTCTCCACCTTCACGTCCGCAAGGCCACAGTCCCTTTTGAGGACATCCGCAAGATACCGGGCGGCCTCGCGTTCGCCTTCGCTCCCCGGGGCCCGCTTTTTCATGTCCCTGCAGATATGGGTAATCTCCTCCGTCATGTAGGCAACGGCTTCCCGGCCGTGGGGGAGTAACGTCTCTTTCATCTGCAGCTTTCCTTTCCCATTTCTCTTTCTGTTTATTATATCACACCCGGTGGGGCTTCCCCATAGGGGAGTCAGCCTGACCCCTGACAGGGGCAGCAGGCAAAAGCCCGCCCCCTCTCAGGAAGGGACGGGCTTTTATCTTGGTTTCCCGTGGGATGACGCTTACTCCACGACGTAGCAGAAGAGCTGCGTATCGGAGGAGCCGATGTCCGTGGCCGCCACAAAGTAGAGGCCGGGCGCCGGCAATGTCAGGTACACCTGGCCGTCCTCCTGCAGTTCAATGCAGTCGGCCAGGGTATCGTTGAAGTTGGAGAAATACCGCGTGTCGGCATTGTGGGGCAGGGTGTAGATGTCGCCCGCCTCGCACACATGGGCATACATGGTGATGTTGTAATGGTCCGACACCGTGGATGTGAAGGGAAGGCTTGCAAGGTAGCCATCCGTCTGGTGGTTGCCGATGTTGAGGGTCGGGACACAGGCATCGCCCTTCTGCACCTTGAAGACCAGGGTGTTATCCTCCGTGTACAGGTCGCCCGCGTCCAGGCGGTAGCGGTTGGTCTCAGCATCCCGCAGGTTGAAGCCCAGCACAAAGAGGTCCTTAAAATCATCCGTCTCCATGTTCACATGGAAGGTCACCGTCTCATAGTCCTCGGTAAGCCTGAGGGACTGGTTGCCGTCCGCGTCCTTGATAAGGCCCATGGCAACGAGGAGGCTGTTAAGGTAGGCCTGGCGCTCCGGGGACATGTGCATGCACTTGGCCGCGAACTGCAGGAACCCTGCCACGTCCTGATAATCGGAGAGGTACGTGGTGAGGTACAGGGATTCAAACCACAGGTCGAGGTTATCCTCCACGGACAGCACGTGGTTATCGGCCACGTCGGCACAGCCCTCCACCAGGCAGTACGCAAGGTAGTTCATGATGCCGCTGTTCTGGTGCACGCCGCCATGGTCCAGCCTGTCGCTCACGGCCGCGTCCACGGGCGAAACATAATAGATGCCGCCCAGGTACTTGGGCTGGTCAAAGGCGAGGGGGTTGGACAGGCTGCGGGTCTGTTGGCAATAGGTGCCGCCATACTGCCAGAAGTCCTCCCTCGTATCGTAGCCGCTCACCGCGGCCAGCTGGATGCCGATGATGTCGGCATAGCTCTCCTGGATGGCACCGGCCGCGTTGAGGTACATGGTACTGGTCAGCTGGGAATTGATGCCGTGCGTATACTCATGCATCATGCAGGCATAGTTCAGGCACTCCGGATAGGTGGGGCTGGTCATCATCAGGGCCCAGTCATGGCTCTGGCCGTTATTATAGGCGTTGTTCGTAAAGCCGGTGACCTCGGTGGGGTAGTTCCCGTCGTTGGTGCCATATACCTCCAGCAGCAGCGGGATGTCCGTCCCGTCCACGGAGGGGAGGTCATAGCGCTTCTCAAAGGCCTCCAAAGCGCTTGCGAACACGGCAAAGGAGGCAATGACATAGTTGGGGTCGTTGAAGTAGGTGATGCCCTCCTTCTCCTGCGTCTTCTGATAGAAGTGCCAGGAGGCAAGGTCCTCCGGGTTCTCGGTCACATAGGCATTGAGGGTGCTGTAATACTCAAAATCGTAGGCATTGGTGCAGGTGATCAGCCGTTCCTTGCTGCCCAGGTAATAGAGCCCGGTCTCCCTGTCGCGCATGACGGGCACGGTGTACTCCGCCGTCATCTCACCCGCATAATCGGGGTACGCTTCCTTCACCCAGCTTAGGTCCACGGTATAGGTGTAGTTGCCCACGTCATCGAGCTTGTCAAAGAAGAACGTGGAGGTATACACCTCAAGGTAAGCCTCGGAGCTCAGGGCATCGGCATAATAGGTCTCCATCAGCTTCATGGGGTACTGCTTGTCATCCTGGTACTCCGCGGAGACGACATAGACCTCATAGGGCTTGGCGCTCGTGTTGTTGGTGGCAGCGGGATCCGCATCCGTATAGATGAGGTAGACGGGCACCACCTTGCCATCGGAAACCGCCTTGACGGTGCCGCGGTCATCCCAGTAGACAAACTCCGTGGCCTCCGTGTAGACCTGGCGCGCCTCGCCGACGACCTGCTTGACGCCGTTCTCCGCCTGCTCCTGCGGGACGAAATCCGCCGTCACGGTGGCAAGGGAGGCATCGTGCGTCAGCCTGGCGGAGAGGCCCAGGCAGTTGCCGTCCTTGTCGGTGATGACCTTGACAAGGCTCCGGTAGAAGCGGGCCTTGACCTGCTTGCCGTTGATGGTACCGTTGCCCACCTGATAGAAGGTGTAATAGCGGTTGCCGGTAACGGGGCTCACGTCCGTTTTATAATAGGAAAGTACGACATCATCTAATCCCAGCAGGGTTTTGACATAGCCGAGGGAGGTGAGCGCCTCATCGGAATTGGTGATGGTCATGTCGCAGTATCTGTTGCCAAGGAACTGCAGGTAGCCATCCTCATCAAAGACATCCAGCATCGTCTCGCCCTCGTTGAGGGCAACAATCTGCTCCCATGTATAATCGGGGACGGCTGCCGTAGCCGTGGATGCCGCAGTGTCTCCGGTGGCCGTGGCCGTTGTGGCGGTGGCTGCCGTGGCATCTGCCGCCTGCGCCGTCTCCGCGGCCTGAGTGGTGGTGGCCGTGGCCGTTTCGCTCTTGGGTGCGCAGCCAAGCAGTGCCGCAAGGCCCAGGCAGAGCGCCAGCAGCAGCGCGGTCAGCTTTGTAAAACGCCTGTTCATCTGAAAATCCTCCGTTTTCATCAGGGAACGGCCATCTCCGGCGCGTCCCGTAAGGTCCAGATGGTATTATACCACAGTTTACCGTACCGCGGGGGATGCGGGATGGGCTGGCCGTTGGTTTTTGCCACGCAGATGGGCTGGTACATTTTTTCAGGCCTCATTCCTGCCGGTTTTTACATTTTTTCAGGCCTCATCTGGAAGCTTTTTTACATTTTTTCGGGCCTCATCTGGAAGCTTTTTTACATTTTTTCGGACCTCGAACATTTTGCTGCATTTCAAGTGTCCCCAAAAGCAGCACCACCCATCCGCAAAGGGATGGGTGGTGGTTTTATTGTGAATCTGGATGTGCTTTTCAGTCGAGCGCGGCCAGGATGGCCTCAAGCAGGTCATCGTAGCTCTCAAAGGCCGGGTACTGCGGGAAATCCTGTTTGATCTTCTCCGTGGTGCGGAAGAGGAAGCCCGCCTTGCTCGCCTCAATCATGCCAAGGTCGTTATAGCTGTCGCCGCTCGCGATGGTGTGGTAGCCGATGGACTGCAGGGCGCGGACGGTGGTGTACTTGGATTTTTCACAGCGCATCCTGTAGCCCGTGATGGTGCCGTCCTCCGCCACCTCCAGGGTGTTGCAGAGGATGGTCGGCCAGCCAAGCTTGCGCATGAGGGGCGTGGCGAACTGGTCAAAGGTATCGCTGAGGATGACCACCTGCGTGCGCTCGCGCAGCCTGTCGAGGAACGCCTTTGCGCCCTCCAGGGGCTCAATCTTCTCGATGGTCGCCTGGATTTCCTTCAGGCCAAGGCCATGCTCCTTCAGCACGCCGATGCGCCACTTCATCAGCTTATCATAATCGGGCTCATCGCGGGTGGTCCTGCGCAGCTCCGGGATGCCGGTGGCCTCCGCAAACGCAATCCAGATCTCAGGCACCACAACGCCTTCCATGTCCAGGCAGACGATATCCATATACGGTACTCCTTTTTTTACAGATTAGAACAAAGTGTATCACACTTACGGGAAAATTACCATAGGGGAAAGGGATGTCAAACAACCCCACCGGCGTCATGGACGCCACCTCCCCTTGCACAGGGGAGGCTTTCGGCCTCAGAACTCAGGACTCAGGACTCCAAACTCCCCTCAGAACCACTTCTTCCGGCGGAAGAGGATGATGCTGCCCACCACGATGGCCACGCATACCGCCACCAGGATGGGATACGACCACGGGCTCTCCAGCTCCGGCATGTAGGTGAAGTTCATGCCGTACCAGCTGGTCAAAAGCGACAGCGGCAAGAAGATGGTGGCAATCACGGTAAGGTAGGTCATGTTGTTGTTCTGCTTTTCCTCAAGGTAGGCGCGGTGCATGTCGCGGATCTGGACCACATGGTCACGCAGCGACGCCACAAGGCCGAGGTGCCTGTCCACCCTGTCGGAGAACAGGCGGAAATAGCGCAGGTTATCCTCATCGAAGAACTCGTTCTCATTCTCCACCAGCTCGTGGGCCAGGTCGTTGAGCTGCTCATAGTGGATCTGCAAATCCACCATCACGCTGCGGATGTCCGCCAGGCGGCTGATGACACCCTCCGGTTTGCCGGCAAGGATGGCATCCTCCATGGCGTCCATCTCCTTTTCATAGTTCTCCAGCATCATCAGGTCGCCGTCCAGCAAACCCTCCAGCACGTCAAAGAGGAACCGCTCAAGGCTTGGCAGCTTCCACTTTTTGGTGGCAATGATGCGCTCGAGGCTGTTTGCGGCAAGGCCGTCGTCATCATCAAAAAAGATGACGCCGTGCGCGTCAATGGCAAAGGAGCAGTGGCTGCGCTTGTGCTGGATGTCCGTCTTATCGGGGATGCAGAAGGTGCCGGTCAGGGAATCGTAGTTCACCTGGATGGTGGTGGCATGCCGCATCTCCTCGCGGAAGCCAATGTCAATGCCCATGCCCAGGGTTTCCCGCACGGCATCGAACTCCTCCCTGGTGATGATGGCCACATAGGCCTCCCGGCCCTCACGGATGTCCGACACGGTGCAGGGGGTCAGGGTTTCCTTGATCTGATAATACATGCTTCCTCCGGGGTTGGCCCATGGGCCTTGAAAATTTACCCGTCCATTATAGCATCCGGGGATTCCTGCCACAATCAGAAATCCGCTTTCCGGCAATGAAAATGCCCCGTGGCACCAGGCCACGGGGCACATATGATACGGTCATCCGGCCGTCACTGCTCCAGGTATCCCACATGCTTGAGGGAGGGATGCAGTGCCACAAACAGCAGCGGCGTTGCCACGGAGGCAAACAGGGCATTGATGAGGCTGGCCGGGAGCTTTGACCCCATCTTGACCAGCGTGCCCGCCATGCCGAGGCCGTACACGGTCAGGCCCATGATGAAGGTCTTTAGCATGTACAGCACCACGTAGGTAAGCGCGCCCACGACGCAGCCGATGATGAGCCGCGCAATCTCCCTGCCATGGAGCTTCGGCGCGTAGGCAAGGCCGCCCGCAATCAGGCCGCACACCAGGGAGATGGCGCCCTTGGACACGAATGTGATGAGACACTCCACGCCATAGCCGGCAAAGATGTCATAGAGCATGGCCCCGATGCCGGAGGATAAAAAGCCCGCCAGCGGCCCGAAGAGCAGGCCGTTGAGCACGCACACGGCATTGGCCGCGGTGATCTGGGAGCCGAGGAACGGGAAACGGATGAAATTGGACACAAAGGCCAGCGCCGCAAACACGCCGACGATGACGATGCGGTAGGTGGTGAACCATTTGGTGGTACGCTTCTGCATGGTGATGCTCTCCTTCTTACCGGGCCGTGGCCGCCATCCCCTGCTCCCCCATGAAAAAGCACCGGATGGTTTCCTGATTTCGGCGGTTGCCCTTGACGGACCCGATGGCTGTATTGTATGCTATATCTGGTCATGATAAAATGACCAATTTAAATTATTTTTATATAACCAGTTGGAGGCAATATGGCAACATCCCCAAGGAGTGGCACCATCCCGCGCTACCAGCAGCTTTACCTGCGCCTGCGCGCCCAGATCCTGGACGGCACCTTCCCGGAGGGCAGCCGCTTCCCCTCCAAGCGGAGCCTTGCCGTGGAGACCGGCCTCAGCGTCATCACCACTGAGAGGGCGCTTGAAATGCTTGCGGACGAAGGCTACCT
>R21__coassemble_2076_pt1 | contig 12191 bp, 8 predicted proteins | sample R21__metabat2_low_PE_066 | metagenome-assembled genome bin R21 | reverse complement strand
GATCCGCTCCGTAACGAGGGACGTGAAGCCCTCCCGGTCCACGGCCAGCGCCCCGCCTGCCGGGACCTTGGTGGCATCCGCACAGGCAAGGATCAGGGAGCCCAGCGTACGCATCTCCTCTTTTAAAAGCCCTACCGCATTGGACAGACGGTCAGAGCGGAAGGAATTGGAGCATACGAGTTCCGCATAGGTGTCCCTTGTATGGGCCGGGGAATGCTTCTGTGGCTTCATCTCGTATAAATCCACCGCAATCCCGTAGCGTGTCAGCCGGTCAGCAGCCTCACATCCCGCAAGACCGGCGCCAATTACCATGGCTCTCTTTTCCATTACGCGTTCTCCTCCGGCACCGGTTCCGTCTTGTACCCACATTCCCTGTCCATGCATGCCTCATACCGGCCGTTTTTCCCGCTCCGGTACACAAGGCCCCTGCCGCACTTCGGGCAACGGTTACCGCTTGGCCGGTCCCAGGAACTGAAGGTGCAGGCCGGATAATTGTTGCAGCCATAGAAACGCTTCCCGTTCTTACCGGGACGCAGGATGACCTCCCCGCCACACTCCGTGCATGGGATGCCGGTTTTCTCTATGATGGTCTCCGTATGCCTGCACTCCGGATATCCGGGACATGCAAGGAACTCGCCGAACTTTCCGAGCTTGTAAACCAGCATCCTGCCGCAGTTGGGGCATGGTATCTCCGAAACACGGTCCGGAACACGGATGGGGTCACTTGCCTGTGCGGCAGTGAGTTCCTCCGTGAACGGGCCGTAAAATGCCGAGAGCATCGTCTCATACTGCCCGCTGCCCTCACCGATACGGTCCAGTTCCGTTTCCATATCCGCCGTAAAGCCGGCATCCACGATATCCGGGAAATGCTCCCCCAGCCATTCATCCACGAGGAACCCAAGCTCAGTGGGCTTCAGCTGTTTCTTTTCCCGCACCACGTATCTGCGTTCAATGATGGTGGATATGGTCGGTGCGTACGTAGAGGGACGGCCGATGCCATTCTCCTCCAGCGTGCGGACAAGTGTTGCCTCCGTATACCGTGCCGGCGGCTGCGTAAAGTGCTGCGTGGCCACAGGTTCAGAGACAGGCGTCAGCGCGTCGCCCTCCTTCAGGTCTGGCAGAAGGCCATTTTCTTCCTCCGCGGACTGGTCGCTTCCCTCTGAATAAAGCCTTGTAAAACCATCAAATGTCACGGCCTGGCCGTTGGCCCGGTACCGGCAGTCGCCAAGTGCCACGTCCACCTGCATGGTATCGTACACTGCATCCGTCATCTGGCTCGCAAGGAAGCGCTCATATACAAGCTTGTACAGGCGGTACTGGTCCCTTGACAGGCTTGCGTGCACATCCTCCGGCCGTATGGAGACGTCAGCGGGGCGGATGGCTTCGTGCGCATCCTGTGCATTCTGACGGCCGGCATACTGGTTAGGGGTTTCCGGAACATAGGCATCGCCAAATTTTTCCCGTATCACGGTCATGGCTGCCTGCTGTGCCTCCGGGGCAATGCGCACGGAATCGGTCCTGATATAGGAAATCAGGCCCCTTGTGCCAAGTTCACCAAGGTTCACGCCCTCATACAGCTGCTGTGCAAGGCTCATGGTCTTCTTGGTAGTGAAATTATGTTTCCTCGATGCCTCCTGCTGCAGGCTGGACGTAGTGAATGGGGGCGCCGCATGCCTGTGTCTTGGAGAACGCTTCACCTGCAAGACATTGGCTGCTCCGTCCGATGCGGCAACCATCGCCTCCGCTTCCGCCCTGGAACTGAGCCGCCTCTTTTCGCCGTCCGTCCCGGTAAAACCCGCAAAGAATGTCTGTCCCGTGGCAGAACGGAGTTCTGCACGGATGGTCCAGTATTCTTCCGGCACAAACGCCGTTATCTCCCGCTCCCTGTCACAGATGATGCGGGCAGCGGCGGACTGTACACGCCCGGCAGAAAGGTTTTTGGAAACCTTCTTCCACATGATGCCGGAAACCTGATACCCAATCAGCCTGTCCAGCACCCTGCGGGCCTGCTGTGCGGTCACAAGCTCCATATCGATGGGCCGTGCCTCATGGATGCAGCGCTTCACCGTGCTTTCCGTAATCTCCGGGAAAGTCACCCGGCAGTCGGAAGCGGGGTCAATCCCCAGCATCACTGCAAGATGCCAGCTGATGGCTTCCCCTTCACGGTCAGGGTCCGTGGCAAGGTAAACACGTGTGGCAGCCCTTGCCGCGCGGCGGATGTCATCCAGGATTTCACCCTTCCCGCGCAAAGTAATGTATTTTGGCGTAAAGCCGTGTTCAATGTCAACGCCCAAAGTGCTTTTGGGAATATCGCGGACATGCCCGCCGCTGGCCAGGACTTTATAATACCTGCCCAGCATCTTCCCAATCGTTTTTGCCTTTGCGGGAGATTCCACAATCACCAGCGCATATGCCATCCGTTCAATCCATCCTTATGTTCATGATTCACCGGGGACATCCGTCCCAGTCATAATGCAGTGCATCAAGGCGGTAAATCCGCCCCGGCAGCTGCTCTAAATATCCGTCAAACTCCAGGTTTGTCAGCATGGCAGAGAGCATGCCGGCCCCGAATCCTGTCATGTCGGCAAGTTCCTCAAAGGAACGCTCACCCGCCAGCAGCGTGCTGACAAGCGTAAGCATATCGGGCGAAAAGGACGCAAAATCAGGCTGTTGCCTTCCGGCCGGTGCCATATCCCCGCCCGCAAACCGGAGTAAATCCTGCACATATTCCTGCAGGATGTCATCGGGAGTCAGTACGGCCTTTGCCTCCCCGCGCGCAATCATCCGGTTTGTCCCTGCACTGCATGGGTCCGTAATGCGTCCTGGGATGGCAAACACGTCCCTGCCCTGCTCCAGGGCAAGGCCCGCCGTGATGGAGGTACCGCTGTGTTCCTTTGCCTCCACCACGAGCACGCCGCGGGAAAGGCCACTGATGATGCGGTTCCGCATGGGAAAATGCTCCTGCCTGGGAGACGCGCCCGGCGGGAACTCCGTCATCACGCAGCCACGTTCGGCAACCGCCTGGTAAAGGGAACGGTTCCCGGCCGGATAACAGACATCAATCCCGCATCCCGTCACGCCAATGGTCGGGAGGGCAGCGTCCCGACAGGACAGGGCGCCTCGGGCCGCCTGTGCGTCAATTCCGTCCGCAAGGCCGGAAACAATCACCGCACCATGCTTTGCAAGTTCTGCAGAAAAATAATACGCCACGGATTTTCCGTATTCCGTGCATGACCTTGCCCCGATCACGGCAATTGGCAGGGCACATTCCGGTTCCATGCGACCCTTAAAATAGAGGACAGGCGGCGCATCACTGCCGAGCGATTTCAGCATTGCAGGGTAAGTCCCGTCATCCTCAAAGGTACAGTCCGCGCCAAGGGCATCAAGCCTGTCAAGGTAAAAGGAAATGTCCTTTTCCGTCCCCGAGACCAGCTGGCCAGCAAGCCGGCCGCTCAGCATGGGAAAGGCGGCAGTGCCCATGGTGCGTGCGGCGTCATAGGCATCCGAAATGCCGTCATACGCGGCCATGCCCGCGCGGTAATGTCTTGTGATGCCATCCACGCCGGTGTGGAGCCACAGCCGGAGGCCCATCTCATCAAAAGGTAACATTCCGCTCCCCCATTCCGTTCATCACGCAGTCCTTTTCCGCAATTGCACGATGTACCGTGACACAAAAGACACATAAAACCGTGCCTGCCGTACGTCGGGCAGGGAACTCAAAGGGCACTCATGTCAAAGCTACGGTACTGGATTGCCTCCGCATAATGCTCCGCAAGCACGTTTTCGCTGCCTGCAAGGTCAGCAATGGTCCTTGCCACCTTCATGATGCGCTGATAGGCGCGGGCCGAGAGGTTCAGCCGCTTATAGGCAGACTGCAAAAGCTTTTCTGATGCCTCATCCTGCGTGCAGTACCTGCGCACCAGGGCCGCGCTCATCTGTGCGTTACAGTGGATGCCGTCATCCTTAAAACGGGCACGCTGGATGTCGCGTGCGGCATTGACACGGGCCCGGATTTCCGCCGAGGTCTCCTGTGCGGAGCGGTCGGAAAGTTCCGTATAGCCCACCTCCGGCATGTTCACCTGGATGTCAATCCTGTCAAGCAGGGGTCCGGAAATGCGGGACTGGTAACGCTGTATCTGTGTTGCCGTACAGCGGCACGGGTTCGTCCTAGACCCCCTGTTACCGCACGGGCACGGGTTCATGGCGGCTACCAGCATGAAATCCGCAGGATATGTCACGGTGGCTGCCGCACGGCTGATGGTCACGGTCCCGTCCTCAAGCGGCTGGCGGAGGGATTCCAGCACGTCACGCTGGAACTCCGGTAATTCATCCAGGAACAGCACGCCGTAATGGGCAAGGCTGGCCTCCCCTGGCATGGCCCTGGTCCCGCCGCCGACAATGGCGGGTGCGGACGCCCCATGATGCGGGGTGCGGAAGGGGCGTTCCGTCACCATCCCCCTGCCCTGCAGCACGCCGGCAACGGAATGGATTTTGGTAACCTCAAGTGCCTCCTCCAGCGTAAGCTCCGGCAGGATGGACGGAATGCTGCGCGCCAGCATGGTTTTGCCGGAGCCTGGGGTGCCGACCATCAGAAGGTTATGGCCGCCAGCCACCGCAACCTCGGCAGCGCGTTTCGCACCCTGCTGCCCGCGGATTTCACAGAAATCGGAGCTGTAGGAAAGTGCCATTTTGTCCCAGCTGCGGAGTGGTACCGGTGTGATGACGGATTCCCCCTTCAGATGGGAACAGAGCGCACTCAGCGATGTAACGGGCAGTATTTTCATGTTTTCGAGATATGCCGCCTCCTGCGCATTCTCCTGCGGGACGGCAGCCACCCGGCATCCGTTCGCATAGGCATCCAGCAGCATTGGCAATACGCCCGTAACGGGCCTCACGCTGCCGTCCAGCGCCAGCTCCCCGATCAGGCAGACATCCTTGACAGCTTCCTGCGGAATCTGTCCGGAAGCCGTCAGCAGTGCTATCGCAATGGGAAGGTCGTAAACGCTGCCCTCCTTGCGCATGTCGGCCGGCGCCAGGCTCACCGTAATGTGCGCGGCGGGATAATCAAAGCCGGAATTTTTCATGGCTGAGCGCACACGTTCCCTGGATTCCCGCACGGCGGCATCCGGAAGTCCAACCGTTTCATAGGCCGGCAGGCCGCCGGAAATGTCCACCTCAACGGAAACCGGGAATCCCAGGATACCGGTCAGTCCATGGCTTTTGACACTAGCAAGCATATGCCCCTCCCAACAGTCTCAGCTTTATGTTTCTCAGGCGCCGTACATCAGTCCGCCGCCCGGAAGGTTCTTGATGAATGCCGCCCATCCGGCCGGTATTTCGAGGCCGGAGAGGCCGGGATACAGCAGGATGAACAGGACAAGACACACCGCCATCCAGCCCCATCTGACATAGCGGAGCCAATGGTACCGTTCCTCCCCCTTCATCTCGAGGTATACAGTGGCAAGGAGAATGAACGGAACCGTTGCAAAGAAGTGGTAGATGAACGTGCAGCGGGAAACCAGCACCCATGGCAGGTAATTGGCCATCACGCCCACAAAGAACACCTGCAGGGCACGGTCCTTTTTCACCTTGCCGCTCAGCCGCAGGACAAGCAGTGCCACCGCGCCAATGGTGCTGACCCACCACACGGCGGGATTGCCGCTCGCCGTGATGGTGGAGACGGTATCCCGCACATAGTCATTGCCGGAGTAATACCACATCGGCCGTACGGTAAACGGCCACTGGTACCAGGCAGACTGATAGGGATGTGTGGCATTGAGCCCGCTGTGGTAGCTCCACATGAATTCCTGATAGCCTGCCCAGGTAGAGAGGGCATCCTTCAGGCCATAGGATTCCGTCTGCCCTGCCTCATAAACATAATATGGCAGATAGGAAAGCATGTAGATGGCAAGCGGGATGGCCACAAAGAACAGGCAGCACCAGAGGAGCGTCATGATGACATTGTGTGCAAACGGCTCCACCTTCATGCGCTCCTGCTGGGAAGGCCTGCGGTAATCCTGCGTCCCCTTGCCGGACATGACAAGGCGGTATTCCTGCCAGCGTGTGGCAAGCGACGTGAAAAACAGCACCGCAAGACCGCCGCCCGCATAAATGCAGATCCATTTGCTGGCACAGCCAAGGCCAAAGAAAATGCCGCTCAGTGCCAGTGGCCGCAGTGTTTTCTTCAGCCCGTCGGTGAAGAAATTCATCTGCATGTACTCATACATGAAATAATACATCAGCAGGATGAAGAACACTGCAAAGACGTCAATGGTCGCAATCCTCGTCTGCGTAAAGTGCATGAAATCAAACGCAAACAGGAAGGTGGCCGTAAACGCATGCTCCGTTTTGCCGAACAGCCTCTTTGCAAACACATAGAGGATTGGCAGCATGCCGATGCCGAAGAGCGTCCCCATGATGCGCCAGCCAAACGGGCACATGCCGAAGATGAGGATGCCAATGGCAATGATCAGCTTGCCAAGCGGCGGATGCGAATTCTCATACGGGGAAAGGTTGTTGACATGTTCATAAGCCGTGCGCGCATGATACAGCTCATCAAAGTACATGCCGTTTAAATAGGATGGGCGGTCCGGAACGGTCTGCTGTTCATCAACGAGGCACCCTTCCGTCCCTTCAGGATTCACCACCGTAACGGGGATGGGACTGCCGTCCGCATCGATAAAGGCAATCTCGTTTATCTTCAGCTCCCCGCCGTATACGGTCAGCGTGACGGAGGATGCGGTGAATCCGGCCTCGCATTCACACCAGCGGAACATGTCATCATAGCTCTGCGTGAACAGGGATTCCTCCCCGCCATCCGTTGTCAGCAGCATCTGGCCGTCATCCGCAATGTTGCCAAACACCCAGTATTCACTGACATAGGTTTCCCCATCAAACTGTATGGTCACGGTCTCCCCGACGCCCGTGGACTGCCAGTATGTCTGCGGGCTTGAAAGCGTGCCAAGGTTCAGGATGGCCGTCACGCCATAGACAACGGTCAGGGCCGTGACAAGGATGATATCCTTCCTGCCAAGGTGCAGGCGCGTATCCGTGGCAAGTTCCGGCAAAATGGCGGGAAGCTTTGCCTTTCCGGACACTTTTACCGTCTGTCCCGCGGGTTCCCCTCCCCCACGTACGGTGAACAGCGCAACGGGAGCCGCCTTTTCCCATCTGTGTCCAAGAAGCAGCAGGTCCGTTGCCGTATAAACGGCAAACAGGCAGGTCAGAACCGTCATGGCAGAGCCAACCGCCGTAATGACCTGATAGTATGTCCCGCGCAGGTCCTGATGGTCAACAATATACATGGCCGCCAGCACATTTAAAAGGATGGAAGCCGTGGAAAGTATCATGGTCACAAGCAGGCGCCTGTCACGCTCGTAAAGATACGCAAGCAGCAGGAGCAGCAGCACTGGCATCAGATACCGTTCATGCATATAGTATCCAAAGCTGAAAATGATGAACATCATCACGGAAGCGCAAAGGTACAGCGACCCCTTGCGCACGGAACCATCCGCGTTTTTATGGGAGCGGACATGCAAAAAAGCGGCGTACACAATGGCAATGCCAATGAATATGGGACCCCATACCGTATACGGCACGCCAAGCACGGTGGAATTGACGGAAGCCCAGTTGTCACCAAGAAGTGCAGGGAAATTAAACGCTTCCACGCTGGCATAGGGATAGGAGGTTGCCGTACCGAAGTATTTGGAAAGAATCCATGTAAACTCCTGCGTTCCCTTGAACGGCAGCGACAGGATGATGATGACCGCAAAGGCACCCACAACCGCCAGCAATGTCTTCAGAAGCTGACGCAGCCTGTTTTCCGCCCGGATAAATGCCATGACATAGCCCACCGCAAGGATGGGGCCGAACATCAGCGCCTGCGGTTTGAGCAGGACGGCAAGGCCATACACTAGGCCACCCGCCACGGGCTTTTCCTCGTGAAGCATCCACATGGAAAGCGCCAGCAGTAGCATCAGGATGGACTCTACCTGGCCCCAGGCGCCGGAAACAAAGGCCGTTGCCGGGTTCAGTGCAATCAGGGCGGCAAGAACCAGCGCATAGGGTTCCCTGACGGACTGTTTCCTGGCGACCCTGTATGCAAAATATGCCATGCAAAGGTCCGCCACGATGGACGGGAGCTTGAACAGCAGTGCATACCCGGTAGTACCGTAGGAAAGTGAAAGCGCCTTGCCGATCAGTGCCATCAGGCCACAGACATACATGTATCCCGGGGGATAATCTGCGAACATGCCGGATGTATAGAATGTGGAGGTCCCATTCTCCGCAACGGCATTCCCCCATGCCATGAAGCAGGCGATGTCATAGGTGTGGCCATAAAAGATAACGCTTAGGATGATCCGCACGGCTGCGCAGGCAACCAGCACGCCCGCAAGCACCAGGCCGGAATGTGATGTTTCCCTTAAAAGTTCCCCCTCATTGCGGATGACGGTACCATAGAGGATGGCACCCACGAGCAGCACAAGTGCCGTGCACAGAAGCATGGCCGTGAACACACCCGTTCCGTTATCAAGGAAGGAGTCCGCCTCATCATCCACGCCTTCATCGCCGAATGCATACACATCCGCAAGTGCGATGACGTTTTCATCCGTTGCCGATATTTCCACCATGGAGATACCGGAGAAATAGGCCTCCCCGACGCTTTCCATGCCATATCCGCCAAGGCGCATGGCGATGCGCACGGTCTGCTGCCCGGCATCGGTCATGAAATACAGGCTGACCTGCTGTCGCTCCTCCGAGCCATAAATGCAGTCGCTGTAACAGTAGCAGCCGTCCAGGGAATAATTGTCCACGGAAAGGCTGGCGCCCTGGCCCCCCTCCACGCCTTCCGTCCTGAGGGAAACGGTCACGCGGTAAATGGTCTCCGGTGTGACCGCGACATCCTGCCATACCCTGGCGTCATCCCCCGTTCCGGAAATGATGGCAATCTCAGTGGCATCATCCCCGGTGACAAGGCAAGCAACGGCCTCCCCCTCGTAGGTTGTCAGTGCCCATCCGGAAGGCAGGTCAGCCTCCGCGGAGGTGATGGAAAAATCCGCATCGTAAAGCAGTTCGCCGGAAGCCACTTCGTCCCCGTCAGCGGCCAGCGCAAAACACGGCAGAGCCAGGGCCGTCATAAAAGCCAGGATCATGGCAATGCCTTTTTGAAGCTTCTTCATGGATATCCTTTCAGTGGCCCCGTGGCGGAAAGTCCTTTCCGCCGTGAGTCCAGTCAAGTTTACATACTGATGGCAATATATACCATATATTACTATAGCACAGACCAGTGCTTCACGGCAACCGGAAACATCCTCACCCATGGAAAAACGGACGGAGCATTGTCCGTCCGTTTCCTGTTCAGTTCATCCAGAAGGCATCCCTGATATAGCCTGTCACGGTTTCAGAGGGGAGCTCCACCTCCACCACGTCAAACCTTGCAAAATCGTCCACACGGTGATGGGTCAGCATGTACCCCTGCGCCGCCTTAATGAGCAGGGACTGCTTTTTCCCGGTCACGGCCTCGCCAGGCGTGCCATACTGCACAGAGGTCCTTGCCTTGACCTCCACAAACACAAGGTACATGCCGTCCTGCATGATAAGGTCAATTTCCTTATGGCCAAAGCGGTAATTCCGCTCCAGCAGCTTCATCCCGCGTGAAAGCAGGTACTTCAGTGCCGCATCCTCTCCCCCGCGGCCGGTCTCCATGGTGCTCACAGGAATTTACCGATGAACGTACGGCGGTGGATGGGGGTCGGCCCGTATTTACGGATGGCCGCAATATGCTCAGCCGTACCATAGCCTTTGTTGCGTGCAAACCCGTATTCAGGAAACTCCTTATCCATTTCCACCATGTACCGGTCACGGGAGACCTTGGCCAGGATGGAGGCAGCCGCAATGGAATAGGACAGCGCATCCCCATGGATGACAGGATGCTGATTTGCGTCGATTTTCAGTCCCTGCAGGGCATCAATCAGCACATCCGTCACGGGAATACCAATCCCGGAAAACGCTTCTTCAAAGCCTTTTTTTGTGGCTTCCAGGATGTTGATCCGGTCAATCACGTCAGGACCGATCCAGGCAAGGTTCCAGGCAATGGCCGTTGAGGAAAGCGTGTCAAAGAGAATTTCCCGGCGTTTTTCAGACACCATCTTGGAATCATTCACATACGGGATGAGCGGTTCCGGCGGCATGACCGCACAGCATACCACTACCGGTCCCGCCAGCGGTCCCCTGCCAACCTCATCCATCCCTGCCAGCACGGTTCCCGGCGTGTTCCAGTAAACGCGGTCCATTTCAGTCAGCTTTAGCAGGCGTTCCGCTTCAGGCATTCTCGGCATTGGTTTCTCCTGTTTCCGGCTGGTCAAGTGTGATCCTGCCGATTTTTCCGGCGCGGAACTCATCCAGCACAATCCTGGCCATGCGTTCGTAATCGGGTTCCCCGCCCGACACCACATAGGTACGTGCCCTGGCAACAGCACCGAGCATGGCATGCGGTTCCGTGTATACGGCATCCCCGATGGCATAGCGGGCGCGGAGTGCATCCGGGCAGATCCTGTCCAGTTCCATCAGCAGACCGCCCGCCAGCTCCACCGGCTCCATGATGTCATCCTTAATGGAGCCGATATAGGCAAGATGTTCCGCAAAGGTCCTGTTTTCCAGCTTTGGCCACAGCAGTCCTGGGGTGTCAAGCAGTTCGAGGAAGGGCGTGATTTTGACCCACTGGTTGGACCTGGTCACGCCTGGCCTGTCCCCGACCTGGGCACGTTTCTGCCCGGCAACGCGGTTGATCAGGGTGGATTTCCCCACATTGGGAATCCCCGCAATCATCACGCGCACGACCTTGTTGACGCCTTTCTTCTTCATCCGTTCCACATAGGGTGCGGCCGCCTGCTCAATGACGGCAAGCGCGCGTTTTTTCACGTCCCCGTTCTGGCAGGAAATGGCACCGGCCGTGATTCCCTGTGCCTGCAGGATGCCGCACCACCTTGATGTGGCCTTCGGGGAGGCAAGGTCCTGCTTATTCAGCAGCACGACACGGGTTTTGTTGCGGAATAACGCATCAAAATCCGGGTTGCGGGAAGAAGCGGGTGCCCTTGCATCCACCACCTCCACAACAACGTCTATCAGTTTCAGGGATTCCTGCAGCTCCCGTTTTGCCCTGGCCATGTGGCCTGGATACCATTGAATGTCCATCGTAAGCGTCCTCCGGGTGTCCTGCCCCTGTCACGTGAAAGAAAAGAAGGACCCCGTGCCTTTCACAGCCGGGGTCCGTGACAGAAGACTTTTAATTATTTGTTCTTATCAACGATGCGCTCGCGGATCTTGGCGGCCTTACCACTGCGCTGACGCAGGTAGAAAAGCTTTGCACGGCGGACGACGCCATGATGGAGCACCTTGATGCCGCTGATGCGGGGGCTGTTGAAGGGGAAGGTCCTCTCAACACCGATGCCGGAAGAAAGACGGCGCACGGTGAAGGTCCTGCGGATGCCACCGCCCTGGATCTTGATGATGTCGCCCTCAAATTCCTGGACGCGCTCACGGTCACCTTCGACGATCTTCACGCCGACGCTGACATGGTCACCGACCTTGATTTCGGGAAGGTCGCTGCGAAGCTGTTCTTTTTCGAGTTCCTTGATGATGTCTGACATAATAATGTTCCTCCTTATCACTTTCGTGAATAAGCGTTCATGCATACGGATATACAGCGGACCGCATATTGTCACAGCGGCTATTGTAGCACAGCTGACATGCGGAATGCAAGTAAAATCTGAAATATCCGGTTATTTTTCGGGCATGGTCATGCCATGGCTGCCAAGAAGTTCCGGCCGCATCTGCTGTGTCTTCTGCACGCTCCGCTGATGCCGCCAGGCAACGATGTTTGCGTGATGCCCACTCAGCAGCACACCGGGCACGTCCTGTCCACGGAAGCTTGCAGGGCGCGTGTACTGCGGATATTCGAGCAGGCCGTCCCCGCTGTGGGATTCATCCTCCGCGCTTTCCGGGCTGCCAAGCACGCCGGGGATGAAACGGCTGACGCAATCCACCAGCACCATGGCCGGCAGTTCCCCGCCGGTAAGCACATAATCCCCCATGGAGATTTCTTCATCCACCACCAGGTCAATGGCACGCTGGTCAACGCCCTCGTAATGGCCGCACAGCAGGATCATTCCGTCTTGCTTGGCAAGCTCCAT
>R21__coassemble_2073_pt1 | contig 12214 bp, 11 predicted proteins | sample R21__metabat2_low_PE_066 | metagenome-assembled genome bin R21 | reverse complement strand
TGGAAGCCATCTTCGGCGCCGTTCCGAAGTCCTCCGGCCAGGTCTTCCTCCGCGCTGCAGGCCCCGCCTCCCCCTCCGGCTCCCCGCTCGGTCTCGCCGCCGTCACCCACCATGCCCTTGGCAAATGCCCGCGCTGCGGGGCTGACGTCACGGAGGGCCGCCTCGGCTTTGGCTGCACCCGCTACCAGGAGGGGTGTAAGTTCTCCATCTGGAAGAACTCCAAGCAGAAATTCCTCTCCGGCGTCACCTTCACCGCCGCGGACGCGAAAAAGTTCCTCGCCGGCAAGACCGTGAAAAAGCGCAGGCTTCTCGACCGCCGCGGCCAGCAGTTCACCGCGGAGCTTGTCATGATAGAGGAACCGGATAACCCCTATGGGCCCGTCTTCCGCGTGGTGGAGGGCACCATCGTGCCCAAGGAGGAGGGCGCCGTCATCCGCATGGAAACGGTCTCCCTCGCAGAGCCATCAGACTCTGCAACTAATAACTAATCACTAATAACTATTAGTTTTCAGGATGCAACCCCAAAAGCCTTCCCCATTCATTGGGGAAGGGGGACCGCTTGCGGTGGATGAGGTGTCCCGCCCGCAGGCGTCCAAAAGGCTCCCCCGCTGGTCGGGGTGAGGAAGGTCCCGCATAACGGTCGCACAGCACTGTGCGCTGTGCGACCTGACGCAAGGGCGTTGGGGTGAATTGTGCGTAAGCACAAGAGCAACGCCTGACCGAGCACCGCAGTGCGAGAGCTGTCAGCTTCAGCTGACTGAGGAGGTGGACATCCCGCCCGCAGGCGGCAATTGTTCATTATTCATTGCCAATTGCCCAACCCCGCCCGCAGGCGGCAATTGTTCATTATTCATTATTCATTATTCATTGCCAATTGCCCATCCCCCCGCGCCAGACAGACAAGGCCGCAGGCGCTGCCATCATGGCAGTTCCTGCGGCCTTTCCCTGTCTTTCCTTCTCAGTCCACAAAGCCCAGCTTCAGCAGATGGCGGATGGTCTCCACCACGCTCAGCATCTGGTAGCGGATGAAAAAGAGCTGGTCGGCATACTCCGGGTACCGTTCCCGCGCCGTCTCACCGCTTCGGGGCCGGGAGCCCGAGCACCCGCTCCCCCTCGTGGTTTGCCCACTTCTCGGGGTAGAAATCATAATAGCTGTAGCGCCCCTGCCGCCGCCAGCGGGCAAACACCGGGGTAAAGGCCCACACCACGCTGGGCAGGCCGATGACCGGCAGGAACAGCGGCCCCAGCAGGCAGCTCTGCACCGTGTGCCCGTATTCGTGCACCAGCACCGCGTCCCGGTAGGCCTTCGGCTCCCGCCAGTGGCCAAAGAAGATGAACATGCCAAGGCCCATGGAGCTCCTCAGTCCCCACTCCGTCACGATGGCCCCGTGGTAACGGCGCCTCCTGCGGTGCGGGTCCCTGAGGAGGAGAAACAGGCATATCATTGCCCCCAGCACATTCTGCACAATGCCCCAGGTCCATTGCAGCAGCGGATAGAAAATGCGCCACGGGCGCCCCCGCCCCGCCTGCCGCTCCCCCGTTTCCTTCCGTTCTCCGGCCATGTCCCGGCTCCCTCAGGCAAACAGGCTGCGGGCTCTGTCCATGCGCTCCACAATGGAAACATGGAACGGGCAGCGCGTCTCGCAGCTGCCACAGCCAATGCAGGCATCCGCGTTGTGCGCCATGGCCTGATAGTGTGCGCGCAGGCTCTCCGGCACGGCGGGCTGCATGGTGGCAAGGTCATAGAGCTTGTTCACCATGGCAATGTCAATGTCCATGGGGCAGGGCTTGCAGTGGTTGCAGTACATGCAGCGCCCGCTGTAGGCGTGCAGTGGGGCCGCGGCCAGCACCGTGGCATAGTCCTTCTCCTGCTCGGTGGCCGTCTCATAGTGGACGGCGTCCTTCACGTGGGCGGGGTCGGAATAGCCCACCAGGATGGAGGCCACGGCCGGCCTCGTCAGGGCATAGTGGATGCACTGCACCGGGGTCATGGCCACGCCGAAGGGGGATGCCTCCGCCTTGAGCAGGCGGCCGCCCGCAAAGCCCTTCATCACGGTGATGCCCACGTCGTGCTGCTCGGCCAGGCTGTACACCTCCGCACGGGCCGGGTCCATGCCGGCAAGGGCATGGTCATACTCGCCCTGCAGCATGTCCATCAGGTCCTCTCCCGCGGGGCGCAGGTCAAAGGCCGGGTTCACGCTGAACAGCAGCATCTCAATCTCACCGGAGAGGATGGCCTTCTTCGCCACCGCCGGGTCGTGGGAGCTGAGGCCTACGTGGCGGATGATGCCCTTCTCCTTCAGCTCGTGCACGTAGGCAAGGAAGGGGCCGTTCACAATGCCGTCCCACTCCGCCACGTCATCCACATAGTGGATCATGCCAAGGTCGATGTAATCCGTGCCGAGGCGGGTGAGCAAATCCTCAAAGGCCTCCTTCACCCTGTCCATCTCGCGGGTGCGCACATACTGCCCGCCCTGCCAGGTGGAGCCAAGATGCCCCTGGATGTACCATTTTTCGCGGTGCCCGCGGATGGCCTCGCCGATGTGGGTGCGCACGTTGGGCTCCGGCATCCAGCAGTCGAGGATGTTGATGCCCTCCGCCTCCGCCGCGCGGATGACGGCCGTGCAGCCGTCCCCGTCCATGCGCTCCAGCCACTCCGCGCCGAAGCCGATTTCACTGACCATCAGGTCCGTTTTCCCAAGCCTGCGATACTGCATATTCCCTTCTCCTTACCCATGCGCAGCCTTGCGCCGGCTGCCGCATGCCGTTTCTTCCCATGCTGTTTCCATTATCCCACACCCGGGGGCCGCCTGCAAGGAAAAGCGCGCGCAAAAAAAGGAGGCCCGGCCCAATGCCGTTCCTCCCCCAAGGCCCCGTGTGGGTGTTAAAAGCTTTTCAGCAGCGCAATCTGCGCGGCATAATCCCGTTTGCTCTCGCGGAACACCGGCATGCACGCATAGCAGTGCATGATGTCCGGCTCGATGTGCACGTGCAGCCTTTCCCCGCTGCCGTCGCGCTGATAGGCCCGCTGATATCCCGGCGCGTTGGCCGCGCAGACCTCCTCCGCGTAATAGAGCCACGTCTCCGGCGCGCCGTGGTAATCCCCGTGCTCCGGTGAAATCTCCCGTGCGTCAAAGCCCGGCGTCAGGCGGGCCATCTTCTCCGGCAGCAGGTGCATCTCCGCCGCGGGGATGATGGGGTCCCTGCGCCCGTAGCGCTCCATCAGGGCAATGTCCTCCGCCCGCTCCGGATAGCCGCCCGCGCTCAGCCCGATGGCAAGCCCCGGCATGGCAAGGCCGTGCGCCCGCAGGCGCCCGATGAGCTGCATCATGTAAAGCCCGCCCATGGAGCCGCCAATCACCGCCACGTGCTCCGCCCCGTACTGTCCGCTAAGCAGCCGGTAGGCCGCCTCAATGGCATCCATCAGTTCGGAAAACGGCACCTCCAGCGCGGAGGGATAGATGGCATAGTACACGGCAAGGCCGGTGCGCCTCCCATAGTCCCTGGCAATGGAAACCTCCGGCTCCCACACGTTCTCAAGCCCGCCGTGCAGGTATAAAATGGCGCGTCCCCCGTCCGTGGGGCCGCCCTTTGGGCAGATGCAGAGGAGCGGATAGCCGCCCGCCTCAAGCTCCGTATACACGGCCTTGCAGTCCTTCGGTACGGAAAAGGGATGCTTTTCGTGATACTGCCGCGCCTTGCGGATGGCCCCCTCCGCCGTGGTGGTGGATGCCTTTTTCATGGCAGGGCGCATGGCCACGCGCAGCAGCGCCATGGATGCCTTTGCAAACAGGCTCATCCCTCCGCGACCCCCATCTGATACTCCGCCGCCGTGCGGTATTTTGTCAGCACCGTCAGCCACGCCATCAAAATGAAGAACGCGCCAAGGCTCATGTTGGAGCACCTTAGGCCGTTAAAGAACGCGTTCCACGGGCCCAGTGCCGCCACCAGGTTGATGAGCACTTTGAAGACGAGCGGGTTCCACACCCACATCCGGCCCGGCAGGGTGGTCTTTCTGCGGGCCACCAGCAGCAGCATGGTCACCACCGTCATGCCATAGATGACCTCCCACACGGTCATCAGCGGGATGAGCAGGCCCGCCTGCTCCCCTGCCACCTGTAAGAGGGAGGCAAGCGTCCCGTCCGCCACGTTCTTTTTGATGCCGTACACAAGGCAGCAGCAGGCCACGTGCACCACGCCGCCAAGGGCCAGGTAGCCATGGCAGCCAAAGCGGTACAGCCGTGCCAGGCGGCTGCCCCTGTCAAGCACGGAAAGGTCCAGCGCAAGGAAGCCGGCCGCGCACAGCGGGATGCCCACCGCGCCGAAAAACGCGGCAAGCCCAATCCGGGTGCAGGAAACCCTGCCCGCCACAACGGCCAGTGCCTCAAACAGGCTCCCCGCCTCCGTGGCATCCACGCCGAGCAGCAGGATATCCCCCACCATGGTCAAAAGGGCGCCGAAGAGCCCCAGGTACAGCATGCGCTTTGCTTTTTCCATCCGTCCGTTTCCCCCGCAGTTTTTTCGTATGCCGTCTGTCCTCCCGCCCGTCAGCAGGACAGCAGGATGCCGGCAGCCGTCAGGATCAGCATCACCACAAGGCAGTCAATCCGTTTTTTCAGCATCATGGTTCCTTTCCGCCGGTCGTGGTTAGAATGTTCTAAACGCCCGGCCCCGATACCATGCGGACCGGTCATCCCGGTTCGTAGTTAGCCTTTGCTAACCATCTTTATGATAGTCCCGTTTCCCGCCCCTGTCAAGTCCCGTCCTGGCGTTTTTCCATGGGTTTTCCGCGCATAAAATATCCCCCGCGGCTTTTGCCACGGGGGAACGGGTGCTTTCTGTCAGTTTCCATCAATACCAGCTGTAGTTTTCATCGATGTATTCATCAATGGTGGAGGCAATGCCGGCAATGGTCTCCTCGCTGATGGGGTCAGAAAGGCCGGCCGCCTCGATGGTCTCCCTAAAGGTGGCGTAGTTGGGGCGCATGCTGATGGCAAAGTATGCCGTCTTGGCAGCCTCATAATCCGTCTGGGACAGCTGCCAGATCTGCAGGGCGCCCAGCATGCTGGTGCAGTAGGAGATGTAATAGAGCGGGCTCTGGAAGGTGTGGGGGACCATGCACCACCAGGTTCCCTGATACCCATAGAGGTAGGAGAACTGGTACTCCGTGCAGAGCTGCTCATAGTAATCGTTGATCTCGTCCAGCGTCCAGTCGGGGTGCGTGTACACGCCAATCTGGAACTCATCCTCCATGGAGCCGCTCGCCACGACGTACAGGGCATCGCCAAGGCTGTCCAGGATGGCAGCGGCCGCGCCGTCCCCGTAGAAGTCCGTATAATACTTCTGGAACAGCATCTCAAGGCCCTGGCTGTCGACCTCATCGAGGTCCAGGCTGTCAGAATCGCCCCAGGCGTCATGCGCGTTGTGGAAGAAGTGCATGTAGTGGCCGGATTCGTGGATCAGCGTGCCGGTATCGGACTGGGTGCCGTTCCAGGTGATGAAGATGAACGGTACCTGATAGTCATCAAAGTAGATTGTGTACTAGCTCGGGCTGCGGCTTGCACCGGAGTCGATGTCGCAGAGGCCGTGCTCAAACATGTAGCTGGCGGACTCATACAGCATCGGGGAGAAGTCCTGGCAGGCGCTGAGGAACTGCTTTTTGAACTTCATGATGGTATAGCTCTGGGAGCTGGTGTCCGTCAGGTCGGAATAGACGCTGGCATACACCTGGTTCACCCAGGTGGGGACGATGTAGTCCTTCACGGCCTGATGGATGGTTTCGGCATCCTCCAGGGTGAAATCACGGCCGTAGCAGGCATAGCGGTATTCGGCATAGTTGTCAAAGCCCAGGGTCGTGGCCACCTCGTTGCGGATCTTTACCATCTCAAGGAAGATTTCGCCCGCTTCCTTGTTGAAGGCGTCATAATACGCGTTCACCAGGTTGATGTAGGCGTTGTAGCCCTGCTGCTCATAGACGGTCTCAAAATCATCCTCGGACCATTCCTTGCCGTTCGCGTCCTTATAGACGAAGTTGGCGGTCAGCTCATCATACTCGGCGCAGAGCTCGGTGTCGCGGTCCAGCAGCGGCAGCACGGCCTCGCTGGTCAGTTCGCTGTTGGCCTGGACCTCTTCCACATAGTCCTCGCCCCACTCCTCCGTCATGGCCGCCTCGTCAAGGCCCAGCAGGGCCATGGAAATGTCGGTCAGCTTGACGTCGAGGCTGTTAAGTGCGGATTCCAGCCTCGTGTACTCGCCGGTGTAATATTCATCGTTCACGTCACGGCTGTAGAGCACGTAGGCGATGCAGTACATGGTCTCGGCGTTCTGGTACATGGCATACACGGCATCGTAGTCATCCATGTAGGCATCCGGGTCGCCGCCCTCGGACTCAATGCGGTTAAGCAGGTCATCCATGGCCGTGGCAATCGCGTCGGTATCGGGGGCCACATAGGGCATGTCGGCAAAATCGGTGCCGTCGTGCACAATGCTGCTCTCATACACGGGGGCCTCGGTGGATGCCGCCGCAGGCTCCTCCGTGGCTTCCTGCTCTTCAGGCGCAGGCGTTGCCGTGCTTTCCGGCACGGCAAGGCCGGAGGAGGCGGTCACGTCCTCCGTGGCGGTCTGGTTGGACGCGGCCTGTTTGCCGGCGGCGCTGTAGCCGGCCGCAATGCCGGCCGCCATCGGGATGCAGGCACAGCCTGCCATGGCAAACACCATCACCAGGGCAATGGTGCCAAGCAGGATCTTGAAAAGGTTCTTTTTCATTCGGGTTTCCTCCTGTTTCCTCTCAAAGGAAAAATCAGTCCGTGTTTTTTGGGGACGTCCTCCCCGGTTTTCAGGCATCCAGCCTCACGGCGGTCTCCAGGGCAACCTTCATCATGTTCACAAAGGCCTGCTGGCGCTCCTCCGGGGTGGTCACTTCACCGGTCACCATGCTGTCGGAAACCGTCAGCAGGCAGGCCGCGTTCTTAGAAAGCATGCGGGCATTGGCAAACAGGGAGAAGGATTCCATCTCCACCACGTCCACGCCGTGCTCCGCGCGGATTTCCGGCCAGGGCTTGGAGGCGGGGCCGCCGTAGAAGATGTCGCTGGAGTACACCTTGCAGGGCGTCACGGCAATGCCTGTCTCGCGGGAGGCCGCCATGATGGTCTCGTTGATCGCCTTGGAGGGGTACAGGGTATCCTCCTTGTAGCCGTTGAGGACCTCCGCAAAGTTGGAGGTGGAATAGGCACTCTCCGCCATCACCACGTCATAGAGCTTCAGGTCCGGGTTGTAGCTGCCGGTGGAGCCGATGCGGATGATGTTCTCCACGCCGTAGAAGCTGTAGAGCTCGTAGCTGTAGATGCCGATGGAGGGCATCCCCATGCCGCTCGCCATCACGGTGACGCGGTGGCCATGGTAGGTGCCGGTGTAGGCATAGATGTTGCGCACGTCGGTGACGAGCTTCGCGTCCTCCAAAAAGGTTTCCGCAATGTATTTGGCACGGAGCGGGTCGCCCGGCATCAGGACAGTCTTTGCAATGTCGCCCATGTTGGCGCGGTTATGCGCAGTACCCATAAAGTCAGATCCCCCTTGTTTTTTTGATACTTGGATTATGTCACATTATACAGGATGGGGCAAGGGATTTTCCAGCGGTTTTGCCCATTTGTAACAGCGCCGCCCCTTTTCCGCCACAGATTTGCGGTTTCCGCCACACATTTCCCGCCATTTTCGGCCCGGCGGGCCATAAACCATCTTGTGGGAAGCGCTGTTTTGTGGTATATAAATTATGGAGCGGAATGGGCCGTCCCATGGCGTCCAGCCGCTCTTAAGCTATGCCCCAAAGTGGCACCGTCGGGGATGCATCTTGCCCCGTCCGCGCCCAAAAGGCTTCCCCGCTGGTCGGGGGAGCTGTCAGCTTCAGCTGACTGAGGAGGTGGGTGTCCCCCGTCCGCGCCCAAAAGGCTCCCCTTGAGGGGAAGCTGCCGAACGAAGTGAGGCTGATGAGGTGTCCCGCCCGCAGGCGTCCAAAAGCCTCCCCTGTGAAACAGGCGGTGGGGTTGTAGTCCCACGGAAGCCGCAAGCTCTCCAAAGGCGATATTTTGCTTCATTTTCAACATACACGGAAAGGACAGTTTCCATGAAAATAACCGTACTGGCCGGGGGCCTTTCCCCGGAGCGTGACGTTTCCCTCTCCTCTGGCCGCAAGATTGCGGCCGCCCTGCGCAGGCGCGGGCACCGGGTCTGCTTCATCGACCTGTTCCTCGGCATGCGCAGCCTGCCTGCCGACATCGACAGCCTCTTCACCACCGGTGAGGATGCCACCGCCGCCACCATCGAGGTGACCGCGCCCAACATCCAGGCCGTCATCGCCAGCCGCGGCGCCGGTTTTTCGGACCGCATCGGCTACGGTGTCATCGAGGTGTGCCGCGCGGCGGACATCACCTTCCTCGCCCTGCACGGCGGTGACGGGGAGAACGGCAAGCTGCAGGCCTTCTTCGACATGATGGGCATCCGCTACACCGGCAACGGCAGCCTCGGCTCCGCCTGTGCCATGCACAAGTGGGTCTCCAAGCAGATGTTCCTCTCCGCGGGCATCCCCACGCCCAGGGGCATCCTGGTGCACCCCAGCGATGACGCCACCTTCCCGCTGCCCTGCGTGGTCAAACCCTGCTGCGGCGGCTCCTCCATCGGCATCTCCATTGCCCGCACGGAGGAGGAATACGCGGCCGCCCTTGCGGAGGCCTTTGCCTATGAGGATGAGGTCCTCGTGGAGGAGTACATCGAGGGCAAGGAGCTCACCTGCGGTGTGCTCGGCGGGGAGGCCCTGCCCATCACGGAGATCATCCCCCGCGACGGTTTTTACGACTATGCCCACAAATACCAGGCCGGCTGGACGGAGGAGATCACCCCCGCCCGCATCAGCCCCGCGGACACGCAGAACATCCAGGCCTGCGCCGTCAAGGCCCTCAAGGCCCTGTTCCTGCCCGTTTACGGCAGGGTGGATTTCCTGCTGATGCCCGACGGCCGGTTCTACTGCCTCGAGGTCAACACCCTGCCCGGCATGACGCCCACCAGCCTCCTCCCGCAGGAAGCGGCCGCCGCCGGCATCGATTATGAAACACTCTGCGAGAGGGTCGTCACCCTTTCGGAAAGGAACTGATTACCTGCCATGGTCCCCTTTACGCTGCGGGAGGTCATCGGCATTACGGAAGGGCTGTTCTGCGGGAGCGAGTCGCTCCTCGCCGAGCCCGTGACCGACATCCGCATTGACAGCCGCCTCATCACAAAAGGTGCCCTCTACGTCCCCATCACCGGGGAGGTCTACGACGGGCACGTCTTCATCCCCGCCGCGCGCGAAAACGGCGCGCTGGCGGTGCTCACCGTGCATCCCCTGCCGGAGGAGCCGTATATCCTCGTGCGCGACACGGTCACGGCCCTGCAGAAGCTGGCCCGCGCCTACCGGGAGCGGTTCACCATCCCCGTCATCGGCGTGACGGGCAGCGTGGGCAAGACCTCCACCAAGGACATGCTCTTCCAGGTGCTCTCCACCTGCGCCAACACCTATAAGACCCCCGGCAACCTCAACAACCAGACCGGCGTGCCCCAGGCCATCTTCGGCATGGAGGCGGAGCATGAGCTGGCCGTCATCGAGATGGGCACCAACCACCCCGGTGAAATCCGCCGCCTCAGCGCCATGGCCCAGCCGGACATCTGCGTGCTGACCAACATCGGCGTGGCCCACATCGAGTTTTTCGGCTCCCGCGAGAACATCTTCCGCGGCAAGGCCGAGATGCTGGAGCATATGCGGCCCAACGGCACCGTGGTGGTCAACGGCGATGATGACATGCTCATCCGCATCCCGGGCGCCATCCGCTGCGGCTTTTCGGAGCATAATGATTTCCGTGCCACGGATTTTGAGGACCACGGCCTTGACGGCACCTCCTTCACGCTGCACGTGGACGGGGCGGACTGGCCCGTCCGCCTGCATGTCCCGGGCCGCCACATGGCGCAGAACGCGCTCATCGCGCTCGCGGTGGGCCATACGCTCGGCTACCCCATGGACAAACTGACCGCGGGCGTGGAGGGCTTCCGTGCCGGCTCCGGCCGCATGGACGTGTTGAAGACGGACCGCTTCACCATCATCAACGACAGCTACAACGCCAACCCCAACTCCGTCATGGCCGCCATCGACACGCTGGAGCATACGGCCGGCCGCCATGTCTGCATCCTTGGCGACATGCTGGAGCTTGGCGAGCAGAGCGCGGAGTTCCACGAGGTGGTGGGCATGTACGCGGCCAACCATCACATGGACCTGCTGCTTGCCGTCGGCCCGGAATCGGAAAAGACATATCTCGGCTGCATGGCGGTCAATCCCGCCATCGCCCGTTACTTTGCCACCCAGCAGGCACTGGATGACGCCCTGCCGGGGCTCCTGCAGGATGGCGACACCGTGCTCATCAAGGCCTCCCGCGGGATGCACCTTGAAACCACGGTGGACCTTGTCAAATCCCTGTAACGGGGCGCGGGGAAGCTGATGGAGCGCACAGAGAAGCCCATCCTGACGGAGCGCGTGGACGTCCTCGACGGCATCCGTGCCGTGGCCGTGCTCATCGTGGTCTGGTACCATGTGTGGCAGCAGAGCTGGCTGATGCCCATCTTCACCACGCCGTCGCTCGCGCGGTTCGGCATCACCGTCATCAACCTGGATAACATCCCCCGGACAGGCTACCTGTTCGTGGACATGATGATGCTGCTCTCCGCCTTCTGCCTGTTCCTGCCGCACGCCAGGGCCATGCAGGGGCTCGGGCCCGTACCGGAAACCCGCCTGTTTTACAGAAAGCGCCTTGCCCGCATCGTGCCAAGCTATGTGCTCTCGGTGCTTGTCATCTTTTTTGCCTGGTGCCTGCCAAACGGGGTCTATGCCTCCGCCGGGGCCGCCATCCGGGACCTTGCGGCCAGCCTCACCTTTACGCAGACGCTCTCCTCCAGCACCTACATCGGCACGCAGATTAACGGCGTCCTCTGGACGGCAGCCATCGAGATGCAGTTCTACCTCGTGTTCCCGCTGCTGGCCCGCGCGTTCCGCAAAAAGCCCGCCCTCACCTATGTGCTGATGGTGGCCGCGTCGGAGCTGTACCTCCAGTACCTTGCCCGCATGCTGCCGGACACCCTCCGGCTGACGCTCTACCAGCTCATCGGGTTCCTCGGTGTCTACGCCAACGGCTTCCTCGGCGCGTGGATCCTGGTGCGCGTCTCCCGCGCGACATCCCGCAGGGCGTATGTCAGCATCCCCTGTACGGTGCTGTTTGTTGCCTGCCTGTATGCCATCACCCGCTTCCAGCAGGGTGCCGCCACCGCCAAGGTGGTGCAGGTGTTCCAGGCGGAATACCGGTTCCTGCTGAGCCTGGTGTTCCTAGCTGCGGTGCTCAGCCTCGCGCTGTCGGTGCGGGCGCTCCGGTGGCTCTTTGCAAACCCCGTGGCAAAATTCCTTGCCGCCATCAGCTATAACCTCTACATCTGGCACCAGTGGCTCGCCGTCCGCCTCAAGGAGTGGCACATCCCCGCGTGGACGGGCGACACGCCGCCCAACCAGGCCGGCAACCGCACCTGGATGTGGCAGTACACCATCGTGGTGTTCCTCGCCGCCATCTTCGTGGCCACGCTCGTGACCTATGCCGTGGAGAAACCCGCAGCCGGGCTCATCCTCCACGGCCCCCGGCACAAAGCAAAACAAACGGATACACTATCAGTTCATAAAGGAGAAGAAACAAAATGACCCACCATGATTACCGTCCCAGGGGCGTCTGCTCCCAGCTCATCAGCTTCGACCTCGATGAGGAGGGCAGGCTGCACAACGTCACCTTCATCGGCGGCTGCAACGGCAACCTCAAGGCCATCGGCCGCCTGACCGAGGGCAAGGATGCCAAGGAGATTGCCACCATCCTCGCCGGCAACACCTGCGGCTACAAGCCCACCAGCTGCGGCGACCAGCTTTCCAAGGCCATTGAAGAGGCCCTTGCCGCTGCAAGCAACTAATAACTAATAACTATTAACTATTAACTATTAACTTCCAACAGACAAAACAGGGGAATCTGTCCCATCCGGGACAAATCCCCCTGTTTTTTGTATTTCGCTCCAAAAGGCGCCAAAAGCCTTCCCCATTCATTGGGGTGAGGTAGGTACCGCGAAGCGGTAGCAAGCCACTGTGCGGCTTGCGGCCTGACACAAGGG
>R21__coassemble_2038_pt1 | contig 12366 bp, 11 predicted proteins | sample R21__metabat2_low_PE_066 | metagenome-assembled genome bin R21 | reverse complement strand
CTGCGGGTTTTCGCCACAGGCACGCATATGCATACCGAACTTCGTCTTGTACATCAAGTACCACATGAAGAATGCAATCACAATGATGATGATTTCAAACGGGTACATCTTGGTGAACAGGGGACCAATGACCGGAATGCTGGAGAGCCCCGGGATGCTAAAGCGGCCAAACACCGTAAGGACGAACTTGTTGGACGCGTTCCCGTTCATGGCCGTGTTTGCGACCGTGGTAAAGAACGTGGTCAGGGCCGTGGCCAGCGTATTGATGACAACACCGCTGATGGTCTGATCTGCACGAAGCTTGATGCACAGCAGTGCATGGAGAGATGCAATCAACGCACCGCCGAGGGCCGCAAAGAACATGCCGATATAGATGGGCACCTGGGAATCCGCGGAAAACATGCCGCCGATGGCCACGGCAACAAGGCATCCAATGAAGGCGCCAAAGCCCTGGAAGCCTTCCACGCAGAGGTTAGTAATACCGGCTTTTTCAGAGAACATACCGCCCATGGCCATGATGAACAGGGGCGCAGCAAATGCAAGACCATTGATGACAATATTAGACCACATCGCTTTATGCCTCCTTTGCGGATTCAGCAGATTCGTCGCCGTATTCTTCCCTGCGCTTCTCTGCTTCGAGTTCTGCCTCTCGTTCACGGTTTACCCTGCGCTGTGCCACATACTTAAAGTAACCGCTGCAGGCAGAGAACACCAGCACGATACCGGTAATCAAGGAAGCAATCTCCTTGGAAATGCCAAGTGTGGAACTCATGTAGTTGGCACCATAGGTAAAAATGGTAATCAGGATACCGGCAAAGATGGAGCCGACCGGTGAGCAGTTACCAAGGAAGCCGACCGCGATGGCCGTATAGCCCATGCCGGGCAGTTCCTTCGGGACAATGGTGTTATAGTAGCCACAGTAATAACAGACACCGGCAACACCTGCCAGCATGCCGGAAAGTGCCATGGCGGAAATCATCTTGGTGCCGACATTCACGCCACTGTATCTTGCACAGCGGATGTTTTTGCCAACGGCCGTCAGTTCAAAACCAAATACCGTTTTGTCAAACATGAATTTAATCAGGAAAACGGCAATGAGCGCAAGAATCAAGCCGAGTGGCACGTTGCATTTATAACCGGCAATGGGTGTGTTGACAAGCGTCAGGCTTGCTTATTTTGAAACCAACTTCATCTAACGGGAAACTGGATCAGCGTAATAGCTATTGATGAAGAATGCTGATACATAATTGATGATGTAATTCAGCATGACCGTGGTAACGACCTCGTGCACATTAAACTGGTACTTTAAAAAGCCAGCAAACGCACCGACAACGGCACCAACGCCGAGGCCAACCAGAATGGCAAGCGGCTTTGCAAGCCAGGGACTGATGTCAAGATAGCCAACAAGAACGGTGGCAGTGAACCCGCCAAGCAGCATCTGGCCCGCGATGCCAATGTTGAACAGGCCGCAACGGTAGGCAACCAGGAAGGCCAGCGTGGAAAGGATCATGGGTGCAAGGACGTTGAGAAAATCAAAGATATCCGTCAGCGGTCCCTTCCCACCGCCATAAGAAGCTTTGGGAAGAATGCCGGAGCCCTGAATCAGGCTGACAAACCCGGTAATGGGATTCTTACCAAGCAGCAGAAGGAGAATACTGGAAACCAGCAGCGCCAGGATGATTGTCACGGCAGGCGTGGCAATATTTGTCCACTTTTCATGCGCAAGGGCATGGGCAAGCCAGTTCCTTTTCATCGGTTTGACAGAAGCCTTACTCTCCATTATTCAGTCACCCCCATCATGTAGCGCCCAACATCGAGGCTTGTGAGTGTGGTCGCATCAGCAATCTTCAAGAGTTTGCCGTTATAAATGACACCGATGGTATCGGCCAGTTCCATTACCTCATCCAGTTCGAGGGAAATGAGCAGGATGGCCGCGCCCGCGTCACGCTCTGCGAGGATTTGCTTATGGATGTTCTCAATGGCACCAACATCAAGGCCACGGGTCGGCTGCATGAAGATTTCAAGGGCACTGTGCTCCTCAATTTCACGTGCGATGATGGCTTTCTGCTGGTTACCGCCGGACATGGAGCGGGTACCCGTCTTTTTGCCCTGACCTGAGCGGATGTCGTATTCCTCAATGAGACGGTCGGCAAAGGTATCAAACTCGCCAAACTTCATGATGCCATTCTTTGCGAATGGAGACCTGTAATACCTGCGGAGGGCCAGGTTATCGCGAAGACTCAGGTCAAGATAAAGGCCAGTCCCCTGCCTGTCAGAAGGAATGTAGCTGATACCTGTCTCAGACCGTTTCCGGATGGCCATGGAGGTCACGTTGACACCATTCAGATAAATTTCACCGGAGTGAACCTTTGCAAGGCCATAAATCGCGTCAGCCAGTTCCTCCTGGCCATTGCCGGAAACACCCGCAATGGCAAAGATTTCGCCGGCGCGGATATCAAAGCTGATATGATCGACCACGTTAAAATGATGCTCATCCTGCACCACGATATCCTTGACGGACAGGACGGTATCACCAAAGTCAGCTGCCTTCTTATCCGGTGCGAAATCCACATGGCGGCCCACCATCAGGTTTGCCATTTCCTGTGAAGGCGTGGTTTTGACATCCAGGATGTCAACAAGGCGGCCACGGAGCAGAATGGCGCAACGGTCAGCCACCTTTTTAATCTCTTCAATCTTATGGGTAATCAGGATGATGGTCTTCCCCGCTGCCCTCAGGTTATTCATGATTTCGAGCAGGTACTCAATCTCCTGCGGTGTCAGGACAGCTGTCGGTTCATCAAAAATCAGGATGTCGGCTTTGCGGTAGAGCATTTTCAGTATTTCCACGCGCTGCCGGATATAGACAGGGACCTTTGAAATGACATCAGTGGGATTCACCTCAAGTCCATATTCCTTGGACAGGGCCGCAATCTCCTGATTTGCTTTTTTCATGTTAACGGCGGGCATGCCGATGAAATTTCCCTTCGGCTCCATGCCCAGCACGATATTTTCCGCAATCGTAAAATTTTCCACCAGCTTAAAATGCTGATGGACCATACCAATGTTATGGGCCGCTGCATCGTTAGGGGAATGTAACACAACCGTCTCACCGTTGATTACGATTTCACCGGCATCAGGTTCATACATACCGAACAGCATGCTCATCAGGGTGGATTTACCGGCACCATTTTCGCCAAGGAGCGCATAAATCTCGCCACGCTTGATCTGGATGGTGACGTCATCATTGGCAACAATTCCAGGGAAACGCTTTGTAATATGTCGCATTTCCACTACGTAATCTTCCATAGCCATCCTCATCTCCCATTTTTTTAGTAAAAATCCCCACGCATGCAGAATGCATGCGTGGGAACGGGGTTACTTTGCAGTTTTCCAGGCAGTCTCCAGTGCAACCTCCATCATCTCATGGAAAGAATTCTGGCGGTCTTCAGCGGAAAGCATCTCGCCGGTATTAAGATGGTCGGATACCGACAGGATGGAAAGTGCCTTTTTTCCACAGCCGATTGCAGTCCAGTACAGGCCTGCGGTTTCCATTTCCACCACAAGGTGCCCAAGTGCGCGGAGCTGGTCGTTGCAGGCAGGATTGGGATTGTAGAAGTGGTCAGAGGTGAAAACCCTGCCAACCTTCGTGGAAACGCCGAGTTCCTTTGCGGAATCCACGGCATCCTGCAGCATTCCATAATCCGCCGTAGGGCAAAGATATCCGGGCATCGGATAGGCAGATCCGTAAGCGGAATTGGTGGATGCGCCCATGGCAATAACCACGTCGCGGACCTTTACGTCATCGCCAAGACCGCCGGCCGAACCGATGCGGATGATGGCCTCCACGTCAAACTGGCGGTACAGTTCCGTTGCATACAGGCCCATGGACGGAACGCCCATGCCGCTGCCCATAACGGAAATCTTCTTTCCCTTATAGGTACCGGTATAGCCCAGCATATTGCGGACTGTGTTGAAGCACACCGGATTCTCTAGGTAATGCTCCGCAACATATTTTGCCCGCAGGGGATCGCCAGGCATCAGAACGACGCTAGCGATCTCTGCGTTTTCAGTCAGTTTGATACTGGCAGAAATGGATGTTTTTTCCATATGGCAGTTACTTATTTAATGAAGGTGGTGGGATCGTAGCAGGTGGAAGCAGAAGTTGCATCACCGGCGGGGACGATGGTGCCATCAGCAACCAGCGGGAAGACCTCTTCGAGCTTGGCAACGGTGTCAGCGCTCATCTGATGACGGCCCTCAGTGGTAACGATGCCGGTGGAACCGGTGTCAGCACCAAGCAGTGCATCCTCAGCAGTGAAGGTACCGTCATAGATGGCATTCAGCTGCTTCTCAACATTCATGTCCATAACCTTCAGGGAGGAGGTCAGAACGATGTTGGAATCGCCGTTTGCGCCATCATCATACTGGTCAACGTCGCAGCCGATGATGTAAACACCATTGGCTTCCTTGATGCCAGTGAAGATACCGGCGCTGGAGGAACCGCAGGCGGAGAAGATGATGTCAACGCCCTCACCGATCAGGCTCTGGGTAATCTGCTTGGCAGTGTCAGGATCTGCGAAGGAACCGACATAGTTGCCACCAACGTTGTTACCGAGGACATCGGTGCCTGCGAAGGAGGACAGCTCAACGATTTCTGCAGTGGTGCCATAGGTGCTGTTGGCATAGTACACACCGGAGTAGAAGCCATACTCATAGTTGACGTTCGACGGATAGGCAATACCGTTGATGACGGCAACCTTGCCGGTCTTGGTCTCGCAGGCAGCTGCGACACCGCAGAAGAAGCCGGACTCATACTCCTTGAACGTCATGGTGTAAACGTTACCAGCGGGCTCAACGCCATCAGAATAGTTGACGGTGGAATCGATGACGATAAACTGCTTATCGGGGTTGGCGGCAGCAACATCACCAACGTTTGCAAAGTTGAAGCCGGGCAGCAGGAAGACGTCATAGTCACCAGCCAGCTTTTCCACGGTGGGAACGAGCTCGTTCAGGTCCTCTTCCTTGACATCGGTCAGGGTGCAGTCCGGATGGGAGGCGATGAAAGCCTGCGCACCTTCGTAGCAGTTCTGGTTGAAGGAACCGTCATCAACGCCGGAGGAGGTGATGAAGCAGATCTTGAGGCCAGCCTCGGTGGGCTCAGTGGTCTCGGTGGTGGTGCTGGTGGTCGTGGTGCTCGTGCAAGCAACGAGGCCAAGAGCAAGAACCAGGGCAAGTACAATTGCGATTACCTTTTTCATTGTGTCTTTTTCCTTTCGGTTTTTTATTATTTACAGTCCACAGGGACGGTAAATCATGGTCACTCAAACAGCTTCTTCAGGCTCTCCGTAAAGGGAGGATAGCAAATACCCTTTTCGGTGATAATGCCAGTGACAAGACTGTGGTCAGTCACGTCAAAGGAAGGATTATAGCACTTAACCTCCTTGAGGGCCATTGGCTCCGCATACCACATCTCACGGATTTCATCGGGGTCACGCAGTTCAATCGGGATATGGTCCCCATCAGGGCAGGCCATGTCAATGGTAGAGGTGGGACCCAGCGTATAGAAGGGAATCCCATAGTGCTTTGCAAGGATGGCAACACCAGATGTGCCAATCTTGTTGGCAAAGTCACCGTTTGCCGCAATACGGTCACACCCGACAAAGCAGGCCTGTACCCAGCCCTGTTTCATCACGATGGAAGCCATGTTGTCACAGATGAGCGTAACATCCACACCGGCCTTCTGAAGTTCAAAGCTGGTCAGCCTTGCCCCCTGCAGCAGGGGACGGGTTTCATCGCTGAACACATGGAAATTCATACCGCGTTCCCTGCCAAGCAGCATCGGACCAATGGCCGTGCCATAACGGGAAGTAGCAAGCGGCCCGGCATTGCAATGGGTCAGGACGCCATCGCCCTCTTTGAGCAGGCTGAGACCGTTTTCGGAGATTGCCTTGCACATGGCAATGTCTTCCGCATGGATTGCTTCCGCCTCTTTCCCGACAAGCTCCACAATTTCCGGCACTGCAAGCCCGGCATGGCTGGAAACAACCTTTTCCACCCTTGTCAGGGCCCAGTTCAGGTTAACCGCCGTAGGCCTTGAGGAATTGAGGTATTCACGCTGGCGATGGAACTCCGCCTTGAAAGCGTCATACGCAAGGTGCTGATACTTCTGGCTGAGCACATACATGGAATAAGCGGCAAAAATGCCGATGCAGGGTGCACCGCGGACGCGGAGCTTCTTGATGGCCTCAAAGCACCCCTCTTCCGTGTCGAGGGTCAGATAAACCATATGGTTCGGCAGTACGCTCTGATCGATGACGATGATCTTTGTACGGTCATCAGAAAGCTTTACGTTATCAATATGGGTCACTTCATGGATGGTATCGCTCATGATCGTTATGCCTCCTTATGCCTTTCCCTGTCCATAATGGTTCTTGACAAAGTCATACATGAAATCGATGTTCTCATCGCTGATGGGAACCGGTTTGCCAATGGCAAGCACCATCTGATACACCTGTGCGGTAATCTCCAGAACTTTACAGGACTTAAAGGCCTCAGCGAGGTCCTTTCCGAGGCATACGGCGCCATGGTTGGCGAGCAGGCAAGCCATCCCCTTCTCCCCTACGGCCTTTGCGCAGTTCGCAGCAAGTTCCGGTGAGCCGGGCAGCGCATACTCCGCACACCAGACCGTGCCGCCAAATGCCTGAGCGGCTTCATCCATGATGGCGGGGATTGGCTTCTGCAGCACCGAAAACACCATGGAATAGATGGGGTGCGTATGAATCATGGCATTGATGTCGGAACGCATCCGGTATACGCCAAGATGCATGTCTTTTTCAATGGTGGGCTTCCTGTCGCCCTCAATCACAGTACCATCAAGACTGCAGACAACCACATCTTCCTCGGTAATCGTATTGTAGGGCATGCCGGATGGGGTCAGGTATACATAATTGGTCTCCGGGTCACGCAGGCTGATATTACCCCAGGTTTCAGCAGTAAGTCCTTTTGCCAGCATATCCTTACCGGCCTGGACAAGTGCAGCTTTATAAGAATCGCTAACCATGAAACTGCTCCTTACTTGTATTAAAAGAATATGGCATCACCGGTCAGGCGGCGGATTCTGTCCGCAGCCTGTGGATACCTGGAAATGAGTTCCTTACGGTTCCCGTGTGTATAGGAGGTAGTCTCTGACCAAGCAGGAGACATATGGGTGGAAACGAGAACGAAATCCTGGGGATAGCCCTTTGCAACGGATGCCCCCATCCAGTTACCGGCACGGACAGCCCGTTGGGGGATCTGCCCTGCCGCCAGGTCCATGCCAAGGAACGTTGTCACGGCACTGCCATCAGGGCACAGTTCCGTCAGTTCAAGCGGTGCGCCCGCATGCCAGTACCATACCTCGTCAGCAGTCAGACGGTGTAAGTGGGAAAAGGCATCGCCGTGCAGTAAATAAAAAATGGCGCTTCCTACGGGGGCACCATCGGCCTCCTGCAGGCTGACATACGTGGAACGGTACATCCCACCCTCTCCCGCAAGCGGCGAAAGATGCAGGATATCAACTATTTCCTGTGCAGTCAAAAGCGCACACCTTCCTTCCGGAAATCATTAAGATTTTACAAAAGAAACGGACGATTGTCAATATACCGGGGTTTCGCCCTCATAATATACAATCAGCCTACCGGTTTTACATCAGGCCTCAAAGCCATCGTCGCGTAACGCCGCGTTCAGTTCCCTGATGGAAGCAACATCAGGCTTCAACACTTCCCTGTCATAGGTCAAAAGTCCGTTGAGCTCCTCTTCCACATCGGATACCTGCGTATAAACGGCCGCGCAGAGTCCCTGTTCCTTTGCAGGGATAATCTGCCGTATGTATAAATCCTGCAGGGCAAAGGTAAGGCCATCCTGTGATCTGATGGTACGGTATCCAAATGTTTTAGGCGACCAGGTATGTCCCTTCACCGCCAGCTTGTAGCCTCCAAACTCAGAGAGAACAACAGCCCTCCGTCCAGGGTATTGTTTATGACGGTATGGCCTGAAATAAACGTGCAGACTTTTCACGTCGCCATCCCCCTGATCATGCCAGCCGCTTGCCTGGTCTATGAGGCGGGTTAAATCAAGTTCCCTCACCCTTGCAGTCATTTCATTGGCATCAAACTGTCCCCAGCCCTCATTGAAAATGACCCAGGTGACGATGCAGGGGGAATTGAAAAGGAGGCCAACCGTCTCCTCCATTTCCTTTTTGAATTCCCGTCTGCCGGCTTCCTCCCGGCGCGCAAAGGTTTCATAAGCATCATCACTGCGGTGCCTGCCGGTCACAAGGGGGGCTGTAATGGTCATGGTACGGTACTGACCGCCGCCCGAAACCATATCCTGCCAGACAAGCATGCCAAGCCTGTCACAGTGATAATACCAGCGGAGCGGCTCAATCTTGATATGCTTCCGGAGCATGTTAAACCCAAGCCGTTTCATGGTGCCGATATCATAGACCATGGCTTCATCCGTCGGAGCCGTATAAAGTCCGTCCGGCCAGTACCCCTGGTCGAGAAGGCCTGTCATGAAGCAGGGAGAGTCATTGAGATAGATTCTCGGTATGCCTGACTCATCAGGCCTGACCTCCACCTTGCGCATGGCGAAATAGCTTTCCACTCTGTCCTCCCCGGCTTCCAGGGATACATCGTATAGGTAGGGATCCATCGGGCTCCAGGGACGGAAATCCAGGAGCGGAATCTTCAGGGTAGTGCCACTTGAGAATGTATATGTCTTCCCGTCCACGCGGCAGACACAGGCGCAGGGTCTTGAGGTAACAGCCTTCACCTCCATCATGGCCTCATCATAATGCGGCAGGTACTGGATGGATTTGATGTGGATTGCCGGCATGCTTTCCATCCATACGGTCTGCCAGATGCCACTCTGGGGCGTGTACCAGATGCCACCATGGTGCAGTTTCTGCTTCCCGCGCGCATGGTACGACGTATCGGTATCGTCCTTGACGCAGACTTCCACCGTGAAGGAATCCGTACCTTTCAGGAGCGGGGAAACGTCGCAGCTGAATGGCAGGTATCCGCCAATGTGATGCGCCACCTGGATACCATTTATAAATACGGCAGCCTCCTGATCCACGGCGCCAAAGTGCAAAACAGTCACGTCGCGTAGGAATCCGGCAGGAATCTGCACCTGCCTGCGATACCATAGATATTCGCCCGGCTGAAGCGTGCGGTTCACGCCGCTCATGGGCGCTTCCGGGCTGAAGGGCACCAGGATTGTCCCTTCGTAGGCATCCGGTACATCATCCCCTGAGGTAATCGCGTATTCCCATGTTCCGTTCAGGTTCAGATAGGAATCGCGCCTGAACTGAGGGCGTGGATACTCCGGCAATACCGGCCTTGTGGATTCCATATTTTGCACCTTCTGTGTCCTCCGATTATGATAATGGCTTTCCAAAAAAGCCGCCGTTACAGGTCAAGCGGATTGACCTTTTCCTCCTGGATGCCAAGCTTCCTGCGGATTTTCCAGACCTCCGCCTCATCAAGCCTCACCGAAACATGCGTGCCATCCTCAAGATGATCTTCAGACTGAACGGCATTGAGCTGGTATAGCAGCTGCATCACGTCATAGCGGTCATAGGGAACAACGAGGTCAAAGGAAACCTGGCTGTCAGCAAGAATGCCGGCAATCTCATCAAGCAGGCCGTCAATCCCCGTCCCCTCTTTTGCGCTGATGCGTACTGCATTGCCGCGCAGGCCTACGGGAGCCGTGACCACGTCCATCTTATTATAGACATTGATCCGTGGGGTATCCCCGGCACCAAGGGAGGTAATGACATCCTCAACAACCCGCATCTGCACCTCATAATAGGAACTGGACGCATCCACGACATGCAGAATGACGTCCGCGTCAGCAACTTCCTCCAATGTGGAGTGGAAGGCGCTGACAAGGTCATGCGGAAGCTTATTGATAAAACCAACCGTGTCAGAAAGCAGGCACACGGTACCGTCCCTTAGCGTGACCTGTCGCACAACCGGGTCAAGCGTTGCAAAAAGCTTATCCTCCGCAAGTACCTGGGCATCAGAGAGAAGGTTCAGCAGCGTGGATTTTCCTGCGTTGGTGTACCCTACCAGGGCAACAACGGGGATTTCGTTTTTTGTCCTCCGTTCCCTGCGCAGGGAACGCTGCTTTTCAATTTCATTCAGTTCCTGTTCCAGTTCAAATACGCGCCGGCGGATGCGCCTGCGGTCAATTTCCAGCTTCTTTTCACCGGGGCCACGCGTACCAACACCGCCGCCCTGTCTGGAAAGGACACGGCCCATGCCGAGAAGCCGTGGAAGCCTGTATTTCAGCTGGGCGAGTTCCACCTGCAGCTTTCCCTCACGGGACTGGGCACGGCACGCAAAAATATCAAGTATCAGCATGGTGCGGTCCAGTATCGGTACCCCAAGCGTGTCCTCAAGGTTCCGCATCTGTACGACAGAGAGCTCATCATCAAATATGACAATGTCTGCCTCCATGGCATTGACGGTCAGCTTAAGCTCCTCCGCCTTGCCCGTACCAATGTACGTAACGGCATCAGGAACCTTACGCTTCTGCAGTTCCCTGCCAATCACCTCAACACCGGCGGTTTCAGCGAGCTGGGCAAGCTCTTCCAGCGTGTCATATGGTTCCCCAGATTCCAGGCCAACAAGAATTGCCCTGTCCGGCCTTGCCGCGGTAACCTCGTACGCGCTGGATTTAAAGCAGGCGTCGGATGTGAAAATGGCATCCATCAGCTGCTTTTGCGGCAGGCGGTATGCCCGCATCGGCCCGTAGAACTCCATCACGCGGTGGCCATCCTCCATGGCGCCAAGAAATGCTGCCTGGAAAGAAGTAGCCTCGCCCTTCTCATTGACGCCAATTGCCGCCATGCTGTCAAGGCGGAGCGCACTGAGTGACCCAAGGTCCACATCCGAAAGCACGCCCGTTGCATTGGGGTGCGTGTGGATACACCTCACACCGTTCAGTCTGTCCTGGTTGCGGACAAGGCGGATGTCCGGCATGTCCACGGTGTGGTCATCGCCAATGCGGACCTCTTCAATCATGCCCTGCCGGGAAATGTACACAAGTATCTCCCGGCCAATCATGCCTGTATATCGGGCCAGTGCCTCTGTCAGCTCATCCGAGAGGAACGTATCCTGCGTCATATTCAGTTGATAGAGCGAAGCCATCTCAGAGAGCAGGTTCTCGCGGATGCCGCTCACATTACCATGTACCTGTTTTTCCATGTTTTTATTTTACCATAGTCTCCATAGGGCAGGCAATTAGAACATTTTGCGCACATTCCATATGTCTGATGAAAAAGCTTGACATGTTAATGATTTATCTTTAAAATATTAACCTGTTAATTATTTTTTTGTGAAAGGAGGGTTTTTGATGCTGGATAAGGAAATTTCCGGCCGGATGATGCTGCTGGACCATCTGTTCAAGCGCCGCATCCGCGAGGAAACCGCGGAATTTGACCTGAGCCACGGTAAGCTGCCTGTTCTTGAATATATCATCCGCTCACCCGGAAGCACCCAGCGGGAGCTGGCTTCTTTCATGATCCACTCCCCTGCTTCCATCACACAGGTCACTAAGAAGCTTGAACAGCAGGGCATGATAGAGCGCCGTCAGGATCCCGACGACCTGCGCTGTAACAGGCTCTACCCCACGGAACTTGGCATCAAGGCGGCCAATGTGAACAGGGCCGTGTTTAACAAGGCCGATCAGGACATGCTTTCCGGTTTCACGGATGAGGAAATAGAACTGCTGGCCGTGTTCCTCAGCCGGATGGCAAAGAACCTGAACATCTGTTACGATTACCCATTAACCCCACCCTGGAAGGAGAATGAAACTTGATCCGTAAATTACTGAAGTATGTGCGGGAATTTAAATGGTCCACCATTCTCACCCCCATTGCGATGCTTTTTGAGGTGTTACTGGAGGTGCTGATTCCCACCATGATGGCCAACATCATTGACGTTGGCATTGCAAACAGGGATATGAACTATATCCTGCGCTATGGTCTTTACATGGTTCTGATGGCCGTGGCTTCCCTCATCTGCGGAAGTGCAAGTGCCGTACTTGGCACTTACAGTGCCAACGGATTTGCCCGGAACATCCGCAACGCCCTGTTCAACAAGGTGGAAAGCCTGTCAGCCAAGAACATTGATAAATTCAGTGTCCCATCGCTGGTGACAAGGCTGACCACGGATATCACCAATGTCCAGCAGGCATTCCAGATGATCATCCGTATGATGGCCCGTGCTCCGCTGATGCTGATTTTCGCCACCATCATGGCCATCCGCATCAATCCGCAGCTGAGCCTCATCGTGCTCATTGCCATCCCGGTTCTCGGCG
>R21__coassemble_2006_pt1 | contig 12527 bp, 10 predicted proteins | sample R21__metabat2_low_PE_066 | metagenome-assembled genome bin R21 | reverse complement strand
GTGTAAACAGGGTGCATTGCTTTTTTTGGCTGCGGTGCGGAACGCCACCTCATCCGCTTCGCTGCGCTCAGCACCTTCCCCAATGAATGGGGAAGGCTTTTGGCTGCGACCCCGCACTTGACAACACCCAGGGAGGCTGCGACTATCCGTCAGACTTTCCACCTCATTCGTCTTGCCTTCGGCAAGCCACCTTCTCCTCAAGGAGAAGGCTTATGGTTGCGAAACCAGGTTTTAATAGGTGATTGCAAAGTCGCACAATTCTTAGGACTTAGGACTCAGGACTTTTGAACTAACTCAGGACTCCCGACTTCCCCCATTAGTTTATCTTTTGTTAATCTTGCCTTGCTATGATTAGTTCCGTTGCAGTTTTAGGGAATTGATGCTATATTATGCATTGCGATTATTTTGGTGAGGTGTGTCCCGTTGAGTAAGCTTGGCCTTTATCACAGTTCTACCATCAATGCATTTGTTGCAGATAAAATGAACCTGCTGCTGGGTTCTGATCATACGTTCCGCAGTATCTTTGACCTGATGACCAGGGAGCGTGACAACCTGTTCCTTGAGGATACGGATGGATATCACGTGACCTCCGTCAACTATGCCCAGTTCCGTTCACGCTGCATCTCCGCGGGACGGTTTTTTGCTTCCTGTTTTTCCTCCTTTTCCAGGGATTCCCTCATTGGCATCCATATGGATAATTCCGAGCTCTGGCTTGAGGTGTTCTGGGGCCTTCTGATGGCCGGCTTCCGCCCGGTCCTCATGAACCTGCGCCTGAGCACCGATCAGCTGGAGGACATCATCCACACCTATGACGTTTCTGCGGTGGTATCCGACGGGACCATGTTTTCCGTGCAGACGCTGACCAAAGACCACATTCCTGCGCTCCTGGATGGGGAGGATGCGCTCCCCGATACCCATTGGGCCGATGAGATTGCCCTGATGACATCCGGAACCTCCATGCATATCAAGCTCTGCTTCTACCGTGGGGAAAACATTGTCTACCAGATTTATGACAGTTCTTTCATCATCAGAAAGTGCACGGCCATTAAACAGCATTATCACAACCATTTAAAGCTGCTAACGTTCCTGCCGTTTTACCATGTGTTCGGCCTGATGGCCGTGTTCATGTGGTTTGGATTCTTTTCAAGGTCCTTTGTGCTGCTCCGGGATTTTTCTCCCGATACCATCCTGAACACGGTGCGCAAACTGGAGGTTACCCATATCTTTGCGGTGCCGCTGCTCTGGAACACGGTATACACCTCTGCCATGAAGACCATCCGTTCCAAGGGTGAGGCCGTTCAGGCTAAGTTTGAAAAGGGCATGCGCATTTATGAAAAGCTTTCCGCAGTGCCGGCCCTTGCAAATGCATTTTCCAAACTTGCGTTCAAAGAAGTCCGCAGCCAGATCTTTGGCGACAGCATCTGCTTCCTCATTACGGGCGGCAGTTCCATCTCCCATGATACGCTGGCGTTTTTCAATGCCATCGGGTATCACCTCGCGGATGGCTATGGCATGACGGAAATCGGCATCACGTCGGTGGAGCAGTCCAACGCCTTCCATTACCTGACGGATGGCAGCGTCGGCGCCCCGTTCCACTCCGTGGCTTACCGCATCAATGATACGGGCGAGCTGGAGGTCAGCGGCAAGACACTGGCCATACGCGTTTATGAAAGCGGCGCAGAAGTCCCGTTTGTGGATGGCTGGTTCAATACGCATGACCGCGTGTCCTTTAAAAACGGCCGTTATTACATCCTTGGACGCAGCGATGACGTGATCATCGGTGCGGACGGGGAAAACATCAACCCAGACGTGACGGAGGCGCAACTGAGGATTGCCGGGGCTGAGGAGTGCTGCCTTGTGAAGGATCCTGCCTCCCACAAGGGCGTCCTGATCCTGCATGTCTCCCCGCTGCTGGATGAGCAGGGGGTGGAGACCGTGGAGAAGTCTGCCAGGGAGGAACTTGACCGCCTGAACCTGCGCGGTGCCATCAGCCGCATCGCCATGACGACGGATGCCCTGATTGGCAGCAGTGAGTTCAAGCTGAACCGCAAGTTGATTTCGGACCGCCTCGCTTCGGGGCAGCTGCACCTTTATGACAGGACCGCCGCAGCCCGCGCGATGAGCGGCCTTGAAAGCTATGTTGCCGGTGTTTTTGCTGACGCGCTCTCCCTTGAGGAAGGCTCCGTCAGCCCCGATGCAGACTTCTTCCTGGACCTTGGCGGGTCCAGCCTTGAGTATTTTGCTGCGGTGTCCAGAATCCGTGCAGACCAGGGCATAGTCTTCCCGGTTGTGGACGGAAAGACGCTTTCCACCGCACGGGAGGTGGCGGAGATGATCCGCGGGAAGGGCGTTTCCCGATGAAAAACGGATTTCTTCAGCGCCTGTTTACGGGCTTTGTCAAGGTGACGGGATGGCTGCCGCAGTTCTGCTGCTTCCGCACCAGGGTTTACTATGAGGATAAAAAGGCACAGTCCCGCCGCGTGAAGGGACCGGCCATCATCATTGCCAACCACACCTCCGTCTTTGATTTTGCGGTGCTGATGTTCGTGTTCTTCGGCCGTCAGCTGCATACCATGATGGCGGAACTGCTGTTTGACCATAAATTCCCGCCGTTCTTCCTGAAGGGACTCGGCGGTATTTACGTGGACCGCAACAGCCACGATTTTTCCTTCCTGTCGGAGAGCCTCGGCATCCTGAACAAGGGCGGTGTCCTGCTGGTATTCCCGGAATCCCGCATCCCGCGTAAGGAGGAGAAGCGGCCCCTGCCGTTTAAACCGCTCGTAGCCTATCTGGCCCATGAGAGCGGTGCGCCCGTCATCCCCGTTTATACGGATGGCAGCTATTTTAAGGCACAGCGGGCCCGCGTCATCATTGGCAGGCCCATTGACTGCGCGGCACTCTGGAAGCCGGAGCTCGATGAAAAGCAGAATTTTGCCGGCATCACGGAGAGCCTGCGGGGCACGGTCATCCGGCTTGGAAAGCAGCTTGCGGAGGAGCGCGAACTGGACGCGTACCGCCGCACCGGGTATTATTTCTGGTACGATTCCGCCAAAATCACCGGGGCGCTGCCCATGCTGCTCTGGTACCGCCCTCGTTTTGTGTATGAAAACGACGTGGCGCGCCGGCGCTTAAAGGGCGCGGTGATGTATGCCTCCAACCACGTGAGCCTTGAGGACCCGGTCATTCTGATGGTTGCCCAGTGGCACCGCAGGATGCACATCCTCGCCATGCAGGAACTGTTTGACAAAAAGGGTGTCGGGTTCATCCTGCGCCGGTTCCGTGCCATTTCCGTGGACCGCAATAACTTCCGTATGGCAAGCTTCCACGAGGTGGCCACGATGCTGAAGCTTGGCCGCGCGGTGGGCGTTTTCCCGGAGGGGGGCGTCAACACGGCCACGGGAACCGTCAACCCGTTTAAATCAGGCCTTGTGCTGATGGCCGCCAGGGGCCATGCACCGATTGTGCCGGTGTATATCAAAAAGCGCGCTTCCCGCTGGGAGCGCCAGGTCGTGGCGATGGGGGAGCCCATCCATGTCACGGAGCAGTATGGCAGCATGCCGAACATGAAGGAGATGGAGGAAATCTGCCGCCTGCTTGAGGAAAAGGAACGGAAGCTGATGCAGCTTGTTTAAAAAGAAAAGGGGGACCAATGTCATTATGAACAACGATTTTACCATTACCTATGACCCGGAGGTGTTCCGCAGCTATACCGATGCGGAATCCTATGCGAAGATTGTGGATTATCCGTCCGTCAGCGCCATGTGGGAGCATTCCGCCAAAGCCTATCAGGATGCGCCTGCCATCCTTGACGACGGAAAGACCTATACCTATGCCCAGATGGATGCTGACATTGCCACGGTGCGCGGCGCCCTGCTGGCAGCCGGCGTGAAGAAGGGCGACAAGGTCGGCCTTTATACCATCAACAGCTATGGCTTTGTGCGCACGTTCCTTGGCATCACCACGTTGGGTGCCGTGGCCGTGCTGATGCCGCCCCAGCTGGAGGAGATGCCGGTGATGGGCATCTGCCATATGATGGGCATCCGCGTGCTTGTCTCCTGTGAGGCATTTGCCGGAAAGACGGCGCTTGCCAAGGCAAAGCTTGGCGTGACGCTGCTGGATGCGGATACCTGCGCGGGTGAGCCCGCTGCCATGGTGGCCTGTGAGGAGAAGGACCCCTGCGTGGTCCTGTTCACGGGCGGCACCACCGGAAAATCCAAGGGTGCGCTCCTCTCCAACGGTGCCTTCCTCAAGGGTGTCCGGAGCGGCTGCTACGGCTACAGCACCGTGTTTGGCCAGCGGTATCTTGAAATCATGCCGCTGCCCCACGTGTTTGGCATCATCCGCAACCTGATGACAAACCTCTACACGGGGTCCGAAATGATGATCTGCCGCAACAACAAGGACATGTTCCGCGATGCGGCCATGTTCCGCCCCACCATGCTCGTGATGGTGCCCGCCCTTGCCGAGATGGCGCTGAACCTTTCCAAGCAGTTCAAGAGGAACATGCTGGGTGACAGCGTGAAGTACATCATCTGCGGTGCCGCCACCGTGCCGCCGTACCTTGCGCAGGAATATGAAAAGCTTGGCATCACCCTGCTGGCGGGCTACGGCCTGACCGAGAGCGCCAACCTGGTGAGCGGCAACCCCGACACCATCAAGAACCCGACCTCCGTCGGTTTCCCGTTCCCCGGGCAGGAACTGCGCGTGGTGAATGACGAACTGTGGCTGAAGGGCAGCAACATGATGGACGGCTATGTCGGCAATCCCGAGGAAAATGCCGCGGCCTATACGGACGGCTGGTTCCGTACCGGTGACCTTGTCCGCGTGGATGAGAACGGTTACCTGTACATCACGGGCCGCATCAAGGAGATCATCGTCCTGCCGACCGGTGAGAACATTTCCCCTGCCGAGGTGGAGCAGAAGTTCAATGAGATTGAAGCCATCCAGGATTCCCTGGTGTATGAGGACCACGATGCGGCGGGCAAGGCCATCCTCGCCCTGCAAATCTATCCGCGTGCCGTGGTGCTGAAGGCCAAGGGGATTGCGGATGAGGATGCCGCCGATTACCTGAAGGCTGAGGTGGACCGCGTGAATGCCACCCTGCCGTCCATCCAGCGGATTTCCAAACTCATCATCCGCGAGAAGGATTTCATCCGCAGCGGCGCCATGAAGATCCTGCGCGACAAGAACAGGATGGAGTGAAAGCCATGACCAGACAGGAGATTATGGACAAACTGCGCGAGATACTGACCATGCTCGGCAGCTGCGATGAGGAAAAGATACAGAGCTGCACGGAGGATACCAACCTGCAGACCGACCTCGGCCTTGCTTCCGTTGGCATGCTGTATGTGGTCATCGCCATTGAGGAGACCTTTGACATCCGTTTTGAGGATGCCGCCTTCGGCGATTTCTCCACGGTGAAGGACGTCCTCGACTATATTGAGGCAAAGATTGCCTGATGGAGTTTGTGGCAGGCACCCCTAAAATGGGTGACATGGTGCGCGTGAAGCTGGGCAGCCTCTGGCATTACGGCATTTACGTGTCTGATGCGGAGGTCATCCAGTTTGGCATGCCGCCGGACCCTGCAAACCCTGTTCCCAAGGAGCAGGTGCGGGTGCTCGCCACGGACATGGACACCTTCCGCCAGGGGCGTTTCGTGGAAGTGGCGAAGCTTACCCTGAAGGAACGGCTGACCCGCAGGCCGCCCAGTGCCACCGTGGCCATGGCCAGGGAGCGCATCGGCGAAGCGGGGTATGATGCCATCACGAACAACTGCGAGCATTTTGCCAATGAGTGCCTGATGAAAAGGCATGTTTCCCGGCAGACCGACAGCCTTGCGCCGGCACTCACGGAAAAGGCGGCAGAGCTGGCGGGGACATCACCCCGTCACGGGGCGGGGGACATCCATGTGTACCTGATGCCGGTGTCCGGCCTTGAACCCGGACTGCCGACCGGCTGCGCCTGCCGTGATGCGGAGATTGCCGCCTGCGGCAATGCAGGCGTCAGGAGGGAAAAACAGCTTTCCTATCAGCTGCTTGCCCATGCCCTTGAGAAAACATATGGCATGGAAGGGGCGGACATCGGTTTTTCAAAGGATGCCGCCGGACGGCCCTGCGTGAAGAACCACCATGTTTCCATTTCCCATACGGATGGCTTTGTGGCGGTGGCCGTGGCGGACGTTCCCGTGGGCCTTGACCTCGAAAGGGCGGACCGCCTGATGAGACAGCCTGCGGACCGGCTGGCGGAGGCCATCCTTTCAGCCGGGGAAATGGCGGAATACAGGGCGGCTACGGCTGCTGCCGGAACGGACAAAGGCACTGCCCGGGAACCGGAACGGGACACGCCTGAAAAGACTGCGTTCCTGCTGACGGCCTGGACGGGCAAGGAGAGCCTTTATAAGGCCTTTGGCACGGCGGGCTTTGTGCCACGGGAATGGGACACGGCAAAGATGACCCGGTGCCTCAGCCATAAGGAACTCCTGCTGGACGGTACCGCACTGATGACCTGCGTGGCTGTGGAGGGTGGACAAATTTGCGTCCATTATTGCCTGTCGGCCATGAAAGATGGTATAATCAATTTAATACGTTGTTTATGAAAAATGACGCAGATGACTGCGTCATTTTTATCAACGGACATGAATTAGGAGGGAACACCATGAGGGATTATGTCATTTTAGCGGATACTTCCAGCGACCTCAGCAAAGAGGTGCGTGAGCGCTTCGGGATTGAATACATCCGGTCCCACGTTGTGATGCCGGACGGCAGCGAGGCTGTCGGCGACCTCAGCTGGAACGTGATGCCCAAGGAGGAGTTTTATGCCTCCCTGCGCAAAAAAGGGACGGTTTATGCCACGTCCCCGGCCAACGTGGAGGAATATGCGGCTAGGTTCCGCGAGATCATCGCGTCCGGGAAGGACGTGCTGTCCATCAGCCTTTCCTCTGCGCTGAGCGGTACCTATGAGTTTGCAAACGAAGCTGCCAGGATGGTCAGTGAGGAACATCCGGATGCAAAGATCATTGCCATCGACTCCCTGCGCTACAGCGGCCTGCTGGGTCTCTTGATCATCCATGCCGCACAGCTGCGCGCGGAGGGCAAAACCATCGACGAGACGGCTGCCTGGATTGAACAGAACAAGAACCGTTTCCACCAGATGGGCTGGATGGACGACCTGAAGTTCCTTGCGGCCAAGGGCAGGCTGACCAACAGCAAGGCCTTTTTCGGCCAGCTGATCGGCGTCAAGCCCATGGGCGAGAACGATGCCACCGGCCTGACCACCGTGCTTGGCAAGGCCAAGGGTGAGAAGAATGCCTATGAGGCCATCCTCGGCTACATTGCGGAGACCATTGAAAAGCCGGAGGAGCAGATCATCATCATCTGCAATTCCTGCCGTGAAAAGCAGGCGGAGGCCTTTAGGGCCATGGTGGAGGAGCGCTTCCATCCCAAGGAAATCATCATGCAGGAGCTGTTCCTGCCCAACGGCATCAACATGGGCCCCGGCCTGATGACGGCCTATTATGTCGGCAAGCCCATCTCCGAGGGGCTGAAGGAAGAGACTGCCCTGATGACCAGGCTGCTTGGCTAAAACGCATTTAGGAGTTTATGATTAACGGAACCTCGTTTGAAACCTTTGCGCGCAACGGGTATTCCATCCTGAAGGGACGGGAGCAGGTCATCAACGACCTGAACGTGTTCCCCGTTTCTGACGGGGATACCGGCACCAACATGTGCCTGACGCTGGGCCATGGCCTGAAATATGCGGAAAGCACGGATGACCTGGGCGCATACATGAAAAAACTGTCCCGCGGGATGCTGCTCGGTGCCCGCGGGAATTCCGGCGTGATTTTCTCCCAGCTGGTGCGTGGCATGGCCACGGCACTTGCCGGCCATGCGGAAGCGGACACGCTGCTGTTTGCCGCTGCCCTGAAGAAGGGGTATGAAACCGCCTATGCGGCGGTGAAGCACCCGGCAGAGGGCACCATCCTGACCGTGGCGCGGGAGGGCATTGAACGGATACTGCCATCCCTGACCGCGGAGACGGATACCGACCATATGCTCAAGCTCTATCTTGCGAGCCTGCGGCAGACGCTGGATAAAACACCGGACCTGCTGCCTGTCCTGAAGGAAGCTGGCGTGGTGGACAGCGGCGGCATGGGCCTTGTGGCATTCTTTGAAGGGTTTGTCCCCGCAAAGGAAATGCCGTTCTGCCCGGAGCCGCAGCGGCCGGACCGTAAGCTGCAGCAGACACCTGCCGATGAGGGCGACCATGGCTACCGGACGGAGTTTGTGCTGCATCCCGAGACGGGATTCTTCTCCCTGGAGGAACTGGGCGCGTATCTCGAGTCCAAGGGCAGTTCCATTGTGGTCACGCAGGATGCGGACCTTGTGAAGGTACACATGCACACGGCCAAGCCGCTGGACGTGCTCAATTTCGTGAGCGCGTTCGGCACGTTCTACAGCTTTAAGGTGGATAACCTCTCCGTCATCTGCCGCCAGCAGGAACAGCGCGTGGCCCACATCAACCAGAAGGAAATCCGCGAGCGCGGCATTGCCTATGTGGCCGTGGCGCAGGGTGACGGCCTGATTGACATCCTGCAGGAGCTCGGCTGTGACATCGTCATCAATGGCGGGCAGACCATGAACACGTCCGCGGAGGAATTTGCGGATGCGTTCTCCCTGCTGCCGGCGGAGCACATCATCGTGCTGCCGAATGACGGCAACGTGCTGCTTGCGGCCAGGCAGGGCGCGGAGCTCTGCGGGCGGGGCAACATCCACATCCTGCCGACGCATTCCGTGGCGGAGGGATATTTTGCCATGTCCATGCGCCTTGGCGACGTGAAGGACGTGGAAAAACAGCTGCACAGCCTGGAGCAGGGCATGCGCGGCGTGAGGACCCTGCAGGTGGCAAGGGCCGCCGCGGACAGGACAATCGGCGGCATCAGCTGCCATCAGGGGGATGCGGTGGTGCTGCTTGACAGGGAGCTGGCGGCTGCCGGCCAGGACCGCACGGAGGCGGTGCTGACTGCGCTTGCCGGGATTCCCAACCTTGGCAGCCTCGGCACCTGCGTCATCTTCCGCGGACAGGAAATGGACGGGGATGCCTGCGAGGAGACTGCCCAGCGCATCATGGAAGCATACCCGGACCTGGCCTGCGGCGTGCTGGACGGCGGCCAGGATGTCTACGACATGATCATCGGCGTGACCGAATAAACAAAAAGAGGGGCAGCCTGCCGGCGGGCGGGCGGTAAAGGTATGGGTACGGCTGGCATCATCATTCTCATCGCCCTGGCGGCGCTTTTGCTCTTTGGGGTGATTCCCACCATGGCGATTGCCGTCCATGTGTTCCGGCAGCATCTTGTCCGGCCGGGCAAGGACGCCTGGAACCGTGGCGTGTGCGGGTTCCCCGATAACGAGGAGAACGCGGCGATGTTCCTGGAGGGCATGGAATGGTTCCACCGCAACGAGGACTGTGCCCGTGAGGTCAGTGTGGAAAGTGACGGCCTGCACCTCTGTGGCCAGTATTTTGACTTTGGCTTTACCCGCAGCGTCATCATCCTGGCGGGACGTGCGGAAGCGCTGACCTACAGCTATTATTTTGCGGAGCCCTACCGCGATTTTGGCTACAACGTGCTGGTGATTGACAACCGCGCCACGGGCCTTTCGGATGGCAGGGTTAACTGCACGGGCCTGAAGGAATACCGGGACCTGCAGGCCTGGATCCGGCTGCTGCATGAGGGGCTTGGCAACGAAACGGTGCTGCTCCATGGCATCTGCATCGGCGCCTGCACGTCCATGCTGGCCGTGACGGATGAGAACTGCCCTCCCTGCGTGGAAGGCCTGGTGACGGACGGCATGTTCACCACCTTTGCGGAAACCTTCCGCACCCATATGATTGAACTTGGGCGCCCCGTGTTCCCGGTGTGCATGGAGTGCATGCTGCTGTTGCACCTGGTTTCCGGCCGCAGCCCGTACCGCACCGGACCCCTGTACGCCATCAACAGGCTGAAGCTGCCCATTTTGATGATTTACGGCAGGGAAGACCGGTTCAGCCTGCCGGAGAAATCCCAGATGCTGTATGACATGTGCCCCTCCGACAAGACCATTGCCTGGTTTGAAAAGGGCAGCCATTCACACCTCAGGTGCAACGCGCGGGAAAGGTATGATGACGTGATCGGCGCCTTTATCAGAAGCCATTTTGACGGAATGCCGGGAGGAAATGTCTGATGAGATGCAGTTGCCAGAACTGTGGCACCTACATGGTGCAGGATGAAAAGGGACTTGACTCCCGCTGCATCTGCCCACAGTGCTTCAATACCTGCAATGCCTGCATGGGCACGGCCCAGAAGCCCGAGCACCGCGAGGGGCTGGAGCTGATTGCCTTCCTGCGGGAACGCTATGATGAACGCGTGGAGTCGGCAGGGGAGCCGGAGGAACGCGTGACGGATGATGACCTGCGCCCGTGGTGACGGGGCAGGCATGACAGACTTTTGAACGATTTGTTAACACTTTCTGTTCCCTGCATCAAGGGATAATCTTTTTGCTATACTTAAAATAGGTTTCATTTGAGCCAGTGGATGGATAAAGGAGATCAGGACGCATGTCGAGTTTTTCCACATTATGGCAATCCATACTGGGTGCGATGCAGCACATCTCGTTTTCAGATGTGCTGGATATTGGCCTGTGCTGGTTTTTCATGTACCAGCTGCTCAAATGGACCAAGCGGACGGCCGCTTACGGCATCCTGAAGGGCATCCTTGCCCTGATTGGAATCCGCTTTGTGACCTACATCCTCCAGCTGAACGCGCTGGGCTGGGTCATTGACAGTTTCCTTTCCACGGGGTCCATCATCATCATCATTGTCATCCTGTTCCAGCCGGAGGTCCGCCGTATGCTGGAGAACATCGGCACCACGGCCCAGCGGCTGAACGGTACCCTGACGGCTGACGAAAGCGAGCGCCTGGTGGACGACCTGACCAGGTCCATCCTGTCCATGTCCAACCGCAGGACCGGTGTGCTGATCGTGTTTGAGCGTAAGGGCTCCCTTGGCGACATCATTGCCACCGGCACGCGCATTGACGGCTTTATTTCCGGGGCACTGCTCGAGAACATCTTTGAAAAGAACACCCCGCTCCACGATGGCGCCGTGATTGTGCGCGGCACCAAAATCATTGCGGCCGCCACTTACCTGCCGCTCAGCGATGACCGCACCATTGCGAAGAACCTGGGCACCCGCCACCGTGCCGGCATCGGCATCACGGCGAGGACGGACTGTGTTTCGCTGATCGTTTCCGAGGAGACCGGCTCCATTTCCATTGCGCAGAACGGACAGCTCCGCACCCATATTGATGAGCCGGCCCTGCGGAACTTTTTGACTTCCATGTTCGTACAGGAAAATGAAAAATCAGATTCCCTCTTTGCGTTCCTGAAACGGAGGGTTGCAAAATGAAGCTGAAGCTGTTGACGAAATCCTACTGGAAGGAGAAATGGAAGGCCTTCCGGTCAAGCTCCCGCAAGGAGAAAATGTGGCAGATTGGAGCCATCATCGGCTCCCTTGTGTTTGCCATCATCCTCTGGGGATTTGTGGTGACCAGCGAAAACCCCTATAAGGAAAAGGTAGTGTACAACGTGCAGACTAGCTTTGAAGGCGAGGCGGAACTGCTGGCCAAGGGCTTCTGCATCCGCGGGGACCGCAGCGAGATACTGGATGACGTATCCGTGACCGTGAAGACCCGGATTGCCAACTATACCTCCGTGAACAGCACCAACGTGACGGCCTCCATCAATGTGAAGAATATCAGCGAGGCAAGGACCTATGAGCTTGCCGTGAATGCAAGTGTATCAAGCGCGCTTGGCACGGTGCAGAGCGTGAACCCCGGAACCGTGAGCGTGGAGATTGACACCCTTGTCACCAAGACCGTGCCCATTACCACCATTTACACGGGCACCCTGCCGGACGGTTACTGGGCGGACATGGATGCAAGCACCGTGACCACAAGGGTGGACATTGAGGGGGCCAAGACGGACCTTGACACCATCAAGCGGGCCGAGTGTACCGTGGACCTGACGGACTGCACCTCAATGATCTACAGTACCTATGACATCGTTTTTTATGACGGTGATGGCAATGTGGTATCCTCTGACGTGGTGGTTGGCACGGTGCCGACCTGTACGGTGCGCATCCCGATTTATGCCTCAAAAGAGGTACCGGTGGATGTTGAGGGGGCCCTTATTGGCGCGGATGCCGTTGCGGCAAACCATGAGATTAAAAGCGTGACGTCAAGCCCTGCCACCGTGCGGGTGGTCGGCGAAAAGAGCGTGGTGGATGCCATTGAGAGCGTCAGCCTCGAAACCGTGAACGTGACCGGTCTTGCGGAAACCGCCGTGTATGAAGCCGCCATCGTCCTGCCGGAGGGGGTCTTCCTGCCGGATGATCCCGATACGGCCACCGTGACCGTGGAGGTGCGGGAGATCACCGCCTCCCAGAGCTATGACCAGGTCAAGGTGGAGGTGCGCAACCTTGGGGAGGGCCTT
>R21__coassemble_1929_pt1 | contig 12955 bp, 11 predicted proteins | sample R21__metabat2_low_PE_066 | metagenome-assembled genome bin R21 | reverse complement strand
GCCTTATTTTACCTAGACTTATCTTGAAGGCCTTTGGTTCCACATATAATGGCATCACCTCGTCCATTACACAATTTATATCCTGCATATCTCTTATGAAAGCCGGCATTGGCGGCGTGACCCGTGTTGCATTGTATAAGCCATTAGCCGAGAAAAATTATCATGATATTAGCGCTGTTGTTGTACAAACAGAGCGCTTTATGCGCAGGATAGCGCTGATTTTTATAGCATTTGTTTTTATATTTGCAGCCGTTTATCCACTATGGATCTCTGATGACTTCAGTTGGTTGTTTACAGCTTCCCTGGTTATTATAATTTCATTTTCAACATTTGCGCAGTATTACTTTGGCTTGACCTATCAAATGGTTCTTAATGCTGATCAACGGCAGAGCGTGACGTTGTTGGTCAACATGGCTGCGACAATCATGAATACGGTCCTGTCCGTTGTTATTATAAAACTGGGAGCAGGTATACATGCAGTAAAACTTGGTAGCGCATTTGTGCATGTTTTGGGACCTGTTTTTCTGTGTGTCTATACTAGACATAAGTATCATATCGATAAAAGTGTTGAAGTAAAAACTGATTTGATAAAGCAGCGTTGGGATGCAGTTGGCCATGAAGCTGCAAACTTTGTGAACAACAACACTGATATCATAGTGCTTACCATGTTCACCTCGCTGAATACAGTTTCCGTATATACGGTCTATCACTATGTTACTGTTAGCATAAAAAAATTGGTTGTTAATTTTATAACAGGATTTGGAGCGGCCTTTGGTAATATGTACGCAAAGAAAGAATATGAACTTATGCGTACGAACCTTGGTATTTATGAACTAATTATATTTTCTTTGGTGTCTATTGTTTACCCGGTGGTAATGGTTATGATTACACCGTTTGCAATGATATACACGTCTGGTGTAACAGATACGAATTATTACCAGCCATTATTCGGCATTATATTAGCCTTAGCAGGTGCATTCAGTAGCTATAGAATACCATACGAAACAATTGTGAAGGCAGTGGGGCATTACAGGCAGACCAGGAATGGTGCAATTGCTGAGGCTTGTATCAATATAGTTTCGTCTGTTATACTTGTTATAAAATTTGGGTTGATTGGCGTTGCAATCGGGACATTATTGGCTGCAATATTCAGGACTTTTCAGTATGCTATTTACCTTGGGAAAAATGTTATTGAGAGAAACATACTTCATTTTATCAAACATTTAGTAATATCCGTGACAATAAACTTTGTTGTATATCTAGGATCAAATTTATATATGGTTGCTATTGATAATGTTTGGACATGGATTTTTATGGCGGTAATAACAATATTGATATCAACGGTGATTACAGCTTTAACTGATGTCATTTTTTATTTGGAAGATACTATATTATTGCTGAAAAAGCTGAAGGGCATGTTTGCAAGAAAGAAAGGATTAAGAGATGGCAAAATATAAAGTTGGATATACAACTGGGGTATTTGATATGTTCCACATTGGTCATTTGAACCTATTGAAAAGGGCGAAGGCGCAATGTGATTATCTGATTGTTGGAGTCAGTACAGATGAAGTTGTTGAAAGTTATAAGCACAAAACCCCTATCATCCCGTTTGATGAGCGGATTGCCATTATTAGGGAATTAAAATGTGTGGATAGTGCTGTGCCACAGACCAGCATGGATAAGATGGCTGCATGGAATGAGTTGCATTTCAATGCCCTGTTCCATGGCTCGGATTGGAAAGGTAGCGATATGTATAATGAGATGATTGAGAAATTTGCTGCCGTGGGGGTCGATGTCGTGTTTTTACCTCATACAGAAGGGATTTCTTCTACTTTATTATCAGATGTATTGCATAAAATCAATGAGGGAAGATGAATGGCTTTCTTAGGAGATAATAAAGAGTGCTGCGGATGCAGGGCATGTGTGGAAATCTGTCCTAGGAAGGCAATCACCATGCAAGCAGATGCGGAAACATTTCTGTATCCCCGAGTGAATCGGGATGCCTGCATCAATTGTGGCTTGTGTGAAAGGGTTTGCCCTCTTCATTATGATAAATTTCAGGCACCAGTGGATATTTTGGCCTTTGTCGGTAAGTCCACATCTGATGAGGTCAACTTCAATAGTTCATCAGGAGGTGCTTTTACTGCCATATATGAAGTTTATTAAAAAATGGGCTATATTGTATATGGTGTTAAATATGAAGGACATTTTCAGGTAGTGCATGATTGTGCGATAACCCTTGCTGAATGTGAGGCATTTAGGAAATCCAAATATGTGCAAAGCAATACGAATGGATGTTTTTCAAAGATTGCCGAACAACTGACAGATGGGAAACAGGTACTGTTTTCCGGCGTATCGTGTCAGATTGCAGCTTTATATTCATTTTTAGCCGTAAAAAAAGTCAGTACGGACAATCTTGTGACAGTAAACCTTTTGTGCCATGGCGTGCCCAGCCAGGCTTTGTTTGATTCTTATATTGCGGAAGCAGAGCAAAAAGAAGCAAGCGATATGACCATGTATCGCTTTAAAAACAAGCGGGTGTCTGGTGGGGAAATTAATACCAGGACCGCTGAGGTTTGGTTCAGTAATGGGCATAAATACATCCGAAACATTAAAAATGATGCCTTTTTAAGGGGTTACTATAAAAGGCTTTTTTATAGACCTTCTTGTGCTGTATGCCATTTTACCAGGCAGGAGCGTATTTCAGACTTTACAATTGCAGATGCATGGAATATTGAGAAAACAAGGCCGGCATATAAGCCCATTGAAGGGGTATCGCTGATTTTATTTAATACAGTAAAAGCCCGTGCGGTACTCGGAGAAATAAAGGATAAAATGTGTCTTGAGCCTGTATCAACCACCTGGGCTTTGACAAGCCAGAGATTATTCAGTAAACCTACCCTGATGCATGAGAGCCGTGACCGGTTCTTTTCCATCTGGCAAGATATGGGGTTTAAAAAAGCGGTTTTTAAGTGTGCTAAATTAACATTTAAACAAAACATAAGCAGTATGCTGCCTGAGAAAATAAAGCAATATATGAAACACATTAAAGGCTTAACAAAAAAGACGGCAAACAAAAATCAGTTATGAAAATGCGGGATAGGTTTTTGTATATCTTGCTTATGTGCTTTGGACAAGCAGATATTAACAAGGACCTTTTTAGAAAGGAAGTTCTATGACCATCGCCATCATCATCGCGGGCGGCAGCGGCCGCCGCATGGGGCAGGATATCCCCAAACAGTTCATCGAGGTCTATGGCAAGCCCGTGCTCCTCTATACGCTGGAGGGCTTCCAGCAGCATCCGCAGGTGGATGCCATTGAGCTTGTCTGCATCGATGGCTGGCAGGATATCTGCTGGGCCTATGCAAAGCAATATGGCATCACCAAGCTCAAATGGATGGTGACCGGCGGCGCGACCGGGCAGGAATCCATCCGCAACGGCGTGTTCGGCCTGGAGGGGAAGGCCGCGGACGATGACATCATCATCGTGCACGATGGCATCCGCCCGCTGGTGGAGCCCGCCGTGCTCTCCGACGTGATTGCGAAGTGCCGCCAGTATGGCAACGCCGTGACCTCCATGCCGTATAATGAGCAGATCTTTGTGATGGATGATGACATCTCCACCACCCGCTACATCCCGCGCGAGACCCTGAGGCGCGTGGCAACCCCGCAGGCCTATCAGTTCCGCCTTCTGGATGACAAGTATCATGAGGCATTTGAAAAACAGGTTGGCATCTACGGCTCCAGCTATGCCAACACCATGATGGTGGAGCTGGGGGTCAGGCTGTATTTCGCGGCAGGGTCCGATAAAAACCTGAAGCTGACCACCCCGGATGACCTGGCCATTTTCAAGGGCTACCTCCGGGCGGCCAAGGACTAAAAGGAGGCGCCGTATGATGTATGCGTGGGAGCACCCGCTCTACCGGGAGGATGTCCGCCAGGTGGCGGGGCTCAGCCTGCCCTGGGAACAGCTGACGGGCTGCACCGTGCTGCTGACCGGGGCCTCCGGCATGATTGGCAGTTTCCTCGCGGATGTGCTGATGGAGCGCAACGTGGCTTACGGGCAGGGCATCCGTGTGGTGGCCATGGGGCGGAACGCGGCCCGTGGCGCGGTGCGTTTTGCCGCCTACCGTGGTGACGCGGCATTCACCTTTGTGGCGCACGACATCAACACGCCCATCCGCGCGGACGAGGTGGGAACCCCGGATTACCTTGTGCACCTTGCCAGCAACACGCACCCCGTGGCCTATGCCACGGAGCCCATCAGCACCATTACGACCAACATCATTGGCACCGGGAACGTGCTGTCGCTTGCCTGTGAGGCGGGGGCCACGCGCGTGGCCTTCTGCTCCTCCAACGAGGTTTACGGGGAGAACCGCGGGGACGTGGAGCTCTTCCGGGAGGACTACTGCGGTTATATCGACCCCAATACCCTGCGGGCGGGGTATCCGGAGAGCAAGCGCTGCGGCGAGGCGCTGTGCCAGGCCTACCGGAAGGAGAAGGGGCTCGACGTGGTCATCCCGCGGCTGACGCGGACCTATGGCCCCACGCTGCTCAAATCCGACACCAAGGCCCTGAGCCAGTTTTTAAACAAGGGCCTTGCGGGGGAGGACATTGTGCTCAAGAGCGCGGGCACGCAGTATTATAGCTACCTGTACGTCGCCGACAGCGTGGCGGGGCTATTGACCGTGCTGCTGCAGGGCGGCAGCGGGGAGGCCTATAACATTGCGGATGAGGCCTCCGACATCCGTTTGAAGGATCTCGCCGCCCTGATTGCAGGGCACGCGGGCACGCGGGTGGTGTTTGACCTGCCCGATGCCGTGGAGGCCGCCGGCTTTTCCAGGGCGACCAAGGCCAGGCTCGACGGGGCCAAGCTCCGCGCGCTGGGCTTTGCGCCACGGTATGCCATTGCGGAGGGCATTGCCCGCACCATGGAAATGTTAAGGGAAACGGAGCGGGTGTGAATGGCAATTAATAATGAATAATGCATAATGAATCATTGCCACCTCATCCGCCGATTTCATCGGCACCTTCTCCTCGAGGAGAAGGCTTTTGGCGGGGAAGTGGGACAATGGGCAATGAATAATGCATAATGAATCATTGCCGGTGCGGCTGTTGATTTTTTACCATTTGGAGTAAGGACATGAGAAGTTTTACCGGAAAATTCGGCTGGATGAAGCATGTGGATTTCATGCTGCTGGATTTTGTGTCGCTGTATCTGTCGTTCATCCTGGCATATGTCATCAAATTCCATAATGCGGGCTGCTTTACGCAGACCTCGTGGCGCATCCTGTCCATCACGGCGCTGCTGCTGGATTTTGCCATCACGCTGGTCATCAGCCCCTACAGCGGCATTTTCCGCCGGCGGTTCTATGAGGACGTGGTCAAATCCATCGGCTATGTGCTCATCAACTTCGTGGTGCTGACCATCTTTTTATATCTCTTTAAAATCGGGCGCTGGTACAGCCGTACCGTGCTGATATTGATGTATGCGTTCCACTATGTGCTCTCCAACGTGCTGAAGTATGCCTGGAAGCAGCTGGTCCGCACGGGACGCATCCGCGTGAACACCGCGCAGAACGTGTCCATCCTCCTTCTGACGGACGCAGACCGCGCAAAGACCACGCTTGAAAACGTGATGGCCTCCGACATGCAGCTCTACCGCGTGGTGGGCCTGTGCCTTGGCGAGAACCCGGAGGGGCTGACCGAGGTGGCCGGCATCCCCGTGGTGGGCGGCCTTGCCGATTTTGCGGCCTGTGCCATCCGGCTCAACGCGCAGGAGGTGCTCATCGACATGCTGCCGGGGCGGCTGGATGCGGAGAGCTATCAGAGGCTTGCCGGCAACGGCATCACCATGCAGATTGGCATTGAAACACTGATCGGCTTTGAGACGGAGCAGCAGGAGGTGTCCATGGTGGGCATCAACAAGACGCTGCGCCTCGAGGAGTTCAGCTTTACCCTGCAGCAGAGCATGTACCAGGGCCTGAAGCGCGTGCTGGACATCCTGTTCGGCCTCATCGGCTGCCTGGTGCTGCTGCCCGTGCTCCTTTTTGTGAAGATTGCGTACCTCTGCACCGGGGATAAGGCCCCCATCCTGTATACGCAGCAGCGCATCGGCGCGGGCGGGAAGCCCTTCCGCCTGTATAAAATCCGCTCCATGGTGCCGGATGCCGACAAAATCCTTGTGGAACTGCTGAAGGACCCTAAATACCGTGCGGAGTGGGACCTGAACCAGAAGTTTGAAGACGACCCGCGCATCACCCGCGTGGGTCGGTTCATCCGCAAGACATCCCTGGATGAGCTCCCCCAGATGGTCAACGTGCTGAAGGGCGACATGTCCCTGGTGGGGCCGCGCCCGCTGATTGCGGGCGAGCTCGAGCAGCACGGCGGCATGAAACTCTATTACAAGGTGAAGCCCGGCATCACGGGCTGGTGGGCCTGCAACGGCCGCAGCAACATCAATTACCGTGAGCGGCTGGACCTTGAATATTATTACGTGAAGCACAGCTCACTCTACCTTCACCTTTTGTGCCTGTTCCGCACCGCCCAGGCGGTCGTCAGCCACAAGCGGGCCAAGTGAGACAGATGGAACGGAGGAAGCGGATGAAACGGGCGACTGACAAAAGAATTTGGCGGCAGGTGGCGGTGCCTGCGCTGCTCCTCGGTTGTGTCCTGATGCTGGCGGCCTGCGGCGCGCGTGGCACGGATGCCACGGTGGATGCGGCCCTGCCGGCCGATGGCACGCAGGATGGAGAGGGACAGGCCACGGCGGAACCCGTTGCCACCCCCACGGCCACGCCGGAACCGACACCGGAGCCGACCCCCACGCCCACGCCGGAACCGACCCCCTTTGACATCACGGGCAACGGCACCGTGGATGAGGTGGATGAATATCTTTTCAGCCTTTATCAGGATGGGCAGATTGCCACGGTGGAGGAGCTGGAGGACCTTTCCGTTTATTTTACCGGCAGCCTCCTGGGTGAGGACTATTACGATAAGTTCTGCTACACGGGTGAGGAATCCGGTGACGGGTATTACCGCAACGGCTATGTATCCGTGACGCTGACGGAGGGGGACATCCCCTGTGGGCGCCGGCTGACGCACTATTACCTTGCGGACATCTACATCCGCGACATCGGGTGCCTGAGGACCAAGATTGCCAACGACACCTTTAAGCACTATTCCGAAACCGAGTGCCTCACCATGGCGCAGGAGGTGGACGCGGTGATTGCGGTTTCCGGCGATTACTGCACGGCCCGCACCACCGGCCTGACGCTGCGCAACGGGACCTGGTACCGCACCACCATCGATAAGGAACGCGAGGTGGGGGTACTGTACCTGGACGGGACGCTGGAGACCTACCGGGCCAGGGATATTGACCTTGATGCCATCAACGCGAGGGGCCCCTGGCAGATCTGGGGCTTTGGACCGGGCCTCCTCGATGAGGACGGCCAGCCAAAGGAGAAGTTCCAGAGCAAGGTGACCAACTTTAACCCCCGCAGCGCCATCGGCTATTATGAACCCGGCCATTACTGCCTGTTTGTGTGCGAGGGCCGCAGCGTCGGGGAGAGCGTTTCCCTGGGGCTGAAGATGACGGAGCTGGCCCAGTTCTTTGCGGACCTTGGCTGCAAGGCGGCCTATAACTTTGACGGCGGTGCCACGGCCATCATGGTGGACGCGGCACATGAGATCAGCCTGCAGAGCCAGCACCGCGGCTGCTCGGACATCGTGTACATTGCAAAGACCCCGGAGACGGCGGACTCAGGCAGCGTGGAGGAGCAGGATGTGCAGGACGATACGGAAACCGAGACTGAGGCGGGAGCGGAAGGAGCCGTGAATGAGGAAGCGGGCGACTGACAGAACAGTGAGCCGGCTTTGTGACACGGATGTTGCCGGGGGGCAATGAGGGAGGAACGGACGGATGAAAGGGAAACGGCTGCTGTTGCCGCTGATATTTTTGCTGATTATGGCCTTTGGATGCCCTGCTGTGCTGTCGGATGATGCCGGCGGAGCCTGGGACATCACGGGCAACGGCACCGTGGATGAGGTGGATGCATACCTCTATGACCTCTATCAGGATGGCACCATTTCCTCCCGCGAAGCGCTGGACGGCCTTTCCGCCTATTTTACCGGCAGCCTGCTGGGCGAGAAGTATTATGACAGGTTCTGCTACACGGGTGAGGAATCCGGTGACGGCTATTACCGCAACGGGTATGTATCCGTGACGCTGACGGAGGGCTGGCGGGAGTTTGAGCGGGGCAGTGCCCACTATTACCTTGCGGATGTCTACATCCGGGACCTCAGCTGCCTGAGGACGGCCTTCGCGGAGCCCAGCTACCGCCGCTACATGGAGGATACCTGTCTGGGCATGGCAAAGCGCGTGGACGCGGTGATTGCGGTTTCCGGTGATTACTGCGCCGGACGCAGTGCGGGCCCCGTGCTGCGCAACGGGGCGTGGTACCGCCAGAGCGTGGACCGCGAGCGTGAGGTGGGCGTGCTGTTCATGGATGGGACGCTGAAAACTTATCAGTCCACCCATTTCAGCCTGAAGGACGCGAAGGAGCAGGACATCTGGCAGATCTGGAATTTCGGCCCGGGCTTGCTCGATGAGAACGGCAACATGAGGACAAAATTCCAGAGCGACGTGACGGGGCAGAACCCGCGCAGCTGCATTGGCTATTACGAGCCCGGCCATTACTGCCTGGTGATGGTGGAGGGCCGCGGGGTGAACGGGTCCAAGGGCCTGTCCATGGCGGAGCTTTCCCGCTTCTTTTACGACCTTGGCTGTAAGGCCGCCTATAACTTTGACGGTGGTGCCACGGCCATCATGGTGGACGCGGCGCACGAGATCAGCACGCAGTCAAAAAAGCGGGGCTGTTCGGATATCATCTATATCGCAAAGGCCCCGTCTGAAAAAACCGGGGCGGAATAAGCAGAAAAACGGGAAGCCTGTGGCAAAGGGGGGAAGTGCCATGCAGAAGGAAACCTGGGGCGTGGGCCTGGTATTCGCATGCCTTCTGCTCGTGGCCTGCGGCGTGGCGGAGCCCACCGTGGCATCCACGGAGACGGAGTCTTCCGTGACGGTGGCTGCCACGATATCCGCTGAAGCGGCCGTGGTGATGCCCGTGGAACTGACCCTGACGGAGGAACCCGTCAAGGCAGATGCGGAGCCCGTACCCGAGGAGGACCCTGCCGGGGAGGACACGGCGGAGCCACAGGCAGGGGATGCCGAAACGGAGCCCGTCAAGGCACCCATCACGCTGGTGGAATCCGCATCCATGCCACTGCCCGGGGAGACCTGGCCCGTGCCCAAGCGGACCAGCCATTATTTTGACGGCACGGTGCTGTCCACAGCACCGCTCCGTGAGGTAGCCTGCGTCATTACGGATGCGGACGGGCGGGAGCGCATCGCCTATACGGCCACCTTCCCAGAGGAGGACGGCATCACGGAATACCGGCTCCTTGATGAGACGTTCGCGGGGGACTGCTTTGCACGGCATGTGACGCTTGGCAAGCTCAGCGTGGGCGGGTATCACATCACCCTGACGGCCCAGGACTGGGCGGGAAACACCGCAGGGCTTTATGAAAGCGATTTTGCCGTGACCTACCAGAAATACGCCCAGCTGACCCCCAATGACCTCCGCTGCAACTACGAAACGGCACTGGCCTTTTTCGGGTCGCCCGAGCGGTTCCTGTTTACCTACAAGCGTGGCTCCGGCAGCAGCATTTCCCCGGACAAGGAATGGAAGCAGCAGTACCTGACCACCGTGACGGGGCTGAACGGGCGGGAATGGACGGTCCACGTGGACGCAAAACCGTATTTTGAGCAGGCGGTGGCGTATCTTGAAAACACCCATGTGCGCGTGACGGGGACCAACCGGGATACCGGCGTGATTGCCCTTGAGGACCTGGTGGACCTGAACGGCCTGTTCCTGCCACGCTTTACCAATGACAGCTCCTTTGTGAGCCATCATTCCTTCGGCACGGCGATAGACATCAATGCCCATGATAACCCCAACAAGAACGCGCCCACCCACCGGGACCAGATCTATGAGGCCGTGACGCAGTACCTCACCTATGACGGCATCCAGTACGCGGAGGACGGCACCGCCTATTATGCCTATACGTTTACGGGGCGGCCCGGCAACACCGTCTGCCATGTGCCGGACACCATCCTCAACTACCTTCTCTACGAGCTTGCCTTTTACCGCGCGGGGTTTGCCTGGGGCATCTATTACCCCCACACCTCGGATGCCATGCACTTTACGCTGACGGAGCTGGACCCGGCCCTGTTTGAGGAGGGACCCTATGCCATGCGCAAGGTGTTTGCCTACGCGGAGGACTGAGACGGGTCCATTTTGGCGGATATAAAAGCGTCCCCGCAGGGGGTTACCCCTGCGGGGACGCTTTTTGTGTGCGGGGACGGGGCAATGCCCTTACTCCCACGTTTTCCAGGTATCGGGGCAGTAGCCCACGGTGGCGGCCCTGCCGTTGCGGACGATGGGCATGCGGATGACCTGCTGGTTTTCAAAGAGCTTGTCCGCCTGCTGGCTGGGGGCAAGGTACAGCACAAGGTCCCGCGCGGCGGCATCACGGGCATTGGGGTCCACAAGATTCTGGACACCGCCCACCGCGCGGAGGACGGCATCGAACTCGCCACGGCTCAGGCCCTTTTTGCCCATGTCGATGAGCTGGTACTGGATGCGGCGCTCCTTAAAATAGCGCTCCGCCTTTTTGCCGTCAAAGCTCTTGGCGGTGGTGAAAATCTGGATGTTCATGGGATGCTCCTTTGCGTTCATCAGAGGGTGGCGTCAGCGGGCAGGGCGGCTGCCTCACGGCGGCGCAGGATGTCGCCCGGCTCCGCCTCCCCACCGGACAGGGTCACGGTGAGGGGCTGCAGGGGATGGGGCGCGCTCTCCATGGGCCCGTCCGGCCCCGCGATGGTGAGCACCGTGGCGGCAAGGTTGCGGCCATCGGGCTTCATCACCTCGAGCTGCTCGCCAAGGGAGAACTTGTTGCGCTGCTTGAGGTGGAGCCCCTGTGCGTCCACGGCCTCTACAAGGCCGAGGTAGGTATAGGCGCTCTCGTAGGTGCAGTTATCGTAGCACTGCGCCTCGTCGGACGGCCTGCCGAAGAAGAAGCCCGTGGTGAAGGGCCGGAGCGTACAGGCACGGATCTGCTCCCGGTACCAGGGGAGGTTCTGCTGATAGCGCGCGGGGCTCACGGCATAATCATCGATGGCACGGCGGTAGGTGCGGGCCACGGTGGCCACGTACAGGGCGGTTTTCATGCGGCCCTCAATCTTGAAGCTGGAGATGCCGCTCTCCATCAGCTCCGGGATATGGTCAATCATGCAGAGGTCGCGGGAGTTGAAGATGAAGGTGCCGCGCTCCGTCTCCTCCACGGGGAAGTACTGGCCGGGGCGCTTTTCCTCCTCCAGCACATAGCTCCAGCGGCAGGGGTGCGTGCAGGCGCCGCTGTTGGCGCTGCGGTCCGTGAGGTAGGCGCTGAGCAGGCAGCGGCCGGAGTAGCTGATGCACATGGCGCCGTGGATGAAGGTCTCTATCTCGATGGTGTCGCCAAGGGCCGCGTGGATGTCTCGGATTTCATTTAGGCTCAGCTCCCGCCCCGTGACCACGCGGGCGGCGCCGAGGTCCCGCCAGAAGCGGAAGGTGCCAACGTTGACGTTGTTGGCCTGCGTGCTGACGTGGACGGGGATTTCCGGGCAGGTTTCCCTGGCAAGCAGGAAGACGCCGGGGTCCGAGATGATGAGCGCGTCCGGATGCAGGGGCCTGAGCTCCCCAAAATAGGCGCGGATGCCATCGAGGTCCGCGTTATGGGCAAGGATGTTGGCCGTGACATAGACCCTGACCCCGTGCGCGTGGGCAAAGGCGATGCCCGCCGCCATCTCCTCCATGGAGAAATTCTTTGCCTTGGCGCGCAGGCTGTAGGCTTCCCCGCCGATGTAGACGGCATCGGCCCCGTAGCGCACGGCGACCTTGAGCACCTCCAGCGAGGAGGCGGGGCACAGAAGCTCCGGCCTGTTCATAGGGACGCTTCCCCCGTGAGGAAGGCCTGCGTTTTGCGCATGACGTCAGAAAGCGTGGTAAGGTCGCGCTCCACGTCGCCCGTTTCGAGGGAATGGTTGGCATCTGCCACGGTGTAAAAGGGGACGCCCTGCCCAAGGGCGGCGGTGGCGATGGCATCGTTATCGGGGGCCCAGGGGTCGGCCGTGCCGTGGAAGGCAATGGCATCCCCGCAGGGGAGGGTGAACGTGGAAAGCAGCGGGGTATAGAGGACGCTGCGGGGGCGGAGCCCATGCTCCTTTGCGTAGAGCAGGGAAACGCCCGTGCCGACGCTCTTGGAGAGGAACACGATGTCATCCTCTGCCGTGAGGGCGAGGGGGGCGAGCTGCTTGCCGGCCTGTTCCACGGCGGAAGCAAAGGCATCTGCCATCTTCTGCTGATTGCCGCGGATGTCCCTTTCAAAACCACCATAGGTGATGCGGACGACCTCGTAGCCACATCTGGCGGCAAGCTTTGCGCCATAGTAGAGGAGCGGCTTATCGGGTGTATAGCCAATGCCGGGGAACACCACGGCCAGGAGGCGGGCGGATGCTGACATGGGAAAATCTCCTTTGGGATGATTGAATATCCCCATTATACCACGGCCGGGAACGGTGGGAAACGGGCGGGAAGGCAAAGCGACAGGGACCACGCGGATGGCAGCATGGAAAATTCCTGCCGGATGGCAGGAAAATGGGCGGGAAAAGTTGCCAAACGGGCTGGGTGTCCATTATAATAAACATGGCCATGTCACCTGATGACATGGCAAAGGGATTTTATCAAAACGGAGGGCATGGCAATGAAGATTGCGTTTTTAGGGCTTGGCATCATGGGTGTGCCGATGGTGAAGAACCTTGTAAAGGCAGGGTATGAGGTGATGGTGTCCGGGG
>R21__coassemble_1913_pt1 | contig 13020 bp, 5 predicted proteins | sample R21__metabat2_low_PE_066 | metagenome-assembled genome bin R21 | reverse complement strand
TTACAGGATGTCCCGCCCACAGGTCAACCCCTGCGGGACGGTCCACCGGGCACTTTCCCACGGCCGTCAGCCGATGGGATTGCCGAATGCCTTGATACAGAAGTTATCGCTCTCCACGGAATCGTCCCCGGTCTCGTTGTGCTTCGTCAGCCAGGCGGCAAAATCCTGCCAGCTGCCGTTTTCATAGAGGCAGCTCTCGCCCGCGTTCACCACGCCCACGTAATATTCGCTGCCGAACATCGCCATCAGGCTGTCGTGGCCGGAAAGGCTCTCCGTATACTGGTAATAATAGCTGCCGGATGCGGCATGGTATTCCGTCACCACCACCGCGTAGCGCTGACCGGCCGCCAGCGTGACGGGCGTCTCCAGCACCTCGCGGTAATAGCCCGCGTACGGATAGGTCTTCTCCACCGTGGCGGCGAGCGTCCCGTCCGTGGGGTCCTGTGCCCCGTCATGGAGCAGGTAGACCTGACAGGTCACCGTGGTACCGGCCGCCGCGCACATGGTGCCGACCGCCTCCAGCGTCATCCCCTCCGCCGCCGTGAACACGTTGGCCATGGCGGTCTTCTCCTTTGCCGCGTGCGGGGCATTGTTGCTGAGGATCAGGTAATCATACTGCGCGGTGACGGCATAGTGCCCGCCCTGCGCCGTGGTGTCAAAATTGAAGGCCAGCGGGCAGGCAAGGCTCTGGTCGTAATAGGAGACATAGAAATAGCCGCTGCCGTCCACGCCCCAGCTGCCCGCATTGGGGAAGGACTCCGTGGCGGCGCCCCAGCTGTTTTTCACAATCCAGGCGCCGTCCCCCGCCGGCTGCCGCGCGTCACTGCGGAAATTGGTGCGGGAGTAGGTGTCATCCCAGCCCACGATGGTGACGCAGTGGTTGGTATCCGCCTTTTCATAGGTATAGTGCGCATAGGTGGATTCGTTGATGTACGAGGTCTCCACGGTGCTGCCGTCCGTGGCCTCCACGGCTTTATCCGCCGCAATGCACACGGAGATGGCGCGGCCCTTCAGCAGCATCTCCTTGGCCGCCTGGATGCCCGCCGTGGCAAGGGTATCCCCGTCCGCCGCCAGTGCCGGCAGGAAGTACGCCTCCTCCAGGTCATAGGCGCGGGAGAAGCGCAGGCTTTCCTCCAGCGACCAGTCATCCGCCGTGGAATAGCAATAGGGCGTGGCCCTGCCAAGAAACGGCTTGTCATCCGTCAAGCTGCCATCGGAAAGCTGATACGTGACGGTGCCGTTCTTGCCGCGGTAGGGGGCCGTCTCCTCCGTGGCCGCGCCGATGCCGGACGCAAAGGCCGTGACCGCGTACAGGTTATCGCCGCCCTCCGGCTGGGACCAGGCGGAACCGCCAAGGGAAAAGTTATTGGTGTAAAAGCCCTCCCCCGCCTGCGTGTCCGTGGCATCATAGCCCGTCTCCCCCTCCGCGGGGATGTGGGTCTTGGTGAAATAGGCGAGGTGATGCTCCGATAAATCCACGGGGGTTTCCCCGTAGGTGGTCTTGAGCTCGCTTAGGATGCTGGTCTCCGCCGCCGCAATGGCGGAAAACGCCCAGCAGTAGCCAAACGTGCCCTGGTTCTTCACGGGGGTCACGTAGCCATAATCCCGCAGGTCAAACGTGGCGGGATAGCCGGCAGGGTCCGTTGCGTCCGGCAGTTCGGTGAGATAGGTCTTCTTTGCCGTGGTTGTGGTGGTGGCCGTGCCTGCCTGCCTCGAGCAGCCGGTCAGCAGGGGGCCTGCCATCACGGCGGCCAGCAGGGCCGCAGCCCAACGATGCTTCATATGGAGATTGCCCTTTCCAGTCCTATTGCTTTGCCCTCCGGTCAGGCGGAGGATGCCCCTTCATCATACCACAAATGCGGGGGAGTTCATAGGGTTAAAGTCCTCCAGTCCGAAGTCCGTTAGTTAGTTCAAAGTCCGAAGGCCGGAGAAAGTTCAAAGTCCTCAGTCCTAAGTCCTAAGTTGGATGCCGCAGCTGTCTGGGTGTTGTCAATAGCCTAGGGCCACAGCCAAAAGGCTTCCCATCTTGTAGGGGTGAAGAAGGTACCGCAAAGCGGTAGCAAGCCACAGTGCGGCTTGCGGCCTGACGCAAGGGCGTTGGAGTGAATTGTGCGCTAGCACAAGAGCAACGCCTCAGGGAGTACGGCACAGTCTCCCTGTGCCGTACGGAAGTGCCGCGAAGTCCGCAGACTGAGACGGTGACCGAAGCCCGCAGGCTGAGAGCTGTCAGCGTAGCTGACTGATGAGGTGGCTTGGCCTCAGCCAAAAGGCTCCCCTTAGTGGGTAAGGGGAGCTGTCAGCGTAGCTGACTGAGAGGATGAGAAATTCCACAAGCAATCCAATTATCCTCTCCGGTTGCTTCGCAACCACCTCCCCTTTTGCAGAAGGGGAGGCTTTTGGCCCCGCCCGCAGGCGACAATTGTTCATTCTTCATGATCAATTATTCATTGGCTCTGCGCGCAGCCAACAATCACAGTATTTTCCGCTCACATCCCCGCCTGTCATCTGCCTCTTCAGCAATGGAAATTCCCGCAATAGTGTGTTATCATATGATTTGGTATGGGCAGAGTATCTGCGCCTGTTTTTAAGTTTAGCTTTGGAGCGTGAAAGTACATGGCAGAAGGAAGAGTATCAATCAAGGGAATGGACGCCGCTTCCTGCAATTTTGAGGACAGCACGGTCTCGGGGGTTGCCTTTGAGCCCCTGAATCCCGCGGACTACCCTGCGGAGCAGAAAGCCCTCATCGAGGAAGTGAACCGCCGCGCTGCCATTGCGAACGAGAAATACCACCTTGCGCAGCTCCGGGAGGAGATGCTCGGCAAGGGGTTCGATGCCGGCATGTACATCTGCAGGTTTGATGAAAACGAGCAGCTGGTCTCCTTCACGTTCACTGACGGCACCAGAAGGATGCTCGGCTATGACGGCCTTGAGGACCTGCCCGACGAGTTTGACAGCTGGGTCAAGACCCTCGTGCCGGAGGAAAAGGACATCCTTGTCAAACTGTTCTGGGATTCCGTGAGGAACCACCGCACGCTCCCGGACATCTCCCACGCGACCTACCGCATGCGCAGGAAGGACGGAAGCCTCATCTGGGTGACCGGCGCGGGGCGGTTCGTGCGCCGCGCGGACGGCTCGCTCGAAATCTATATGGGCTGCTACCGCGAGGTGACCGCCGAGCATGATAAGGATGAGTACCTGAAGATCATCGAGGGTGTCGGCAAGGTATTTAATTTCAGCATCTATATCGACATGCCGTCCGCGGCCTACCGCATCATCAGCACGAATGATTTTGTGGAAAGCGTAGGAAATTGCGCGGACGCCTTTGCCTTCCTCCGCGCCAATGTCATGGCCTCCGTGGCAGCGGAGTACCATGAGGAACTGAACGCATGGCTGCAGCCTGAGACCGTACTGGCAGAGCTGAAGGACGGCGCCACCTCGAGCAGGGATTTCTACAGCGATGCGGCGGATGCATGGTTCCGTGGCATCTTCATGGTCGGCGACCGGGCGGAGGACGGTTCCGTGCAGCACCTCATCTATGGCTGCCAGGATATTGATGAGCAGAAGCGCAGGGAACTGGCACAGCAGGCAGAAATGTCCGAAATCCGCGACATCATTGCGTCCGCCAACATGGGCACCTGGCGTATCGAGCTGATTGATGGCCAAGCCCCCCGCATGTTTGTGGATGACAAAATGGCGGAGCTCCTGGGGATCAAAGGAGAGGACCTTTCCCCGGAAGAAACCTATACCGCCTGGTTTTCCCATATCAAACCCGAGGCCGTGGAGTCCGTGCTTACCAGCGTCGCAAGGATGCAGCAGGGCTTCATGGATGAAAATACCTATCTCTGGATCCATCCGGAAAAGGGGGAGCGCTATGTGCGCTGCGGCGGTACCGCCGAAAAAGTGCCGGGCGGCTTTATCCACCGTGGCTATCATTACGACGTGGATGCCCAGGTAAGGGAGGAGCTTGCAAATGCGGAGGCCGCAAAGCGGCAGGAGGATAAGCTGCAGGAGCTCTTAAAGGCGCAGGAGGACAACGCCATAAAGAAGCTGCTGGGCTCCATCATCCGCATGGGAGACCTGGCGCTCATCACTGCCATCATGGAGGCAGTGGGCGCCTATTACAAGGCGGACCGTTGCTACATTTTTGAAACGGACACCACCGGGCAGTACATCGTCAACACCCATGAATGGTGCGCCCCGGGCGTCACGCCGGAGAAGGACAACCTGCAGGCGGTGCCTGTGGCCATGATGGACCCGTGGATTGCCGCGTTCCAGAAACAGGGCACATTCTACCTGACCTGTGATGATGAATACGCCGAAAAAGAGCCGCTTATTTATGCGGTGCTGAAACCCCAAAACATCCAGAGTGTTATGGCGGCCCCCATGATGGAGTCCGGCCGGGAGATCGGGTTCCTGGGCGTGGATAACCCAAGGGCCAACACGGATCACAGGCTGTATCTCTCCATTGCGGCCACGTCGGCCTATCACGAGCTGCGCTCCATCCACGAGAAAGACCGGCTCCAGCAGGCCCGTCACGCCGTGGAGGCAGCCGGTCAGGAGATCAACACCATCCATCTGGCCCTGGGCTCCGGCGACTGGAACATGGATTTTGATGAAAACGGGGACATGACGGCCTGCACCTGGAGCCAGCAGTTCCGCAAAATGCTGGGCTATCAGTCCCCTGCGGATTTCCCCGACAGGCTCGAATCCTGGTCGGACCTCCTGCATCCGGAGGATAAGGAACGGGTGCTGACCCACTACTGGGATGTCGTCCACGATTATTCCGGGGAAAAGACCTACGACATCCAGTACCGTCTCATCACGAAAAACCGCGGGGAGCGGTGGTTCCGCGCCATCGGCCGCCTGACCAGGCGGGAGGACGGTTCCCCCGTGAAATTCTATGGCATCTTCCTGGACGTGGATGAGGAGGTAAGGTCCCGCCAGAACGAAGCGGCCAGGGCGTCAGGCCTCATCAATGCCCTCAGCTCCGTGTACGTGGACGTGGTCCTTGTTGACCTGGCGGATGGCACGGCAGGGCCCGTCAAGATGGACAGCACCGGCAACTCCCTCCATGGCGGCTATTTTGCCACCTCAGGCAGGCCTTACAGCATGAAGGCCTATGTGGATACCTATGTGCACCCCGAGGACAGGAAGCTGTTTGCGCCGGTCCTCACCGTAGAAGGCTGCCGGGAATTCTTCTCAGACCGTACGGAATATTCCTTCAACTACCGCTCCATCCGTGGCGGGCAGACACACTATACACAGGTGCAGTTTGTCAAACCGGCCGCAGACCGGGAGGAGCTCGTCATCGGCTACAGGAACACGGACGCGCAGGAGGCGGAACGGCTGGAGCGGAACCGGCAGGAGCATGAGCTCCTCGGCGTGATTGAGGCCCTCAGCAGCGAATATGCCTCCCTGTTCCTGCTCAATGCCAGGAAGAACACATACCATACCGTCCGCACCACTGCCATCGGCGCATCCATCACGGCAGAATTTACCGACGCGGAGGGCGGCCTCCGCCACTATGTGGATGCCTTTGTGTACCCCGAGGACCGGGAAAAGATGTATCTCGCCTGCACCATCGCCCACATGGATGAGGTGGTGCCGAAAACCGGGCTTTACTCCATCAATTTCCGGCAGCTGGAGAAAGACGGCTTCTCCCATGGGCAGATGAACATCGCAAGGTTCACGTCGGATGACGGCTCCGCCTATTTTGTCATCGGCCTGCGCGACATCAGCGCCATTGTCAAAAAGGAGCTTGAGGCGCAGCATGCCCTGCAGGAGGCCTATGACGCGGCAGAGGCGGCCAGCCATGCTAAGAGTGACTTCCTGCAGACCATGTCCCACGACATCCGCACGCCCATGAACGGCATCATCGGCATGACCGCCATCGCGGCTGCCCACATCGATGATAAGGAAAGGGTCCAGGACAGCCTGCAGAAGATCACGTCCGCCAGCCGTCACCTGCTGGCCCTCATCAACGAGGTGCTGGACATGAGCAAGATTGAATCCGGCAAGGTGTCCCTCACCGAGGAGGAGTTCAACCTCTCCGACCTGATTGACAACCTGATCACCATGACAAGGCCCCAGATTGAGGAGCACGGGCACGAGCTGAAGGTCAGCATCCGCGACGTGGAGCATGAGCTTGTCATTGGCGATTCCCTGCATATCCAGCAGGCCTTTGTCAACCTGATGAGCAACGCCATCAAATATACGCCGGACGGCGGCATCATCAACCTCGGCATCCGCGAAATCCCCTGCAACCAGGAGAAGGTGGGCTGCTATGAGTTCGTCTTCCGGGATAACGGCATCGGCATGTCTGAGGAATTCCTCAAACACATCTTTGAGCCGTTTACCCGTGCGGAGGACGGCCGCATCAGCAAAATCCAGGGTACTGGCCTTGGCATGCCGATCACAAGGAACATCGTCCGCATGATGGGCGGTGACATCCGGGTGGAAAGCCGGCTGAATGAGGGCTCCACCTTCACCGTCACGATTTTCCTCAAGCTGCAGGACACCGAAGCCAGGTCGGACGCGCGCTTTGCCAACCTCTCCGTCCTCGTGGCGGATGACGATGAGATGAGCATGGAATCCGCCGTCTGCATCCTGGAGGACCTGGGCATGCGGGCCGACGGCGTCCTCTCCGGGGAAGCGGCGCTTGACCATGTTGTCACGCACCATGAGGAGAAACAGGATTACCATGCCGTCATCCTCGACTGGAAGATGCCCGGCATGGACGGCGTGGAAACGGCAAGGGCCATCCGCGCAAGGGTCGGCAATGACGTCCCCATCATCATCCTCTCCGCCTTTGACTGGACGGACATTGAGGAGGAGGCAAGGCTCGCGGGCGTCAATGCCTTTGTCTCAAAACCGCTGTTCAAGTCAAGGCTCCAGCGCGTCTTTGATGAACTCATGGGCGACAGGGCAGAGGAAACGGAATCCGGGTCCCCGCTGCAGGCCTTTGATGAGATGGACCTCTCCGCTTACCGGTGCCTGCTCGCCGAGGACAATGAGCTGAACGCGGAGATTGTGCAGGAGATACTGGAGGAGACCGGCCTAAAGGTTGACCATGTCTGGGACGGCGCCGAAGCGGTGGAGACCATGCTCCACGCGGAGGACGGCAGGTACGACATCATCCTGATGGACATCCAGATGCCGAAGATGAACGGCTATGACGCCACCAGGGCCATCCGCGCTTCGGAGCGGAAATACCTGAAGACCGTGCCGATCATCGCCATGACGGCCAACGCCTTTGCGGAGGACGTGCAGGCGGCAAGGACGGCCGGCATGAACGAGCACATCGCCAAGCCCATAGACCTGAAGGCGCTTGCGAAGATACTCGACCGCTGGGTGCTGAAAAAGGGCAGATGACAGGAAAAAGGGGCATTGTTTCCCACGGGTTCCGTGGAAAACAATGCCCCTTTTTTGTTCCTGTTTTATGCGGGTGGCCCCTTCCTTAAGGCGCCAGGGCTTTTCCGTAAAATCATGTCAGATTTAAGGGACGGTTGCGCCGTTTCCGGGAATTACTTCAGATGCACGTAATGGGTGCTCCGTCCTTGCCCCTCCCGCTTCAGACAGCCCTCTGCCACAAGACTGCGCAGGGCCCCCTCCACGGCGCTGAGGCTCAGCGCAGGGCAAAGCTCCCGGATATCCTGCTTTGTAAACCTGCCAAGCTTCTGCATGGAGGCTTTCCGGACGGTTTCCGTAGCGGAAAGCTTTGTTTCCACAAGTGAAAAACGGTCCTCAAAATCCCTGTATGCGGCAAGGACTGTACCAAGAAGGTACTTGATGAAGGGGACAACATCCTCCTGACCCTGGTGCCAGCCGTTCTGCGATTTTCCCAATGCCTCATAATACAGGTCTTTGTGCCGGGCAATCTTTGCTTCCAGCGATATATATTTCCCGACATAAAAACCGCTGCGGTACAGGAGCAGCGTGGTCAGCAGCCTGCTCATCCTGCCGTTTCCGTCATTGAAGGGATGGATGCAAAGAAAATCGTGGATGAAGACCGGGATGGCAATCAACGGCTCCACCTCAGCGTTGCCAATCACCCGGTTGTATTCCGCGCAGATTGTGTCAAGGGCCTCCGGTGTTTCCCATGGTGACATGGGCGTGAAAAGGATTTCGCTGTGTCCGTCCGGATAGGTGGCGCTGATATAGTTCTGGACGTTTTTCGTACGGCCCCCCATGGGATTGTCCATGTGGCTGTACAGGATTTTATGCAGCTGAAGAATATAGTTCCGGGTAATGGGAATTGCGTCAAAGCTTTCGTGGATGATATTCAATACATCCCGGTAGCCGGCAATTTCCTGCTCGTCGCGGTTCCTCGGTGTGGTTTTCTCCTCCACAAGCTGTCGGATACGGGTGCTTGTCGTGACGATTCCCTCAATCGCGTTGGAGGATTCGGTGCTCTGTATTTTTGCAATCTCCACGAGCTTTTCAAGCTCCTCCGGCCGCTGCTTTAAATACATCTCCTGTTTGCCGGCCTCTTTATAAATCGCGGCCACCAGGCCAAGGATTTCCGAATCCCAGGTCATCTCTTTCATTTTGGAATAGTAAAACGTTCTCATTCCCGTCATCCTCGCTTTCATCCCTTATATTATAAGGTAAAATAAGGGAAAAGCAAGATGGGTAAGGGATAAACCGTTTAGGTCCTGATTCCTTGTCCGAAAAATTTTATTACGTCTGCAGGTAAAAGGCCGTGGCAGATGGCTTTCCTGCGCATCCCCTGCCCTTTCCGTCTTGAGAAATTTCACCGCATATGGTATTATACTGTATTGTGTCTGGTTATGTACCCATTCATGGGCATCACCGGCAAGCAAAGGAGATTTGCGGTCTTATGAAATTAGGTGTCATCGGCCTGCCGAACGTCGGCAAGAGCACGCTGTTCAATGCCATCACCCAGGCGGGTGCCCAGGCAGCCAATTACCCGTTCTGCACCATAGAGCCCAACGTGGGCGTCGTTGCCGTGCCGGATAAGCGGCTCGACCGCCTGGCGGAGCTGTATTCCCCCAAGAAGTACACCCCTGCCACCATCGAGTTTGTGGACATCGCGGGCCTTGTCAAGGGTGCCAGCCGTGGCGAGGGCCTTGGCAACAAGTTCCTCTCCCACATCCGTGAGGTGGATGCCGTGGTGCACGTGGTCCGCTGCTTTGAGGATGAGAACGTCGTCCATGTGGATGGCAGCATCGACCCCGCCCGCGACATGGAAACCATCAACCTGGAGCTGATCTTTAAGGATATCGAGAGCGTGGAGCGCTACATCGACAGCACCAAAAAGAGGATGAAATCCGGTGACAAGGGCCCGCAGCACGAGCTTGCCATCCTGGAGGGCATCCTGGCCACGCTCGAGGCCGGCAAGCCTGCCCGCACCTATGAGGTGGCGGAGGATGACATCCCCTTTGTCAAGGGTCTGTTCCTGCTGACCACCAAGCCCATCATCTATGTGGCCAACGTGTCCGAGGACATGATTGGCGATGACGGCAATGAGCGCGTGGCAAAGGTCTACGAGGCCGCCGCGGCGGAGCATGCCGAGGCGCTGACCATCTGCGCCCAGCTGGAGGAGGAAATCTCCGCGCTGGATCCCGATGAAAAGCAGGGCTTCCTCGAGGAAATGGGCATCCCGGAGAGCGGTCTTGACCAGCTGGTCAAAGCCTGCTACCGTCTGCTCGGCCTCATCAGCTTCCTCACCTGCGGTCCCGACGAGGTCCGCGCCTGGACCATCAAGAACGGCTGCAAGGCCCCGCAGGCCGCCGGCGTCATCCACACCGATTTTGAGCGTGGCTTCATCCGTGCGGAAATCGTCCCGTTTGACACCCTGTCGGAGCTTGGCTCCATGACCGCCTGCAAGGAGAAGGGCCTGGTCCGCTCCGAGGGCAAGGATTATGTCATGCAGGACGGCGACGTGACGCTGTTCCGCTTCAACGTCTGATTATACCTGCCCAGCGGCAGATACGGCGGGCCATGCCCGCAGGGGAGTAACGCATGCAGAAACACCGGCAGCAATGGTATACCATAGAGGGCGGTCACCGCTTGGAGGGGACCGTCACCATCAGTGGCGCAAAAAATGCCGCCGTGGCCATCATTCCCGCGGCCATCCTTGCCGGCGAGACCTGCATCCTCGAGAACCTGCCCCACATCAGTGACGTGCTGGCCCTGGTCAACATCCTCCAGGAGCTCGGCATCACCTGTGATTATACCCCGGGGGACTGCCTGCGCATCGACCCCACCACCATGACCACCACGGAAGCCACCAGCCCCTCCGTCTCCTCCATGCGCGCGTCCTATTACCTGCTGGGCGCCCTGCTGGGGCAGTGCGGCGAGGTGACGCTGGCCCTGCCCGGCGGCTGCATGATCGGCTCCCGCCCGATTGACCAGCACATCAAGGGCATGCGCGCCCTCGGTGCCGAGGTGACCGTCAACGAGGAGACCAACATCCTCACCGCAAAGGCGGAGAAGCTCGTGGGCACGGAAATCTTCTTCGACGTGGTCAGCGTGGGTGCCACCATCAACGTGATGCTGGCCGCGGCCCGGGCGGAGGGCACCACCATCCTCTCCAACGTGGCCAAGGAGCCGCACGTGGTGGACGTGGCCAACTTCCTCAACATGATGGGCGCCTCCGTGCGCGGCGCCGGCACCGATGTCATCCGCATCACCGGCAAAAAGAAGCTGCACGGCTGTGCCTATACCGTCATCCCGGACCAGATTGAAACCGGCACCTACATGATTGCCGCCGCCGCCACCCGTGGCGACGTGTTCATCAAAAACGTCATCCCCACCCATATGGAGGCCATCTCCGCCAAGCTGATGGAGAGCGGTGCCAAGGTCATTGAGGGCGATGACGGCAGGGATTTTTACCTGCGCGTCACCATGGATGACCGCCCGCGCGCCCTCAACATCAAGACCATGGTGTACCCCGGCTTCCCGACGGACCTGCAGCAGCCCATGATGGCCTACCTGACCACCGCAAACGGCACCTCCACCATCACGGAGAACATCTTTGAGGACCGCTTCAACCATGTGCGCGAGCTGCGCCGCATGGGCGCCTCCATCTCCGTACGGGAGCGGACGGCCCGCATCCGCGGTGTCAGTGACCTGCACGGTGCCAAGATTTTCGCAAGCGACCTGCGCGCCGGCGCCGCCCTGATCATTGCGGGCCTGATGGCCCAGGGCAAATCCGACGTCTACGACATTGAGTATGTGGACCGCGGGTATGAGCACATCGACGCAAAGCTCCGCGCCATCGGCGCCAGCATCCAGCGTATGGGCGACTGATGGCAGCATCCGTTCCTCATTCCTGATTTTCATTCTTCATGCAAAAACGGCACCCTTGCGGGTGCCGTTTTTTTGATCCTGTTTCAGTTCCTTCCGTCCCTTCAGGCCTTCTCTTCCTCGTCATCATCGTCGTCCCTGCGGCCGAGGAGGATGAGGAACCACTTGCGCAGTGCCACGGCAATGCCGCCAAGGAGCACGGCGATGCCGCCGAACAGGCCAACCTTTGCGCCGGTGCTCAGGCCCTTGCTGCCTTCCTCTGCCTGCGCGCCGCCGGCGAGAGGTACCTCAGCATCTTCAATCTCGGTCAGGGTTTCTTCCGCGGTAGCCGCGGTGTGGACGGCTTCCACGGTGTCACCGGTCCGGGCTTCGGCAGTCACCCCGGCGGGTGCCTCCGCTGCCTCGGCGGTTTCCGTTTCCACGGCTGCGGGTGCTTCCTCTGCCGGCGCCGCCGTCTTCCTGGCGGTGCGGAAGCGGAAGGTGCCGTTGGCGGTTGCGGAGATGGCTTCCACCTGGGCGCCCAGGGCTGCCACCTGCTCCTCCATGGCATTGACGGTGGCAAGGGCTGCCTCATATTCGGCAACGGCCTGCTGGTACTGGGCGGAGAGGGCTTCATACTGGGCCCTGTCCGCGGAGGCCTGCGTGCTCAGGGCGTCGAGGGCGGTCAGGGCTGCTTCCACCTTCTGCTGGGCTGCTTCCACATTGGCAAGGGCAGTGGCGGCTGCCGTGGCCTTTTCCGCTGCGGCCGTGGCAGCGGCATCGGCGGCGTCGAGGTTTGCCTGCGCATCGGCAACGGCCTGGTCCGCGGCTTCCTTATCGGCCTGTGCTTTCACAAGGGCTTCCGCTGCGGCGGTGTTGCCGGTGCCGGCTGCTGCCGCGGCGGCTTCCGCTTCCTGAAGGGCCTGGGCGGCGGCGTTTGCCTGGGTGTTTGCCGCATCCAGGTTATCCTGTGCCTGCCTTGCGGTGGCTTCCGCACCGGCCTTCACGCTGGCGGCATCCTGTGCAACGGTGGCGGCCTCAGCCGTGCGGGCAGCGGCCGCTTCCTTTGCGGCGGCGGCGCTGGTCTTTGCAGTGGTGGCCTCCTCCACGGTTGCGTTGGCCGCGGTGACGGCAGCCTGGGCGGTGGCCACGGCAGCCTGGGCGGCGGCATAATCCTCATCCACGGCGTAGATGGAGAACAGGCCCAGGGCGTCATCGAGCTTCTGCTCGGTCATCTTGCCCTTGTTGCTGTTCACGTGCAGGTAGAGGTCGCAGTCCTCCTGGATGACGATGGTGGCGGTCTGGCCATCCTTGAACCAGCTGCTGTCAAACATCATGGAACCGGCTTCGCTGATGTCCGCATCAGAAGCCACGAAGAAGTAAGCAAGGTCATAGGCCTCGGTGGGGGTCAGGGTCAGCACGGTGCCGGCCTTGACGCTGACCACGGCAATGCCGCGGCTGTTTGCTGCCTCCGTCATGAGGGAGGAGTTGGTGTGATCAGATGCCAGGCGGGTGCCCACCTGCTTGTCCTTGACCTCCAGGGTATTGGCGGCCTTGGGGGCCAGGCTACTGGTATCGGTGGCAGTGTTATCGGTGATGCCATAGCTGATATGGGAGAGAACATCCTGCCCGGCAACGGCGGAGTTATCCGACGTCCTGGCGTTGATGACGACGAAGGTGTTGTCATCGGTGGAGGTGTACTCGGTCAGGCCGTGGCTTGCGTTGACCCACTTGCCGTCGCCGTTGAAGGAGCCCTCCAGGGTCACGTAG